>ORMF010762035.1_pt1 | contig 12314 bp, 11 predicted proteins | sample 1779871 | NCBI WGS metagenome assembly ORMF01 (sample SAMEA104232316, study PRJEB22302) | groundwater metagenome | biome: forest; feature: aquifer; material: groundwater | place: USA | collected 2011-08-07 | depth 5.4 m | reverse complement strand
GGATTCCTGGCCGGCATGGCGCTCATCAAGCTGATGCGTACCGAACACAGCTACCAGCGGCGGGGAGGCCTGCGTTAGTGAGGAAGCAGGTTCGGATCTACACCCGGCGCGGCTGCCACCTGTGCGAACGGGTGGAGGCGCTGTTGGAGGCTGCGCGCGGCCAGGCCGCCTTTGACCTGGAGCGGGTGGACATCGATTCAGACGAGGCCTTGCGCGCCCGCTACGGGGACCTTGTCCCGGTGGTAGCCATCGATGGCCGGGACCTGTTCGGCCATGCGATGGATGCGGATGCTTTCCTGGAGAGACTACGATCATGATCAAACCGGTAGACGCGCTCGCGATCGCCGCCCACCCCGATGATGTCGAACAGACCTGCGGCGGAACTCTACTCAAGCTGGCCGGGATGGGGTATCGAACCGGAGTGCTGGATTTGACCGCGGGCGAGATGGGAACACGTGGCACACCGGAGACTCGCCTCCAGGAAGCCGGGGCCGCCGCCGCAAAGCTGCTGGTGAGCTACCGCGCGAACCTGCACCTGCCCGATGCGCGGCTGGAGAATACGCTGGAGGCGCGCACCGCGCTGGCCGGTGAAATCCGGCGGCTGCGCCCGAGGCTCGTGATATTACCGTACTGGCAGGCCCGTCATCCGGACCACTATCGCGCCGCCGAGATCGGCTATGAAGGCTGCTTTCTGGCCGGGCTCAGGAAGCTGGACTCCGGCACGGAGCCACATAGGCCGGCAAAGGTGATCTATGCGGCGCAGTATTGGAGCGTGGAGCCTTCCTTCGTGGTGGACATCACCAGCCAGTTTGAACGGAGGATGGAGGCACTGCTCTGCTACCAGTCCCAGTATGGGGAGCAAGAAGGGGGTAGGGATCTGTTTCCGTCCAGCCAGGAACTGCGTCAAAGACTGGAAACAGTGGCGCGCGGATACGGGCAGAGAATTGGAGTGAAGTACGGGGAAGGATTCGTGGTGAAAGAGACGATGCAGGTGGAAGACGTGGTGGCGATGGGCGTGAGAAGCTTTTGAGTTAGCGTTTGCGGCGGCGTGCTATCAAGCCGAGAGCAACCAAGCCCAGTCCTATCACGACGAGGGAAGCGGGTTCGGGGGCCGGAACATCGCCGGTGACCGTCATCGTGGCGGTGCTCAAAAGGTCAGTCCCTCCGGGGGTTCTGGCATAGGCGCCATTCAATACCGTCGTAGCAAAATCGGGGCCGCCAAAGGTCAGGCTCAGCGTTGAACCCGCCAAATCGACACCCCGGCAAAGTGTGCCCGCGAGTGTGCACCCGCTACCGTCCACGTCAATGACCCATTGGTTGAACTCACCGGGGTTGAAATCGGGAAAAACCAAAGTAAAGGACGAGGCATTGTCGAGAACGCCGGAAGTGCCATTGACCGGACTTGCGCTGAAGGCAGTCGAGCCGATCACGTTGCCGAGAAAGGGACCCGAAACAATCCCACCGTCCGTGTCAAAGTAAAGCCCGGGGCGCAGCGTGAAGGTGGCGCGGAGCAAAAGCGGCCCGGCGGGTCCTGGCGGGGTAGTGTAACTGAGTGACCAAGGGGGAAGAGTATTATAAAGACCGCCGGGAATAAAACCGGTAACGAAAACAGGAGCAGTCGAGCCACAAACCGAAGCAGCAAAAACACTTAGGCACACAACGGCTGACCTTCTCATTTTTTCTTATTCCTCCGTAACAGCCAAACATCACCAGGTGAGCCGGGAATCTGTTCGCCGCTCCTGCATCTTAGACTTTGGGCTAGAGGGAAATCAAGGCCAGACCTAGTAAAACAGTACCATCGGGTTCAGCCCCGGGGGAATGGTATCGCCTGACGTGCTTGATCAGCTGCTTGAATATTATCAATGCCTTATGGCAAGGATTCCCGCCGTTTAGTACTACGCTTGGCGGTTTCGAAAAACCAGATTTGCCAATCGAGTCCTGACGGTGGAAACTGGTAAGTCTATGCCACAATCCCAACTGGTAGTCAGCTTCGGTGAAATCATGCTCCGGCTCGCGCCGCCCGGCTTTGAGCGATTCCTGCAGTCGCCCCAATTCCTGGCGACGTTTGGGGGAGGGGAGGCCAATGTGGCCGTGGCGGTCTCCGGTTTTGGGGGCCAATCGCGGTTCATCACTGTGCTCCCGGACCAAAATCCGATCGCCGACGCCTTCATCGGCGAGATGCGGCGGTTTGGGGTGGATACCGGATCGATTGTTCGCGGCAAGGGCCGCTTCGCGATCTATTTCGTGGAGCCGGGCGCCAACCAGCGGCCTTCCAAGGTGGTCTACGACAGAGCGCATTCCGCCATTGCGCTGGCCGGCCCGGGCAGCATCGATTGGAAGCAGGCATTGGCCGGCGCCGGGTGGTTTCACATCACCGGAATTACTCCGGCGCTCAGCCAATCGGCGGCGGACCTGGCGCTGGAAAGCGTGCGGGCGGCGCGCGAGCAGGGAGTCGCCATCAGCTGCGATTTGAACTATCGCAAGAACCTCTGGAAGTACGGCAAGACGCCTCAGGAGGTGATGGGGGAACTGGTGCGGTACGTGGATTATGTCATCGCCAATGAAGAGGATTGCCAGATGGCTCTCGGCATACAGGCCGAGGCGGACGTGCATTCCGGCACGCTGGACCCGGACCAATACAAGAGGCTCTCCGGCAAGGTACTGGCCGCATATCCGCAAATGAAGGCGATTGCCATAACACTGCGAGAATCCCGCAACGCCTCGCACAACGGCTGGTCCGCCTGTCTGAACAACCGGCGTGAGTTTCTGCTGAGCCGCCACTACGAGATCACGCACATCGTGGACCGTGTGGGTGGAGGGGACTGCTTTGCCGGCGGGCTGATCCACGGTCTGTTGCATCTGGACAGGGCCCAGGAGGCGCTGGAGTTCGCGGTGGCGGCGTCCTGCCTGAAGCACTCAATCCCCGGCGACTTCAACCGCTTCACCTCCGACGAGGTGCATGCGCTGATCCGCGGCGGAGGCTCAGGCCGGGTACAACGCTAGGCAACCACGCTCAAATGATCAAACTTCCTGCCGATGTGGAGTAGGTGAGGGGGGAGTGCGCGTGTTGCACGACTCGAAAACCGGCAGCGGGGGAAGCGGCAGCGTGGAAGGTGGCGGCGCCGACCGCGATCAGGCGCTGGACCAGGCGCGTCTGCTGAGCCAGGTGGAGGGCACGGCGCAAGTGCTGGAAGCCATCGCGATGGGACGCCCGCTGCAGGAGGTGATCGAGGTCCTGGTCAAGGTAATGGAGCACCAGACCGAGGCGATTTGCTCGGTACTCCTGGTGGATTCGACCGGGACACGTCTGATGCATTGCGCGGCGCCCAGCCTGCCGGACTCCTACAACAGCCAGGTGGACGGGATCGGAATCGGGCCGGGCGTTGGCTCCTGCGGAACGGCGGCCTTTACCGGCGACCCGGTCATTGTCGAGGACATCTCCACGCATCCCTATTGGGCGGCGTTCAAGGACCTGGCGCTGCGTCATGGTTTACGGAGTTGCTGGTCCACGCCGGTACTGTCTGTTTCCGGGCAGGTTCTGGGAACCTTCGCCATGTATTACCGGGAGCCGCGGCGACCTGCCGGCTGGGAGTGGCGTTTTCTGGAAGAGGCGATACGGCTGGCGCGAATCGCGATTGAGGGACGGCGCACGCTGGAGGCGCTGCGGCAAAGCGAAGCCCGGTTTCGCGCGCTGTTTGAGGATGCGCCGGTGGCCTATCACGAAATCGACCAGGAAGGCTACATACGGCGGGCCAACCGGGCCGAATGCCGGCTGCTCGGCTACAGCGAAGAGGAGATGCTAGGGCACCACGCGTCGGAGTTTCTCAGCCTGTCCCACCAGGGCAAGAGCGGGGAAAGGATCCGGGCCAAGATACGGCTTGAAATTCCGTTGCGGCCGACGGTGCTGGAATACCTGACCAAGGATGGTCGAAGGATCGCCGCCGAGATCCACGAGAATCTGATCCATGACGAGCAGGGAGCGGTCTCGGGAATCCGCACCACGCTGCTGGATATCACCGAAAAAGTGCGCATCCAGCGCCAGCTCGCCGAAAGTTCCCTGCAGGTGCAAAGAAAGAATGAGCAACTGGGGCGCGCGCTGGCCACCGCACGCGAGGGAGCGGAACTAAAGGGCCAGTTTCTGGCGAACATGAGCCATGAGATCCGCACGCCGCTGAACGGCATCATTGGAATGACGTCACTGCTGCTGGAAACCGAGTTGAGCGAGGAGCAGCGCGAGTATGCCTCGATTGTCTCCCACTCCGGCGAGTCCCTGCTTGCCATCATCAATGACATTTTGGATTTTTCCAAGATCGAAGCAGGCCGTCTGGAGTTAGAGCGGATCCAGTTTGGAATACGGGAATGCGTGGAGGAGATTGTCGAGCTATTGGCGCAGCAGGCGCAACGGAAGGGGATTGCGCTGAGCTGCCGGGTGCGGCCGGCGGTCCCCGGCCAGGTGCTGGGGGACCCGATGCGGCTGCGCCAGGTGCTGACCAACCTGCTGGGCAATGCGATCAAGTTTACGCAAGCCGGGGAGGTGGGAGTCTCAGTGGATGTGATGAATCAGGACGATCACAGGGCTGTTCTTCACATGGAGGTAACCGATACCGGGATCGGCATCGCCGAGGAGGTCCGGCACCGGCTGTTCCAGCCGTTCAGCCAGGCCGATGGTTCCACCACGAGGCGTTTCGGTGGCACCGGGCTGGGCCTGGTCATCTGCAAACAACTGGTCGAGATGATGGGGGGACAGATCGGCCTGGAAAGCGAGGAGGGAAGGGGATCCACTTTTTGGTTCACGCTCGCGTTGGGAAAAGCGGCGGAAGTGGGGGACCCGCCAGCGCCGCTGGAGGGCCACGTTCTTGTGGCCGATGATCATGCGGCGAGCCGCAGGGTGATGCGCGAGGTAGCCGAGCGGTGCGGCATGAAGGTTTCCGAGGCGGGCTCGACCGCGGCGGCGCTGCAGGCTCTGGCATCAGGCGGAACCTACTCCGTTGCCCTCCTCAACCAGGACATGGCGGACAACACCGGCGAGGACTTGATCCGTCTTGTTCGCGAGGCCGGCGCAGCTGGCAAGCCTCCGGTGAAGCTGGTTCTGCTGGGGCCATCGGGCCAAGTGGGGCTGCGCGAGGGCGCGCTCCAGGCGGGAGCCGACGGCTACCTCAGCAAGCCGGTACGGCAAACGCAGTTGGCGCGGCTGCTCGATCAGCTATTCGCCGGGGACGCAACGGATCGCCGTGCGGCCGGCCGGCCGGCATCCTAAACAGACCGGGTGGGTCTGTGCTATTGCGGGCTGGTCTATAATCGAACCAGTAGGTAACAACTATGCTGGTTCGCCTCTTCGCCGCGACATTCCTTTGTCTGAACCTGGCGGCGCAAAAACCGCCGGCCGCGGTTGCACAGGCGGAGGAGCCGCGTCCCATCCAGGTTTCCGTACAGGAGGTCATCGTCCCGGTGACGGTAACGGACGAGCAGGGCCGGTTTGTCACCGATCTGGACCAGAAGGACTTCAAGATCTTCGATGAAGGAAAACAGCAACAGATCATTTACTTCAACCGGGAGCGCAATCAGCCGGTGGTGGTCGGGTTCCTGATCGACATCAGCAACGCCAACCGCCTGCACTGGAAAACATTCCGCGAGGCGGCCATTGATCTGATCAACACTCTGCTGCCGGGGGACCCCAAGTACAGCGGCTACCTGATCAGTTACGGCAACGACGCGGAACTGCAAGCCAACACCAGTTCCGATCCGGAGAAGATGATGGAGAAGATGCGGCGCATCAAGCCGGGCGGGGGGGCGGCGCTCTACGATGCGGTCTACATCGCCTGCACGAGCCGCGATCTGGTGAAGGGCGAGCCGATTGAACCAAGGCGCATTATCGTGATCATCGGGGACGGCCACGACAGCGCGAGCAAGAAGGGAATAGAAGAAGTTTTGGAGCTGGCGCAGCGTAATCTGGTGACGATCTACGCGGTCAGCACGACGGCATACGGCTTTGTGGCGGAGGGGGAAAAGAACCTGCTCCGGCTGGCGGAGGCGACCGGCGGCCGGGTCGAGTACCCTCTCAACACGCTCTACAAGGATGTCTCCGGCTACTTGTCCACGCCATCGGACGAGGGCAACTATGCCTACAAAGTGGGGACGGGCGGTTACGCCTCGGCCATCGCCAGCGGCATGTTCAAGGCGATCGCGAACGTGGCCGGCGAGATCACCACGCAGTATGTGATGCGTTACCGTCCCAACAGCACGGATATGGCGAAGGTCTACCGCAGTATCCATGTCGAGGTTCCCTTGCCCAACGTAAAGATTCGCCACCGCAAGGGTTACTATCCTTATAAGCCGTGAGAGGCGTCCGATAAGCAGAAGTGGATGGTCTGGTCTCGGATGACATCAGATAAACACAGATCGGAACAGGGCGGTTTTGCTTGTCCGTGTTTATCTGTGTTCATCGGTGGCCACAAAATGAGATTGGGAAAAGGACGATAGCAGATGCCTTCGGCGCAAACGGTGGAAACACGCAACGGCGAACTGCTGGTGTTCTCGGTCGCATTGCCTGGCCGGGATGAGGTGGCGGCCGGAGTCCTGCTTTGGGATGAGGCCGCCGGCCGCTTGCAGGCGCGCTGGCGCAGGGACTTTGATCAGATCGCTTCAGAGGAAGAGGAAGAAGTGCTGTCGCTCATCGAGCAGGACCTGGATGCCAAAATCCGGGAAATGGGCGCGGCGGCCGTTCTGGCCTACATCGAGGAGACGCTGTCCAACACGATCCGCGTCAGCCAGCGCGAGCCGGCCTGGATCGCCGGCGGATTCGCCTCCACGCTGGACCGTCTTTATCTCCGGCACGTGCAGTCCACGGTACAGCCCTACCGCACGCATCTGCCTGTTTACACCTGCCGCGCCGCTGCCGGGCGGTGGGGCGATCAGATGCCGGTGGAGGAGGCCGGGTGGATCGAGACTCCGCCCGGACTGAAGCTGAGCCAGGATCTGTTTGTGGCCCAGGTGGTGGGGCGTTCCATGGAGCCGGTCATCCCGGATGGCAGTATGTGTGTGTTTCGCGCCGGCGTGACCGGGTCGCGGCAGGGCAAGCGCGTCCTGGTGGAGAACATGGCCGAGTCCGACTCCGGCGGCCAGCGCTACACGGTGAAGCGCTATGCGTCGGTGAAGCGGCAGAATCCGGACGGAAGCTGGGAGCATGAGACGATACGGCTGGAACCTCTGAACCCGGAATTCGAAGCCTGGGAGATCGAGGAGAACTCGCAGTGCCGGGTGCTGGCCGAGTTCATCAGCGTGTTGGACGAGGAATCGTGAAGAAGCTACTCCTTTACCCGCCGTTCGAGCCGGAGCGGCTGGCGAAGGTGCGGCAGGCGGCCGGATCCATGCCGGTGGCCAATCCGGCCAATGAGACCGAGGCCGCCGGGAGTATCACCGATGCCACCGGATTCATCGGTAAGATCACTCCGGCGCTGCTCGAGCGGGCCGGGAAGCTCGAATGGGTTCAGTCACCGACGGCGAGCCTGGAACACTACCTCTTCCCCGCCCTCATTGCGCATTCCTGCACGCTGACCAACATGCGGGGCCTGTTTTCCGACATTATCGCCGACCAGGTAATGGGCTACGTCATCGCTTTTGCGCGCAACCTGCACATCTACATCCGGCAACAGACGGCGCGAAAGTGGCATCCCATCGGCGGGGACAACAAAATCAATTTCGGATATGGCCCGGGCGTGGTTTCAGGCGTGGACCTCGCGCATCAACATCTGGGTGACTGCACGATGGGGATTATCGGTCTGGGCGCCATCGGGGGCGAGCTGGCACTTCGCGCGCAAGCGTTCGGCATGCGGGTGCGGGCCGTCGACCCTGTCCGCACGCAGGCTCCCGCGGGAGTCGAACTGGCGGGCCTGGACCAGACCGGCGCCTTGCTTGCCGCCAGCGACTACGTGGTGATCGCCGCGCCCCAAACGCCGCGCACGGAGGGCTCTTTTGGTTTGCACTCGTTCCGCCAGATGAGGCCCGGCGCGCGGTTCATCAACATCGGGCGCGGGGCCATCGTCGATCTCAGTGCCCTGGCGCAGGCGTTGCGCGAAGGCATCATCGCCGGCGCGGCGCTCGATGTTTACGAAACCGAACCGCTGCCCGCCGATCATCCGTTATGGGGAATGGAGAACGTGATCCTCACGCCGCACATTGCCGGCTATTCTCCGCGCATTGCCGGGCGGCACCTGGAGGTACTGCTGGACAACGTGTCCCGGCACAGCCGGGATCAGCCGCTTCGCAACGTGGTGAACAAGGCGGAGTGGTTTTAGCGGACTAAATCCGGGGCGGGTATATAATGCCCCCATGAACCGCCGCACCGCCCTCGGAACCATCGCCGCCGGATTTCCCGCCATTCTGAAACCGCAGAACCGCCGCCCGAACGTCCTCTTCATGATGACCGACGATCAGCGCGCCGATGCGATGAGCTGCGCCGGCAACAAGATTCTCAAAACTCCGAACATGGACCGGATCGCCGCCGGAGGCGTACGCTTCACCGAAGGCTTTGCCACCAATCCGCTGTGTTCGCCCAGCCGCGGCACCATACTCACCGGGCTGTACACGCACGCGCACGGGGTGACCACCAACCAGGGGCAGTCGCACTTCTTCAAACCCGGCGTGGTCACCTATCCGATGCTCCAGCAGAAGGCGGGCTATCACACGGCGATGGTCGGCAAATGGCACATCGCGACGATCCCCACGGGACTTGGATTCGACCACTGGTGCATCCTGCCAGGCCAGGGCGTTTATCACGATCCGGCAATGATCGCCAATGGAGGGCGCGTGCAGTTCCGCGGCTATGTCGACGACATCATTGCCGACCAGGCGCTGGAGACGCTGCGCTCGCGGCCCAAGAACAAGCCGTTCAGCATGATCTGCAATTTCAAGGCGCCGCACCGGTCCTGGGAGCCGGCCCAGCGCTTCGAGAAGATGTACGAGGACATGGCCATGCCGGAGCCGCCGACCTTCAACACGGATCTGTCCGCGCGCCCGACCGGCATTCGCAACTCCGATTTGCAGATCGCCGACATGCCCGACTTTGCCCGGCGCGGGGTTCCGGCCAGCCTGCCCAAGGCGCTGCGCAAGCCGCTCAACTATCAGCAGTTCGTGAAGAACTACTACCGCGTGCTGCTGGGCGTGGATGAAAACGTCGGGCGCATTCTCGATTACCTCGACAAGGAAGGCCTGGCCGAGAACACCATCATCGTCTACACCGGCGACAACGGATTCTTCATGGGCGAGTACGGCATGTTCGACAAGCGGCTCATGTATGAACCGTCCGTCCGCGTCCCGATGCTGGCGCGTTATCCGGGCGGCTGGAAGGGCGGGCGCGTGGACGGGCGGAACATGGTGCTCAACAACGATGTCGCGCACACGTTTCTGGACTACTGCGGCATCGAGCGTCCGGCGCACATGAAGAACCACGGCGAAAGCTGGCGGCCGATTCTCGACAATCCCTCGGCCGCCTGGCGCGACTCCTGGCTCTATGAGTACTTCGAGTATCCGGGCCCGCACTGCGCGCCCATCGGCCGGGGCGTGCGCACCAAGCGCTACAAGCTCATCCATTACATACAGAATCCGCAGGGCCACGAATTCTTTGATCTGGAGAAGGATCCGGAGGAGCGCCGCAGCCTCTACGATGATCCGGCCTACAAGACGCAAGTCGCCGCGTTGAGCAAGGAACTGGAACGCCTTCGCGATGTCACGAACGACGATCGCAGCCAGGACGGCACGCCCACAGAGGCGTGCGGCAATCGCATGGGGTAAAATAGAAACATGTGGACACGTCGAGGCATTTTGAGTAGACGCCCGCAAAACGGAGCTCGTCCCGGCGCGTTGACCAGCTGTTGCGCGGGTGCATTGAGGGCCGGGACGGCCCTTTGCGGGCTTCTCGCGATTCTCAGCACCGGCGCGCTCCCGCTCTGGGCCGATGAGGATCTGGCCAAGCTGATGATCGAGGTCAAGACTCTCACCGGCAAGCCGATTGACCGCGCCAGCGTCATTGTGAAGTTTGTCGAGGGCCGCTCGATTGTCAAGTTCGGCAAGAAGATCAAGACGAACTGGGAACTGCGGACCAACCAGCAGGGCATGGTGAAAGTTCCGCCGGTGCCGCAGGGCAAGATTCTGGTGCAGGTGATCGCCAAGGGCTACCAGACTTTTGGGCAGACCTTCGAGATCCTGGAAGAAGAGAAGACCATCGAGGTCAAGCTCAAGCCTCCGCAGCCGCAGTATTCCGCTCACGAATAATGTGACCACATCCGCTTTCCGCTGGCCGCTTCGCATACAGTTCGTCGACACCGACGCCTCCGGACGGATACACTACACGGCCACGCTGCGCCACTTTGAAACGGCCGAAGCGGAGTTCATGCGGCACATCGGCTGTCAATACAACCACATGGAGGAACGCGAAACCGGCTATCCACGCGTCCATGTCGAGTGCGACTACATCCGATCGCTGACCTATGAGGACATGGTGGAGATCGGCGTCAGCGTGCTGCGGATCGGCGCCAAGGCGTTCACACTCGGCTTCCAGGTATTCCACCAGGGAGAGGTCGCGGCACGGGGCAACATTGTGATCGCGGCCATGGACCGGCAGACCGGCAAATCGAAACCGCTGCCCGAAGCGCTGGTACAATGCCTTCGTCCCCATGTGACGCCAACCGAACCCTGACCCAAAGGAGGTCCCCATGCGAGAACTGATCAGCCGGTATCTCAACGACGGAATGTCCCGCCGCAGCCTGTTCCGGAATCTGGCCCGGCTCGGGCTCACCACGGCCGCCTCGCAAGCGCTGATGGCGCAGGTGGAGGTATCGGAAAAGGCCGCCCGCAACGAGGCTGTCCCGGACTCCTACACAGCCGAGGGCACCGGCGGAGCGCTGCTGGTGGAGCAGATGCGCGCCGCGGGAGTGGAATATCTGTTCACCAATCCCGGCTCCTTCGAGGTGGGTTTCTTCGACGCGTTCATAGACCAGCCGGGCATGCATCTCATCATGGGACTGCATGAGGGCATCGTCGTTTCCATGGCCGACGGCTATGCGCGGGTCAGCGGCAAGCCCGGTTTCATCAACGTGCACGTGGTGGCGGGGACGGCGCAGATGGCCGGCCAACTCTACAACGCGAGCCGCGACGGCACCCCGCTGGTGATCACCGCCGGACTGAACGACAACGAAGTCTGGAGCGATGAGTCGGTCCTGGCCCCGCGCCCCGGCCATAACCAGAAGGACATCGCCAGCCAGTTCACCAAGATCTCCTGGGAAGCGCGGCAAGCCGCCAGCCTGCCGCTGATGCTGCGCCGCGCCTTCAAGACCGCTACAGCCGCGCCCGGCGGCCCGGTCTACCTGGCCATGGCGCACTATGCGCTGGAGGCGCGCAACGCCAAGGCGCAAATTCTGCCGGCGCGTCGGTTCCTGCTGAATAACCGGATTCGCCCGTCGGCCTCCGCGGTGCAAGAGGCGGCCAAGATGATTGTTGAGGCCAGGCGGCCGCTGCTGGTGATCGGCGACGAGGTGTGGAAGTCCGGCGCGCAGCAGGAGTTGCTGGCACTGGCCGGGGAGTTCGGGCTCGCGGTGGCGGATCAGACCAACGGCTTCCGTAACTTCCCTGTACGGCACCCGAACTATCTCGGCATGTTCCAGGCGAGCTCGGCCTTTGTCACGCCGGTGGATCTGATCGTCTCCGTGGGCGCGCGCGACTTCGGCGGACGCGTGGTCCCATCCGCGCCCGAGGCCCCGCCCGATGCCAAGATTGTTCGCATCGGCCTCGACACAGCTTCCATGGGCCGCAACTATCCTACTGACCTCGCGCTGGTGGGCGACGTCAAGGAAGCGCTCACCGATCTGCGCGCCGCCCTGGCGGCCACCGTGACAGCCCAGCGCCGGCGCGCCATCGCCCTCTCGCGCGAGGGACAATTCCGGACCGGCATTGAAAGCGCCCGCAAGAGAGCCGATGCGGCCGCGCGCGCCAACTTCGGCAAGGGCCCGATTCATCCCGATGAGGTGGGCGCGGTGCTGGCGCGCACGATGGACCGGAACGGAATCCTGGTGAGCGAGAACCTCACCGGAAAGCACGACGCGTTCAACTTCGGGTTCCGCGAGGACGAACAGATGTGGCTCGGCAACACCGGCGCCGGGCTCGGCTGGGGGATCGGAGCCGCCATCGGAGCCAAGCTGGCCGCGCCGGACCGCCAGGTGGTCTGCTCCATCGGCGACGGATCGGTGATGTACTCGGCTTCCGGATTCTGGTCGCAGGTCCGCTACAACATTCCGGTCCTCACCGTGGTCTGGAACAACAAG
>ORMF011114163.1_pt1 | contig 12315 bp, 12 predicted proteins | sample 1779871 | NCBI WGS metagenome assembly ORMF01 (sample SAMEA104232316, study PRJEB22302) | groundwater metagenome | biome: forest; feature: aquifer; material: groundwater | place: USA | collected 2011-08-07 | depth 5.4 m | reverse complement strand
GTCGATCTCGCCGGGTCCCACCTCCATGTCGGCGGTCTTGCGGATCTCGGCGTAATCGGGCCGGGAGCGATCGTCCAGCCGCTCGTAGCGCTCGATACGCTCGTGACCGTCCAGCACGCCGTACAGGGTGTAGATGTGGGCGTGGTCGTGGATGCGGTTCTGGGCGCCGTAGCCCTCGGCCACTTTGGTCAATCCGTTAACCGCAAACTTGTAGTCAGGATCCTCGTAGAACAGCAGGTTCTCGGCGCGGCCTTCGGCGGGGACGCAATCCGGCCAGCGCGACGACGCTTCCCGGACCTCGGGGTCGGCCAGCAACTCGGCCAGAATGGGGGCCAGGGCTTTCCAGCGCTTGTCGAGGTCGGGCTCGCCGGCGAAGAGCGCCCGGGTCTTGGTGATGAAGGTGTCGAGGGCGTTGGCGGTCTGGGTTTGGGTGGCCATGTTCTCCTCCTTTGCTGCTACGAACGCGTGCTTGCGGCGGCGCCCGCGGTTTCGGGAACGCCGGTCACATGATAGAAACGGGCGCAGTTGTCCCAGAGTATCTTGCGCTTGTCCTCGTCGGAGAAGGGCAACTCCAGGAAGCTCTCGGTGGCTCGAGGGTAGCGTGAATCGCCGTGAGGGTAGTCGGTGGAGTAGACCAGTTGGTCGCTGCCCAGCGCGTCGATGGTGTAGCGAGCCGGGGTTTCGTCGGGCTCCACCGAGGCGATGCAGTGGTCCTTGAAGTATTCGCTGGGAGCCTTGGTCAACCACGGCATGAAGACGTCCGCTTCCAGTTCGTAGCTTTCATCCATCCGCCACAGCAGCCAGGGCAGCCAAGAGCAGTTCGCTTCCAGGAAGGCGACCTGAAGCTTCGGGTGCCGCTCGAACACGCCGCCCGACAGGAAGCTGCCCAACCCCAGCATCTGCTCGAAGGGCTGGGCGTAGATGCGGCGCAGCCCGAAGTTCGGTTCGAACCAGTCGGCGGTCTGCCGGGTCCGCGACGCCGACGCTTCGTGGAATCCCAGGGGAATGTCCAGCCGCTCCAGCGTGTCCCACAGCGGGTCGTAGTAGGAGTCGTGCCAGGTCTTCCCGTTGACGATGTTGGAGCGGAGGAAGACGGCTTTGAAGCCCATGTCCGCCACCACCCGGTGGGTCTCCGCCACCGCGTCGTTGACGTCGTACACCGAGATCATCCCGGCGCCCAGCATGCGCTGGTTGTCGCGCTGGCAGAAATCGAACAGCCAGTCGTTGTAAGCCCGGGCGATGGCCGCCCCGTAGCGGGGTTCCAGGTTGTGCTGGGTGAGGACGTTGAGGCCGCGGCTGGGGAACATCACCGCCACGTCGATGCCCTCCACCGCCATCGCTTCGAGTTGGACGTCGGCGCTCCAGCCGCGGGCCGCGTGGTCGCGGTACAGCTTTTGGTTGCGCTCGTAGTTGCGTCCCTTGAAGAGCGTTCCCCGGGTGGGCAGAGCGGTGCTTTCGTGCGCCGGCAGGATGATGCCCAGGTCCCGCACGTTCTCCGAAACGGTGCCGCGCGGGGCCATCGACCGGAATTCGGGCGCGATGTAGCGCTCCCACAGGTCGACCGGCTCCATGATGTGCATGTCGCTGTCGAAGACCTTGAACCCTTGTTTTGCCACGCCGTTGCACCTCCGATACCGTTGTCCCGGGGGATGGCCGATGCCGGAATGGTATCACCGTCCCATCCGTCAATCAAGGGCGGCGGAGCGCTGGCATCAAGGTTCAGGGGAGTGGCCGGTCTCAGTCTTTGATCCCCACCAAGTCCTGGAGGAACTTCTGGGTGTTCTCAATCTTGGCGAAGTTTTGTTCTCTGAGTTCGAAGGACTGTTGACCCGGTTCGGGCTTGCCTTCGGCGTCAAAGGCCTCGACGTCGCGGCGGGCGCTGTTCGTGCCTAGGCCCTTGCAGAAAGCCATCTGCCCACCTTTGGTGAGCAGCCAGTTGATGAACAGCTTCGCCGCGTTGGGATGGGGCGCGCGGTTGAAGCCCAAGACGGCATTGCTGCGTACGTAGGCTATCTCAGGCAGGTTCACTACCCTTACGTTCCCGCCTACGCCCTGACTTCTGAAGTCGTCCAGGACACCCAGCTGCATATAGAGCGCTATGGCGTACCGGCCGCGGATGAGCTGCTCCGTGATCATGCGGACGTCTCGACCGAAGCCGGGCTCCTGGTCCACCAACAGCTGCTTGACAAACCCGTCGCCATAGCGGGAGCGGAGGCTGGCCATCGGGTTAAAAGTCCCTCCGAGCCGAACGTCGGCTAGGATGATCTTGCCTTTCCACTTGGGATTCAACAGGTCCTGCGGGGTTTTTATTTCCCCAGCGGAGACCAGGTCCGTGTTGACGTAGAGGTTCCGACTGATGCTGTATTCCCAGCCGAAGGCGAGCTGCCGGTCCAGGTCCATAAACCGGCTCTCGAAGCCGCCATACCAGGCGGCGTCATCCAGAACGTCCGGCCTGAACAGGAGAGCGCGCAGGTTATCCCACACGCCGTCCGGTCTCAACAGGGTCAGGGCCGATTGGGAGAGCACCGTGGCCACGTCGTAGGCGTAGATGCCGGCCAGGCGCTCCCGCTGGATCTTGGGCACCCAGATAGTCGGAGCAGTGTTACCTGCCTGCTCCACTGCAATCCCGAAGCTGTCAGCGAAGGCGTCCAGCCCCTTTCGCCAGCCAGGGCCTGACAAGGTCAGCACGACAACTTTGCCCTCCTGGCGGGCGGCAGTCACCAGGGCATCCCAGTCCTCTTCCCACTTTGCCCTTCCCGGTGCTTGAGCCGACGGGGTTGCTGGGGATGGTGCACCGGTTTGGGGGGCGCACGAAGCCACCGCCACTGCGGGGAGGCCGGCCGTGAGCAGGAACTGGCGGCGGCTCACCTGAGACGCAGGGTGTTCCTCAGTCATTTCGGACACCCCCTATGCAATCTGGCGGTGGTGTTTACCCCTGAGGGACCATGGGACCTAGCCTGAAATCTCGACCTCGGCTTCTATACTCTGGCGCAAGGCTACAAGCGGCCGGTATTCAGGGGAGTGATACATCGAACAGCGCCAAGGCCGCAACCTCTATGTCAGCTATCACGAAAGCCGCCATCGTGAGGCACCTCCAGAGTGGTCCATGGTGGAGGCGCTGAGGTTGAGGGGGTGGCGGTTCGCTCGCTGCCCTCTGCCGCACCTCGGATGCGGGCCATGGATGCGGGGATTGTATGCTCTATCACTTTGGGTGTCAAAGCGGGTGGCCCTGCCTGGGTGGCCCTACCTCGGCCGGGGTACAATAGGGTGACTCTTACCGAGGAGACTGAGCCGCCATGATGTTCCAGTTCCGCCCCCACGCCCGTTACAAAGAGGATGTGGATGTCCTCTACGTATTCCTGATGGAAGAAGCCGCCACCCGCTCCGAAGCGCTCGATGCCAATCGCATCATCCAACAGACCGGCTACGCTAAACCCGTCCACCTCGAATTCCACCATGCCAGCGCGGGCATCGATCTCACCGATGTCCCGGAAAAGGAGCGCGTCCACCAGCTCATCCTCGAGAGCGGCAAGCAGTTCACTATCAAAGGCGTGTGACGCAGCAGCGGAGCGCCGGGTCCCAAGCCGTCATTCAGCGAGGACGGCTCCCTCTCACCACGGCGCCGGCGGGCGTGATCCGCACCTCCACGGTGCCGTCTCGATCGGTGCGAAGCACCGGGATGCCGCTCAGCCGCTCGAGGATCTCGGGCGAGGGATGCCCGAACCGGTTATCGCTGCCCACCGACACCACCGCGACCCTCGGTTCCGCTGCGGTCAGGAACGCTTGGGTGGTGGAGGTCTTGCTCCCGTGGTGGGCCACCTTGAGCACTGTCGTCTCCAGGCCGGCCGCTGCGCCGGACAGCAACCACCGTTCGGCCGGCGCTTCGATGTCGCCGGTCAACAGGACGGATTGCCCGTAGGCCCGAAGTTGCAACACCAGTGAGGCGTTGTTTTCGGAGCGGCCGTAAACCCGCAGCGCCTCGGCTGACGGATGGAGCACGCTTAGCTCGGCTCCGTCCAGCCGCAGGGCTGAGCCGGCGGTGAGGGCCATGCGTCTGACGCCGCGGCTTTCGATGAGCCGCTCCCATTCGGCGTACTCGGGTCCCCTGGTGCGCTCCCCGCTTTCCACCACTGTGCCCACCCGGTAGCGTTTCACCACCTCCACCAGTCCCGTGATGTGGTCTCGCTGGGGATGGGTCAAAACCAGCACGTCGATGGACCGTTCCCAAAAGGGGAGGGCCTGTCCGAGGTGGTTCAGCAGCTTACCGGGCGATGGTCCTCCATCGATCAGCACCCGCTGGCCGGAAGCGGTGGTGACCAGGATGGCGTCGCCCTGGCCCACGTCCAGGAAGCGCACCAACCCCTCATGCTGGCTCCGGCTGAACACCAAGGCCCAAGCCCCGAGCCCCAGCGCCAGCATCAGCACCCCGGCGACCAGCGCGGCGGCGCCGGTCTTGCTGGAGGCGGCGGCGAAGAGCGATCTTAGCGCCTCACTCTCGCCGGGTGCGTGAACTGCGCCAAACCCACGCTCGCGGCGTTGCGCCAGCCATACCACCGCCCCGAGGCAACTGAGATAGACGGCCCCCGCGAGCGGAGGGACCCCGGTAATCTGCAGCGAGGCGCCGGGCGCCTGAGCCCACAGATGCACCACCGCCAGGAGATACGTGCAGGCCAGCCAGGTGGCGGCGGCCAGCGGCGCGGCCAGCAGCGGGCTCAGCAACCCCAGGATGGCCGTCGCAAAGGCCAGAGGAAGGATCGCTGCCAGCACCGGCAGGGCGAAAACAGTGGCGGGGAGGGCAATGAGGGGGACCGAGCCGAAATTTACGGCTTGGATCGGGAGCGTGGTGAGGCTGGCGCCGACCGACGCCGCCAGCGCAGCGAGGAGCGGGCCTGCCGTCGCCCGGAGCCGGGGCCGGCCATCGATCCTGCCGCCGATGCGCCGCCAGACCGCATCTTGAAGCGGCGGGGTGATGAACAACACTCCCGCCAGGGCCAGAACGCTCAGTTGGAACCCCAGATCCCACAGCACCGCGGGATCGGCCAATGCCATCAGCGCCCCAGAGAACGCCAGCGCGAGCGACGGATGGTTCTGGCGGCCCACGAACCCGGCGGCGAGCAAGAGGGTGGCCATGACGGCGGCCCGGATGATGGAGGGTGGCAGACCCGACAGGATGGAGTAGCTCCACACCAGGGCCAGGAACCCGAGCCCAAATAACCGGTTGCGGCGGCCGGCAAGCGGGACCGCAGCCATCACCAGCAGTCCGGTGACCACGCTGAGGTTGTGGCCGGAAACCGCCAGGATGTGGGTCGTCGCGGTGCGGCGGAACTCGTCGTTGATCTCACGCGGAATAGCAGTTCTGATCCCAAGGGCGATCCCCTGGGCCAACGCGCTCTGCGGTTCGGGCAGGACCGATTGCAGACTGCGGGCAAGGGTCTCCCGTAACGAGAAGATGGCTCGCAGCATTGGGTTGCCCTGGTCTCGTTGGAGGATTTCGGTGCGGGGGTAGCGCATGACATCGCCGATGCCCTGGCGGGCCAGGTATTCTCCGTAATCGAACTGGCCCGCGGCGGCCGGCGCCTGGAGCTTCCCGTGGAGTTCCACCACGTCGCCGTATCTGACCGCCGAGACGGCGCGGGTGGACACGAGCACGGAGCCCTGCTGTTGGCTCCACGAGGTATGGCTGCCCGCGGGTTTAACCGCATCGACCGCCAGCACCCAGCGGGTGGTTGCTTCGATGGTCTCGGGTGGCCGTGCCACCTCGCCCCGCAGCCCCACGATGCCGGTATCCCGCAACCCGGCGAGGGCGTCGGTTGTGCGTTCGTGCTGGTGCTGGAGCAGCCGGGATGCTCCGAGCAATAACGCCACCATGATCAAAACCGCAAACCTCAGGCGAGGTATCCGGACGAACATGGCGAGGAGCAGGCCACATCCGGCCCCGATCAAGGGCGCCAACCAGGGGAGTTCGGGCGCCCGGCTTCCGAGGAACATCCCTGCCAGCAACGCCAAGCTCAGCCAGAAAAGCGGCATGGGTTACCTGGTGGTGATCAGATCGCGCAGCCGTTCGTACAGGCTGGCCGGCACGATGCGCCGTTCGACCAACTCCGCGCCGTCATTGAAGGCGCCCTCGCTCTCCCTCGATTCGACGATGCGTTTGGCCCGGGTGGCCCCGATGCCGGGGAGGGCTTCCAGCGCGGCCTGGGCCGCCGTGTTGATGTTGGTCCGAGGGGCCCCCGCGGCCCCGGCCGGCAGCCGTTCGCCCCGGGCGGGGATCACCACCTGCGCTTCGTCGTGGAGCCGGGCGGCCAGATTCACCTGGGTGAGGTCGGCGTTTTGCGCCGGTCCGCCCGCTGCCCGCAGTGCGTCGTCGATGCGATCCCCGGCGGCGAGTTGGTACACCCCCGGCGCCTGAACCGCCCCGCTGACGTGGACCCTTACGTCCGCCGGCGTGACGGTGGGCGGAGGGAGGAGGATCTGAACCGGCTCACGGGTGAGGGTTTGGGAAAAGAGCCCCATCAGGCCCGAAGCCAGCACCAGCGATGACGCGCCGAGGAGCCAGACCCAGCGAGGCGGCCGCAAGGCTCACCACAGCCGTTTGAGCGACCGTATGGTTTTCACCAGCCGGGTGGGCACGTGCACCAGCGGGTTGGCTCGCTGCCCCACCAAACGGCCCCGGCGCAACTTGGACAGGAACTCCTGGGGGTCTCGCAGGTCGAAGTCCTCCATCTCGATGTGGGCGCCGCCGACCTCGAACGGGGGGTGGGAGTCGCTCCCGATGCCGAGCGCGTGGCCGCGACGGCGGCCATAGTCCTCCGCCCGGTTGGAATCGCGCAGCAGCGTGGTGCGGCAGTTGAATGCCTCGGTGATGTCGATCTGCCCGGCGAATTTGTTGAGAGCGGCCTCGGTCAGCCGGCTGCCGCGGAAGCGGTCGTACGGATGTGGCGCCGCGGCCAGGCCGCCCTGGCGGTGAATGCGCTCCAGCGTTTCCTCCGGGCTCAGGCCTCGGGGCACCTCTTCGGTGAGGAACAGCCCGATGATCTCCCCCTGGTCAGTCTTGATTTCCTCGCCAACGATGATCTTGAAGGGAGCGATGCGCTGCACATAGAGCGCACCCGCGATGTTGTTGTGCTCCGTGACCGCGAGGCAGTTGATGCCTCTGCGGAGGCACCGGGCCACCAGCACCTCAGGCGGCATGCTGGAATCGAAGGAAAAGCGGGTGTGGCAATGAAGGTCGACGTGGAGCATGTGGACGCGAGGGGCCTTTTCGTGCCTGAGTTATTGGAGCGCTTCCACCGAATCGGGCTGTTCCTGTGCCTCGGCGGGGATCTGAACGATGCGGAGCTCGGCGGCGTCCAGTTGCTTGCCGCAGATCTTGGCGAGCCGCATTCCTTCTTCAAAGAGCGTGATGCTCTGGTCCAGGGGCAGTCCGCCGGCTTCCAACCGGCGCACAACGTCTTCGAGCGCGGTGTACGCCTCTTCAAAACTGGGCTCACGCTTGACCATGTGCTGCTCCTCCGGGCCATTATAGCCGAAGGGGGCGCCACACCGTCACATCTCAGTCTTCGGGGGAGACGGTCCGCCGAACTCCAATGGGCCGGGGGTGTCCAGCGGGGCACCCCCGGTGCAAGGCGCGTGAGGGATGTCCCCTCACCATCGTTCTTTGTTTTCCCCCTCTCCTCGCAGGAGACCCCACAACCACGGTAGGGACAGGTCTCGTGCCTGCCCGGCCCGGGCGCGTCAGCGCAACGTGACCCCGCGGCCGCTCCCAGGGCGGCCACAAGGGACCGCCCCTACGAAGATGACACGCCGCGCCCCCGCCTCGGGTTCCCCGTCCGGCATGCGTTCCCACCCCCACCGACAGTTTCTTTGGTTGAATCAAGGGGACACCCCTTGGACCCCGCCAAGGAGGCTGCGCCTCCCTGGACCCTCCCCCGGAGCAGCGCCTCCCCACAACTTCGGACAGTTACGCCACGTCATAAGCCGTGGAAGGGGAAAACCGTGGCTTTGATGGCGGCCACCTGGGCCTCGGCGAAGGTGAGGCTGCGGCCGATGAGCGCGGGGGCGGATTGCGGCCGCTCTGCGTCTCCCAAAGCCCGCCCCCCGTAGGCCGCCTGGTACGCGGCGGGAATGACGTCCGGCAGGTCGACGCCCAGCATCCAGCCGTATTCAAGCGCCCAAACCCGTGCTACCGCCGCGATGTCGTAGCCGCCCCCACCCAGGGCGACCACTTTCGGGGCGAGCCCAAGGAGACGGGGGAGCATGATCGAATAGGCCCGGGTGGTGAGCTGGAGGTGGGCCAAGGGGTCGAGATAATGCGCATCCACGCCCAGTTGGAGCACCAGCACCTGGGGCGCGAACGCCTCAAGCAGCGGGGGGACCGTGGCTTCGAACGCCCACAGGTAGGTATCGTCGCCGGTGTACGGGAGCAGCGGCAGGTTCACCGAGTAGCCCTTCCCACCCGATTCGCCGGCCTCCCGCACCTCCCCGGTGCCGGGGAAGAGGTGACGACCGCTCTCGTGGATCGAAATGGTCAGGACCTGATCCGAATCGTAGAACGCCGCCTGAACGCCGTCCCCATGGTGCGCATCAATGTCCACGTACGCCACCCGCTGCCCCCGGCTGACGAGATAGGCGATGGCGACGGCTGGGTCGTTGAAAACGCAGAAACCCGAGGCTCGGTCCCGCATCGCATGATGGAGCCCGCCCGAAGCGTTGAAGGCGATGCGGGCTTCCCCACTCATCACCAACTGCGCCGCGACCAGGGAAGCGCCGGTGGAGAGCGATGCGGCCTCGAACATGCCGGGATAGGGCGGGTTATCGCCGAGGGCGCTGAAATTGTACCGGGCGGCGTTCACGTGCTCGTCGCCGCGGCTGAGCAGGCGAACTGCCTCGATGTATTCCGCGGAATGCACCGGCAGCAGTTCCTCCTTGGTGGCCGGTCGCGGCGCTGCCAGGAGGGACCCCGCTGCTTCGAGAACGCCGTAGCTCGCCAGCAACTCGCACGCCAGCCGCAGGCGATGGGGCCGCAACGGGTGATCCTCGCGCAGCACGTGGCTTGCCAGTTCGGGGCTGTATACGAATGCGGCAGCGGCGGGTGCGGTCACGCAGGCATCCTCACATGCAACCATCGGGCCTTGGTAGGGGCGGCCCCCGGTGGCCGCCCTGATTCCGGGTCCCACCACCGCTCTGATTCCGGGCAGGCACAGGGGCCTGCCCCTACCGAATTTGCCGCCAATTACCCGACGCTCATGGCCGCGCCGGCGGCAGCAGCAGCAACTGCTCTTGTGGGACCGGTTTACGGCGGCGGGATCTAGCCAGCGCCACCCCCTCCACCACTGCCGCGAAGAGACCGTCGCTGACCTGGACGGAAAGCTGGTCGCCTCCCTTGGCCTGGCCCCTGCGTCGCACCACTTCGCCGCTGCTGCGGTTCTGAACGATGGCGTAACCCCGGTCCAGCGTGCGCGTTGGGTCCAGCGAGGCGAGCGACGCGCAACGCTGCGAGAACCGTCCGCGCTCGGCGGCGGTGGCAGACCGGACCAGCAGCAGCGCGGTGTGACAGAGGTCGTCCAACCGCTGGCGCTCACGGTCGACGTCGATGCGGGCGTGGCCAACCCGGCGCAGCAGGTACTGCACCTCGCCCCGTTGGGCCGCTACCAAGTTCCCCACCAGCGCGTGGGCTCGCCCCGCCAAAGCGGCCAACCGGGCTTTGAGGTCTTCCCGGTTGGGGACGGCCAACTCGGCCGCAGCCGAGGGTGTGGCCGCCCTGAGGTCTGCCACGTAGTCGCACAGGGTGAAGTCGGTCTCGTGGCCCACTCCGCTGATGACGGGCGCCCGGCTGCCGTAGACTGCCCGAACCGTGCGCTCATCGTTGAAGGGCCACAGCTCTTCCAGGGAGCCGCCGCCACGGGCCACGATGGTCACATCGATGTCCGTCCGCTGGTTCAGGCGCCTGAAGGCTTGCTCGATGGCGGGCGCAGCCTGGTCGCCCTGCACCGGCACTGGCGCGATGAGCAGCTCCACCAAGGGGTAACGCCGTCCGATGACGGTGGTGATGTCGTGCAGGACGGCCCCTGCCGGCGAGGTCACCACCGCGATCCGCCTGGGAAACTTCGGGATGGGCCGCTTGCGGCTTTCGGCGAACAGCCCTTCGGCTTCCAGCTTGGCTTTCAACCGCAAGAACTCCATGTGGAGTTCCCCGGCCCCCTGAGGCAACAGCACGTCGGCGATAAATTGGAGGTCGCCGCGGACCTCGTAGAAAGCGACCCTCCCGTGAGCCACCACGGCCAGCCCGTCCGCAGCGTTGGTGTCCCCGGCGAGGGCGTTACGGAACATGACGCCGCGGACCTGGCCCTCGGCGTCTTTCAGGGTGAAGTAGGTGTGTCCGGCGGCGGAACGGGTGACGTTGGACAGCTCACCCGTGAGCCAGATGTCCCCCAAGAAGGGGTCAGACTCCAGCCATTCCCGTAGGTACGTGGTGAGTTGCCCAACGCTGAAGATATCCATAGGTTTGGGCGAGTTCACCCTTGGCAAGTCGCCGCGGCGACCTGCAATCCGGCCCAAGGCAGAGGTGGAAGCGGCGCCGGGGGAGTAGAACCGGTGGTCAACCCGGTCAACCGCCGTAGATGATCTCTCCGTCATTCCACTGGGGCTCGCCGGCCAGCAGCGCCGCCATTTCGCGGAACCGGGCATCCTGGGCGGGATCGTTCGCGTTCTTGGTGTAAGCGGCCTTGTCTTCGAAAACCACCGACATTATGTACTCGTCGTTCCCCGAGTCCAGCCGGTAAACATAGGTCGCCTTGTGGCCCGGGATCTTCAGGCCTTCGTAGCTGCGGGTAAGCTCCTTCAGCTTGCTCTCCATCCCCGGCTTGATTCTGATGCGCGCTACTGTTCCGTACATGATGCTTTCCCCTCTGATGCCCATAAGCCCGGGCCGGCACTAATCGTTCGTATTGGGGGCGCTCTCCCATCGAGAACCGACGTCCAGGAGCACCCGCTGGAGGCCGAGGCTGTTGAATTCCGGGGCGATGCAGTCCATGAAGATCACGTCGAAGGATTTGTTGGCGATGCGATGCCCCCCGCGCCATCGCCCGATAGTCTTGAATCCCACCCGTTCGTAGACCTTGATGGCCCGTTCGTTGTAGCTGAAAGTCCGCAGCAAGATGGTGTACAGGTTCAAGGCGTTGAAGCCGTAATCCAACATCAGCGCCACCGCCTCGGTCCCGTAACCCCGGTTCCAGTAGTGCTTGTCGCCGATCATGATGCCGAACTCGCAGCGTCCATCGATCTGGCTGATCCGGTTGAGGTCGGTGTGGCCGATGGGCTGGAGCGTCGACCGGTCGTAGATGGTGAAGAACACCTCCAGGCTGCTATTCTGGCTCACCTGGCGATACCATTCCTCGTGGGCTTCCCAGGTGCGGGGCCGGATGCCGATGTTCAGCGTGCGGGTGACTTCGAAATCGTTTTCCCAGGCGTGAAACAGCGGCAGTTGCTCTTTGCGGACGGGGCCGAGGGCGACCTTCTTGCCCCAAATGTTGATGACCGGTTGCTCTAGCATCGTCGGTCCTGCTTCGCTACGCACGCTCGATGTACTGGCCGGTCCGGGTGTCCACCTTCACCCGGTCGCCGTTGTTGAGGAAGAGCGGCACCAGCACCACCAGTCCGGTCTCCAGCGTTGCGGGCTTGGTGCCACCCTGCGCCGTGTCGCCCTTGAATGAAGGGCCGGTTTCCGTGATCTTGAGTTCAACGTTCAGCGGGATTTCGACGCCGATGGCCTCATCCTGGTAGGTGAGCAGGTCCAGGCTGAACTCCTCCTTGAGGTAATTCAAGGCATCACCCAGTTGCTCTTTGGTCAGCGGAGTCTGCTCGAACGTCTCCTTGTCCATGAAGTAGTAGAGACCGCCGTCCTCGTAGAGGTACTGCACCGTGCGGCGTTCCAAGCGGGCGCGCGGGAAACGCTCGCCGGCCTGGAACGTGCGCTCGGTGATGTGGCCGGCTCGCACATCCTTCAACCGGATGCGCACCTGGGCCGACCCCCGGCCCACCTTGATGTGTTCGTATTCCAGGATGGAGTAGAGTTTCCCATCCAGTTCGATGGTCACTCCTTTACGGAGTTCTGAGGTGCTGATCATGCGGACCTCGCGGTGATTTGTGGGTGGGGTTTGAGCGACCTCACTTTACCATGCCCGTTCGAGCAGGCGCCAGCGCCACCGCAATCGGGGAGAATTCACACTGGTGGGGTCTGCCAGCCGCTTCTGCCTTGATTCAGCGGAGGGTGCATGGGAGGCGGAGCCTCCCTGCTTGTCCTGAGGCTCCCCTGAG
>ORMF011052087.1_pt1 | contig 12316 bp, 13 predicted proteins | sample 1779871 | NCBI WGS metagenome assembly ORMF01 (sample SAMEA104232316, study PRJEB22302) | groundwater metagenome | biome: forest; feature: aquifer; material: groundwater | place: USA | collected 2011-08-07 | depth 5.4 m | reverse complement strand
TCCGGAGGAAAACTCCACTCCGTTTACAGAAGCGATGTCAACGGTATTTATTATCTCCGCGGTACAATGGCTGGGGTATGGGAACAACCACGTCTTGTCCACACCGTAAGTGGCCAGCTGACTGGCGCTGCCTCAGTGTTGGATGCAAGCGGCATTTGCCACGTGCTCTACGGCTACCTTAGTTCCGGTCCAACAGGAAATCATTATGTGGAGTATGGAACGTTCAACACGGCCGATGCAAGCCCGACGCTGAGCGGAATAACAAGCATCATTAGCGGGATTCAAGTTCTTGACGCTCCGGCGATTGGTGTCACTTCTACGAACGAACCACATGTTCTGTGGAGAAGCGGAGGCGAGATTTTCCATAGAAACAAGTCCGGCGGCTCCTGGTCATCGATAACAAACGTGAGCAACACCACCACACCATCAGAAGCACCAAGTATTTACCTCTCCGGGAGTACGGCGTATATTGTGTGGCAAGAGAATCTCACAAACAATAACGAAATCTATTATCGAAGCCGTTCCAGCAGCGGTTCCTGGGGTAGCACAGTGAATCTCAGCAACAACTCGACTTCTTCCGTCGAGCCATTCATATCAGGTCCCGTGAACGGAGAGCCGCTTGTAGTTTGGGCTGATAGTGCAGCGGGGAACTACGACATCAAATACTATTTTCCTGTTTCAGGTGGGAGTGGAAGTTTTGCCTCGACGGCAGCACAGTCTCATTTCCCCACATTTGGATCGAGAGCTATCGTAGATGGCACGCGTGTTTTACTCTCGTGTACCGACGGCTCATCTGCTTTGTATCTGGTTGCAAATGACAAGAAGGATTTCAGCAACATGTCACAGGGCAAGATAGCGATTGGGTCTGAAGGGGAGAACAAGAGACTTGAGATTTCAAGATCATTTGCCTTGTTTGATAACCATCCCAATCCCTTCAACCCGTCCACAACAATCAAATTCGCATTGCCGGAACCAGCCGTCGTATCGCTGACCATCTATGATGTGTTGGGCAGGAAAGTCGCTGAGCTTGCGAACGGCCAGTTTGCAGCAGGCGATCACTCAGCAATTTGGAATGCCAGTGAAGCTGCCAGTGGGGTTTACATCGCACAGCTTGTCGCGTATGATGCATTGGGAAACGTAAGATACTCGAGGACGAATAAGCTCGCGTTGATGAAGTAGCTTTTGGATGAAGGTTTCCTTCGTCAGAAGGAAACCTTCTGCTCTGTCTCCCTTAAAATGTCTTCACACTCGTTGCTTCTCTTCTGCATTTTCCTTATCGTTACAAGCAATTGAATCCAGACTTTCCATCGTATTTCATCAGGAGCAATTCCAGTGGATAAGGCTACAAAGTTTTTCAAGACGTCGGACACGACGCAGAAGTGGCATCTCGTTGATGCAAACGGGCAGACGCTCGGTCGGGTTGCGACGCAGGTTGCACGTTTGCTTCGCGGCAAGCATAAGCCAATGTTCACGCCGAACGCCGATATGGGCGACTTCGTTGTCGTGGTGAACGCTGCGAACATAAAGCTGACCGGAAAACGGACGGAGCTGAAAGAATATTTCCATTACACCGGCTATCCGGGCGGCGCAGTGTTCACGAAGTTTCAAGACCTCGTCCGCAAGCATCCGCAGAGAGTGTTCGAGCACGCGATTAAGGGCATGTTGCCGCACAACAGACTCGGTCGCCAGATTATCAAGAAGATGAAAGTGTATGCGGGCGCAGAGCATCCGCATTCGGCGCAACGTCCAGAAGCTTTCCAACTCAACTAACGTTAGGAGTTCACGGGTAGATGCAGCACATCACCAAAACACATGCAGTTGGTCGCCGTAAGACAGCGGTCGCAAGAGCAATTCTTGTACCCGGCACAGGCAAAGTAGTCATCAACAAGAAATCGTTAGAGCAGTACTTTCCGCTCGAAACGCTTCGTACAGATGTCATGAAGCCTTTCGAGGCGACGCAGAACACCGGCAAGTACGATGTGCGTCTGAATGTTGACGGTGGTGGATTGACCGGACAAGCGGGTGCGGTGAAATTGGCAATCGCTCGCGCCCTTGTTGAGATGAGCGAAGAGAATCGTCCGTTGCTCCGTAAAGAGGCGTTGTTGACACGTGACCCACGTATGGTTGAGCGCAAAAAATACGGTCAGAAGAAAGCACGTAAGAGATTCCAGTTCTCGAAGCGATAAAGAAGGTTTCCTTCAGCTTTGCGTATTCCTAGCAGAAGGAAACCTTCACAAAATAAACATACCTTTGGATTTTGTAAGAAGTGCCTTACGAGAGAGATGGATTCTTCACTCCGTTCAGAATGACAAACGAAAAGGCTCTTACAGGAGAAGAAGAAGGTAGAAGAAGAAAACTAAACATAAGGAACATCATCATGCCCCGTGTAGAAGTTGCTGAGTTGTTAGCAGCAGGGTGTCACTTCGGACACCTTACCCGCCGTTGGAATCCCAAAATGAAACCGTACATTTTTATGGAGCGGAATGGGATTCACATCGTTGACCTCGTGAAGTCCCGTGATTTGCTTGAAGAAGCATGCAATGCCATTGCCAATGTTGTTGCCGAAGGGAAGCGCATTCTTTTTGTCGGCACGAAGAAGCAGGCAAGTGAAATCATCAAAGAAGAAGCAATCCGCTGCGGTCAGTTCTATGTAGATGAGCGTTGGCTCGGCGGCTCGTTGACGAACTTCACGACAATTCGTAAGAGTGTGAAGCGTCTCACGAACATCGAGAAAATGGAGAGCGACGGCACCTTCGATAAGATTACGAAGAAGGAAGGACTCTTTCTTCAGCGCGAAAAAGACAAACTCAACAACGTTCTTTCCGGTGTTGTTGAGATGACGCGTTTGCCCGGCGCTTTGTTTGTTGTTGACGTGAAGAAGGAGACGATTGCAGTGAAGGAAGCGAACAGGCTCGGCGTTCCTGTCTTCGCCATTGTTGATACGAACTGCGACCCTGATGGGATTGACTACGTTATTCCTGCAAACGATGACGCCATCAAGTCTGTGCAAGTAATCACGAAAAGAATTGCCGATGCAGTTCTCGAAGGCAAAGAACGGGTTGCTGCACGGCAGATGGAAATGGCAGTTGAGAACGAAGCGAAGCATAAAGAAACAGACGAGAAAGCTGCGCTGAACTAACGTGAATCTAAATCAACAGAAAGAAGATTGAAGTGGAAGTTATGGATATTACCAGTGCAATGATTAAGAGCCTGCGCGACAAAACGGGCGCCGGCATGATGGATTGTAAGCGTGCGCTTGAGTCATCGGGCGGAGATATGGACCCGGCAATTGAATACCTTCGCAAGAAGGGCGCAGCATCCGGAGCAAAACGTGCGGACCGTGCGGCAAAGGAAGGAATGATTGTTACACGCGTTGCGTCTCATGGTAAGAGCGGCGTTATCGTTGAAGTGAATTGCGAAACCGACTTCGTCAGTCGGAGCGATGACTTTGCAGCGTTTGCGAATGTCGTTGCAGAAGCGATTGAAAACAATCGTCCGGCAAACGTTGAAGCGTTGATGGAACTGACCTCAAGCGGGAAGAAGATCGCTGAGCTGTACAACGACTTGCTTGCCAAAGTGGGTGAGAAAGTAGAGATTCGTCGCTTCAGTATTGTTGACTCACCGGATGGTGCGGTCAGCGCGTATACACATCTTGGCAGCAAGATTGGCGTGCTCGTTGAATTAACAGGGATTGCTCCTGATGCAGCAGCAACCGGGGCTGGGCGCGATGTTGCCATGCAAGTTGCAGCGATGAATCCGCTTGTGGTTTCCCGCGATCAGGTTGACAAAACATTGATTGAGCGCGAGCTTGATATTTATCGCACGCAAGCAGCGAATCAAGGGAAGCCGGCACAAATCGTTGATAAGATTGCGATGGGGCACCTTGAGAAGTACTACCAAGAAGTCTGCTTGCTTGAGCAAACATTCATCAAAGATTCCGGTAAAACGATTAAAGATTTCTTAGTGAGCATTGGTCAGTTGGTGTCCGTTAATCGCTTCCAGCGTTTTCATCTCGGTGAAGAAACCAAGTAACATCAATGTCCCCTTGACGGGGACATTTTTGTATCAAGGGAAGATTACCAAAAATATGAGCAAGCCAAAATACAAACGCATATTGTTGAAGCTGAGCGGCGAAGCGCTGATGGGGGACAAGCAGTTTGGCATAGACCCGACAGTGTTGAAGCAGTACTCGCTTGAAATAAAATCCATTCATGAGCTTGGTGTACAGGTTGGAATTGTTATCGGTGGCGGAAACATATATCGCGGCGTTTCCAACTCGTCCGACAACATTGATAAGGTTACCGGCGACCATATGGGCATGCTCGCAACGCTCATCAACGCACTTGCATTACAAAGCGCTCTCGAGCATACGGGATTACTTACGCGGCTTATCTCTGCTATTCGCATGGAAGTAATTGCAGAGCCGTTCATTCGTCGCAGGGCTGTCCGGCACTTAGAGAAAGAGAGAATTGTTATCTTTGGTGCAGGCACCGGCAATCCCTACTTCACAACTGACACCGCAGCAGCACTGAGAGCGGTTGAGATTGAAGCTGATGTTATTGTCAAAGGCACACGTGTTGACGGGGTGTATGATTCGGACCCAGAAAAGAATCCGGGCGCAACAAAGTTTCCTGAAATTTCCTATCTGGATGTGTTGAAGAAGAATCTTGGTGTGATGGATATGACGGCGATTACTCTTTGCCGGGAAAATAAGCTCCCGATTCTCGTTTTCAACATGAACAAACCGGGCAACTTGAAGCGTTTAATGATGGGTGAGGAGATTGGAACGAAGGTTCTTGAGGCTGCCTTAGTGTAGTTTAGTCTGACACTCTTTGAGGTGAACATATGGTAAAAGATATTCTAAAGGATTCAGAAGGGAGAATGCAGAAAGCCACTGAAGTCGTTCGTCAGGAACTCGTTAAGCTTCGGACGGGCAAGGCAACGACAACTCTTCTTGATGGAATCAAAGTTGATTACTATGGAACGTTGACGCCGCTGAGCCAGGTTGGCAACGTGAACGTTGCAGACGTTCATACGCTTACTGTAACTCCGTGGGATAAAAGTATGCTCGATGTGATTGTCAGGGCAATTCAGGCGGCGAATCTTGGATTGAATCCAATCAAAGACGCGGATTTAGTTCGCGTACCGATTCCGTCGCTCAACGAGGAGCGCCGCCGTGAGCTTGTGAAGCTTGCCAAAAAGTTTGGTGAAGATGGGAAGATTGCAATCCGCAATATACGCCGTGATGCGATTGAACATCTGAAGAAGGCGGAAAAAGCCGAACATCTTTCCGAAGATGACCGCAAGCGAGGCGAGCAGGAAACACAGAAGCTGACGGATAAGCATGTGAAAGATATCGACACGATACTTGCTCATAAGGAAAAGGAAATCATGGAAGTGTGAGGCACTTGAACTCATTCTCTTTGCTGCGAAGCCCGCTTCGGCGGGCTTTTTCTTCTTACCTCTGAGCGCAACTTACGTTTGACCATCACGTAACAACAGCGAGAGTTCTCGCTCACACAACAAGAGAGGCATACCATGTCAGACTCAACAGAAATTAAACGACTCTACAAGTCTCGCACGGACAGAATGCTTGATGGTGTCTGTGGCGGCGTTGCAAAGTATTTCCATCTCGACCCGACGTTAGTGCGCATTGCATGGGTACTCCTAGCGCTTCTCGGCGGATCTGGTATTCTTTTGTACATCGTTGCGATGATTGTTATGCCGAAAGAGCCATATATTTTTCCAAATTCTTCATCGACAGAGCCTACGTCTTCCTCAAATGCCTCTGCTCCCAATGAACTTTCCGCTTCATCGAAAAAGAACAGCCTCTTTTGGGGAATTCTTCTTATTGCGGTTGGCATTTTTCTCTTTCTTGATAACATTGGGTTTCCATTTTGGCGGCATTGGTGGTGGTTTGATGGAGGTTTTGTCTTGTCTGTCTTATTGATCCTTGCAGGAGTCGCCTTCTTGTGGGGTGGGCGGAACTCATTCAGCAGAGCATCACAGCCTGCAGAATTTCAAGCTGCAGACGCAGGCTCACCATCAACGGAAGCAGCGCAGCCGGCTGCTCGCAGATTGTATCGTTCGTTCAGTGACAGCAAGCTTTTCGGTGTGTGTGGTGGTTTGGGAGAGTACTTTGGAATAGACTCAACGATTATCAGAATTTTGTTTATTGTCGGAGCGATTGCCTCTGGCGGAATCTTTGTATTGGGATACATCATTATGGCAATTGTCCTGCCGAAGGAAATCCCTTCATTCAAAACTTCGTGAGACATCTTCATAAATCGGGACATTGTATTTCTGTGAAAGGAGCTTACGTTGGTCTCCCTACTCCACTCTACATCTGGCTTGATTCCGTGATGCCAACGGATTCGATATAAACGCCGTTTGATGAGAGATTGAATGTGATATGCAATTCCAATCGTCTATCGAACCCCTCAAATTCATAGACTTTTTCATGGCTGATGCTACGCTTCGCTGGGATCTCCAGCCAATCACTTGATTGACTGAAAATCTTTGAAGCTGTACTGTTCGATGCGAGCGATTGGACGCTTGCATCCGTAACAATCGCGAACGTGTAGAAACCCTCTTGTTCTGATTGTTCAAGTGAGTATTCAATAGTGCCGACGACGTCGTACGTGTTATCAACACTTTCAGTCTCTCCGACGCTCAACTGTGTCTGCAATTCAAGCGAGCCTTGCAAATCTGTGCTTGTCGGCTTTGCTACGGCTGAAGTGTTATAGAACCTCTTGAGGATTGTTGCTGTAACAAATGCAAACGTCCCCACTCACTTACTCACTCATGAGTCGGGACGTTTAGTTTCGGGTATGGCTGACGACTACTTCGGTCCTTTTGCTGAAAGGCGTCCAGACACCTCGGCTAACCACATCCTGTTGATCGAAACGTTGTCTGGCGTGATGTCGAATGCAACGTGGAGTTCTAATAGACGAGCGAGTTGATCTATTTTGTATGCTTTCTCGTAGCTTACAGATTCTTTGCCTGAAAGATCGAGAAAATCAATTGACTCGGCGTATACCTTTCCCGTTTCGCCCGGTGAACCGAGGGATTGAAGGGTTGCATCGGTAACGAGTGACAGCGCGTAGGGTTCATCACCACCGGCAGCAACAAGTGTGTATTGAATGCTGCCGGTCAAGTCGAACGTGTTTTCCATATTCTCTGATTCGCCGAACGTGAGTTGTGCCTTCAATTCAAATGTACCGTCCGGGTTGCTAAAATTTCCCTTGGAAAGGGATGGAGCGTTCTTCGAGAAATCGCTGCTGATCGGGTTGTTGAAGTTGCTGTCCTGGCAACCGACAACGAGCGCGGAAACAACAAGGGCGACGCCAATCGAAAGTTTATTCATGTTCTTGCCTTCCATATATTGAATGATAGTGACTTGTATGAGTTTCGTTTTTCAGTTTCTTACTGATGTCCAAACAGTGTGCCAAGAGTTCTCCACATGAATTCCGTAGCAGTTGTTGCATTGTTCAAACTCTTCCGTTTCTTTTCAAACGTCTTTTGTAGAATCTCCATGCAAGCAGAATGAGCAGGCAATAACATGCGATAGAACTACCTTCGTTCAGAGTAAGAACTGTGGGATGTCCAGACATTGGTGGCAATGCCATGTGAGTGACGATAGAACTCGTCAGATGAGATAGAATGTAGGAGACTGGTAGGTGGTGGTTTTTGGGAAGTCTTAAGAACCTGTCGTCGAATCAACCACAACAAATGAAAATGCCGGGCTTGTGACCCGGCACTCTTGTTCTTCAGCAACGCTCATCTACATATTGGAAACAAGTGTTTTTCCAAACTCTGAACATTTCACTTCTTTCGCTCCATCCATCAGGCGAGCGAAGTCGTATGTAACGACTTTGGATTGAATGGTTTTTTCGAGCGCTTTGATGATCAAGTCTGCTGCTTCTTTCCATCCGAAATAGCGCAACATCATCTCGCCACTCAGAATTTCCGAGCCGGGGTTTACCTTGTCTTGTCCGGCGTATTTCGGTGCGGTGCCATGCGTTGCTTCGAACACCGCATAACCATTTTCATAATTGATGTTGCCGCCGGGAGCGATGCCAATTCCACCCACTTGTGCCGCAAGCGCATCTGAAATGTAATCGCCGTTGAGATTCAGGGTTGCGATAACGTCGTATTCGGCAGGACGGGTGAGAATTTGTTGCAGGAATGCATCTGCAATCACATCTTTGATGAGAATTTTTCCAGCCGGTGGATTGCCGCGACATTCTTCCCACGAGACCGTCGTCTTGCCGAACTCGCGCTTCGCAAGCTCGTAGCCCCAATCCCTGAAGCCACCTTCCGTAAACTTCATAATGTTGCCTTTATGCACGAGCGTTACCGACCTGCGATTGGTGTTGATGGCGTAGTTGATCGCCGCTCGCACCAAACGCTCTGTACCCTCTATCGAGACCGGCTTTATGCCGATGCTCGACGTTTCAGGAAAGCGAATCTTCTTGACTCCCATTTCTGATTGAAGCCATTTCACGACTTTCTGTGCCTCTGGCGTTCCAGCTTTCCACTCAATACCTGCATAAATGTCCTCCGTGTTCTCGCGGAAAATAACCATGTCGATCCGCTCAGGAAGTTTTACTGGCGAAGGAACTCCCTTGAAATATTTCACAGGTCGCAGACAAACATACAGGTCAAGCATCTGACGAAGTGCCACGTTGATTGAGCGTATGCCGCCGCCGACCGGCGTGGTCAACGGTCCTTTGATACCTACAACATATTCTTTGATTGCCTCAAGAGTATCATCAGGCAGCCATGTATTTTCGCCATAGACAACGTTCGATTTCTCTCCGGCGTAGACTTCAAACCAGACAATCTTTCTTTTACCGTCGTATGCTTTGGCAACTGCTGCGTCAAAGACCATTTGCGAAGCCCGCCAAATGTCAGGTCCGGTACCATCCCCTTCGATGAATGGGACAATTGGGTTATCCGGAACAGTTAGCTTACCGTTAACGAGCGCTATCTTTTGTCCATTTGTTGGGGGGGTAAGCTTTTTGTATGTAGCCATTGTTCTCTTTCTCCTTGTGAATTCGTTGTAAAGCTTGCATCCGCCTGAGGCGGACGGGGAAATTATGGATGAATGTGTTGTCGAATCTTTTCGGCATATTGCGACATCGCATCGCCGTTGTATGTTTTTAGTTTGAGCACGAACTTGATATTGTCGTCTGGATACCGCGGTGTTACATGCATGTGGAAATGAAAGACAGACTGTCCTGCAATTTTCCCGTTGTTCGAGAAGATGTTGAATCCCTCAAGATTCAACGTCGCGACAATAGCCCGGGCAACGACTTGTGTTATGTGCAGAACGTCGTGCAAATCCGACTCTTTTACCTGAAGAAAGTCAGGACAATGCGCTTTGGGAATGACAAGTGCGTGACCATAGTGAATAGGATTGATATCGAGAATTGCAATTACGTTTTCATTCTCATAGAGAATTTCGGCTGGCAGTTGGTGACTGGCAATTCTACAGAAAACACAATCCACTATTGTTGCTCTGATTGATGAGATTCAAACGTTGTTATGAAGAACTTTCTTCAAGAGCGTGAAGGAGTAATGAAGTTATCACGTTTACGTGCTTGATTGAATAAAGAACAGGGAAGAAGCGGGAAGGCTTCGTTCAGGACAGAAAGGTAACCTTGCTTCCACAAAATCACTTTTGAAACTGTGAAAACTTAACGAAAAGGTGAAGGAAAGTCAACGACACGTTTTCTTAAGCAGTGTCCTAATTTGAAATGTACCTGCGTCACCCTGAGCGCAGTCCCGACGCTTCCCAATCGGGACTGCGCTCAACGTGACGATGTTGGCTGAAATTAGGACACTACCCTTTCTTGTTTTTCAGATGAGGTTTGGATATATTTTGCACACAAAGTTGTTCCGACCATACTACAATATCTACGTGAGGAGAAATCATGAAACGGTTTGCCCCCCTTATCCTGTTGTTTTGGACGGTGGCTTATGTCTCAGTAGCAAGTGCACAATACTTGACTTCAGCAAGGCTTTACCTCAAGCTAAGAGAATTTACGCAAGCTGAGGCAAGCGCAGTGAAGGCTGTAGCCAAAGATGACAAAGACGAAGAGGCGTGGTTCGTTCTCGGACAAGCGCGCTACTGGCTTAGGAAATATTCTGAAATGGTTGATGCCTTCAATAAGTCGGTAGCCCTGAAGCCGACATACAAAGAAGAAATCGACAAATTCCGTTGGACGGTCTGGCGCGATTCGCACAACTCTGGGATTACTTCCTACAACAAGGGCCGCGATACAGCTTGGTACTATGATAAGGCGATTGACTCTCTCAAAACTGCAATGCTTGCAATGCCGGAGAGCCTTTATACCACCTACGTCTGTGCGCTCGCGTATTACGGGAAGAAGGACTACAGCGAGTCCATAAAGCTGCTCAATACTTACATCACAAAAGATCCAAAGAAAACTGACGCCATAAGACTTCTCGGACAGCTTTATTTGCAAATGGGGCGCGAGAAGAAAGATGTGAAAGACGAAGCGGGTGCGATGGAAGAGTACAAGCAGGCTGCGGGTACTTTCGAAAAACTCTATGAAGCGGCACCGACAAACGTTGACAACATTATCGCCTTGATAGATGTGTATGAACGCGCAGGGATGAATGAGAAAGCACTCAACCTCACAAGCAACTGCGTAAAAACTGACCCAACGAACCGGGTCTGCCGCTTTGCGCTTGGTGTTTATTTGTTGAAGAAAGACCAGTTTGCCGAAAGCATAGAACAGCTTAAAGCATGCCTTGAGCTAGCGGAGATATTAGATGGCATAAAGATCGGAATGTCTGAAAGTGAAGTCATGAATGCGTGGGGTAAGCCAGATGGGGAGATCAGAACAATAACTGAGTTTGGGGCAGACAACCTCTGGACTTACAACAACAGACCCAAAGTGGCAAAATCAATTTTCCTTTACTTCAAGCAAGGGACTTTGAAAATGTGGCAGACTGTTGACGCTACCGATAAAGTTTCGGCAACTGGTCAGGACGAAATGTACAAGGACGCAACGTACAACCTTGGAGTCGCCAATTTGAATTGGGGTGTAGCAATGAAGGAAGCCGCTGATAAGAAGGCTGAGGAGGAGAGAAAAGCCCAAAAGGGGAAGAAGAAAAACGTGAAGGAAACTGAAGACCTTTCGTACAAAGAAAAATTCAGAGCAGCCGTTCCGTATCTCGAAAAGACCGCAGAGTTGAGGAAGGATGATGCTACTCTGTACCAGCAGCTCGGAAAGCTCTACGCACACCTGAACATGGCGAAACAAGCCCAGGCAGCGTTTGAGACCTCAGATAAGTTGCTGAAGGGAAAGTAAACGCGGTTGTCCCCAAAGAACTTCAGCGGTCAGAATTTCGTGTTCGATATTCGTTATTCCACTAGTTATGTGCAAGCGAAGACATTTCTTAGGTCGTTTTGTGGCTTTTTCGTGTAAGGAAAATAAGAAAGCTCTTTATCTTTATTTCACTATTGAGCCTATACATCTTCCGAAAGCTCGGATGGTTTGTTTCTAAGAATGGCTTGTATGGTTCGCACATCGTCACAGTTTCGGTTGTCTGTTTTCTTTGGGGTCTTGCCATCAGCTATTTGTTTCACATTCTAATTCAATGGCAAGACCCGAACGTAATTGTCAAGACCATTTTCGGCTATGGTGTCGGAGCTTATGTCTCAGTGCCAAACTATGGACTCGTAGACGATAGTACGGTTCCCGAATACAAACTGTCACGACATCAACTAATCTCTTTGCTGCCGTGGATAGTTTTCGCTCTATCATCTTTGGCATTTGCATTCTTTTGAAGAGGGACAATTCCCCCCTCAGAAAGGAGATAACCGTGATGTCTTCAGTAGTGGAGACATTGCTCTCCAAATTGAGGAGGGGGCGCGTCTTCGATTGGCAGTATGTGTAAAGGGCATTCCGAAAACGTACAACCGCGAGTAGAATAGACTCGGCTACCCACAAGGTGGTGTTCACCCAGCCAGTGAACAACGAGTACCCCAATACAGTATTGTCAATCGAAGGGTAGTGCGGTTTAATAGTTTGATACTTCGGGGTGGCTCCTCGGAGATGATTAAACCGCGCCTCCCTCCTATATTCTCTAAACTTTGTTGCGCCACAAAACGAGGGCACAATAGACTGCGCCTGCACATAACAGCGCCAAGCATCGACGTTCGATTTTTTTGTTAAGGCAACGCTCATGCTGACACTCACTCGATAAGTTGAACTCACTCCATGCCGCCGTCAATTATAGAAAAGCGTGGACGGCGGCACGGCGTGCTTGGCGCACACGT
>ORMF012262593.1_pt1 | contig 12322 bp, 11 predicted proteins | sample 1779871 | NCBI WGS metagenome assembly ORMF01 (sample SAMEA104232316, study PRJEB22302) | groundwater metagenome | biome: forest; feature: aquifer; material: groundwater | place: USA | collected 2011-08-07 | depth 5.4 m | reverse complement strand
TTCTTATGGGACATGATTTTAATAGCTGGTGGATTGGTAGCGTTCTAAGCTTTAAAGAAGATTCTCAGCTTGTCCCTCATCAAAACGCAACAACAGTGCAAGTTGCAAGTGGTATTTTATCAGCCATTCTATACATGATTCAACACCCTAATGAAGGACTTTGCCGCCCTGACGATTTGCCCTATAAAGAAATTCTTAAGATAGCCACACCTTATTTAGGCAAGATTATCTCAGAGCCCGTAAATTGGTCCCCCCTACTTTACTTTCAAGAAATTTCAGGATTTCAAAAGGCGCCGAATAAAGAAGATATTTGGCAATTTACCACCTTCTTACTTCCCCCTCAAATCTCTTAAAATTAGGATAAATTTTGACTAGTAAACTTCAACATGACAAAAAAGAAAAACTTATTTTTGTTGTGATAACGATTTATACTCTCATCTACGTTATATTGGCTATTGCAACCTCTTTAATAACAAAATCCCTTACCTTAGCAATAGATGGTTCTTATGGCCTACTAGATCTTTGTTTATTAGTATTTTCTCTTGTAATATTAAAAAAGTTCAAAAATCCTAACAAAAAATCATATAATTTTGGACATTTTAAACTAGAGCCATTAATTAATTTCATCCAGGGTGTTCTTATACTTTCCATATGTCTCATGGGAATAATAATATCTTTACAAGAAATAATTCACCCATCTGAAGGCATAAAAGATTATTTTGCAGCAATCGGGTTTTCTTTTTTTTCTTTTTTATCCATTCTAATTTTATGGATTTGGGTGATTTTCTACAGCAGAGGCCTTAACTCTCCGATGATAGAATCAGATAAGATTGCCTTTAAAGTAGAATGTATTATTTCTGCAGGAATGGTGATTGGCTTTCCTCTAGAACTCTTTATGTTAAATAATAATATTTCATTTTACATCTATATAGATTCTATAATGGCTTTATGCTTATGCTTATATTTAATAAAAGAACCTGTTATTTTATTGAAAGACGCTATAGGGGATCTTTTGGATATAAGTCCGGGATTAGAAGTAGAACAAGCTATATTAAAGGAAGTAAACCTATTTTTAAAAAATCAGCACCACGTGATCGGAAATTCAAAAATAAAAATACGTAAATCCGGAAGAAAGTCTTTTGCCGTCATCTATTATGAAGTGGAAAACGACTTGGACTTTGAAACTATCCAAGCTATTAACACCTCTTTAAAAACTCATCTTGAAATTTGTTTTCCGGAGGTCGACGGGATTTACTGCCCTCATCTGGGCTCGGCATTCTAACTAACTATTATATTGTATCAATACTGGAACGGGAAGAAGATTCTGCGGATACAAAACCATCCCAAGAAGGGATCTTAGTTGAGGTAGATCCCCCTAAAGAAACTACAGATAAATCTTCTTGAATCTTTAGACTACCACCTTTAGGCTCTAATAAAAAGAGCTGCTCATCCTTAGATTTTGGTATTCTAGGATAACAATCTTGACACTTTAGGCTCGCCAAAAATGCTTTCAGATGAACATTCATATGACGAAAAGCTACACCTTGGAGCACATCCTCTTTAAATTCATTATCAGACCATTCAGAAAAACGACGTGGCTTTTCTTGTCTAAAAGCCCATTTTGCAATCTTTTCAACTTCTCCTGATACTTTCTCTGCCATAGCCTCTTTCTTCTCAATCGTAAACTGATCTCCTATCATGTAACTTAAAGCTGATTGACGCGCTTTATTTTTAATTTTTTTAACAGCGTCCTCTACACTAAAAGCAATGGGCTCTTTAAGACCGATTTCAAGAGCTTTTTGAGAGACTACTTCTACCTTCTTTTGAGTAAAAAAAGAAAATCCATACTCAATTAAGTCATTACCATAAGAAATGGTTTTTTCCGTTAAATAGGCATCATACTGACGTAAATAGGAATCGGGCTCACTAAATTGCCTGCCGACAGCTTTTATAGCATTCACAGCAACGACAATGACTGCGCACAACGCGACCATTGGATAAAAAAACAAGGCTGGTAGGGGCTCTGTTTTATTTGACTGAATAAACATTTTCCCTCCTTGCTAAAAGAGTAATTATACCATAAATAAACATTTTAATTCAATTAAGACCGATAATTGCTATTTATCGGTCTTAAGTTGCTTAGAAAAAGCGAGATATGAGACGAAGAACATCTTGATATGTAAGATATACAAAAAAGATAATAATTAAGACAACAAAAGGAAAAATGAATTTTTCCATTGTCTTTGATTTAATCCGTTTTTTAGTAATTGCTTCATAAATAGCAAAACAAATATGTCCACCATCTAACACAGGAATAGGAAGTAAATTGACAAGGCCTAAATTAACACTAATGACAGCAATCCAAAAAAGTGCCTCTTTAATTCCTAAAGTCCACCCATATTGCATAGCCCCTACAATTCCAATAGGTCCTGACATATACTTAGGACTTAAATACCCTGTAAATAAAGCTTTAAATGTCTTTCCTGTCTCTTCAAAAACCCCTTTAAAAAGAACGAGAGGAGAAGGATTATAAAGTACCTTTCTATCTTCAAAAAGAGCCCCTAGAAAAAGTCTACTTTGATCTTGTTCAAGATTTTTTAAAGCAAGGGCTTTTTCTTTAGGATTTTTTATGCTCTCGATCTGTTTTTTTTGTTGAGATAACGTATCTTGCATTCGATTTTGCACAGAACCTTTCAACGGCAAAGAAGAAAGAGGTTTAGGTTCAATTGGTTGCAAAAGATATAAATTCCCTATCGAAGCCAGGCGCTCTTTTGTTAAAAGTGAATGCTCTAACTGACCTAAATCAGAAAATGAGATTCCTTGCACAAAATCACTATCTGAATTTTGCCAAGAAACTGCAGGATACTGCATTCCCCTTTGTACGATCATCTGAATAGATCTACTTTGTAAAGAGCGGAGTAGATCATCCCCCGATCCAATTTCCTTCCCATCTACCGATAGAATAATATCGCCGGGTAAAAGGGGAATTTCTAAGTCAGAATACCCTTTTTGAAACTGTTTTTGCTCTTTAGAATTCTTATCAATATAGGCTGTCGCATATTCTACAACACCTCCAGTTGTCACAGAATACGGGATAAAATAGAGCTGAGAATAATCCCCTTGCCATCCCCCTGCATGAGCCCAATCTTGTAATTCTGCTTTTTCTTCTTTATTGATACGAAGATCTCGAATTTGCAATCTTAATACTTTCGTTAAAAAACGCTCAGACCCTCTTTGAACCGTCAAAAGAGTTCTTGGTTCATTGATTAAATCGGTTAATTGCCTTTTTGAAAAGACAAGCTCTCCATCTACCCAAAGAACTCTATCTCCCGGAAGGATCCCACTATCTTTAATAGGAGGAGAAATCATTAGCACATCAGGCTTATAGATCAAATACGTCGCAGGATTGATAACAGATACAATCGCTGCATACTTTTCTAACCCTTTTAAATTTCTTCCAAACTCAAAAGTATAAGAAAAAGGAATCTGCTTAGCCTGCATATAATCAATTTCATATCCACTGATCTTTTGCACCCCATTATCTAAAAAGGCAGATGAGAGCAATTGGCTAAAGCCCTGAAAAGGTTGACCTCCATAACAGGTAATTTCAGATCCCGGTTTTACCCCTATTTTATGTAAATCAGACTGAACATCTACCCAACCAATAAATTTTGTATAATCTGAAAAAGGTTTTTCTCTCCCTCCCAAAGTCCAAATCAAGCAAAAAACAAGAAAAGAAAAAACAATATTAACAACAGGACCCGCTAAAGCCACCTTAATACGAGCCCAAGGTTTCTTCCCATAAAATCCATCTTCAATTTGATAAGGTTCTAAATTGCCTTTTTTCTCCATACCAGAGATTCTGACATAACCCCCAAAAGGGATCCAACATATCTGCCATTTCACCCCATCTTTTTCCCAGGCTTTCATTGGTTTTCCAAAACCAATGGAAAAAGCCTCTACCTTCATCCCTTCTTTTCGAGCCATGAAGTAGTGCCCAAGCTCATGGATAAATACAAGGACTCCCAGCCCAAGCGCTGCCAAAATAAGATACAATAAACTATAGATCATGAGGTAAACACCTTTTCGTTAAAATAATAAGAGGTTTTTGCTCTTTATTATCACCAAAATATCCTATAAGTCAACCTGTTCCTTAAGAGCCATCAATTCGAAGCTCTCTATGAAAGGATCCAAGTTAAAATAAATCATCCATGACGAGTTGTTGATCCACAAGGCCAATGTAGTGCTCATTTTCAACCACTCCATACGGAGTAATCATTGTAATAAAAAAAACAGCAAGACGCTGTAGCTTAATAATAGGCTCTCTAAAAGATAGTATTTTGAAAGTCTTATATCGTCTTTTTTAGCTAATTGCTCAACAACGAAAGCTCCCTCCAGTAGATTGTTGCAACTCAAAATCCAAATGTTTGGATTTTCTCAGGTAATCTAAAGTAAGTGAATAGAAATTATTAAAATGATTTTAATTCCTTTAATTTGATATGATCGGCTATCAAAAAAAGGAACATTGCCCCTATGTATTTATTAGAAATTCCTCAAAAAAAACTTGGCAAAATCAGGTGTGAGCTATGAAGCCTGTTGCTGATGATAGACAACTAAAAGAAATTATATTAAAAGGATATAAATCCTTTTCCAACATAAAAATTAATCTTGGAAGATTAAATGTCTTAATTGGATCAAATGGTGCAGGAAAAACAAATTTTATTGGTTTCTTTCGGATGATTCAACAGATGTTGGATCCGGAGGAAAAATTTCAAGCCTATGTCAGCAAACAAGGAGGGCCTGATGCAATTTTGCATTTTGGGCGAAAAACGACGGAACGCATCGAACTAGAATTACTTTTTGGTCATAACAGTTATTCGGCAATCCTTCAGCCAACTCTTGATAACCGACTTATGTTTGCCGGTGAATCCTTTTATTGGAACATGAAAGAAAAAAAATTACTCGGTAGTGGCCACTTTGAATCCAAAATTCATCAAAGCACGGGGACGGGGATTGATAAATATGTTACCGAACCCATGAAACAATGGCGAATTTATCATTTCCACGATACTAGCGAATCTTCGCTTATAAAAAGATTACACAGTATCGGAGATAATATCTATCTACGTGCCGATGGTTCAAATCTAGCGGCATTTCTCTTTTTTCTAAGGGAACATCACAAAGATTCCTATACAAAAATCGTTAGTACTGTGCGTCTTGTCGCTCCATTTTTTGGCGATTTTTGTCTTAGGCCGGCACAGAACAACTCGGACATGATTGAGTTAGAGTGGTTTGAACGAGGACAAGATATTCCGTGGAAATCGCATATTCTATCCGATGGAACGATACGGTTTATATGTTTGACCACAGTCTTTCTTCAACCCCTAGAGTTTCAGCCGGAAACTATACTGGTCGATGAACCTGAATTAGGACTTCATCCGTACGCAATAGTTCTTCTTGGCGCTCTTATTCGTTCAACATCTGCGAAAAAACAATTAATTATTTCAACACAATCCTCTGACTTGGTGAACGAATTTGATCCGGAAGACATAATCGTTGTAAACCGTAACAAGGGGGCCTCAGAACTGGATCGACTCTCTAATAAGGAACTGGATGATTGGCTCCAAGAGTATACTCTGGGAGATCTTTGGAAAAAAAATATTTTAGGCGGACGGCCTAGTTTATGACTAACTTAATACGTATACACATTTTTGTAGAAGGTCAAACCGAGGAAACTTTTGTAAGAGAAGTACTTTACCCTCATTTACTCGATAGAAGCCTTCTCCTAAACCCGATTCTAATCCGCACAAGTGAAAAGGGTAAAGGAGGAGCTTCGAATTATAGCAAAATTAAATGGCAGGTTAATAAGAAATGCATAGAAGATCGTCAATCACTTATTACGACGATGTTTGATTTCTTTAAACTACCGACGGATTTCCCTGGATACTCAGGCTTAACCAAAATTTCTGATCTCTATCGAAAGGTTGAACACCTAGAGAAAGAGTGGTTTGATGAACTCAGTCAAGATAATTTTATACCTTACATCTCACTTCATGAATTCGAGGCATTGTTATTTAGCGATTTGCAAAAATTTGAAAATTGGTTTGACAAAGATTCTGCAGAAAAATTAAGGAACGAACGACTGCAGTTTGAGTCCCCAGAGCATATTAATAACAGTCCTCAAACAGCTCCTTCTAAACGCATTTCAAAGTGCTGTAGAGGCTATGATAAGCCACTCCACGGATCTTTAATCGCGCAAGCAATCGGATTAGATACAATTCGACACCAATGTAAGCACTTCGATAAATGGCTTACTCATCTTGAAGATCTTAAAAAAGAATAATGGAATGACAAATAGGGAATTGGGTAAAGCGTATAGCAATATTTATCCATGTAGTCCGCTATTTGTTCAAAACTTTTTTTCTACATCGACTTCTTTTAGAACTCCATAGAGCCCAGACAATATATTTAAATTTATTAAAATCAAGCTTTACTTGAGCAGTAAATTTTTCAATTTTTTGGCTCTTTTAGAACTCCATAGGGCCAAAAGATATACACAAAAAAGGCAAGAGACAATCAATCCTGAAGTAGAGATCGGCTTTTGAAATACCGTTAAAATATGACGAGAAAGGGCAACAGAAAATAAGGAACAAGAAGAGCTTATGATAAAACTATAAAGTATCACTTTTTTTAAGCTATGAGTATAGAGTCTAGCAATAAGAATAGGCCCAACAAGCAAACTCAAGAAAAGCAAAACTCCAACAGCTCTAAAAGAGGCAATCGCCCCCCCTGCGGTAAGAACCATAAGTAAATAATCTAATCGACGAACGGGGAATCCTAAGGTTTTTGAAAAGATAGGGTCAAAAGCCGCAGCAAAAAAACCTCGAAAAAAGACTAAGTAAAAAGAAAGAGTCACAAGGGTAAACATTCCTGCCGACCAAATATCATCTACGTGCAAAACATCAATATTACCCATAATGGCTTCCATCCCTATATGCATATTTTTTGTGAAGACAGTCACAAGAAATACACCTAAAGCAAATAATGTAGTGAAGACAAGCCCTATGCTAGCATCTTCTTGCACACGAAACTTGTGAGTCAAAAGCTCTGTACATAAAGTGGTGATAAGCCCTGTTATCAGGGCAGCCACCCAAAGAACTTTCATAGAACTAAAAGACTCTAAGAAAAATACATCTCCTAATAAGTGATGTAAAATCAAAAAGGCAATGACAATTCCGACTAAGAGAGTATGACTCAAAGCGTTTGCTAGCATGGTCATCTGCTTTACGACTAAAAAGGATCCTAAAAAAGCTAAAGAAAGACCTAAAAACAGAAGAACAATGCACTGAATCTCATCTGATACAAGTCCACCAGAAAGAGTTCCGAATATTCTTTGTAATAAAACAGCAAAAAAACCAAAAAAGTTTTCTCCTGCATAAGGATTTGCTGCTAAAAAGATCATGTCCCTTCCTTTTTAAAAAGCTCTATCTGCTCTACACTCTTATACCCCTTCTCCTCTCCTTGCATTCTTTGGATCATAACTTCACCCCAATAAGCATGAGCCTTGAGGATCTGCTCTAGCTTTTGCTCCCCTTGCAAAGAAAGAACATATCTCTTTTCTTTTCTTATCACCCATTTTATAAAACAAACCCTTTGCAATAAGATCCAGGTAGCTAATCTATTTTTTTGTCTATAAAGATAAATTTGCTTTAAAGTTCCCTCCCCTCCCAAACTTCCCAGGATCTTTAACAAATTTTCTTTATGACAAATAGAAGGAATTTCTCTTGTCTTCGAATTCTTAAAGAGCAAGATAATTAAACAAATACAAGAGCTAAATAGGACAATCATAGGTCCTGTAGGAAAAGTAATATGACTTTCTGGCATCCACTCTGTCAGTTTCACAGAAAAGTAATTGCCTAAAAAGCCACTAGCCGCACCTATAAAAGAGGCTAAAAAAAACATTCTAGAAAGATGATGAGTAAGCTTTCTTGCGCTAAGAGCTGGAGCTATAAACATACCGGAAAGAAGAACAACCCCAACACTTTTCATAGCAACAACAACAGCAAGGATCAGCAAAAAAAAGAAAAAACGTTCAAAGGTTCTAAGAGAAAAGCCAAGACTACTTGCAAAGGTACCATCAAAATAAACTAACCTAAGAGGATGATAAAATAAGATGACACATCCTAAAATCACGATAAAAAGAGCTCCATAGACCCAAATATAAAAATCTGTCATCGTAGCAGCTTGCCCGTATAGAAAAGTTTGAACCTGTCTATACCATAGAGGGTTGATGAACTGCATTCGACTAGCCAAAAGGACACCTACCCCTAAAAAGGAAGATAACACAAAACAAAGAGAGGCATCACTTTTCACATGAAATTGATTTTGTAAACGCTGCAATAAAACAGCAGCCATCGACGAAGAAAGAAAGGCCCCTAATAAAAGAAAATAAAAAAGACTTTCCTCTCCTAAAAAGGGAAATAAACTACAAAAAAAAGCGCCTAAGATAAGCCCCGGATAAGCTGCATGCGATAGAGCCTCTCCTACAAGAGATTTTCTCCTAATAAAGACCACGACACCGATTAAAGAAGCAGCAGCGCACATGAGCATGCCCCCAATCGTTGGACCTCTCAAGATAGGATCTATAAAAAAATCCACCCATCGATAGGTCATGACGCCCCTTTTGATTCAAAAAGAGAAAAATGCTCTCCATAAGTTTTAGTTAAATTTTCCTTAGAAAACATCTCTTTTACAGGACCCACTCCCACTAAAGCGGTATTGAGTAAGACAACCCAATCAAAATACTGCACAACAGAATATAGATCATGATGCACTAAAATGATTGTCTTTCCTTGAGCTCTAAGCTCTTGTAAAATCGCTATGATCACTTTTTCTGTTGCAAGGTCAACACCTGAAAAAGGCTCATCCATAAGATAAATATCAGCTTGTTGCACTAAAGCTCTAGCAAGAAATACTTTTTGCTGTTGACCGCCCGAAAGCTCTTTGATTTGTCTACTAGCTAAAGAACTAAGCCCTAAGTCTGAAAGAGCTTTTTGTATGAGCTTTCGATCCTGATCCTCTATCCTACGAAAAAGACCCTTCCTTCCAAAGCATCCCATAGAGACTACGTCGTACACGTTAACAGGAAAATCCCAATCTACAGAAGTTCTTTGAGGTACATACGCCACAAGGTCTCTAACAGCAGGATAGGGCTTTCCTAAACAAGTGATATGACCCGATATCGGTTTAACAAGTCCTATAACAGCCTTTAAAAAAGTACTTTTTCCCGCACCATTTGGGCCTAAAACCCCAACAAGCTTTCCTCTTGGGATTGACACATCCACTTGCCAAAGCACAGCAGAAGTATCATAAACCACACTAAGTTGTTTCACCTCTAAAGCAAACTTCTCTTTTTCCATTGTATCCCAATAAAAGCTCTTAAAATGGTTATTTTGCCCGAAAGGGCATAAAATACGATACGTAAATTATGGAAAATACTCCCATTCTTTGATAAGAATGGAGCCGTTATGTCCAATCATATCCAGGTAAGACTCGGCAACCCCCATACAATCTCCATATAAGGCATTATGTGAAAATCGAATAGGAAGGCTCTTTTCCTTACAGGCAAAGATGATTTTCTTCAAAGAATCTCGACTAACATTAGACTCAGGAAAGACCACCTCCACCTGATACCTACCTAAATAATCAACAATTTTCTGTAAATCCATCACACTTAACTGCCCATCAGGAGCGAGTCCTTCAGGTGCTGCAAACCGTTTTCTCCATGAGTCTTCTATAAGTTCTTGTTCTGTTGCGAGGTAACTACGAGTGAAATACCCAAAGGCATCATGACTCGTTACTAGGTAGCGCCGCTCCTCTGGAACTTTTTGCAACTCCTCTTTAAGATTTGCATGAAACTGCAACAGTTTTTCTCTGACAAGATCCCCTCTTTCTACATAATATGCCTTCCCTTCGGGATCTTTAGCAGAAAGAGCCTTCACAATAGGCTCTACAATCTTAGCCCATAAAGAGATATCCATCCAAATATGGGGATCAAGTTGCCCTTCTTCATATAATACACACTCTGGGTACTTTGATAAAATATAATCTCCAACTGAGATCGCCTGTGGATGAGAGGAGAGCTTATACTGCAAACTAGCCCCATGCTCTAGATGCAACCCATTAAAAAACACAAGATCTGCCCCATCAATTTTCTCATCATCCCCTTTAACAAGCTCATAACTATGTGGGTCAATAGCCCCTTGAATAAGGATCGTTGCTTCTATCCTTTCGCCCCCAACTTGCTCTACAATATCTGAAATCATCGCCGTCGTAGAAAGTATTGTTAACTTGTTTTTTGATGAGTCGCTCAAAAGCTTTTCTTTAGAGCCTAAACAAGCTATCATAATTCCAAGAGCTACTAAAACCCCTATAATACTTAATCTCTTTTTCACGCACCCTCCAATGATAAACTTCTTAAAAAGGGAAAGGGATAAATCCCCTTTGAACAGCCCGAAGAAAACTCGATCCGAAGAGCATAGCTACCCACACTCACAATACGAAAAGCCTTCACTTCTTCTTCTACATTTACAGGCTCCTCTTTACATTGTAAGCAAGGGCAGTTGCGCTGTAGATGAGACAATTTAAATAAATCACTTTTACCATCTATCCAAGCAATAGAAAAAGTATGATTATCAATCTGCTTTATTTCTTTTGCTAATATCAACATCTATCCTCCCAAGTGAGCTCAAATTGCTTTAAGTACTCCCCTTTCAAAGATTCTAACGTAAAAAGATTCGATCGAATCTTAGCAGCTATCTCACAAATTATAGACACTGTAGGAGATTCTTTACACTCCCTCAAAAAGTTTTTCCCTTCATCTCCGGCTTTGCAAAGGTCTGGGTCGATGGGAACTTCCCCTAAAAATGGAATGCCAAACAGCTTCGCTATCTTCTCTCCTCCACCTTGACCAAATAGGTAATGTTTTTTTTGAGAAGAAGCCTCTATAAAATAGGTCATATTTTCTATGACTCCTAAAATAGGAATCCCCATGGGATGGAACATCATCGCAGCTTTTTTCACATCTATCACAGATATTTCTTGTGGCATAGTAACTAAAACAGCTCCAGAAAAAGGGATATTTTGCAGTAAAGTTAACTGAATATCTCCCGTGCCTGGAGGAAAGTCTACTAATAAATAGTCTAATTCACCCCAAAGAATTTCCTTCGAGCACTGTAAAAGAAGCTCATTAACTACAGGAGCCCGAACACTCATAGAAAAGTCGTCTGAGCGAACATGAGATAAAGAAAATACTTTAACCCCCTGAAACTCCCCAGGAAAAAAAGAAGTTTTACTATCTATATTTTTTTTTATTTCTGTATCTAGGGGCATCATATGCCCTAAAGAAGGACCATATAAATCCGCATCTAAAACCCCGACGGCATAGCCAGCCCCTTGTAAGGCCATAGCTATATTCACAGCCATAGACGACTTACCAACGCCCCCTTTCCCCGCTACAATAGCGATCACAAAACGGATTTTAGAAAAAACTTTATACACCGCAGCTCTTTGTTCTTTGTTAACAAAGAAACAATTATACCTGCTTTCTACTTAGACATCAAAAGAATTTATCCGGTCATATTATCACTTCTTCGTAGAGAGGTTAATAAAAAAATCGATATTTTTTCATAATCTGTTGCACAAAAAAAGAATAATTAATAGAATTCAGCGAAAGATTAAAAACAAGAACCCGATCTTTAGACCTTTGTTTCGAAATAAAACGTCCCCGTTTTAAAATAAACAAAAAAATAAAGTGGTTGTTTTTTTATAAAACTTACATTAAAATGACAGTTTCGTATAATAATGACGAAAACTGTAAATCCATAATTATAAAAGGAAATTGCAACATGGAAGCGACGGAATCAAAAACAAAAAATTTCAAAGAAATTGAAGATGTCATTGTAAAAGCCATTAAAAAAGTTAATGGAATGAAAGAAAATGATCTATGCAAATACATCCCAATGACCTCCGGCGGGTACATGCATCATTTTACTTTAAAAAAAATGAAAAATAGACATCCTCTTGAACTAAGCGTTCTTTTAGAAAAATTCATCATCAATACAAAGGAACCTTCCACTGTTGCTCCTAAGCAAAGAGCCGCTAGAGGATCCAGGAAGAAAAAAGATCAATACGTTTTCTCCCGCGTACAATTAGAAAAAGTAATCCAATCCGCAAGAAGCGCAGGAAACAAAGAAATTATTACTATACTAGCTCCAAGAAGATCTCTAGCTACTTGCAAAAGAGAGTTAATCTCCTCTATTCG
>ORMF012238427.1_pt1 | contig 12324 bp, 12 predicted proteins | sample 1779871 | NCBI WGS metagenome assembly ORMF01 (sample SAMEA104232316, study PRJEB22302) | groundwater metagenome | biome: forest; feature: aquifer; material: groundwater | place: USA | collected 2011-08-07 | depth 5.4 m | reverse complement strand
CCGGAAATCCGCATTTTGGCGCTCAGCGCGCCCGTCCCCAATGCCCAACAATTAATTGACTGGATCGGCTCCGTACATCAGCGGCCGATATCCCTCGTCGAAGAAAGTCACCGGCCGGTCCCTCTGCATTTTACTTACCAGTGCCAGGGACAAATCTTTGACCAGTTGAAATTATTACGCCGCAACGGTTATTTAAACCGGGATGATTGGCGCATCCGTCCCCGCGACCGCCGCCGCGGCATGCACGTTCCGCGCCCCAAGCCCAACCCGCTGGAACCGCTCCTGCATCATCTTAAGCGCCTCAAACAACTCCCGGCCATTTATTTTGCGTTTGGCCGCAAGCGCACCGAATCCTTGGCAAAGGAAGCGATGCTTTTCAACTTTCTGTCCGAAATCGAGCGGCAAAAAATTCTGGAACTCTATCACGGGCTGCTGACGCGTTATGATCTCAACAATGAGCCGTCGGCTCAGGAGCTCACGCCGTTGGTGGAACGCGGCATTGCCTATCACCATGCCGGGATGCTGCCGACTTTAAAAGAAGTGATCGAACAGCTTTTTACAAGCCGGCTTATCAAACTCATCTTCACCACCGAAACCTTCGCGCTTGGCATCAACATGCCGGCACGCACCGTTATTTTCGATGAACTGGAAAAATACTATGGCAGCGGGTTTCGCCCGTTAACCACTCGGGATTTTTATCAAATGGCAGGAAGAGCCGGCCGCCGCGGCATGGACACGGAAGGCTATGTGTATGTCTGCGTCAACCCACGCGACACCTCCTTTCCAACGCTGCAACGCATCATTTATGGAAAACCGGAACCTATCCGGAGCCAGCTCAACACAACTTACGCGACGTTATTAAATCTTTACCGCGACTTGGGCGCAAATCTTTTAAATATTTACCCGCAGACTTTCCATCATTTTCAATCGCCCAAGCAAAAGCGTGAGGAAGGCCTCAATCTGATCAAACGAAAACTTGCCATGCTGCGCGAGATGGAGTATCTGGACGACAAACAGCTCACCGCAAAGGGCGAGTTTGCATCCTCCATGTTCGGGTATGAGCTTTTTAGCGCAGAAATGCAGGCGGACCGTGTTTTTGAATCCCTCAACGATACTCAACTCAATATTCTGCTCTCCAGCCTTATTTATGAACCGCGCAAGGGCGATCAACTAGAGCCTCCCCGGCATTTCCATAAAAATCTTTGCCACATGACCGAACATTACACGCACCTGATTTACCGGCAGGAATCGAAACATCAGGTTCAACCGTATACAAAAGCACCGCACTTTAATTTAGGCCCCGCAATCGAAGCGTGGACACAGGGCGCGCCGTTTGAAAAACTTTTTGCACTGACGGGAGTGGATGAGGGCGAGCTTGTCCGCCATTTTCGGATGGTGATCCAGCTCTTACGCGAACTCCAGCATGCGCCGTATGCTTCTGAGAAGTTACGCCAGACCGCGGCAAGGGCACGTGAAAAAATCAACCGCGGTGTGGTGGATGCGGAAAGACAACTGCGAGTTTAATTTGGAGACGGCCTAACCGGTTTTCTCATCTAAGCGATGAGAAATTCAGGCTAAAAGGGAATGAATTTTTTCGAGCAGCTGATTCTGATTAAACGGCTTGTTTAAAAAGGCAAAGCCTTTCCGGTTTTCAAAAAGCTCGCGGGTGCCGGAACGTGCGGACATCACAATAATGGGCCCCCGGTGACCCTGGGCCTGCAATTCTTCGGCTAGCTGCACGCCTGTCAGGCCGGGCATAAACACATCCATTAAAATGAGATCGGGATTCACGCGGCGCGCGGTTTCAAGCCCTTGCAAACCATCATGCACGATTAAAACTTCATAATCGTGTTCTTCCAAAAAATCCCGGATCCCTTTTGCGATATCCGGCTCGTCATCCACAACTAAGATTTTTTTTTTCATTTTATGTTTTCGCCAACCACGCTTTGGAAAATATCTTCGTGAATTTCAAGCGCCGCGATCAGCTTGGAAAACAAGGCGGCCTCGCGGCGAATAGCTTCGGGCATATCATCGGGATTTTGCCGCCATTTCTTGATCTGAAAGAACAAGCGGTCCTGCGACCTGCGAATTTCCAAAGCCAACCGCAATTTCTTGGCCAACAAGACAATATTGAGGCATTCTTGAATCAGTGCCGCATCCGGACTTTGGCAAAGCCGATCCACACGCTGCGCCAGTTCCTCGCTGAGAAAAGCGACGATCCGTATGGTGCGCACAGCGGCGCCGAAAATTTTGGCTTCGCGCAAAATACGGCTGGCCGGCATGGCCCGGCGCGGATCAAAACCGATCGTGGCCAGATTTAAAATGGCTTGATACAGGCGCCTTTCCAAGGTGTCGGCAACGGCGTCGCGAATTTCTTTCGGAAGCGGCAAATTCATGGAGCGATAAATTTCATTCATGCGGTGGTTTTCATCGAAGAGTGCTTCATAGGCCTGATGGATTTTTTCGAGCGTATCCTGACCTAAAATTTTAACCACGCGCAAGCGTTGTTCCATGGGTAAATCTTTAAGTGTGTAGTAGTTTTTGCCAAAGATCTCATCAATGCGCCGGAGCATTTCGGCAACGTGCGCCGATTCCAAGTCATGAAAAAGTTCACTTTCAATTTTCTGCGCCGTCGGAACTTTGTCGGCCGCCTTAAGCGAACACCGAAAATCAAACGGCCCCAACTGCACGGCGACAAAGGCGTAGCGGCGCTCTTCCAATGTGATCTTGGAAGTTAAGCTCACCATCCCGAAATTCAGCGTGTACGTTCCGATGGTTTCTTTGCGCTGATGTTCAATGTGCAGGTTGTAGCAAAAAAGATCCTGCTTCTTTTGAACTTTGAGATCATGCAAGGTTGAAAACATCGCATAATAATTCACCAAATGCCGCCAGGTAATGACCCTCGGCCGCACTAGATTTTCGTAAACGCCTTTACCGCTTCGAAAACGCGGCACGTTACTTTTGGCCTTCGCCAAGAGCTTTAAAAATTCTTCTTCCAGCGCGATGCCGGTCACTTCAAAATGCAGCTGCATGGCCCGGGCGGCATACATCAGAATCTGCACCGTTTCAATCCCGGAAATTTCCGTAAAAAACCAGCCGCAGCTTGTGTACATCAGCATGGCCTGCCGCTGAATTTCAAGCAGCTTGAGCGTATCAATCACTTCCTTATGGCTGAGCGGCCGCGCCCCATGCCGTTCAAAAAATTGATACCGGCTCTTATCCGAACGGTCCAAGACGACGCGGATGTAATCATTCCGCGCCTGCCAGACATCCCTCAAATAAGCCGTCCCTTTATTTTCAAATTCGACGGCTAACTGATCGCGCAGCCAATCCAAGGCCTGCCGCAGCGGCTTGCGCCACTGCTGGTGCCACTCGGCCGGCCCCTCGCCGCGGCATCCGCAGTGTTCTTTCCAACGCTTGACGCCGTGCGCGCAACTCCAAGAAGTGCCTTCGCTATCTTCGCCGGCTTTGAGTTTGACCTCGTACTGGACCGGATGCTGCGCCAAATATTCGCCGTAATTGGTGCGGGTATACCCGCGGTGCGACGCCTGCCGGTACAAAGCGTAGGCCAATGCGCGTTCACCGAATGCGCGGTGATGCCCATAAGTTTCGCCATCCGCCGCCACATGAATCAAAATATCCTGGTTCGTGTGAATCTTCGCCGTATCGATGCGATCCATCAATTTTTTGGCATCGAACAATAAATCGCCGAAACCAATGTCCTTGGAAATGGGCCCGTCATAAAAAAAGACATCGATAAACTTCCCGGGATTCTTCCTGGAGAAACACCGGTAAGGTTGTTTGGGGTCAATTTGGCCGGAGGCAACCTCTTGCCATGATTCGTTTCCTTCCTTGCCCGCCTGCAAAAGCCGGACGGCTTCGGCTTGATGCGGTTCTAAAATTAAAAATTTCATGCCGACATCGATTAACACTTCGAGGGTTTCCTGATTACAAGCGGTTTCAGGCAGCCATAATGCCTCCGGTTCGCGGCCAAAACGCTGCCGGAAATCTTCAAGGCCCCAAATTGCCTGAGTCAGACGATCGCGCTCATTGGCCAGCGGCATGATCATATGATTATAAATTTGCGCGATCGCATTGCCGTGTCCGTGATGTTTGCGGATGCTGACACGATCTGCGTGGCGGATCTGTTCGTAGGTATCGGGATGCTGGGTCTCGATCCAGGATAAAAGCGTCGGCCCGAAATTAAAACTGATGCCCTCGTAATTATTAACGATGTCAACAATGCGGCCTTGTTCATCCATGACGCGGGCCATGGCGTTGGGAAGATAGCATTCGTGGTAAATGCGTTCGTTCCAGTCGTGGTAGGGTAAAGCGCTTTCTTGAAGTTCGATTTCTTCTATCCAGGGATTTTCACGGGGCGGTTGATAAAAATGCCCGTGGAAGCAAAGGAAAAGATGCTTAGCGCTCATGCGGGATCTGCGGCGGTTCTTTCCGTCACAACGAAACTTTTTTGGCCAAAAATTTTATCATTAGAAAAAATACGAAATTCATATTCGCCTGCGTGTGCAAACTTTAATCCTTTCAGATTAAAAACAAGCTCATGGGCACGCAGCGGACTGGGCATATTAATTTCATTGGGCAGTTCACCGCCGCCCACGGTTTGATTGTCTTGCAAGTCCACAAGCTCAAGACGAAAACGGTAGTTCCCCTGCCCCTCGGTCATTTTGATATAAACCGAAAGAGAATGGTGCACGCACGGAAAGCGCTTTACATTGATGTTTTCGAAGATGCCGATCAGGCTTTTTTTATTGGTGCCCTGTTCGGTTATCACATAATCGCAAATAAGAACGGCATTTGCTTTCGGCGTCGGTCCTGTCAGCATGAAATCCAACCTATCCTTTTTTGGGGTGATTTTCGCGCGCTAAAAAATAAAGCCCGGCATAAACCTTAGGATCCACCAAACAACCCTCCCGCTCTTTCTGCCGTAGCCATGTATCGACTTGATGGCTTGCGACCTCATGCACGGTAATCACCTCGGTGTGGTCGCCGCCTCCGGGCCCGACTTTTTTAAGTCCGCGCGCGCGGGAGAGAAAAATGATGTCCGTCACGGAAGCGGCGGAAGAAGGCCCCTTGCCGATAAATTCCAATTCCTCCGCATGATAACCGGTTTCTTCCAAAAGTTCGCGGCGCGCCGCCTCTTCGTCCGTTTCATGCGCATGCGACAAGCCGTCGGCTGTAATGCCGGCCGGAAATTCGATTACGAATTGCGCCACCGGCACGCGGAATTGCTCGACAAATAAAATTTTATCCTCGGGGGTTTTAGCAATCACGGCCACCACCCCCCGGCCGCACGTGCGCTCCACAAACTCCCAGCCTTTTAAGCGCATAAAACGCTTAAACTGCCCTTCGTATAATACTTCACTCTCCGATTTTTCCGTCATTCTCGCAACCTCTGGGGTGGACACACCGGACAAAAACTAGAGGAAGGCCGCCGTTTTTTTCTCCGGAAGGCGGTGAGACAAGCATAGCATCTAAATTAAGGTTCCAATTTTACTGCCAGGCGTTGGATCATTTCGACCGCGCGTTTCACTTCATCGGCCCGTTTGAAGGTAAATCGCTTCCGAGTTTTCCATCCTTCTTTGGTTTTTTGCCAGCGGTAAAGCCCGATAAATGGTTTTTGGGTTTTAGGGTCGCGGATCAGAAGAATGGCGGTCCACCAAACTCCCGTATTGGTCAATGTTTCGGCGCCTAAAACAAGCCCCTTATAATAGGCCGACAGCGGAAAGTTATATTCAACGGGTACGTCCGGTAATGGATCGGCTGGCGACATGCTCTGCTCCCGGAGTTCTTGGCTTTCATCCGCACGTCAAAACAAAGTCGGGTTATTCTATCATATCCCTTAATCTAGGGGATCCAAATCTTTCACGGCATCGGCATGCTTGCCGAAGCATGAGCGCTTTTAATAAAACAATTCTTGCACCAAAACATCGACGTTTTTTTGATCCACAGGGTAGGTGATAACTTTGCACATCATATCTAAAAGAATATCGACTTTATGTTCTCTTAAGACTTTTGAAAAAACACGCCGGCTATTTTCGGTAAGCTGGAGCGCTTCGCGCCGCGCCGTAAGGGGAAAGGCGGCGATAATCGTATTAGGCTTTTTAACCACGGCGTAGGTCTTGCGTTTTAACTGCGGCTTTAATGCCTCTTTCATTTCATTAAAAATTGTTTGCGTTTTTTCTTCGCCCAAACGGTTTACAAAAGCCGCGGCATTCTGAACGTGAAATAAAATAACGGAAACGGAGCCGTGCTGCTTATCTGCGGTTTGCGCGCTATCCCGCATATACTCCTTAAACATCGCCATCGGATTAAACTTTGGCAGCGTGAAAGTAAAGCAGGCCCCTTTCCCCGCCTCGCTGGCAACTTCGATGTTGCCCTGATGCAAATCCAAAATGCCTTTGCAAATCGCCAAGCCCAGACCGGTGCCCATTTCGCCGGGCCCGGGCGTCCGGCCGAACTGCTGAAACTTGCCGAAAACACGCGGGAGGTCTTCAGCGGCAATCCCTTTGCCGGTATCGCTCACACGGCAAATCGCCTCTTTTTCGTGTCCTTCGACGCGCACCTCGATTTTGCCTTGTTCCGTAAATTTAATCGCATTGCCGATGAGATTGATAAAAACTTGCGAGATCCGGTCGCGATTGGCATAAACCTCCATCCGCTCCTCGGCAAAAGCGCCGCTCAGCGTCAAGCCTTTCTTTTGCGCTGTGATCATCATCGTCGCAATGACCTCTTTGGCAATGGCCACGAGATCGATCATTTCTCTTTTAACGTCCTGACTTGCTTCTTCGATTTTTGAAATATCCAATAAATCGTAAATAATTCTTTCCAGCCGGTCCATATTGGAGATCGCCATTTCCAAAAGTTTTTTTTGCTGTTCACTCACCGGGCCGGCAAGCCCATCTTGTATCTGCGATACGCCTTCCCGGATAATCGTCAAAGGCGTCCTCAATTCGTGCGAAACGGTGGTCACAAATTCATCTTTGACACGATCCACTTCTTTAAGCTCCGTGACATCCATAAAAGATCCGGCAAACCCCTGGATTTGATGCGCTTCATTCTCAAGCGGCGCGGATGTCATGGCAATCCACCGGTACACGCCGTCGCGGCGCTTGATCCGGCATTCCGATCGGAAGGCTGCCTTATCGGCAACCGCCCGTTGAAAGCTTTGATGCCAAGCGGTTTTATCATCCGGATGAATCGGCGTCATCCAGCCCCGGCCTTTGGCTTCCTCTTGGATTTGTCCCGTAAAAATCTGCCATTGTTGATTAATAAAAACGCATTCGCCTGCGGGATTGGCCAGCCAAATCATCGTCGGCAATGCATCGATCAACCGGTATGAGTCGGTATGGACCTGCCGCAATAAAAAATCAAGATCCGGCGTTTTTTTATCCGTCATTTTCATTTTCCTGTATGGCTACGGACCGGTAATCTTTGCCGTCAAACGGCGGCGAAAAAATGGCGTAAGCTTCGCTGGCTTTTTTGCCGCGATTCTCCGCCCAATGCTCGACGCCTTGGGGAATGGCCAGGACATCGCCCGCCTCTAAGTCCACGGCATGCTCTTTGAAATGCAACCGCGCTTTTCCCGTGCGGATCACAACGGTCAAGTCATGGTGATCATGCACGTGCGGTTTTTCGCTGCCCTTCAGCCGTACTTCATGAAAGCTCACGCCGGCGCTTTGCCAAATCCGGTGAATTGTGACATCCCGCATTTTTTCAGTCTGCGGCCATAACGTCTCGGAAAAAGTGCCTTCTGGGGTAATGAGACGGCTTTTTGGCGCACTTTGACAGGACATCAAGGCCAGCGAGAAGATCATGGCCAGCAAGCCCCCCACCACCCTGCGCTGGCTTGGCCCCTGCCCTGGGCTCATGGGCATTCGGCTTGCGCTTTCCAATTGCTGCTTGTTTTTTCCAAACTCTTTTCCAGCATCTGCCGTAAAGGCTCCGCGCCAATGATGGCTTCCGCCAAACCCAAATCCCATTTCATATCGATGCCAACTTCCGTTGTGTCTTTACGCGAATAAAATTGCACGCTCCGGGACATTTGACCATTCATCGGCAGCTCCGTCTGAATGACCACCCGTTTTCCGGCTTCCCATTCGCGGATTTCATGCTCGACCGCCAATAACCCGCCGATTTCAAAAAGGCATTTCTCCTGCCAGCGGAGCCCCTTGCCGATGCGAATGCTGCTTGTGATCTTGCTTTCTTGAACCCCGTCCACCCATTTCGGGTAATTCTCGATATCCGCCCATATCCCCCAAACTTTTTCTAAGGGCGCCTTGAAAACCAGCTGTCTGGCAATTTGGCCCATTACTTTTTTCCGGATGTTTGAAATTGCAATTCAAGACTGACGGGACAATGGTCGGAACCCATGACTTCCGGATGAATCGATGCTTTCTTGATGTGCGGCAGCAGATCCGGCGTAATAAAATGATAATCAATGCGCCACCCAACATTGCGCTCGCGTGCGCGCGTTTTCATATCCCACCACGTGTATTGCTCGGCTTCATCACAAAATTTCCGGAAAACATCCACTTGGCCGTCGGCAATCCATTTATCCAGCCAGGCCCGTTCCATGGGCAAAAAGCCGGAGGTGGTTTCATTTTCAGCGGGCCGTGCCAAATCAATCGGTTTGTGCGCGGTATTATAATCCCCGGCGATAATCAGCCTTTTGCCGGCCTTTTTTATTTTTTGGATGTGCGTCAACGTAGCGTCATAAAAATCCATCTTGAAACGAAGACGCTCTGCGCTGCTGGCGCCGTTTGGAAAATAAATATTGAGCAAAACAAATTCGGGAAACTCGGTCTGGATCACACGGCCTTCGCAATCAAACCGGGGATGCCCTAACCCGTATTGAACCGATAAGGGTGCACGTTTGGAAAAGGTGGCCACACCGCTATAGCCTTTGCGTTCCGCCGAATGAAAGTAAGCTTGATAGCCCGGCGGATTGCGCAAGAGGGCGTCCAATTGCTCCGGCTGCGCTTTCGTTTCCTGGACACAAAAAATATCCGGCTTTTCTTTTTGAAGCCATTCCAGCAGCCCTTTTTTCTGGGACGCCCGGATGCCGTTCACGTTCCATGAAATGATGCGCACGTAGTTCCTCCGTTGTCTGCGATTGAGCACCAGGATAGCAAATTTTCTTAACTCTGGCATCTAGAAAGCCTTACGTGATAAATTGACAGGAGCCTTGCTTTTTCAGCTTGGTTTGTTAGCCTAGTACCATGTCGTTACCGCCTATGCGCCAACTTCTAGGATTAACCGGGTTGCTGATCTTCGCCCTGGGTTTTCCGGCAGCCAACGGTACCTCCCAATCCGAATTCGCTTCGGTTTCCTCTCTGGCTGAATCCGTTTTGGTGAACAATCCATTTACCCGCTCTCAGGAACCGATTTATCTCTCTTACGAAGAGCTCCAAAAATTATCCCAAAATCCGGTGCCGGACGCCGCTTTGAAAAAAAAGCTGGATAAGTTCTGGACCACGCCCATCATCAGCAACGAAGCGCATTATGCCGGCGTCAAGCCGCGTCATTTGCGCGATCCTCGTCTCGGCCCTTTTGTGCGCATCGCAAGCTGGAATATCGAAAAATCTTTCAATATCAAAGAAGCTATCGATTTTTTTATTTCCAAAAATTCCTTCAGCGACATGATCGATAAAGATGTCGTCGAGCCGGAAGGCGCAGTGTGGCATGACATGCATCGCCAGCGCGAACGTATTATTGATGCCGACATTATTCTTTTCCAGGAAATGGAGATCGGGATCAAGCGCTCCGGCTATTTGAATGCCGCGGCGGAAATAGCGAAAACCTTAAATATGAATTATGCATACGCGCCGCAATATTTGGAGGTGGACCCGGTCACGCTCGGGATGGAAGAGCTGGCATTCGAAGACGATGACAAAGTCGTTGAAGCGGAGGCTCGTGATTTTTTTAGCGTAGATCCGGCTCAGTACAAAGGCGCCTTTGGCTCCGCCGTTCTCTCACGCTACCCGATCAAGCATGTGGAAATCCGCCCGCTTAAAACCCAAGCTTATGATTGGTATTGGGGCGAAATGCAAAAAGTTGGCGTAACGGAAAAATTGCGCCGCGTCGGCACGAAATCTTTATTCAAAAATGTGATCCAACGGGAACTTAAAGTGGGCGGCCGCGGCTATTTCCGTGTCGACCTCGAAGTGCCGGAATTGCCGGAGAAAACCCTGACCATCATCAACATCCACTTAGAGATCAAATGCAAGCCGGAATATCGAGAACTCCAGATGCGCGAAATTCTGGATTATATTCGGGATATTCGGAATCCAGTGGTCGTCATGGGAGATTTCAACATGGCGCCAACGGATATCAGCCCCACGACGGCAGGCCGCATCCTCAAACGCACGGCCCAAAATCCGACCACGTGGTTTTCGCTCGCCGTGAATTACCTGTCGCCGCACGCACTGATGATCAACACCACACGGCTTTTGTCCAATTTCACCAAAAACCTGAACGACCCGACCGCCAAACACATTCCGGTCGTGGCGCCTAATCCGCTGGAATCCTTTTTTGAAATGATGCGCGATTATCGCTTTAACGATTCGTACGCTTTTGATTTTCGGGGCGACCCCTCCCGTTCGATGGGACAAAAAGATAAAGCTCTGGCTAATTCTAACCAAAGAGGGACAAAAGGATTCGTGACGAGTTTTCGCGTTTTAAGACCGATCGGGCTTGTCGGTAAATTTCGTTTGGATTGGGTCTTCGTGAAGTCCTACGCCTACGACCCTTACGGCCAGGAAGAGCCCTATCGTTTTGCGCCACACTTTGGGGAAACACTGGAGGATATGAATTACAACCTGATGCTGCCGATTTCAGACCACGCGCCCAATGTCGTGGATCTGCCTTTCGAAGAGCCGAAGATTTAGCGGCTAAGAATTTCGAGCGTGCGTTCGTTGTTATCCGTCTTGATCACCAAACAGCCAACTTCCTGCTTGGGCGTCGCCGTACAATAAAGATAATAAATATTGATGTCCGCCTCGGCCAGGCACTGCGCGATGCGCGCAATTTCGCCGGCCGCATTTTCAATCTCAACCACGACCACGTCATGTTCCATGACATAAAGTTCTTCCTGCTCCAAGAGCAGCAAGGCTTTGGTCGGCGCGTCCACCAAAAGACGCACCACGGCATTATCCACCGTGTCGTGCACCGCCATGGCTAAAATATTAACGCCGTTCCCGGATAAAACGGCACAGGTCTGCGCCAGAACACCGGGCCGGTTTGGCATAAAAACGGAGAGTTGTTTTTGGATTGGCATTTTAGTTTGGCTGCCGCTATCTCACTGATGGTTATACCGGCAATCGGCTAATCACGCTTTGTGCCCGTGAAAGCGCCGATCGAGGGACGGCAATCCCGATACCCACAAGAGAATTGCCGTGAATATCTTTTTTTCCCTGCTCATAGAGAACGCATTCGACTTCTTTTTCCTGAAGCCTAGCCTGAATCATCCGGCCTTCATCCATCGAAGCCGTTTCGTAAACCTGCACCCATGTTTCCATGGGATTGCGTTTGACGCGAAACCAAGTCCGCGTTTTCGCTGACGCCGTGGTTCCGGCTTCATGATGGCGTTTTCCCCAAAGCCAAAGCAGATAAAGAACGGTACCGAACAACAACAAATAACTGAATAAACGCATCATACGTGCAATATCCTAAACTTCTTTAACGGTGAGATCAATGACTTCTTTATGGGGGGCTCGCGTAACCCGTGACATAAAAAAAGCCCCGCACCAAAACTGGTGCGGGGCTGAATTAATCCCGGCGGTTTGCTACTCTCCCAGCAAGTTACCCTGCTAGTACCATCGCCGGTAGAGGTCTTAACTGCCGTATTCGGAATGGGAACGGGTGTTTCACCTCTCCTATCGCCACCGGAAAGCTTTTGCCCAAAAGAGAAGCTACGCTTCTTTTTTGGATCACAAATTATCAACTGAATTAGTCTCGGCTCAATCAGCGCGAACTTATTTCGCTCTGATGAGACGGTAAATTAATGTCAAGCCAAACGACCGATTAGTACCGGTAAGCTGAAGAGATTACTCTCCTTACACCTCCGGCCTATCAACCTCGTAGTCTTCGAGGGGTCTTCAAAACCCAAAACGGGTTGGGAAACCTTATCTCGGGGTTAGCTTGGCGCTTAGATGCTTTCAGCGCTTATCCTCTCCGGACATCGCTACCCTGCGCTGCTCCTGGCGGAACAACAGGTACACGAGTGGTCCGTCACTTTCGGCCCTCTCGTACTAGAAAGTGCTCCCCTCAAGTTTCCTACGCCCACAGCAGATAGGGACCGAACTG
>ORMF010807297.1_pt1 | contig 12324 bp, 10 predicted proteins | sample 1779871 | NCBI WGS metagenome assembly ORMF01 (sample SAMEA104232316, study PRJEB22302) | groundwater metagenome | biome: forest; feature: aquifer; material: groundwater | place: USA | collected 2011-08-07 | depth 5.4 m | reverse complement strand
TGGTTTCCAGCAGTTTAAAGGCGCGGCCATAGCCCGAACCCTGCTCGGATGCCGGGATGCGGTCATCCAAATAAAGGACGGCCGGCGTTCGCTGCCGGTCGCGGGCGAGGAGCGCATGTTCAAAAAGAGAAGCGGATGGTTCCGGCGTCGGAAGCCGTTTTTGAAGCGAAACCGCATGTTTTTCCAGAAACCGGGGGCGATTGGCGAGAATACGCTTAAACCCTTCGTCACGGGAACTGGAACCAAAGCTGTGATGATAAATCGTGCTGGCCGGTTGATAGTAAACTTGATAGCCTGCCTCCTGCAGTGTGACGCAATAATCCACATCTTCATAATACATGCCGTAAGCCTCATCAAACCCCCCCAACCTTTTAAAAAGATCCAGTTGTGTCAACAAACACGCGCCTGAAACGTAATCCACTTCCCGCAAATAGCCGTATTCCGGCTTTCCTGGAGCCTCGTCGCCGCGGCCGTAAGCCATGCCCGAGCCGTTTCGCCAAAGAATGCCGCCAGCCTCCTGAAGTTTGCCGTCAAAGCCCACCAGTTTTGCGGCGACCGCACCGGCGCGGGATTTCTTTTTCAAGGTTTCAAGGAGCGGCGGGAGCCAGTTTTCAGTAACAACGGTGTCGTTATTAAGAAATAGAAGATAGGGAGCTCGCGCATGCGCAGCCGCCTGGTTGCAGCCTTTGGCGTATTCGTTATTTTGCTCATTCCGGATTAATCGGATACCTTGGATGCACCGCAAATAATCGCGTGTCGGTTTGTCTGACGCATTATCGATGACAATGATTTCGTAAGGCAGGCGGGTGAAGGCTTCGATGCTTTTCAGACATTGGTGCGTCAAGTCTTTTTGAGTATGGACCAATAAAATAATGGAAACTTGCGGAGCCTGCGGCCATTGAAATTTTGGAAGTTTCGCCGGCCATTTGGGAAGGACTGGTTTTAGTTGAGCCGATTCTACGAGCGCAGCTTGGGATTTTGAAATAGAACGCATCCCTAGAAATCGTTTGAGTTGATTTAGTAGACGGTCATAAACAATTCGCCGGCGCGAGAACGGCGGAAAAACGGCCGCGATAAAACGATCGTAACGCATTAAAAGCCGCCAAACAAGGCTGCGTTGAACGCCTTGAACATAATCGCGAAAATAATCTAATTCGTAGGCAGCTTGATCTCTCTGTTTAGTTAAAGCATCATTTTGAGCTAGTGAATCTTTCAAGCGTTCTTGCATATTGGTCAAATGGGGATCACGTTCCGCAACACGTTCTTCTATGCTTGCCACATAGCTGCGGGCCTGTTCGAGTACCGTGTCGTTGTTTAACAAAATTTTTTCTTGCGAAGCATCGGTTCCCGCCAAAATAAGAAATTCAAAAATTTGGGCGTCGTCACGCTGGAGGTGTTGGATTAACCCTGGAGAATAGCCCCCGATCCGTTCCAGACGCTGCTGAATGACCGCTTCCGGGATCAAATGATGAAGCGGCTGAATTTCCTCCGGATAAAAGCCGCTTTCCTGCAGCATGCGGATCAAACTCTCTTGAGTAAAAAAACGCAAATGCGTATCATCCAGTAAACCAAGCTCTTCATATTCAAAACGGCCTTCCAAAAGTTCCAGCCGGACAGAAACGTGCGCAATATTCGGAACGCGCAAGACAATCTGGCCTTGCGGATGCAAGAACGGCCGCAGTTTGCAAAGCAACGCTTCGGGATTTTTTAGATGTTCGAGAACATCGGCGAATACCATAACATCAAAGGTTTCGCCCGCCAAACAGTGCTGCCAATCCAAAGCCTCGATGTCATCCGTGATCACCCGCTCGCAATAACGTGAGGCTTCTGCCGTGGCCGATGGGAGAATGTCCACACCGGTGACGCGGCAGCCGTTGGCAGCGAAAGTCTTGGACATATAGCCGGTATTGCAGCCCAATTCGAGGACTTTGCGATTTTTTCCCACCATCGCCACCAAGGCAGGGTTGATTTCCTGTTGCCCCTGCGCAGCATATTTATTGATGTTCAATGGAAATTCATTTGGCACGATATCTTTTTGACTGGAAATGCTACCGCCAATTGCAGTAGCCATGGTTTCCACGGAGTCCGCCAGCAGGACCACGGGATCTAAATCGATTGCACTTGGATAACGCAATAAAGATGCTGGCGTCTTGACCGGCACCGGATCATGTACCAGCTCACGCGAAGCATTCGGGCCCGCATAATCCAAAGCCAGCGTTTGCAAATCGGCAACGCTTGGGACAGCGCCTTGTTTGAATAAATCGAATAATTTTTTCCAATGAAAAGCTTCGCCTTTCTTTTTGCGAGGGTTCATCAGATGAGCGGGCCAGCCCGCTAGAATTTTTTGACGGATTTGGCTGGCGGAGCGCACGGGGAAATGTGCGAGTGTTAAGGCCGTAGCCGGGATAGAGGGTGCAGACACATCCTTCAGCAGAAGATGATGATTGCCTTTCATTATGTGAGCTTCCGGCAAGCAAGCGAGGCTGCGCGGTATCAAAATTTTAAAGAAAGTGGGGACCTCGACTTTTTTTCGGTATTGGATGCGTTTCAAAACATGCGGTTCGGCGGACGGATCTTGCGGGCGCGGGATATAGGTTTTCCAGGGAATCCACACCGCATAATTCTGCGGTACGGAAGCAAGCACTTGCGCAAAGGTTGGATCCTGCGGCGCCACTAGAAATTCATCGGCATCGAGCGGCAGAATCCAATCGGGATTGTAGCGCCGGACAGCTTCCCGCATGAGGCGTGTCATAGCCTCCCCATGACGATGGGAGAGCGACGTATCTTCATCAAAATCCAGCGGCAAGCCTTCTTCTTGCAGTTGTTTCAAAATCAACGGCGAATCATCTTGGCTGCGATGATTCAAGATCAAGATGCGTGCTGTCAAAGGCGCATGATGACGGACAAAGGTTTCCAGGATGTCGGCTTCATTGCGGACTTGGGAAATAATAACCAATTTCATCCGGTGAATTCCTTCAATGGCAGAGGCGTGGCGGGTAGCTGGCAGAAATCACGGTAGGCCTTCAAGACTTCAGGGACCGGTCCGTCCATCCGCAGCTGGCCTTCATGGAGCCAAAGGGCACGGCGGCAATAATTTGGCAGCAGGTCAAGAGCATGCGAAGCCATCAGAATCGTTTTTTCAGGGTCTGCGATCAATTGATTAAAATATTGCCGCGCTTTTTGTTCAAACCGCAAATCGCCAAAGCCGGGATTTTCATCAAATGCCAAAAACCTGTCGCGTGTTTGGGCAAAAACGGAAAATGTCAATCGCAGCATTTGGCCGGTCGAAAGAAAGCGAACCGGTGTTTGCGCAAAGACTTCAAGTTCAGAAAAGTCCAAAATGTCTTGAATTTTTTCACAGATTTCTTTCACGACAATGCCATAAAAGGCAGCCATGATGTAAATGTTATCCAAAACAGATAACAGCGGATTCATTCCTACGTGATAACTAAAAAAAGGCACGAGGCGTTCTTGAGAATAGACTCGACCTTCTGTTGGCGCATAAATACCGGAGGCGATGCGAAAAAGCGTGGTTTTACCGGCCCCGTTAAGGCCAATGATCGCAATTTTTTCACCCTTTTTGACTTCCAAGTTGATATGACGCAACGCCCAAAGGGCCTGTTTGAGGGCCAGTCCTTGCGCGAAAGATCGGCTGAGACGGTATAGCGTATGGTGTTCTTGGTAAATCGGAAAATGCTTTCCGATATTTTCAAGTTTTAAAATAGGGTGCGTCATTATTTTTCAACGATAATTTTTTGAAGCCGGCGAAAGCAAAGCAAGCCAAATGCAAAAAAGAGAAAACCATACGTAAAACCAATAAGCGGTGTCGTGCTCCAAAAATAGGGAATGTCGCCACCGACAAGGGCATGCTGGAATGAAAGCACGAATGACGAAAGCGGATTGAGCCAATACAAACTTTTACGCGCCCACGGCGAAAGCATATCCAAGGAATAAAAGACAGGAGTTAAAAAAATCAGCATGGGGGACAAGGCGTCCCAGATTTCACCTACATCGCGGGCCAGCGCATTGAGAGTACCTAAAATCAAACCGAAACCAGTGGCAAGCATCCATAAGAAAACCGCCGCAGGCAGGATTAAGGCTAATGCCAACCAATGGAAAAGGCCAAGATAAACGGCAATCCCAATACTCAGAAGTACTTCAACCGCGAATTTAAGGCAAGGAATGGTCAAAGCAGCAAATAAAGGAATTTCAGCCGGCATCGTGGAAGTCAAAGCAAGATTCTGGCATTGCATGACGGCTTGGATGGTGACTTGGACGATGTTCTTAAAAAAGGCCGTCAGCGTAATCCCGGTCAGAAGCTTGAGAGGAAAATAAGGGATCTGCTGGCCGAGGCGATCAACAAAGATAAAATAGAGGATAATGAAGGTTGAAGCCGGTCCAATGAAACTCCATAAGGCCCCCAGCAAAGATTGATAATCACTTGCGCGATAGTGCATCTTGGAAAGAACGCAAAAGAGATTCCATTCTTTTCGGAAGGACTTCATGCCAAAGATTTTAACCTTAGCGCGGCGCCGGGTAAAGCTTTTCGCTCATCCTATTTATGAGGCAACGGGATGGCCATGACGGACATCGGACTTAAAATGAACGCCGTGCCGCCAAAGCGTGAGACGAGGGTAACTTAATGTCTTTGGCTAGGCCAAGCCAGCCTAGAATCTGAATCATCAAATAAGTCGTGTCAAACTCCCAGAATTTCAGGCCATGCCGCGCGGAGCTTTGAAAGGTGTGGTGATTGTTATGCCAGCCTTCGCCATAAGTTAGAAGCGCCACCCACCAAAGGTTGGTGGAATCGTCGCCGCTGCTTCTGTAGGTTTGATAGCCCCATTTATGAGTCGCGGAATTCACGAACCAGGTGGAGTGATAAACCAAAACGGTGCGGGCACAAATACCCCACAAGACGAAGGACAATCCACCCCAGGCATAAAGCGCGACCGTTAATAGGATCGTCCATAGGATATGAAAACGGTCCAGAAAGACCAACCCCGGATCTTTGGCCAGATCCGGCGCAAATTTTTTATAATCTTCAAATTCATCGATGGCCGGATTATGGGTCAAACACCAGCCCATATGCGCCCAGAAAAAACCCTCACGGGGACTATGCGGATCGCCGGGCAGGTCCGAGCGAGCATGATGGAGCCGATGCGCGGCGACCCAAGAAATAGGACCGGCCTGGCCTGCCAGAGATGCCAAGACCACTAAAAAATATTCAACTGGCTTGGGGACCTTAAAACTCCGGTGGGTGAGCAGACGATGGTAACAAAGGGTAATGCCGAGACCCCCTGTGATCCAGTGGAGCACGATACAAAGGATAAGTGCAGACCAACTAAAAGTGAAAAATGCTGCCAGCGCACCAACATGCATAGCGCCTATATATAACGTAGGCACCCATTTGATTTTGCGTTCGGACATAGCCGTTTTTGGCATCTGAAATGCGTTTTCTTCCACGGAAGAAGCGATCGAAGTTATCGGACGTTCAAGTGTTGCTTGATTGGTTGGTGACAAGATGTTGCCTCTTTTCTCTTTGACAATTATGCCAAAGTAAGTTGAGTATAATATCGGATTTTTGCGAAAAAGGCTAAGCTTTTTTAAAATTCTCAGAGGTGTGCGCCATTTTGATACTAAAAGAAATTAATTTATATCAATTTATAGTAATTTTATCTAAATACTAACAAAAAATAATAATTTTCTTCTTACGCCTCGATACCCCTATATCCATGACGCCTGAAAAAAATGTTGACTCTTTTTTTCATTCAGGTAGAATTCCACTTTCTCGAGGGGGACGTCTGTCTCTCTTGAGAGCCAACTTTTGTCACTTGCTGGGATAGCTCAGCAGGTAGAGCACATCCTTGGTAAGGATGAGGTCATGGGTTCAATTCCCATTCCCAGCTGAATCGCATAAAACATTCTAATTTTTAAATCATTTCATTATGAACTTTTTTCAAGCAATCACGAAACCGGAATTCCAATCGAAGGAGAGCGGTCATGGGTAAGGAAAAATTCGAGAGAACAAAACCCCACATTAACGTTGGCACGATCGGTCACGTCGATCATGGCAAAACTACATTGACTTGCGCGATCACCAAAGTTTTATCAAAAAAAGGTCTGGCAGATTTTAAAGAATACGCCGAGATCGCAAAAGGCGGAACGGTGCGCGATGATTCCAAAATCGTGACTATTGCTGTTTCGCACGTGGAGTATTCCTCGGATAAGCGGCATTACGCACACATCGACTGTCCCGGTCACGCCGATTACATCAAGAACATGATCACCGGTGCGGCGCAAATGGACGGTGCCATTTTGACCGTTTCGGCGGTTGATGGTCCGATGCCGCAAACGCGCGAACATATTTTGCTGGCCCGCCAAGTCGGCGTTCCTGCCATTGTTGTTTTCTTGAACAAAGTGGACCTCGTTGATGATTCGGAATTGTTGGATCTTGTCGAGCTTGAAGTGCGTGAATTGTTGACTAAATACAATTTTCCCGGAGATACCATCCCGATTATCCGTGGTTCTGCATTGAAAGCCGTGGAAAAGCCGGAAGATCCGGCAGCGATCAAACCCATTATGGATTTGTTGGCTGCTTTGGATGCTAGCATTCCGGAACCCAAGCGCGAAATCGACAAGCCCTTCTTGATGCCCATTGAAGACGTCTTTTCAATTTCCGGCCGCGGTACGGTCGGAACGGGCCGTATCGAGCGCGGGAAAATCAAAGTGGGTGAGGAAGTTGAAATTGTTGGATTGCAAGAAGGCAAGACAACGTTGAAATCTACCGTGACCGGCGTTGAAATGTTTCGCAAGCTGTTGGATGACGGACAGGCCGGAGATAACGTCGGCTTGCTGCTCCGCGGTGTTGAAAAAGAACAGCTTGAGCGCGGGATGGTCATCGCGGCGCCTGGTTCTGTGACGCCGCATAAAAAGTTTAAAGCCGAAGTTTATATTTTGAGTAAGGAAGAAGGCGGCCGTCATACGCCCTTTTTTAAGGGATATCGGCCGCAGTTTTATTTCCGCACTACCGACGTGACAGGTATTGTTGAGTTGCCGCAAGGTACGGAAATGGTAATGCCGGGCGATAATGTGTCCATTACAGCGGAATTGATTTCTACGGTGGCCATGGAGAAAGAATTGCGTTTCGCAATTCGTGAAGGCGGCAAGACCGTAGGCGCTGGCGTGGTTACGCAAATTATCGAGTAGAGAAGCGCCCTTCTCGTTTTACATTACTTCATTTAATTAGGCGAACATTTCTTATCGCGGGGGGATTTACATCGCCGTAAGAGCTCCCGCGATACTCAGGGGATTTTACACCTTAGCCCCATTAAGGTTTTTCGATGCAGGAAATTATCATCCTAGCGTGCACCGAGTGTAAGCATCGGAATTACTCGACGCGTAAAAATAAAAAGCAAAACCCGGATCGTTTAGAACGGAAAAAGTTTTGTCGCTTTTGCCATTCCCTTACCGTACATCGGGAGCAAAAATAGCGGTAAGGAAGGATTGTCGCGGAGGCCTGTAGCTCCAACTGGCTAGAGCGGCGGTCTCCAAAACCGCATGTTGCAGGTTCGAATCCTGCCAGGCCTGCCAGTTAAAAGGCTGCAACGGATTCAAGTAGAAAAAGGATAAGCTGTGATCGGCGGATTCATTAACTTCATTAAAGAGACAAGACAGGAATTAAATAAAGTCACCTGGCCGACGCGGGATGAGGTTTGGCAGGCGACTTTAGTTGTGATTATCACCACCATGATGTTGGCGGCTTTTATCGGCGTGGTGGATTTTTTCCTGTCGAGTTTGATGCGAATCTTACTGGGTTAAAAGAATGTCATCTATAGCAAAGTGGTATGTTGTGCACACGCAGACCGGCGCGGAATCAAAGGCCCGGGCGAATTTGGAAGCGCGCGCTGAAGTCGGCGGCATGAAGCATTTGATTCATAAAGTGCTCATCCCGACGGAGAAGGTCAGCGAAGTCCGTGCCGGAAAAAAAAGGATATCGGAGCGAAAGTTTTTTCCGGGCTACATCCTGGTTCAGATGGAAATGAATGAGGATAGCTGGTACTTGGTCAAGAATACGCCCGGGATTTCCGGATTTGTGGGTTCGGGGAAAACGCCGATTCCGTTGACGGAAGATGACGTCAACCAAATCATTGATCAGCAGGAAGAAAAGAAAGCAAAGCCAAAACCTAAAGTAGATTTTGGTATCGGTGAAAATGTCAGAGTTAAAGAAGGTTCCTTCGCCAATTTTAATGGCGTGATCGAAGAAGTGAATCCGAATCGCGGGAAATTGAAGGTGATGGTTACGATTTTCGGCCGGCAAACTCCCGTTGAACTGGAATATTGGCAAGTTGAAAAGCTGTAAAAAACTGGAATAGAGAACCATGGCAAAAGAAATCGTCACACAAATTAAGTTGCAAATTCCCGGCGCGCAGGCCAATCCGGCGCCGCCGGTCGGTCCCGCGCTCGGTCAGCACGGCCTGAACATCATGGAATTTTGCAAGCAGTTCAATGAGCGAACTAAGGATAAGCCCGGCGTGATTTTGCCTGTCATTATCACCGCTTACAAAGACCGTTCCTTTACTTTTATTTTGAAGCAGCCGCCGGTGGCTATTGCCTTGAAAAAGGCAGCAGGCTTGGCCAAGGCCTCCGGCAATGCAGGTACGCAGATTATCGGTAAAGTGACACATGATGAAGTTCGTGAAATCGCACGTCTGAAAATGTCCGATCTCAACACGACCAAAATTGAAAGCGCCATGCGTATCGTCGCAGGCACGGCGCGCAGTATGGGTCTTGAGATCGTAGACCGCAAATAAGGTAAGGATCATGGCCAAGAAACGCAGCAAACGTTATCAAGAACGAGCACAATTGGTGGATCGCGCCAAGGGCTACAGCTTGGAAGAAGCCGTGCAATCGATCAAAAAAATTAACGCCACTAAATTTGACGAGTCAGTCGCGATTGATTTTCAGTTGGGTATTCGCGCCGACCAAAGTGATGAAATGGTGCGCGGCACGGTCGTGCTACCTAACGGCAGCGGCCGGCAAGTGCGTATCGTTTGTATTTGCAAAGGTGATGCCGCTCGCGAGGCGGAAACCGCCGGCGCGCAAGAAGTCGGCGCTGAGGAATTGATTAAGAAAATCGCCGAGGGCTGGATGGAGTTTGATGCCGTGGTTGCCCATCCGGATATGATGCGCGAACTCAGCAAGCTGGGCCGTGTCTTAGGGCCGCGTGGCCTGATGCCGTCTCCCAAAGCGGGTACGGTGACGCCGAACGTCGGCCGGGCCGTAACCGAGTTGAAAGCCGGAAAAATTGCTTTTAAAAGCGATAAAACCGGTGGCGTGCACGCGCTTTGCGGCAAACTTTCTTTCGCAGAAAAAGCGCTGCTTGAAAATGCGCGTGCCTTGATTCAAGCGGTCCGGGATGCCAAGCCGGCCGCGGCCAGAGGTGATTATTTGAGAAAAGTAACGATCGCGCCAACGCACGGCCCGGGTTTTCGTTTGACGGCCGGTTCTTATTAAGGTTCTTATGCCATCCATTGTTAACAATACGATTTTGGAAGAAGTGAAAGAAGAGTTTGAGGCAAATCCGTACGCCTTCCTTTCTTCTTTTCACGGCGTGCCGGTTGAGGTCATGTCGACCCTGCGCCGTAATTTGGAAAAACACGCCAACCGCTCTGTTGTTCTGAAGCACTCCTTGGCCAAAAAGGTCTTGGAGGCCATGAAGATCGAAGGCGCCGATTCGCTTTTCAAGAATCATTTGTTCGTGACGCTCGGAGATAAAGATCCCCAGCTAATTTCTAAAGCCTTGATGGAATTTGCCAAGACCAATGATAAATTCAAGCCTTGCGGCGTGGTCTTTGAGAAAAAACTTTACGACAGCATTTTTGTGAAGTCGTTATCCCAGTTACCTTCGCGTCAGGAACTCCTGACGCAGGTAGTGGTTCGCGTCAAGTCCCCGATTTCCGGGTTTGTGTTGACGCTGAGCCAAATGCTGCGCGGCGTCGCTGTTGCGCTCAATGAAATTAGAAAGCAAAAAGAAGGCGGGTCGGCAGCAACCGCTTAAAAAATTTTGGTCCAAATTTAAAATTTCAATTGAATCCAGGAGGAAAATAAAATGGCGGACGAACAAGCAGTAGCAGAAGAAACGGTGGAAGCTAGCGGTAAAAAGGCAGCGAATGTTTCTGCCAAATTGCAGCAAGTGCTGACAACGATTGAGGGTTTGACGGTGCTTGAGCTGGCTGATCTCGTCAAGGCGCTTGAAGTAAAGTTTGGCGTTTCCGCGGCAGCGGTTGCTGTTGCAGGTCCGGCTGCGGGTGCTGCGGGCGGCGGAGCTGGTGCGGTTGCGGCCGAAGAGAAGACCGAATTTACGGTTATCTTGGCGAACGCGGGTGACAAGAAGATCAATGTCATTAAGGAAATTCGCGCCATCACGAGCCTTGGTTTGAAAGAAGCCAAGGATCTGGTTGAAGGTGCGCCGAAGACCGTCAAGGAATCCGTTTCCAAGGATGAAGCCGACAAAATCAAGAAGATCCTGGAAGCCGCCGGAGCCAAGGTGGAGATCAAGTAAGGGATTTTGATTGTCGGGGACGCTAATCCTTAATCAACCGGAGATCACGCATATATGACACTATTACAGGAACGAAAAAGCTTCAGTAAGATCTTCGATACGATGGAGATGCCGAATCTCGTTGAGATTCAGGTTCGCTCTTATGAAGAATTTCTCCAATCGGAGCGCTCTGCCCGCAAGCGCAAGCGCCAAGGTCTTGAAGCGATTTTTGACGAAAGTTTTCCGATCGAAAGCTTTGATGGTTCCTGCAAGCTGGAATACAGCGGCTATTCCTTAGGAAAGCCGAAATACTCCATCGCGGAGTGTCATAAACGCGGTATGACTTACGCCGCTCCTTTGAAAGTACGCATTCGCCTCGTCCGCCAAAGCGTCGTCAAGGAACAGGAAGTCTACATCGGCGAATTGCCGCTGATGACCGAAACTGGCACCTTCATTATCAATGGGGCCGAACGCGTGGTGGTCAGTCAGTTGCACCGTTCTCCGGGAGTTTCGCTTGAGGAATCAAGCCATCCGAGCGGTAAAAAAGTTTACAGTGTCCGGATTATCCCGCATCGCGGCGCATGGATCGAGTTTGAAAACGATATCAGTGATGTCCTCTACGCTTATATTGATCGTCGCCGTAAAATTCTGGCGACAACGTTGTTACGCGCCATCGGCTTCTCCAGCACCCATGATATTCTAAAAGAACTGTATCCCGTCGAAACGGTTAAGCGCACCGATAAAAACACCTTCAAAAAATTAGAAGGCCAATATTTGGCCGACGAAGTCCGGGATGCCGACACGCAAGAGCCCGTTGTTTTTGGCGGTTCTAAAATTACGCCGGAAATCGTCAGCGTGCTTGAAACCAACGGTGTGCAGGAAATCAAGGTCGTGACGCTCGGAAAGGATGACGTCGCGATCGTGAACACGCTCGAGCGCGATCCTTATCGCAGCACCGAAGAAGCGCAGGTTGCCATTTACCGCCGCATGCGTCCGGGCGATCCTCCCACCGCCGCCGGTGCGAAAGATCTTATTCACAAACTATTTTTTGACGGCCAGCGTTACGATTTAGGCAAAGTCGGCCGTTTCATGATGAATCGCAAACTCAATTTTGACGGCGAAATCCGCCAAACGACCTTGCGGCCCATGGATATTATGCGGGTCGTGGAAACGCTTTTGAAACTTCGCACCGGCGTGATGCAGAAAGATGACATTGATCATTTGGGCAATCGCCGCGTTCGGTCGGTCGGTGAGTTGCTTCAGGATCAATTCCGCGTTGGTTTGGCGCGTATGAAACGCTCCTGTCTGGAGCGTATGTCTATGTATGACTTGGACGCCGCCATGCCGCACAACTTGATTAACCCTAAACTTATTTCCGGCGCAGTAAAAGATTTCTTCGGCCGCAGTCAACTGTCGCAGTTTATGGATCAGACCAACCCGCTTTCAGAGTTGACCCACAAACGCCGTCTTTCCGCGCTGGGACCCGGCGGATTGTCACGCGAACGTGCCGGTTTCGAAGTCCGCGACGTGCATCCCTCACATTATGGCCGTGTTTGCCCGATTGAAACACCGGAAGGTCCGAACATCGGGTTGATTGCTTCGCTGAGCACCTTTGCGCGCGTGAATCCGATCGGCTTTTTGGAAAGTCCTTATCGCAAGGTTGAAAAAGGCCGCGTGACCGACAAGATTGAGTATCTCTCGGCCGACCAAGAAGACAAGTATGTGATTGCCCAGGCCAATGCGCCGGTGGATGATCACGGCCGTTTCACCAACGATGTCATTTC
>ORMF012179980.1_pt1 | contig 12326 bp, 9 predicted proteins | sample 1779871 | NCBI WGS metagenome assembly ORMF01 (sample SAMEA104232316, study PRJEB22302) | groundwater metagenome | biome: forest; feature: aquifer; material: groundwater | place: USA | collected 2011-08-07 | depth 5.4 m | reverse complement strand
TACACCGCACAGCGTCCCAACATGGTTGACAGGACTTCACTGTGGATTCAGACGCGCAACTGTTGCGTGCCGGGGACCAGAATCCTTGCTGAAGAGTGGATCTTCAGTTCGGCAGTGCCCACCGGCTACAACCACGCCCAGGAACTGCCCTTCGCCGGGAAGATCTACCAGCAGAAGATCAAGGAGCAGGACCTCAAGAAGATTGAGAGCCTGACCGTCCAGATGATCGACTACCACTGGTACTGGATGATCGATATCGGTGCGACGGCGCCGCCTGCCACGACCCTCTACAACGCAACGAAGCTAGAGTGGAAGCAGCGCCCGTACATCGCCTGGCGGCTGGGCGGCATGAGGAACAGCCTAGACTACCTCAAGCTGACCAAATAGGACCGAGTACGCGTGAGGGGCACCCGGAAAAGCCATCCCGGGTGCCCCTCACTGTTCAGAGACCTTCGTGCGCCGTCATGCTCCGGGCTGGCGTCCACGCTCAGACAACAGTGTCCCTGCGGGCTGCCGGGGCGGCAGGCGCACAGCGACGGTTTGGTCTCCATCGCTGTCCGGACAATGCCCCCCGCCGGGGGATCGTGCTTCCCCCTCATGGCCCCATCTGCCGGGTGTGAGAAGGGCGTCGGGACAGTCCTTTAGGAGAGTCTGTGCAACGTTTCATCCTCCGAAGGCTCGGCACTACTGTCCTTGCGCTCCTAGGGGCCACGCTCATCATCTTCTCGCTGTCGAGGCTCCTGGGAGACCCGCGCATCCTTTTCCTCCCCCCTGACGGCTACGGCATCAGCAAGGAGGAGTACAAGAAGCTGGAGGAGCAGCTCCACCTGGACAGGGCCGTCCCCGTGCAGTACGGGTACTGGCTGGGAGACCTGTTAAGGGGGAACCTGGGGCGGGACCTCTCCGACAGAAACTACATAGCGCCAAAGCTGACCAAGAGGTTCGGGCCCACCTTCAAGCTTGCAATGGCCGGGTTCATCCTGGCGACGGCGGTGGGAGTGCCGCTGGGCGTCCTGTCCGCCATGAAACGGGGCAGCGTCGTTGACTACATAGCCAGGACATTCGCACTGCTGGGCCAGACCGTGCCTGTCTTCTGGGTCGCCATCGTGGCGATCCTGATATTTTCCGTCTGGCTGGGGTGGCTGCCTTCAGCGACGATGGGCGAAGGCTTCTCAGTCCGCAACTACATCCTGCCGACCGTGACCCTTGCGATGTACCCGGTGGCCGGGTACGTCCGCATTGTCCGTTCTGCGATGCTCGACGTCATGGACTCCGAATACATAAAACTGGCGCGGGCCAAGGGGGTCGGCAGTTGGGCAGTCATCTGGAAGCACGCATTCAAGAACGCCTCAATCGCCCCGTTGACCTATGCCGGCCTGCTGCTCGGCGGATTCATCACCGGGTCCGTGGCTGTTGAAACGGTCTTCGCCTGGCCTGGTCTTGCCAGGTACGCGGTGGAGGCCGTCCAGACAAACAACTTCACGGTCATCGCTGTCATCACTTTGATCTTCACGGCGGTATACGTGCTCGCCAACTTCGTCATAGACATCCTCTACGCTTACCTCGACCCGCGGATCCGGTACTCCTGACGGCCGCGGCCCGAGAGACGAGAGGACAGAGGGCCGCAGGCCATGAATCCGACTGTAAACGCCATTTGAACGCCCTGGGATAGCCAACGATGCAAGACGCTGCCGTACAAGCCGTTCCTCCGGCCTATCTGATTAAGAAACCGGGCGCGTTCACCCGCGCATTCAACCTCCTTGTCAAATGGCCTGTGATCCCAGGCACGGTCCTCAGCATCCTCGTAATCCTCGCTGTCTTCACCCCGTGGATCGCCCCGCACCCGCCTCTGGCAGCCAGCGTCCGAAACCGGCTTGCTCCGCCAGCCTGGTACGAGAAAGGCACAACAAAATACCTCCTGGGCGCGGACACGGTGGGGCGCGATGTCCTGAGCCGGCTCATGTACGGCGCCCGTATCTCGCTGCTTGTGGCAGCCGTGGCTCTGGTGACGGGCACGATCGTGGGCACGACCATAGGCCTCATCTCGGGCTTCTACGGGGGCCTGCTCGACGAAGTCCTGATGCGCATCGTGGACGTATGGTTCGGCCTGCCGTTCGTGCTCATCGCTCTCGTAATTGCCGTGCTCCTCCATCCGAGCCTGACCACGATGATGACCCTGCTGGCCCTTTTCACTTGGGCCGGCTTCGTGAGAAACGTGCGCGCCGAGGTCCTGACGTTAAAGACCAGGGACTATGTGTCTCTGGCTAGGATCGCCGGAGCGTCCAACACCAGGATACTGGTGCAACACATACTCCCTGGAGTCACCAACACCGTCCTGGTCCTTGCCAGCCTCCGCGCAGGCCAGCTCATATTGACCGAGGCGTTCCTGAGCTTCCTGGGGGCCGGCATCCCCCCTCCCACCGCCACTTGGGGCTCGATGATCGCCGACGGCCGCAGCTACCTGCGCGACGCATGGTGGATTTCCGTCTTCCCCGGAGTGGCGATATTCCTGACGGTGATGTCGCTCAACTTCATGGGCGACTGGATACGCGACAGGCTCGACCCCAGGCTGAACCAGCTGTAGGGGATCTTCAGCGAGAGTTGCAGTCAGCAACCGCCCTCATCCCGTCACCCAGCTTTGCTGGGTACCCGGTCCCGGTGTGCCAGGACGGAGCGGGAGGGATCTGACCTTCATGGCGGGCAGTGTCCCTCACTGGTCATCCCTGCTTGAGGGCCGCCGTCAGGTCCCTCGGGTGCGCTCGGGATGAGGGTGCCGCCGGACTACTCTTGCTCTCTCGGTGGGAGAACTGACTGGCGGCCCGGCGCGTCAGAACTGCGTGTACAGGGTGTGGGACCGCGGGGGCGCGCCGATCTCGCCGGCAGCCAGCCGCACCGCCTCTTTCTTGTAAACCTGCACACGGTGAGAGCCGTAGTCGGCCACGTACATCCTGCCCTGGCTGTCGGTCCTCACAGACGTGGGCCACCGGAACCGCTTCTGCGGCTCGATGGGCGTCATCTCCCGGATCCGCATCGCCATCAGGTTGCTCACCATGTAGTTGCGGGCCTGCCGCGAAAGAGTGGCGTCGCCTATGAACTTCTCGACAAACCGCCCCGTATTGTCGAACAGCTGGACCCGGTGGTTGCCCCAGTCTGCGACGTAGACGTCACCGTCCTGGTCCACCGTAATGCCGGCGGGACGGTTGAACTCTCCCTCAGCCGGTCCGGACTTCCCGAACTGCGTGACAAACTCGCCGCCGGCGGTGAATTTCTGGATACGGTCATTCCGCCAGTCCGACACGAAAACACTGCCCTCGCCGTCCACCGCTATTCCCCAGGGCATGTTGAACTCGCCCGGTCCCGCCCCCTGCCTGCCCCATTTGAGGATGAACCTGCCGTCCCGCGTGAGCTTCTGGACGCGGTGGTTCATCGTATCGGCCACATACAGGGTGCCCTCTTTGTCGAAGCAGATCCCCGAAGGCCGGTCCATCTCGCCGTCGCCCTTGCCGGCCGTCCCGCACTGGCCTATGAGCTTGCCGACGAGAGACAGCGTCGAGATCTTGTTCGCGCCCTCGTCGGAGACCCAGAGGTTGTCTGCGGCGTCGAGCACGATGGACGAAGGCCAGACGAAGGTGCCTTCCGCCTTGAAAGACCCGCCGACGGGGCCGCCGCCGCCTACCAGGTTGAAGGCGCCGAGGTCATCGTCATCGAGCGTGAGCCTTCTGACGAAGACCAGGTTTTCGCCCCTGCAGAGGATGTGCAGGTGGCCGTCCCGGCTGATGGCGACGTCCGCCGCCGTGTTCGTCAGACGTCTCATGCCTACGGTGCGCTCGTAAGAGAAGCCCACCCTCAGCAGCCCTGAAATTGCAACCATGTTCCAGACCTCCGCAGACTGCGCCCGGACACCGGCGTGACGGGGCGCATCAGGACTACCGGGATATCACCGGGAGTTGCTCGTAAGTCCCGCCGACGAACGGTTTCGCGTCGAGGCCCATCCACTGTTCGAGGAGGATGGAGTACAGCCCTCTGAAATCGTATGTGTGGCGCAGGTCGCCGTTCTCGAGATGGCCGGGCTCGAGCGACGGGTACTGTGAATAGAGCCCGCCCTTGACCCTGTTACCGATCAGAAATGCGCCCCCGCCCGCCCCGTGGTCCGTCCCGCTGCCGTTGTCCTGGACACGGCGTCCGAACTCGGTGAAGACCAGCATCACGACGTTGTCGCCCGCGCCGTGGTCTTCGAGGTCCTGGTAGAAGTCTGCGATCGCCCTCGTCAGGTCAACCATCAGCTTGGGGTGCGTCGGCGCTTCGTTGGCGTGGGTGTCGTAGCCGCCGTGCTGGGCGTAGAGGATGCGGGTGCCGAGTCCCGCAAGGTGGATACGCGCTATGTCACGCAGGCTCTTCGCTATCGGGTTGTCGGCGTACTCGACCTTCGACGAGTACATCGCGGGAGCCTTCTTGAGCATCTCTGCGCCGCGGATGATGTCGATGCCCGTCCGGGCGAGGTAGTCCGCGACCGCAGCCGTCCCGATCGCCGGGGTGTAAATGCGCTTGAACAGGTCCAGAGCGTCGTTCCGTTGTTCCACAGCATTGAACCCGGACATGAGACCGTAACTGTCGAGGTCGGCCACAGACGTGACAGGCACCTCCCTTGCCGACAGAGCGCGGGGCAGTCCCCGTCCGATGCTCACCGCGGTCAGAGGGTTGGACTTTTCGGGGTCGAGCACCCTGACGACCTTGCCCAGCCAGCCTTCGGTAGCCACGGTATTGGGCTCACAGGTGTGCCAGATGTCCATGCTCCGAAAGTGGGAACGGGTCGAATTGGGATAGCCGACGCCCTGTATGACCGCCACTCGGCCTCTGTCGTACAGCTCCTTCAGCGGCGCAGTGGTCGAGTTGAACCCCACCTTGTCGTTGACCGGCAGCACCTTGTCCTCGGCGATCCCGAGCGTTCTCCGGGCGTCGTAGTACAGGCTGTTCCCGTACGGGACGAGGGTGTTCATAAAGTCGTTGCCGCCGTTTAGCTGGACCACGACCAGGGTGGGCTGCTTGCCGTTTCCTGCCATGCTCGGCCTCCTCCAAATGAAGCTGACACGCGGTCAGACGAACTGGTACTCGACGGACGATACGATGGCCTGAAGCAGACGGACCGTGCGCGCCGCGCTCCCGGAGCGGTCCATTTCAGAGGCAAACTTCAGGTCGCCGTCTTTCCGGGCATGCTCGACAAGCCCGCGCCTCGTTTCTGGGCTCACACTCAGCGGCCCAAGGAGCGTCAGGCACCTGTCAACAAACTTCTCGGGCGAGAGGGATGCAGCCCCGCCGCTCAATTTGGAGATGATCGCTGCCACCCCAGGCTTGTGCGGGTCCGCGAGTTGGTTGACCGCGAAGTTCACGCGCTCGTTCAGCGTGCCTCCGTCAATCCACTCTTTGCCGGTGTGCCAGCCCTCAACTGTCGGCGGAGTCAGCAGGGCCTGCCCCATGACCGACGTGGCGGTGGCAAGGTCGGCCAGCCCCGGTTCCGGGAAGCGGTGGCTCCCCGTGACCTTTACGGTCCCGATCACCAGCTCCACAGGGCTCTTCACGCGCTTGCCCAGGGAGTTCTTGAAAAAGTCCGAGTTGAACAGCACGCGCAGGCAGGCCGTGATGTCGCACTTCGTCTCTCGCAGCGTGCGGGAAAGAGTCTCGACTGCCGCCGGGTCCTGGGGCGGGACGATGTTCCAGGCGGGCACCTGCGGCTCATCCGCTACGAAAAAGTTGTACAGGTGCCGGGCGATGAACCGGCTGGTGGCCGGCTGGGCGACGACCATGTCAATGATGTCCTCGCCGTTGAATTTCCCTGTCTGTCCGAGGAACGTCTTAGTACTGTCGTCATGGTCCCGGCTCATGTATTCGAAATGGGACGTGTACCGGCCGTAAGGGTCCAGCGGGAGCGGCTGCGTGAAGGTCCACCCCGTGAACGCACGGGACGCCATCTTGATGTCCTGCTCGGTGTAGTTCCCCACACCCATCGAGAATAGCTCGAGAAGCTCGCGGCCCCAGTTCTCGTTCGGCTCGCCGTTGTGGTTCTCGCAGTTGTCCAGCCAGAACAGCATCGCCGGGTCCCGCGCCAGTTCCATATAGATCGTGCGCAGGTTGGACAGCCCGACGCGCCTGAACATGTCAATCTGCGTCGCGCCAGACGGTCCGTGCTCGCTCTTGCTGCTTGATGTCGCAAAGACGTGGTGCCAGAAAAGGGCGATCTTCTCTTCGAGGGGCCGCCGCGTATTGATCATCCGGTAGATCCAATACGACTGCCACGGCACGTAGGAATCGAAGTTGTTCAGTTCGAGGTAGTAGCGGCGCAGGACGTCATCGTCAACCAGCGGGAACCGCTCCGGGTGAAGGAGATCCTCCACCAGGTCCTCGTAAGGCCTGACGCAGGCAACCTCCAACTCCTCGTAAGTCGCGCCAAACCCGGCACGGCGCATCAGGTGGGCGGCAAGGGCCATCTCAGTCTTAGGCATCTTCACATCCCTCTTAGCAAACGGGAGTCACGATACTCCTGTGATGGGGCGGAATCCAGTGTCGCTGAAAGCGCGAATGTGGGAGGCCACCCATGCCCTCTCCCATCGGGATGATTTCTAGCTGGAGTCTTTGGCGAACAGGCCGGCAAGGAGCGAACCGAACGCAATCTGCACTCCCGATCCGACCAACGTTGTCGCAAACAGGGTCCGCCGGATCATCAACTGGCCCTCGGTTTCTCCAAATCCGTATCCCAACGACACCCATCGCGCGAATATAAACGCGAGAGTGCCGATGCCCAGCATCCCAACAACAGCCCCCGCGCATAGCCCGCGCTCAACCGTGAAAAGAGAAGGCCCGTCCGGTGCCATAGTGCGCGCTTTGTAGAGGAGAGCGAACAAAGCCAGTTGAAGCAGTTGTAGGCCTCCGAGCATCAGAATCGAGCCGATGGCCATCCACAGTATGTCCATTTTGTATCCGAATACCGTGACCGGTCCCCACAGCAGCGCGAGCAGCAGTGCCAACCCCGCAAGGAGGGCCAACACACCCGGGACGACGAATAGAGGGACTGGACGGTAGAGGAGCATGAACCGGACGTGACGCCATGCGTCCCGGTAACGGCTGAGCTTTGAAGTTCCCGTGCGTGCCCTGTATCTGATCGGAATCTCTGAAGTGGAAAGCCTGAGCCGGCGCGCCTCAGCAGAGAACTCCGACGCGAACTCCATCCCGGAAGAGCGCAGGTTCATGCGCCGCAGGGCCTCACCTGTGATGGCCCGCATCCCTGAGTGGGCGTCGCCACTTGATGTACCGGCTGTCAGGTTGAGCAGGCCTGTAAGAACGGGCACGCCGACGCGCCGGTGCAGCCAGGGCATCGCGTCTTTCTCGATGTGCCCCTTCAAACGGTTCCCGATCACATAGTCGTGTCCGTTGCGGAGTTCATTGACGAGGGCCAAGGCTTCACGAAAGTCGTAGGTCCCGTCAGAGTCTCCAATTACTACGTAACGGCCCCGCGCTGCCGAAAGGGCGGCCCGGCATGCATTGCCGTATCCCCTTGCGGGCTCGTGGACCACACGCGCTCCTGCTTGTCTGGCGACTTCAGGCGAGCCGTCTGAAGAACCGTTGTCCGCGACAACAACTTCGCCATGGATACCAGCTTCACGGAGCGCACGGAGGGCTTCTCCGACGCAAGCGCCGACGGCTTCGCGCTCGTTCAGGCACGGCATGACAATGGAGATTTCGGCCTCGCCGCCAGACGGTGCGGACGCTCGAACGCCTTCAGCTTCAGTCATCATCGCGCGTGACAGGCGGATCTCGCCGGTCCCGAAAGCGGTCCGTTTTGCGATGTGTCCAAGAGGCTGGGACGTTCCTTTGGATGAACGGGACGGGCCGCGTCGCTCAGCCCGCACAAATCTCCTCCCGCCCCAATGTCGAAGGGTAATACAGGCCTAGGATGGGCAGCCATGAATCGTCTCCGAGAATACCTGCAACGGCGCATCGGGCGCCCGAAAGTAAGTTGTTTCAACGACGGTGGCTTGAGAGGTGCCGCAGATGTCCACCCGTGGAAGAGTCCTGACCTTCATCCGTACCGGCGCCATTCCGGGCTGCAGCGTGGGCCCCCCGAAAGGCCCATCTGCTGCGTTGAATAAACCAGGTGGCAGTCGGTACTCGATCGTCCATTCGACCGTACCGTCCGGAGGCACCCTGAAGAAAGCGGACACTTCTAGCGCCTGCCTGCCCGGCGCGACCGGAACGATGGCCATGGCAACAGTCTCCGGGGCATCACCCAGCCTGTCGGCAGCCAGCGCTCCCGTTGCCGGGGGCAGTACCCCGGGCCGCACGTTCTCCGAACCCTCGGGGAGGTACAAACGGACAAGCGCCCAGTAGCAAGGAGGATTGGGGGTAAGCGATGGTTGAACGCAAGAGCCATGACCGTGCGCCCCGTTTGCGTACCGTACGGTCAGCCTGACTTCCGCCGAGCCGTCCTCCCGAGGCTGGATTAGCTGCTCCAAATCTCTATTCACTGTCCGGCTGATCTTATCGGAATATACGTTGCTTTCCACCCAGTAGAAGGACGCACCCATCAGCGACGGAACTGACCCGTCAACACCGAGCAATTGATACAGCGATTTCCCCTGATCGTCGGTGGCGGAGACCACAATGTCGCCCGCCATGGCGGAATCCATGAGAGCCTGCAACACGGCGGGGAAGTTCAATCGGCTTCCATCGTCAAGGCGGTTCAGGATCGCTTCCGACACGTCAGCGGCTGACTTACGCGATGCAGTACGCCACCCTCCTCCGGAGGTCTCGGTCGGAGCACCAGTTGCCAGCAGGATACTACGGACACTCGCGCCGTTCAGCAGGTCACCGGAGTTTGAGATTCTGACCCCGCCCAGTGCATCAACGATGCGGGCAACAGTAGACCGGTTCACAGCCACAACCAGATGAGGCAGGGTGTTGGTGGCTGTGAGATACGAAGTGCGGATACTGTTGGCGCTCTGGCTGAAGTCCGCTTCCCAGTTCTGGTCTCTGAACGGCATCACCGGCGACCCCGTCGCGGTCCGAAAGGACTGGGGAGCAGGTCGCCAGAGTCCGATCGGCAAGTCCCGGTCCACGTCGTAGCTATCCATGAATCTTGTATGGGTAATCATGCCCCTTTGTAGTGTGACCTCGACGACGACGCCGATGAAACCGCCGCCGGGTCTAAGTTCATTCTCATCCTGGCCCAGCATAAGATGAGTGCGCTCACCCCGGAACCCCAGGACGTCGAGCGCATGGTCAGCACTCGTCGCTCCCAGGACCAGCAGGCGTTCCACGTCGGCGCTGATGTTTCTTTCGGCGTGTCCAGCCGGAAACTTGGAGATGAGTGCCAGGAGAGCGTGCGCGTCCATTGCGACTCCTGACAGTGCGCTTTCCAGTCGCATGGCCGAGGACTCTTCGTCTGGCAGGCCGTGGCCCAGAGAACGGAGGAGGTCAGCCGAGTGCAGCGCCAGTTCCCCGGAGGCGGTGAGGACGCGACGGACCCACTCCGGGTCTGCGACTTCTGGCGGCAGGGCTTGCCGGGCAAGCGCGCCTGCCGCCACCATGCCTCGAGTGATGTCGTCTGCCCGGCCCGACAGGTCGTCGAAACTTTTCGCAAGGTCCTCTAGCCCTGACGCCAGTTGTTCGGCGTGATCGTTATTCCCTGCAAACCCTGGGTCCATTGCCTCATCGAGGGTCAACACCACACCAACAGCCGAGATAATTAACGGCCTCGCGCTGGCGAACGCGATGAGCGCGTAGTAAACGCGGTCTGCGTCCTCCAGCAGAGCGGACGCAACAGGCGTAAGGCGCGACGAGTCGATTCCCTTCCTGACCGTGCCTGCGTCAAGTATCAGTCGTTCCGCCCTTGCACCGGCGCCATCCGGATGGGATAGCACCGCGTGCGCAAGTTCAAGCTTGCGGCGCTGATCGGACTGGACGGAGATCGAGCGTGCGGCCGCGGCGAGCTGTTGCGCCGCGGAGGCCAGAGCACGGCTGTACTCCGCAATGTTAGACGCCTGTGAGAGAGTCCCGCCGTAGTACGGGACGACCTTGACTAACGGGCCAGCCCATCGCAACGGCGTGGCTGCGACTTGCACCAGGCGGAGCTGCCGCTCCATCGCGTCCAGCGCAACGCTTGCACGATTGGCGGTCTCAGAGAAACTGAGACCCGCGTCCCGCAGAGATGTGAGGTCCCTCTGAATGCCTGCGATGCGCGCCGCGCTAACGGCCACCAAGATCAGTGAAGCAGCAGCGAGAATAACTGCCACTGCAAAGAGGCTGAACGCCGCAACTATGAATAGCCGCAGTCGTGTCCGTCCACGAGGCAGGCTCTGCTGCACGCCAGCGGTCAACCTGCGGTCACTTTGTGACGCTCCCAGACCCATAACGAAGGAAGACCGGAAAGAATTAACGTGCCGAGCACCGCCCCTCTTGCGAGGACAGCGGCAGTGGCGGCGGTTGAGAAGTCGAACTGGCCGTAGCTGACTCCCAGCGCCATGAGCGAACCTTCGGTGACGCCCAGGCCGGCAGGAAGCAGCGACAATGCCCCCGCAAGACTAGACGCTGCCCAGATGGTGAAAGCAACCGCCAGCATCCCGCCACTCCAGTCAGCGCCTGCGCTAACCAAGGCTATTGCATAGATCAAAGCTTCGGTTGCCCATGCGGCGGCCCCGATCAGCACGCCCGGCAAAATATTGCGGGGTCTTGTGAGGCTGCGCAGCGCCTGCACAGCCTCCTCTCTCGACCCAACAATGCCTGCGAACCTGCGAGGCAGCCGGCCGACGACCCAGGGCAGCGCCGCGGTTCCGATTACCGCCAAGGCAGCCGCGGCCAAAACACCACCCCTCAGGGCGTGCCCAGTCCCCGCAGCAGGGATAGATTGGTAGCCGGGCAGAAGCAGCAGGGTCATGACCGCTAGGTCCATCGACCGTTCGACCGCCAGCACGGCGACGCTGCATCCGACAGGCACCGCCGCCAGCCTGAACGCAACTGCCGCCTTCAAGACTTCTCCAGCACGTGCGGGCGTGAATATCGCAAGGGAACCCGCCAGGAAAGAATGAGCGGTGTCCACCGGGCGGACAGGTCTCGATGCGGCGGCTTGCATGAGAATGTGCCACCGCGCCCAACGCAGCGCGTGGTTCAACGCCGCGAGTGGTATCACAAGGCACAAGAGCCAGGGCCTGCGAAGGCCGAATGACCCAGCGTGAGCGTCGCCCCCGACCCTGTAAACCGCGTATGCGATCGAGGCAAACGCCGCGAACGATATCAGCCTGATCGCCAGCCTGGACATTCCCCGTATTCTCCGAGTTGGCCGGTGAATTCAAGTACCTCGATGTTGCCGCTCTCAAAGGATGATATGAAGCGCGCCTCGGTCAGTCGCGGTCGAATGCTGGAGTCACGGTTAAGGTCCAACATCACGTAACGGACACGGCAAACGGACGCCAGGTCCGCAATATCCGTGGCAGTCAACTCCGGGCTTACCAGTTGACGGGCAACGCTCGCTTGTTCAATCTCTTGCCGGTAGGAAAGCCATCTGTCTTCTATTGCCAGGTATGTCGGCTGCATGGCGAAGCCTTCAACCCACCAGCCGTAGATCCCGCCCCTTTCATTCTCACCTGCGACCGCGAACTCCCCAGCGACGCGATGAGAACGGATCCACTCAAGAGCATCAAACGCCGGGCGGTCTATCACCCGGTACCAGTCGAAGTCTGCGGATGCGGCGCGCAGCCCCTGACCGGCGACCAGCAGCGATGCTCCAACGAGGCAGCCAAGCACCGCCAGCCGACGCGCGCTCTTTATTGTCTGCCTCTGCAAGACCCCCGTCTTGAATGGCCGCGTGAACAGCACTGCTACAGGCGCGCTCCCCAGGAGCAGGCCTGTTTCGAGGAGATGAACCGTTCGGACTTCATTTGTCACGAGCAGGACCAGACCTGCGGAGACGCACAGCGCTGTGGATGTGACGGCGGTCTTGTCACCTCTTGCCGCCAGATAGGCGGAACACGGGAGGACAAGGACGAATGCTGATGCCCATATCCAGTCGTCGCCGTGCCAGCGGCCTATCCGCAGCAGCGAGTCAAAGAGGCCCATCTCAAGCGGGTTGGTGGGGTCACCGGCGAGGTTCGCCACAATCTTGTAGTAAAAGAGAGCGAGGACAAGCGCCAGTACGACCAGCAAGACGGCCACGCGCCTCAGCGCCGCCAATGATTGCGCCGTCCCATTGCGGTCACGCGATATGACCTTTCTGGTTATTACCAGCGCAGTGCCGAGCGAAAACACCAGGACCAGCTCGACGGCAACAAGCTGATGTGTTG
>ORMF011184946.1_pt1 | contig 12327 bp, 13 predicted proteins | sample 1779871 | NCBI WGS metagenome assembly ORMF01 (sample SAMEA104232316, study PRJEB22302) | groundwater metagenome | biome: forest; feature: aquifer; material: groundwater | place: USA | collected 2011-08-07 | depth 5.4 m | reverse complement strand
CGGGCACGGGCACGTTCTTCCAACCGAAAGAGATTGGGCAAAGTTAGTGTGACAACGTACTAGGAAAATATGTTATTGAATCCATTCCATGATTTTATTTTTCACTTGCGCAACGGTAATCGATTCCATGCAAAAACAATCTTTTTTTTCAACACATAATGCATTTTGACAATTCGGATCAGCAGTAATAACTTCTGCTTTAACACCAATGGGCGCCCACCGTTTAACATCCATCCCTTTGGTTACTGGAAATAATCCCAGCGCATGAATACCCAACGCGGCTGCGATATGCAAGGGACCGGTGCTATTTGCAATCAATCCATCACAATGCACAATTAATTTTACAAACTCATTCAAATCACATTGACCTGCGAGATTAATTGCATTTGGACAATGCGGCATGATCTCTGATTCAATCCGTGCATTTTCTTTTTTCGATCCAGTGATCAGGACACGTATGCGATCACTTGGCAATGACTGAATCAAAGCAATAAAATTCGAAATCGGCCATTCGCGGGTATTGCCATTTGTAAAGGGATGAATAATTAAATTGAATCGATCTAAATTTATTTTTTCACTTAAGTTGTTGGGCAAATTTCCTGTGCAATGTAATCCAGTGTATGTCGATAGTGTTTTTAAATCATATTCTGTATTTAAATCCAGCGCAGATAATAATTTCAAATTCAATTGTGCCTCATGTAAATCTGATTTTTTGCGAGAAAAATTCACGCGCTTATTACACGTAAACCAATGATAAAAACGACGCGACGTACCAATGCGAAGCGGCACCTGCGCTTGCTTCATCACTGTCGCAATTTGTTTTTTTGGAAAGGCGTGAATTACTGCATCTAGATTTAATTTTTTAATATGCAAAATGGCATCAGATGATGGCATTGCAGATAATGCATCCCAACTTTCAAATGCATCGATGTGCGTGCAATTTTCCGCAATGGCTCGCACATAATCGCGCGCTAATAAAGTGATTTTCAGATTTGGAAAATGTTTTTTTAAAATACCGGTCATTGGTAGCGTTAAAATAACATCGCCAATGTTATCAGTTCGACTGATTAATATATGTTTCATTTAAATACTCTCATTGAAAATGCGCTGAGTTCAGTTCAGTTCAGTTCAGTTCCGTTACCTTATCAAAAATGGATTGACTGAAACGCGCATGTAGCGAGTACTCGAGCGTAATAAGCGTGCATACTGGCACGCTTATTACGCGCACTCTCGTGCGCTACATGCGCGTTTCCGTCAATCCGCTCCTGAATTTATATCGTAACGGATCCGCAACCAGTGAGCTAAAACACAACGCAGAAAATAACGCATAAAAATGCGAAATCGGAAACGACACCAAAAATCCATTAAACAAACCGCCAAATAAAACAGCCATTAAAACAGCTTGCATCAAACAACGATACGCATGGGGTAATGCAAATGTTGTTTTAATTTGCATACCCAATGCAATAAATAATACTGCCAATCCAAACACACCGAATTGCAGCAGGAAATTCAAATAAATTGATTCGACATAATCCATTGACGGATTAAAAACACGCTCATTCTCAGGAATCATTTTTTGCATCGCCGTACGAATACCACCCGTTCCATATCCAAACCAAGGACGTGCTTTTATCATTTTATCTGCAATATGATACATCTCAATGCGCTGGCCGATCGATGTAGCCGTGTGAATTTGAGAATAATGTTGATAATGCGCCACCATGTTTTTGGCACGCAATTGAAAACTGCTTGAAAAAGTAAAGGCGAATGCTATTAATGCAATACTGATTAATCCAGCACAGAACATACCCTTTAAACCAAAGCGAATCCAGGATAAATACGCTAACAATAAAATAAATATGGCATATCCCGTTCTACCATGCATCATAAAAATAATATCGATCATCATCAAGATAAAAGTAATTGTGTAGAAAGCGCGATTTTTTTCTTGAAACAAAACACGATACCCGAAAATAAATGCAGCCATATTCATCGCAAAACTTTGTACGATATGATCCTGAAACACGCAGGCTGGTTCTTGCGTTCTAAAAACACCTAATTTCTGCGCCAAATCAAAATGTAAAAAATATTTTGCGTATGACAGGGTCAATATAGCAATCATCGCACTTAGAAAAATATTAATCATCCGTGCACGCCATTTTTCTTCGGCAATAAATGCAATAAAAATCGGCGTCATCACCATCCAATGCCGCTTATGTAAATCTTGCATCATCAACTGTTTTGTCGAGGTAGAATAAAATGTACCGACAATAAATAATGAAAATAACAATAGAAAACTCAACGCGGCTTTATTGCCAATCATACGCGTATAGATTGCACGCCAATGGCCAGACATTAATACGAACAGAAATGCGAGGATGTATATAATGGTTGTTGCGGACACTGAGATGAGTGACGCGATCATGCACAGTGATAAAAAAAATAATGCCATCCATTTTGATTTTTCAGCAATCAATTGCCACATAAAATAAATTCCATATGAAATGTGAATTGAGTGAGTATATAATGCGAATCTTTTAAGTGTCTATCAGCGAGGTTTACATTATGCGATTACCTACCGTTCCACCTACATCTTTACTACAACCTCTGCCAAAAAAAGTGGTTGGAGCACTTGCAGCCGGACTCGGTTTTGCAGCCATTGGCATTATAAACGTAGCTTCCTTTACGCTTAATAAAACGGCAGACGCAATCGCTTGGATCACAGATGACTCCAGAGAAAAAAGTTGGGCACCATTTGTTTTCGCTATTTTAATTCTCGCTTTTTTGGCTCAGTTGTTGATAAGGAAACTACTTCAGGATCAATCTACGAATGAAGTGAATACAACATTTACGCCAGAACAAATGAAGGCGGTAACGGAATATTCCACTAAAACATCCCCCGCGCAAACACAACCTACACCTAATCCTGCTTTAAATGCATTTCCATCTGATGGCGAACTTGCAAAAAATTTTAAACGCGCTGGATCAAAATTATTTTCACAACCGACTTCGTCGTCTTCACCCACTCCACCTTCAGCGCGCGCATCAACACGTCCACCCACTCCAGTGTGCGCTGGACAAAAGCCCAACTCAACATTATATGGACCACCTACATCGCCGTCTTTCATCACTCCACCTTCAGCGCGCGCATCAACACCTCCACCCAGCCTCAGATTCAACTGATAAATTGCTAGATGAGACGTTTGCCGAATCAGATCTTGGCAAAAAACTAATCTCTCAATAATAAATAAACGCCGCATCGTGTAGATTCAATAAAGCAGGAAATTATGACAGACAAAAATACTATTCAGATCGTTCTCGCCTCATCGAACCCGGGAAAAATTGCAGAAATTCGATTGCTTGCCAAAGCGCTGCCAATCGAATGGGTTTCTCAATCTGATCTTAATATCCCAGACGCAGAAGAAACTGGAAAAACATTTATTGAAAATGCGATTCTAAAAGCACGTCATGCATCAAAATTATCCGGATTACCTGCATTAGCCGATGATTCTGGTTTGGTAATTGATGCACTGGATGGCGCACCTGGCATTTATTCTGCTCGATATGCAGGAACAAATGCGACAGCGGAAGAACGCAATCAAAAAATATTAGATGAGATGCATGATGTGGCAGATGCAGATCGCACAGCGAGCTATCATTGCATTTTGGCATTGGTTGAATATGAAGATGATCCCGTGCCATTGATTTGTCACGGCGTGTGGGAAGGATCAATTTTATCTGAACCACGCGGCAAAAATGGATTTGGATATGATCCGATTTTTTATGTGCCGACGCACAAATGCTCTGCTGCGGAATTATCGACTGTAGAGAAAAACAAAATCAGTCATCGCGGGCAGGTGATGGAACAATTGATTGAGGTGTTTGAATCCATTGCCGAGTAAAAAGCGATAGAAACGCGCGCGTCAGCAAGCGTGAAAAAATAGGCTCTGTGCTTGATTCTTCACGCTTGCTGACGCGCGCGTTTCTAATATTACTACTTAAGCGCTGTGTAACAGTTGAGAATGACGATTATTTAATTGTGATGACCACTCTCCGATTAAACGCTGTTCCCATCGGATAAGCATTGCTCGCAATCGGATGATGCGCACCATCACCAACCACCAATATTATTTTTGAATCCAGCCCATCTTCACGTAAATAAGTCGCGATCGTTTCTGCATAATGCAACGACAATAAATCTCTCGCTGGCGACAACCACGTTTTATCGGTGTATCCCGTTATATAAATATGTGGATTAGCAAAATAACTTGAATAACTATCGAGAAATTGTGCCAAGCGATCGATATCTTTTTCGCGATGTGATTTTAATTCACGGGTATCTTTCATGAAAAAACAATCTGTCGGAATCACAAACGTAAAAACCATCCCTTGTTTTATCACTTGAATACCAGTGTGTTCGGTATCGCGCAATAATCGCCGCTCTGTTGACGTTAAATTTTCCAGTGTGGGATTGACGATATAAGCTGGCAGTGCGTGACATCCAACCAAGCCACATAGCATTAACAAACAAACAAAAAAATAAATAAAAAATCTTGGGGTGGTGTTACGTATTTTCATTTGATCATCCTGAACTTATTTTTTGCGAGCATTATATCATGAGAAATTTTACATACTAACATGCACGCTTATTACGCTCGAGTACTCGCTGCATGCGCGTAGAAAAGGGCGCGCTCGAGCAATGCTATTCTCTGATTTCAAAACTCCTGCCATATCATTTGCACTGGTTCTGATGGCAAATGAAATCGCTCTAAACTCAATTGAATTTGCTTTATGATTTCTGTTGAATTTATCGTATCAAACGTGACTTGAAATAAATGACTCAATGCAGTTTGATCTTCCGGAAGCAATACTTCATTTTTCAATTCACAATAATTGGCAATATTAATGCACGCGTCAATAAGCTGTTGTTGCGGAGACCGGCGCATTAATCGTGTTTTGAGTTTCAAATCAAATAACATACGCTGTTCAATGAGGTGTGCCTTGGCAATTTCTTGCTGTAATTCATTTTTAATTTGAATCGCGACAGGATCGGGATGATTCGCAACCAAGGCGTGCGTGTATTTGAGTTCTGCAATCACTCGCTGATGCCACAATGCCACTTCGGATTGCAAGAGTTTAACTTGGCGTTTGGTAACACGTCCGTAACACGCTTTTGCCAACCATAGTAAATACAAAATAATGTTGATATTAAAACCACTGCGGTGCTGCAAATGATAAATGGACGAATTGATTTGCGAATCGGCAAACAAGTCGCGGGTGAATCGAGAGAATGGGCAATGTTGGCCAAAATCTTCCATGATTTTTCTACCAAATTGATTAGGGTCTTTTGATTCTACTGAATTTTCAAAAAAATCGCAGTATAAAGTAACGTTAATAAATCAATTTTTACACAGAGCTTAAGAAGTGGCATTAGAAACGCGCGCGTCAGCAAGCGTGAAAAAATAGGCTCCGTGCTTGATTCTTCACGCTTGCTGACGCGCGCGTTTCTATTCAATTCTTTTAAAATCAGTATGTTACGCGGCTACCGCATCGCCACCCAACATCAGCGACTCAAGATGAGCAACAATTCGCACGTAGAAACCAGGGTTAGACGCCTGTTGACGCGTTAAGGTTTGCAGCTGCAAATCCCACTGTTCCTTTGATCCACATTCAACAATCGTTTTATTGCATTTAACCAGCTCATTTGCGATTTTTTCATTCAGGGTTTCTCGTGGCATAGCGGCAAGCTGTATTGATTTTAACAATGCACGCGATGCTTTTTGCCCACGATGCACCAATTGGCCACCTTCAATTTCATAATTACTCAAATATTCTTCAAGATATTCACAAAACTGGTGGATACCTGAATATGAATAATATCGATTGAGAGCGCCTGTAATATTCACCATGTTTTCTTTAATATCCGCAACAATGGCTTTTCCTGTTTCGTATAACGACATATCGCTATTATAAATCTCAGCGTCTCGCAACTTAAGCTCCTGCAATTTCGTCATGCGCTCTACTTGAGTTAAATAACGGCGAAGCAAGAAGCGGTAATCGTTGATCGCTTTAGTCATGGTTTCCGAAAAAATAGACATGATGGCCTAACCCCCTGTTTTAACAATATTGTAAAGATTATAGACCCCATTCTAAGCTGAAAACCTTAATTCAATATTAAATTTTGATCGAAATTGGGGCTATTTTTTGTATGGGACAAAAATCGCATCAAAATCAAACGGTCGCGGTAGATTCAGCTCCAAACTGGCTGAATAGTTACCCGTTACGCCCGCAGCATCGTAACATCCTGTATTACCGTAATAATTATTTTTTAAAATCTGAACTATAATTACAATATCGTGGAAAACACGTTGGATTTGTACCAGAAAATAAGGAGACCGTTATGACTGTCAGCCGTCAAATAACCTTCCGTGATATCCCTCATTCTGAGGCCGTCAAAACACACATAGAGGAAAAAATCGATAAATTAACCCATTTTTGCGACAAAATTGTTGCGTGCCATGTGGTTGTCGAGTACGCCAATAAAAGCCAACACCATGGTAATTTGCACAATGTTCGCTTGAGTATCGCTGTTCCTGGAAAGGAATTGATTGCCAAGCACAATGAGACAGAGGATTTATACATCTCTATTCGCGATGCATTTGAAGACATGGTGCGTCAATTAGAAAGCTATGAGGAACAAATACACGGACAAGTGAAAAATCATCAAGCCGTGATTTTATCGGGAAAAATAGCACGATTATTTAATGGCGATGGATTTGGTTTTATTGAAAGCGGGGATGGTGAAGAATACTACTTCAATGCGGGTCATGTGCTGCATCCGACTTTTGAAAAATTAATCGTTGGTATGCCGGTGCATTTTGTGGAACATAAGGGGAATGATGGACCACAAGCGCATCGTGTCAAATTGATTGAGTAATTCAACGCATTAACACGTGGGTCGCTTGCGTTAGCACTTTCAGAACCCCTGGCGTCAGCTAGGGGGGGGGAAATGTGTTCGCATTTTCCCTCAGTTAATGCGTTGTCAGCCTAAATTTGGCTGGTGAATGCAACAAAGCTCCCTCGGAAAGTGCAGTGACGTGGCGTACTCGCCACTCGCAGCGCGCAAAAAAAAACTCATCGCCAATTCGCGCGCTGTGAGTGGCGAGTACGCCACGTCACCGCGCTTCCGAAGGTGCCAATGACAAAAAATACGATTAGGCAAAGTTAATGTGACACACGTACCAGGGGTTCTGACAACCTACTAACTAAGGCCTGTCGTCAATTAGTTATTTTAAGGCACTGAACTCACGGAAACGCGCATGAAGCGAGTACTCGAGCGTAATAAGCGTGCCGTCTTGCAAAGAAATAAGATAAAATCTTCTACCATCTGCGCTGCAAAACACGCTTATTACGCTCGAGTACTCGCTTCATGCGCGTTTCCGTGACTCAGAGTTTAATTGACGACAGATCCTAGTCGCATTTTTTGTCACTGCCACCTTCGGAAGCGCAACCAGGGGAGGTGTCAATCAATGAAATAAGCGAAAAGCATGACCAATTTCCACTAATTCAGATAACAGAACCTCAGTGCGATTAGAAAAAACACCCGCTGTGAGCGCACGGTCTTTTTTTGCCTCTAGTAGCATATCCAACACACTTATCGGATTTCGAGCAATATTTTGCTGTAATTTTTTTAATCCGCAAATTTTTTTCTCCTTCACTGGCGATGGCGAATGACATTTTTTCTGCTCCACCATCAACTCATCAATTCGCACTTGAATAGCCGTATCAAAAACAGCTTGAGATGTATTGGATACATCCTGAATAATCGCACGACACCAAATCTCTTTTGGCAATTGCGATAAACACGCCACACTTAACATATAAATACTTTTTTCAATCGACCACCGTTGTTCCGATCTCTGATGCGTCATGTTTTGCGTAATAAAGCCGACCTTCCTTTTTGTTTCTAATAATTCTGGACAAATTGAAACATTTTGCACATAAAAAGAAAAAAATAAATTTCGCAACAAGCAGCCTAAACTATAACCATCTTGAGACTCACCTGCTTTTATTTCGTTGGCATTATCTAAAAATAATTCCGGCGGTTGATGCCGAATTAAAAATTGATCGCCAGGATAAAAATGTGATTTTCGAATCTGGCTGATAATTGTTGCAAAACCAAAATCAATTAAAAAAACACTTTTGTCACCCGCAATCACATTATCCTCCTTTAAATCAGCATGGATAACTTTATGCTGTTGATGTAAATTGCGAATTGCAATGGCTGTCCACATCCAATAAAAAAATAATTCTTTGACTGACCGATATAGTTTGTGATGAAGCAACTCTCCTTGAAAATACGGCATTAAAATATAATGTGGCGCATAAATATTTTTTGGATTACCCGATGAAACACCCAATCCATAAATTGCTTGATACCACCTGGCTTCATTTTCAAAATCATCACCATGCCGAAATGCATGAAAAGAAGCTTTTTCGCATTTCACAGCATATTGTTGTTTTTTATCCTTCGTTTCAAATAAAAATACATCAGCAAATGAGCCGCTACCCAACTCCTTGACGCGATTAAAAATATTTTCTTGAAAAATAAATTGGTTGCCGCCATCGTACTGTGAAAAATCTGGAATTCTCATACACCATCCTCAATGAACCTTAATGGGACGGCAATATATCAAGGGAAAATAAATGGTTCTATACCGTATTTTTTACAGGAAATTAGGGCCTGTCATCAATTGGTTATTTTAAGACACCGAACTCACGGAAACGCGCATGGAGCGCGTAATAAGCGTGCAAATCCACTGTGAAAACACGCTTATTACGCGCGAGTACGCGCTCCATGCGCGTTTCCGTAGGTTCATAGTTTAATTATGTCTAAATTATCTCAATTGATGACAGACCCTAATGATTTTTTACCGATTGCATTTTTAATTTGATACCATCATCGTGTATGATCAATAGACTTCTTGCATAACCCAGCGTAATGGGTTGTGATGGTCGACGACGAGTTTAAAATCATAGCGACCAATAAAAAATTATATTAGACGCGTATGATTTTTCTGTTTGAGTCGGCGACTACCACAACCCATTACGCTGGGTTATGCAAGAAGTCTAATCATGCTTTATGCGGAGTAACATGAGCATACGATATTTTAAAACAGCAAGGAGAAAATGATGCGACCAAATGATCTAGCATTAGCAACAAAAACACTTAAAACAGTTGCATTAGTAGTGACCGCTGCTGCATGTACTGCCGCTGTTGCTAAACGTAATCAACCTGAAGTGATTGCGATAATATTAGTCGCCGTATTACTGATAGCACATCAATTAGGCGCTCAACGAAGACACGGCTCCAATTTTCAAGCTTCCGTTTTCGCTACGGTGCAAAGCTGGTTTTTTGACAATAGAGATGCGGCAAACGTAATCAAAGTGGAGAACGCTGCTCGCAATGTGATAAATGGCGGCGCTGCGATTGTAGACGGCGTAGTACAAACGGCGATTGACTGTGCTGTAGCGATAACAAAGAAAAAATAATGCACGCAGAGCACGATCAGCAAATTCGATTCGTGCTCTTACTATCTTCGTTAAAATAATTTATGAAAACACAAAATTATCTTTTTTTGAAATAACTTATTTAGGTAATGTAATATCGCCATCCAGATTTTTATTAATACTGACCAAATCAATTGCGCTCAATCGACCCGATGCATTTTTAAGTTGAATGATATTATTCAAGTAATTATATTGATCTTCTACATAGAGCTGTTTGTTTTGATAAAGATTATTTAAATCCAACAATACGTCGATCATCGTACGCGTACCCACTCTTAATCCCACCGATGTTGCATCCAACGCTTTTTCTGCTGAAACACTACTCACTCGGTCTGATTTTATTCTACCAATACCCGCCACTATATTTAAAAAACTTGAGCGCGTTGTCTCAACCACTTGGCGATCCACTTCTTCTAAACGACCCGAAGCCGCTACGTAATCATATTTCGCCTGTTTAACAGAGGCATCAATCAATCCACCTTGAATAGGCTGATAGGTTAAGTTCAATCCAAGTGCTGCAGTATCATTAACCGTTTTTACCCCTGAATTTGCCGCATTTTGTGCTTGCGCATAACTTCCCGCTGCAGAAATAACTGGCGTATCTTGTGTTGAAATGCGTTTTATATTATTCATTGACGCAATCACACTGAAATTTTGCGATTGAATATTATAATTTTCGCGTTCCGCCGCTTGCGTCCACGCATTAATGTTTTTTGGCTTCGGCACAAATAGCGGTACATCCTTTTTCAATCCGCGTAAATGCGTATAGTAATGTCCAGTGATTGCACGTAATTTTTCTAGTGAAACATCGAGCGCATTTCGCGCTGCAATTACCTGTGTTTCTGCGACATCATAACGAGACTCTGCATCATACACATCGGTGATCGCGATCAATCCAGCATGATACGTTTCTTGTGCAGATCCTAATTGCTTGTGAATCGCTTCTTTTCTCGCAATCGAATATTTCAAAATATTATAATTTTTTAATGCGCTAAAATAAGCTTCTGTGGTTCGTGCCATTAAATCTTGTTGCGCAGCTAAATAAGCGGCCGTTGCTGCTTTCACATTGGCACCGGCTTGTTTAATGGATTGCCAAGTGGATAATGCAAAAATAGGTTGTTCCAATGTAGCGGTATAACCATAATCCCAATAATAACCAAAAACAGGCGTCAGTGATTCTGGACTAACAAAGGTGTAATTTCGAGAACCATTGGCTTGCACGCCAAACTGAGGCAAATAGGCCGCTCTTGCAATAGGCAGGTTCATTTTCTTGGACTGCCAACTTGCACGGGCTTGTTTAAATTTCGGATCGTTTTCCAATGCTTGTTGATATACCTGCAACAAATTTTCACCGAATGAGACTGAAACCTGAAACAAACCAATCAAAGAAACAAAAAAAACCTTTTTTTTCATCGAGATAAACCCTAGTTGAGAAAACCGGCAATCATATCATTATCCCGAATAATACCGAAACTATCAATCAAGCAGTTAACGACATCAGCGGATTTTACAACCAATTGATTAACAATGAAATTTATATTTTCATTGCCTCAAAACAAAATCGTTTTATCTACTATACTTTTAAGCAGGGTAAGTGTAACAACGGGTGGGTTATGAGTGATTATAGCATTAACCTAAATATGCTTTATGCTGATGGGGCGGTTGGATTTCAAGTGCCAAGCGGTGGTCCGCCTGCGCAAATTAATCTTGTTGTCACACCTCAAGACAGCACTTCACACCAACTTTTTGGCGCAATCCAAAGAAGCGAAAAGACCACTGATCAGCCCAGCGAATATACCACCTACGCAAACGGCATCATTGAAATTATTTATGAAGGGAAGATTCTTGGTTCTGACGAAACAATCACACTCAGAGGCAAATTCGATACGAAAGATGGCTTCATCACATTCTATTTGGCTGATCAAAGTGAAGTAGCAATTTCGACACTCATTGAAGCATTCGATGCGCAACTTGGTGTGAACACAGCTGCCATTGACAATTTATCTAAACCCTCAAACATATCACCCAGTGATTTGCCCCTCGATGCAAAACCTGCTGCACAAGCAGCGACCAACGAAAAACCCACCCCCGCAGAAATAAAAGCCAATACTGGCGACACAAGAGAGTCAGTTGATGACTCCGAAACAACAGAAGAATTAGCAGAGTCTGTAAAAGCCACTGTCGACACTCCTAACACGCTAGAGACATTAGCATCGACAGCAGGAGCGATAACAGTAACGACAACCGATATTCTTGCAGCAGCAACAATAATTAAAAACGCGGCAATCCCGCTCGATGTTTCCATTCCAACCCTGATACAAAATTCAACGACATCGAATGCAACCGTAAATGAAGCCCCCGTTATCACATCAACTGCCGCCACCAGCGCAACAGAAGACAGTGCTTACAGTTACACGCTCACAGCCACTGATGCTGATGGGAACCCACTCACTTATTCCGCTGTTACATTGCCTACGTGGTTAAGCTTTAATGCCGCTACCGGTGTTTTATCAGGCACGCCGACCAATTCAAATGTCGGTGATTCCGCGGTGACGCTGCGTGTTAATGATGGCACGGTTAATACTGATCAAAGTTTTACGGTTGTGGTTGGGAATGTGAATGATGCACCTACTGCAACTAATAGCAGTGTAACGACCAATGAAGATACGGCTTATACATTCACTGGTAATGATTTCGGATTTACCGATATTGAAAGCAACAGTTTGAGTTCTATCACGATCACGAGTTTATCAT
>ORMF011742787.1_pt1 | contig 12330 bp, 14 predicted proteins | sample 1779871 | NCBI WGS metagenome assembly ORMF01 (sample SAMEA104232316, study PRJEB22302) | groundwater metagenome | biome: forest; feature: aquifer; material: groundwater | place: USA | collected 2011-08-07 | depth 5.4 m | reverse complement strand
TCCCAGGCTTAAGGAGCGATCTGGAACGCCTCCGAGCAGGCGCGCTCGCGCCTTCCGACCCAAGCCGTGCCACAGTTGCCCCAGCCTTCGTGACGCTGCGCAGGCGCTTGATTTCGGGAGCAGTGCGCGACAATGCCAGCGACGCGACGGATCCCGACACCAGGGCGATAGTGATGAAAACCGCGGTGAGCGTGACGATCAGATCAAAAGGCATCGCTTCAAAGTTCCTAGATCTCGATGTTTACGATCCGCCGTATCGCCACTGTTCCGGCGATTTGCAGAACAATCGCCACTCCCATCAGTCGAATGCCAAGGGGATCCTGCACGAGGGTCATGATGTGGGCGGGCGCGATGAGGTACAGAAGCGCCGCAACGACCGGCGGCAGGAGAGCGAGCACATACCCCGTTATCCTCCCGTGGGCGCTCACGACTCCCACTTGGCGCTTGATCTTGAACCGCTCGCGAATCAGCGCCGATAGCTTGTCGAGCACCTCCGCAAGGTTGCCGCCTGTTTCGCGCTGTGTCAGCACGGCTGTTACGAAGATGCGCACGTCGAGCAACGGGACTCGCTCCGCGAATTCCTTCAGGACGTCAGGGAGCGGCTTGCCATAATTCTGCCGGTCGTACACAAGTCTGAACTCCGCGCCCAGCGGATCCGCAACCTCCTCTGCCACCATCAACAGGCCGGTCGAAAAGGCGTGACCCGCCCGCAGTGACACCGCGATCTGATCGACGGCCTGAGGGAACTGCTCTTCGAGCCTGCGCACCCGTCGTTTGGCAGCAAGTCGCACGGACCAGTAGGGAAGAGGAGCCGCCGCCAGCGCCAGCAAAAGGGCAAGCCACGCAAGCGACGTGATGGACCACACGACCAGGAACGTCGCCATAGCCGTGAGGCCGCACGCCATGAGAACCATGCCCACCGTGAGCGGCAGCGCCGACAGCGCGATCACGCGCTGCAGCGGCTGAATCACCGAGCCCGATCGCGCCAGCAGCGAATCCAGTGCTTTCAGCGCGCTCAATGGCGGTGCCTTCCTGGTCAGCTCGGTTGGCTGCGGGCGATTGACGGGCGCCGGGTGGAGTCGTCTTCGCAGCGTGCGCGCAGTGCCCTCCTCGGGTCGCACGACGAACACCCAATAGGCGCCAATGATGATGGTCAAGCACAGCGCAAAGGTCGCGATCGCTGCAGGCATTGGTCCCCCTCAGGCAACTGCCTTCATGTGCTCGAACATGTCAACCGGCAGTTGGATGCCGAACGACGCCAGCCGTTCGCTGCACTTCGGCCGGATGCCGGTGGCCCGAAATCGCCCGCACACCTTGCCGTCACGTCGCAGACCGGTGCGCTCGAAGACGAAGATGTCCTGCATCGAGACCATCTCGCCTTCCATCCCGGTCACTTCGTTGATGCCGGTCACTTTCCGTGTGCCATCCGACAGCCGCGTCACCTGCACGATCAAATTGATGGCCGATGCGGTCTGCTGGCGGACCGCTTTCTCGGGAATGTTGAAGTTCGACATCGCCACCATGGTGTCAAGGCGATAAAGGGCGTCGCGAGGACTGTTGGCGTGGATGGTTGTCAGGCTGCCGTCATGTCCCGTGTTCATCGACTGGAGCATGTCGAGCGCCTCTTCGCTCCGCACCTCACCGACGATGATGCGGTCCGGCCGCATGCGAAGCGCGTTCACGACGAGATCGCGCTGGCGCACCGCACCTTGCTTTTCAATGTTCGGCGGCCGGGTCTCGAGCCGCACGACGTGGCGTTGGCGCAGCATCAGCTCCGCGGCATCCTCAATCGTGACGATGCGCTCGAGGTTCGAGATGAAGCCAGACAGAACGTTCAGGAGCGTCGTTTTCCCAGCGCCGGTGCCGCCCGACACGATGATGTTGAGGCGGCAGGCGACCGCTGCGGCGAGGAAGTCGAGCATCGGTTGCGTGAGCGTCTCGCGCTCCACGAGGTCCTGCGCCCCCAGACGACCCGTGCGGAAACGCCGAATCGAGAGCGCGGGACCGTCAAGCGCCAGCGGCGGGATGATCGCGTTCACGCGCGACCCGTCCTGCAGCCTGGCATCGACCATCGGGCTGGATTCGTCGATCCGGCGCCCCACCGAGCTCACGATACGCTCGATGATCAGTTGCAGGTGCCGATCGTCCTTGAACACGACGTCGGTTTCCTCGAGCTTGCCGTTGCGCTCGATGTAGACGCGATCGAATCGGTTCACGAGAATGTCCGAGATGTCCGGGTCGCTGAGCAGCGACTCGAGCGGTCCGAGCCCGAACAACTCGTTCAGCACGTCGCCGACGAGGTTGTCGCGCTCGGCCAGGCTGAGCAGTGTCGTCTTCGTCTCGCTCTCGATCAGCTCGACGATGAGCGCGCGGATCTCCGGCTCAGCGTCCTCGCGTTTCACTCGCGTCAGGTGCTCCAGGTTCAGGCGGTTCAACAGCTCCTGATGCGTGCGCGTCTTCAGCTCCTGGTACTCGCGAATGCGAGTGTTGGCTGAAGCTGCAACGGGGACGGCAAGTATCGAGTTCATCGAGTCATATCCTCGTAGACGATGCTCATAGTCGAAGGCTCAGGCGACTCAACAATCCCGCGGGGCGCTCGCGCGCAGCCGGTGCGACGGGCGCATCGCCGACCAGGTTGCGGGCGAAGCTCGCGTACGAACTGGCCAGCTTGTTGTGATTGTCGAGCACGAGCGGCCGTCCGCAGTTCAACGCATCGAGCGCCAGACGGTAGTTGCTCGGAAACACGTCTGTGATCGGGCCACCAACGACGCGCTCGATGTCCTTGCGTCCGATCTCGGCATGCTGGTCGTAGCGGCTGACGACAACAGCCACGCGCCCCTTGCCATATCGCTGGCGTAGCGCCGTCGCCATCCGGCTTGCGCTCCGAACCGTCGCCAGCTCCTGGTTGGCGACAACGACGATCCGAGTCGTCAGATCCAGCGCTTCCAGCATCGTGGTGTCCGAGCGCGGCACGTCCAGCACGACGTACGAATAGTGACGGGCGGCGCACTCGATGACGCTGCGCACCGCTGGTACCTCGATGTGGCCGATCAGGCTGCGATCCGCCGCGGCCAACACGTCCAATCCAATCTTCGTGTGGCCTATGACGCCGCGCAGGAAGGTCTCGTCGATCCGATGCACGTTTTCGAGCGCATCGGCCACCGAGAACCTCGGCTCGATCCCCAGGAACATCGCCGCATCGCCATAGGCGACGTGCAGATCGATCAGGAGCGCCGATGACGGTTCCAGGGTAGCGAGCACGGTGGCCACGTTGACGGCCAGCGTCGTCGTGCCGACGCCTCCTTTTCCGCCGACGAAGGCGAAGACCTGCCCCGTAGGCCGCAGCGGCTGCTTGGCGGCCACGCGATCGATCGCAGATTTCAGGTCCTTTGGCGTTACCGGCTCGGTGACGAACTCGTTCACGCCGGCGCGCATCGCTTCCAGCATCAGGGCCGGATCGAGATCGGACGCAACAATCAGCAGACCGGTCAACGGATGCTGGCGCCTGAGTAGCGCGACGGCGGCAGGTACCGCCGCTGCTCGACCACGCAGGTCGAGCACCACGACGTCCGGCTGTTGGGCCGACGGGTTGGCTAGTGCGGCCAGCTCCTCCCCGGACGTGCGTGTCGTGCGCACGCCACATGCGTGGAGCAGTTCTTCGATGTGACGGTCCGACGATCCAACGAGGTACGCGTTCATAGTCTGCTATCCGTCATCGGACAAGGGTGATGGCCGGCAGAAACGACGAGGCCGCCGATAGCGTCGGGTCGTCCGGTGACACAAGCCCCGGATACCTCGCGATGTATCCAGCGACGCCGCCTGCTTCCACGTGGTCGAGGAAGAAGCCCACGATGTTCACGACGTTCACGCAGCGTGCGCCACCATTTACGCAGGCCCAACCCGTCGCCCTCGAGAACTGGTACCGATCGACGTCAAAGACCGCCAGCGCCACGAGGCGTGGGCTGATCGGTGCGCACCCGGGAGCGCAACCGCCCTGGACGTTCTTGGTGACCGCGTCCCACGAGGCACCAGGATCTGAAATCGTGATCAGACCTGCAAAGCCCGCGGCCGTTGCCACCTCCATCGCCGCCGAGCCGGTCTCCACTTCCTGGCCGAATGACACCAACCGGCCATTGCACCGGGAGATGTTCTCCTCGTACGTGTTGGCACCTGGCAGGACGAGCGGCAAGAGAAACCCTGCTGAAATTGGTTCGCTACCGTCCGGGTCCGCGAAGGACAGCGTGATTGGCAGGCCGAGGTCATTCCCAAGCCCGAACGTCAACCCACTGCCTGGACCGAACACAGTCGGAGGGTCATACACGTCGGGATTCGTGACGGTCGCGCCAGCGCTAGCGCCACCCTCGACGTATCTTTCGAAGTTGTCGTTTGGCGGCAACGACCCTTCGATCCATTTGTCAGGAATCGCCCACGGTTTCAGGCAGTTCGTCCCGTTGCCGACGGCCACCTGGGCGGTCGCTGTGGCTCGCACGCCTTGCGACTCGATGCCCAGCACGGGTCCAAAGAACGTCGGGAGCGGATTGCTTCCGGGGCTATCGTCTCGAAAAACGTCGACTCTGACGCAGGGACCACCCCCTGCCACATTCGGCGGACACACGAACGACAGCGGGGCCAGCGAGGCCGCCTCGAACCAGACAGGGTTCGCCTGCACTGTCTGCTGGACGATCTCCATGATGATGCCAGACGAACCGGGTGGCCCTGGATCGAGGTTGTCGTAGGCTCGGGCAATCCCGCCCGCAACAGCGCCGGCATCCGCAGCGTTCTGCGCCTGCGCGCGACCCACCCACAGGACGCCATAGTCCACGACGAACGCGCTCATGCCGAGCAGCACGAGCATCGTCACCGCAGCCTGGACGATCATCGGCCCCCCCGTGCGCGTGCGAAACGTGGCCGCAGCTTCATAGCTCCCTCAACGCGGACTCGGGGGGCTCGCGGGAGGCGCGTCCACGGTGCCGCCCCCACCCTCGAGCAGCGATCCGATGTCGCCCACCGGCGCGGGCAGGAATTCCCTGGGCCGCGTCGGCAGCGGCGGCACTTCGTCCGGATCGAGCGCACGGACCAGACGCGGCGTGATGAGCACCATCAGCTCGGTTCGTTCGGCCCGCTCTGACTTGCTCTTGAACAGGTTACCGATGATAGGTAGACGACTCAGGCCCGGTACCGCCTGGTTGGTGTCCTGTGTGACGTTATCGAGGAGGCCGGCAATTACGAACGACTGGCCGTCACGAAGCTCGACGTCGGTTTCGGCTCTTCGGGTCGAAAGGGCTGGTATTCGAAAGCCGGAAAGCGTTATGCCGTTACCGAAATCGAGCGTGCTCACCTCAGGCCGCACTTTGAGGCGAATCACGTCGCCGGCAATCGTCGGCGTGAACGTCAGGCGGATCCCGAATTCCTTGAACTGAACCGAAACACTGTTCGTGTTTCCCTGAACGACAGGGACCGGGATCTCACCACCAGCAAGGAAGCTCGCCTCCTGACCGTTATACGCAATAAGGTTCGGCTCGGCGAGACTCTGAAAAAAGCCCGTCGACTGCAACGCCTTGATGAGGGCACCGACGTTGTACTTCGTGTTGAGGACGAAGAGGTTCAGGAAATCGCTGAACGTGATCTCTCCTGACAGACTGACCTGACCGTTCTCCTCAGTTCTCGTCAGACCGTCAAAGCTCGGAGCCGGAAACTGCTGTGTGGTCGAACGGCCGATGTAGTCTTTGTAGCCCGTTGCTCCGGTGAAAAACGAAGCGCCTAGTTCGGTCATTGCCCGGCGGTTGACCTCGGCAAAGCGGACCTGAAGGATCACCTGCTGGCTCTCGGATCCGCCAGGAAGCTGGAGCATGTTGATGACGCGGAGTTTGGAAGACGTCGCCTGTGCAATCTCGCCCGCGCGCAGCATCACGGGATTGCTGGACACCTGACCCGAGAGGATGATCGCTTCGTCGCTCGCGTTCACGCGGATGTCTTCACCCGGGAAGAGCGCCTGCAACTGCTGCTGGAGGTTTGTCACCCCCTGTTCGACAACCAGGTCGTACTGCTCTCGACGTCCGTCACCCCACACGATCAGGCTGACGGTTCCGGCGGACTTGCCATCGATCAGGATCTCGCGTGGCTGCACGACCACCGCATCGCCGACCGCCGGATTGGTGACGGCGATACGAGTAATGTCAAAGTCAGTGGAGAGGACCGTCGACCGTCCGGCGGTCAGCGAGACGCGTTTGATTTCCGGCACCGCCTGCGGCGCCTGACCACCCGCTGCCACAAGCGGAAGACCAACGATCGCGGCGAACGCGACGAAAACGGTCACGCGCCGGACCGCAATAGGCTGCTCGATCACCGGACCACCTCTTCCGTCCGCTTGGCCGCGCGGATCGCCTCGACGGTGTAAATCTTCGGAGTCGGCAGTACGATCGACTCGGCCACGACCACCGGAGGCTTTCGCGGCCTGACCCTGTTCACGACCGGCGCAGCCGGTGGCGCGACCTCGGAACCGAACAACGCCTCCGCGTGCACGCCGGACGTGGCGGTAGCTTCAGTGTCCAGCGGATTGCGCAGGACGAGCATGATCTGGCCCTCCGCCTGCGCGAGGGCAATGCGCTCAGCGTCCTGCGGCGTCACGAGCAGCGTCACGACCGTCGGCGGCGTTGCCGGTTGCGACGCCACTGCTTTGGCGGCCTGTTCGGGCTTGATAGTCGCCTTCTCCTGCTCGGAGCGTGTGCCTGCACTGAGGACCTGCACGTTGCTCACGGCCGTCCGCGACGTTGTGTCGTCCTTCTTTCGAATGGTGACGACGAGATCGACCCGCGTGCCGGGATCGATAAACCCGGCAACGCCAATGACCTCGTTCACTTTCACCGACATGGCGCGCATGCCCGGAGGGATCGATGGTGGCAATCCGGTGCCCGCCTCGAGACTCGCCACTTTGCCCTGAACGAGCGGCTCATTCTCGACTACTGAAGCCAGTAGCGCGCGGTTCACCACTGCGTCAACCTTCGAGAAGCTCCCGGGTACAGGGCTACTGGTTGGCCAGGCGGCCAGGCGCACGTCGTTTGCGGCCAGGCGGACACCTGGCGGCAGCGACCGAGTGGCCACGACAACGAAACTGCGCGCGACTTCGACCTCGCGAACCGGAATCCGCGTGACCGCGCGGTAGACGCCGAAGCTTGCGAGGCAGGCGGTGGCGACCGCGATGCCAACAATCAGGATGTGACGATTCCTACGATTCATGGACATTCCTCTCCGCGACCGGACAGACTCGGCCCCCCTCGTCAGGGGCCGGCGCACGGATCATCGGCTGCGAGCTCGCTGCGCATCGCCGCAGTCGCCTGCAGCCCCGTGCGGCTGAAGCCAACTCCGTCGAAATACGACGCAAGAGCTCCGATCGCTGAGTACGTGTACGGATACTCAACCGTGACCGAGACGACGTTGATGCATTGGCCTCCAGGAAGGGGCGTCAGCGTTCTCACCGGAGGAGGGACTGTCGGAGCTTCATTGAGCCCACCAGCCTCCAGGAACTGCGTCACCCGCGCTACAACGTCGGCATCTCCATAACCCGGTAACACTGCGATCCGCGCCCCCTCGCGCGCGGCATTCGTCAGGACCTGATAGCGCTGGAACAGCATGCCGAAATCGATCGTGCCGAGCAGAATGAGCAGCATGAGCGGCAGGGTCACGGCGAATTCGATCAGCGCGGCACCATCCTCGGCCGACCATCGTGTTCGTCGAGTCAGCGAAGCCATAACGTCGCCACCGCTCCCGCCAGAATGGACGTCGCATACGCGAGCCGCGGCGCGCTACCGTTTTCGAGCGTCAGCTCCGCCATCGGCCTGACGCCGGCCACACGCCAGTAGAGGAGCAGCAACCAGATATTGCGACACGCCTGTCGCAGATACCCGTGTCGTACAGCGACTACGAGTGCGATCACGCTTCCCGCCATACACGTGTACACGCCCAACCAGACCGTGTCGCCAGGACCCAGCCACGCGCCGAGAGCGCCAAGCAGTTTCACGTCACCCGCCCCCATGCTGCCAAGGGCGTACGGCGCAAGCAACAACGCCACCCCGACAACCCAGCCGCTGATGCTTGCCGCACCTCCATCCACTCCGCGTGTGGCGAGGTGAAACAGCAACGCCGCCGCAGCCGCGCCGAACGTCAGCACGTTCGGGATGCGCCGGGTTCGGAGATCCGACACACAGGCAATCCCGGCGATCAAGAGCACGGCGATGTGAATCACTGCCATATGTCTGTCACGGACAACCGCCGGGTGGACATGGCTCCCATGCATCATTTACATCGACGAGCCAGTCGGTGTAGGCGGCACCCATCGTGTCCGCGAGCTCCGAAAAGACGACGAGTCCGGCCACGCCGACGAATCCGCTCAGGAGCGCGTACTCGACCAGGTCCTGCCCCTGCTCATCGACGAGCAGACGATTGAGACAAGGGATCATCGATGTGATCATTCGGAACGTCCCAGGCCCGATTCGAGGCAGGCCCTTCCTCACGCGCCGCCCATATCAGCGCTACCAGCCCGTTGCTGTCACACCCTGGCGTTAGGGAAGCGCAATGTTGAGAGCATTGAAATAGCCGAGTACCGTGGTTCCGACGAGTGTGATCGCGGTAACAAGCACCGTCGTGATAAGACCCGCCAGCAACGCGTATTCGATCAAATCCTGGCCCTTGTCCTCACGAACAAACCTTGCGAGCAAGTTCTTCATGACACCTTCTCCCGTTGACACCGAGTTAACGATGGGCGTGGCGGTGATCGCCTTCGCCCTCCCCCCATTTTTCGAAAGCTTCTTCGCCGGCGCCGGTTTGTCCGGCTCCATCAGACCGCGCAGGATGCCGGTTACCGCCCGTCGGATCGACCGTTCGCCAGGCCGGCGCGTCTGAACAAACTCGGCGCCGACCAGATAGCTCGATCCCGACCCTTCGACCAGCACACAGCGCGTCACTCGAACGTCGTCCATCAGCAGCTCGCCACCTACCTCCAGCCGCAGCTCACTGACGATTCCGTCCCCGACGCGGTGGCTGCTTTCGAGCAGACAACCCGAGCGACTGATCTCGACCAGTCTTGCGGGGATGCTCCGCGCCAGCACGCCAAACACTTCGCCGCCCAGCGCCTCAATCGACTGCGTCACTGGTTCCACTGAAATCCCTCGGCTCATGTCACGATCGCGAGTCGCAACCGATGTCGGACCCCGCCATCAATCGGCACCGGGACACTGTCGACGACCCGAACGTTCATCGTCATGGGTGGTCCGGAACCAGCTAAATCCAGCGTGAGCAACTCGCCCCGGTGCGCCGGGCTCGTGCTCACGACCCACACCTCGCCGCCGCTGCAACGCTCGACGACCACGTCGCCCGGAATTCGCAGCGAACCCTCCCACGGGACCGATAAAGCAAACCTCGGGTCGCGACGTGATCCGCGCATGATTTCTAAAAACTCTTGACGACTGAGCCGTACGGCGACGGAGCAACGAATGTGCCCTGCTCGGCCTCTCAGTTAAGTGCCTGTTGACGTGGACGATGCGCAGTCGACGGCCTTGAGGAAGAATGGGTTGTTATCTGGTGGGAACCAGATAAAGGTCGCGGCAGATGTGTCCTACTCGATCGCGAGCAGCATGCGATCTCCGCGTTTGGTATCCGAGCGCTCCACCGTGCCGGACGGGAGCTCGATGGCGGCAAACGCGCGGAGGGCGAACGCGATGCGCCATGCGGGGAGGTCGGAGTACGTCTTGAGGACCTGACCGTCTCGAGACACGAACACCACGTCGATCGCCATGCGCATGAAGAAGGTATGAACGCCGTTGCAGGGCGCGATGATGAGCGCCGCCCCCTCGGCAAACGACGTGCGTCCGAGCAGCCCGCGCCGGCGGCTTGCCGAATCGAATGCGGGCTCGATATGTGTCGCGATCACGTTGTTACGGCGCGCGTGCCGAAGAACGAAGCGCTCCTCCGGCGCTTGAAGCAACGGAGTCAGAAATGAGGGCAAGAGTCCGTCAGGCGGCGGGTCCCGAGCGGCGTGTCGAGGCCAGCATCTTTCCGGGGCCCGGCAATTCATCGAAAGGGAGCGAACGTGCGGACGCCGCCGGAGCGGCAGCTCGTGAAGGCACCGCCTCGAACCGGAACGGGTGAAAGTCAACCGCGCAATCGTGCGCCGCAAGGAAATTCATGAACCGCTTGTAGTCGGAATCGGGCATGCCGAACAGCTTCAGCAATGCGCGATAGTTGCCGCGCGTCGCCGACAGCCCGCGGCGCATGAGCTGACGCAAGTCCTGCCGTGTCATGTCGCGACGGAGAAACAGCGGGTGCATGTGGTCCCAGAACGTGTAGTGTCCATCGACCAGCGCGACGTAGAGATCATCCGCCAGTTGGCGGCGGCGCTCCTGCTTCCGGAGCAGGCCCGCTGTTGGCGATCGGATCTGCTCGGGCAGGTCCTCGAGAGACACCTCGTCTGACTCCGACAACCAGGCAGCCTGCTCGACGACGTTTTGCAGCTCGCGCACATTGCCAGGCCAACTGTAGCGCTCGAGCGCAGTCAGCGCGTCCGGGGTCAACCGAATCGGCCGGCCCGTACGGGCAATGGCCCGCTCGACGAGCACCCGGATGTCCTCGCGGTGTTCCCGGAGCGGAGGAATGTGGAGATGCACCACCTTGATGCGGTACATCAGATCCTTGCGGAACTGCCCGCTGGCAACGCGCTCGGCGAGGTCGCGGTTCGTGGCTGAGATCACACGTACATCCACGTGGACGCGCGGGCCAGTGGCGCCCACTCGCTGAATCTCGCCGTTCTCGAGGAAGCGGAGCAGGATCGCCTGCATCTGCAGGCTCATTTCGCCGACTTCGTCCAGGAAGATGGTGCCGTGATGCGCCAGCTCGAAACGGCCGGGCTTGTCGCGATAGGCGCCGGTGAAGCTGCCCCGAGCATGCCCGAACAATTCCGTTTCGAGCAGGGTGTCGGGGAACGCCGCGCAGTTCACCGCCACGAAAGGACGACCGGCGCGCGACGAGCGTGCATGGATGTACTGCGCGATCAGGTCCTTGCCGACGCCGCTTTCCCCGGAGAGAAAGACCTTGGCGTCGCCGCTGGCCACGCGGGCAGCGGTGGCACACAACTCCCGCATCGCCGGACTGGCACACACGATGACCGGGTCTCGGTTGCGGGAGCCCACCCGTAGGACGGCCGATGACACAGCGCTCCTCAGCTCAAGTCAGTTTTCGACGCAGATGCGTGGGTTTTCGCGGAGTTGCACTAGTCGCGAAGCGGGCTGGCGGAGCAAGACAGCCGCCAACGGCTTTTTGCGGCTAATTTCGTAATTTCACGCGAGGGGCCGCCGCTGAAAGACATTCGAGGCGGCGACTTTAGCCGCCCATATGCGACCGCGTGCACCCTTTAATTTCTGCACAGAAACACGGATTACACACCGGAGCGGAAGACCACGCCGGCGAGGAAGCGTGACTCCTTGCCGTTGTGCCCTTGCGTTCGGATCACCCGGTAATCGCCCTGGAGCCGAAGACCAACTCTCGGCCTGACGTTGATGTCGACGCCCGCGCCGGGCTGATACGTGAAGCCGGTCGTCAGCGCGCCGTCAAACTGGAAGCCGCCGCTCGCGTGCGAGCCGCCAACGAGGACCTGAGCAAACGGCGTGACCGCCGAAATCGCACGCGTTGCCAACCTGGGTCCGGCCATGAATGTGTAGACGCGAAGGTGGCGATCCGTACCGCGGAACGTCGCGCTCGTGAAAGGGCCCCGCTGACAATTACGGCAAAGCCTGGAGTTGCCGCCGATCTCGGTGGCCACGCCTATCCAGCTATTGATATTTCCTACGGCGGAGCCGTACCACCCGGTCGAAAAATCCTCGTTCCGATCCATGTCGTGCATGAACGAGTACCCGCCCGAGACTTCGGCTCCTGGTGTGCCTTGCGCGTACAACGGCGCTGCCCCCAACAGGAACAGACACACCACCACGCCTCGAAACCTCATAGCAGCTCCCTTCAAAAAGAAGCCCGTTCAGTACCGCTCGCGATGCTGAACGGGCCCGTGACGTGAACGCGCTTGAAGGTCAGAATGTGTAGTTCACACCGAACTCGACAATCCGGGGCGAGATGACGCCCGCGGGTCTCCGGAAATTTGCTCCGGACAACTGCGTGACGCTTTGCTCGGTGTTGATGTTCGTCACGTTGTAGACATTCACCCGCAGCGCCACTTTCTGGGCTCGCGTCACGCGAAATGACTTCTCGAATCGCATGTGCAGCAGATTGATATTCGGCAGCCGACGGGCGCCGATCGGCTCCACGCGCACCACTTGCGAAGGAATCTGC
>ORMF010560796.1_pt1 | contig 12333 bp, 12 predicted proteins | sample 1779871 | NCBI WGS metagenome assembly ORMF01 (sample SAMEA104232316, study PRJEB22302) | groundwater metagenome | biome: forest; feature: aquifer; material: groundwater | place: USA | collected 2011-08-07 | depth 5.4 m | reverse complement strand
TGGGGATCGGAATCTTTTAATGCTCTGATAGAATGAATCAGTTCGTTTTTTATTGTTTGGCGATCAAACGGCAATTTGGATTCGGGAAAAAACAATCCTATTTTGCTCCACTTTTCTAAAGCCTTACCATATCGCACTACCACATTTATTGTGCGCCTATTAACAACAACCATACTTCTGTTAACCTCGTCAGGATCGTTCTGTGACGGCCCCTTCTTTTCAATCGATTTCGTTTTGTTATCTTCTTGTATATATCTAGGCAGAGACCTGCCTATGTTTTGGTATTGACGAACCAAATATCCTTTCAATTCAGATTCTGTCATTTCGTCAAATTTCTTTCGGAAGGGGTTTAGATCGAGTAATTTGTCGAAGAAATTATTTTTATGTATCTTCATAATCACATCACCCGGTACCAGTTCTGGGTGGGGATGGGTTTCATTCTACTCTCACGGCTAATTTTTGCTCAAGAAGTTCGTTGTTTAAATATTTCTGTTTACCATTAGAAATGTAGAAGACGTCAGCTAAGTAACGATCGTATTTGTCAGACTTAATGGTTTTGATCAAGATTGGTGCTGAGATTGCTTCGGCCTTGCCCGACTTACTGCCTCGTCCGCCAGAGGACGGATCCGCCATCTTTGTGGTGGACAATGACGATTCCACAAATTCTTTGGCTGCTTTTCCCTCCTCAGAGTCGATTTCAGGAGCGTCGAGTCCACGCAGACGGAGTTTTTGTTCCGTCACAAATTCAAAACCCAAATCAATAATTGCGGTAAATGTGTCGCCATCAATCACATTAATCACGTACGCGGGGTAGGTGTATAAATCATCAAACGTCGCAGTTGAGCCGGAAAGCGAGAAACCTTCTTTTATTTTTTCTGCGTGAACAATGTCCCCTTGTTTAAATTCTTTAAGTTCTCCTGGCTGATAATAGTTTGAAAATCCGAGATCCAAAGCAAGCTGGCCCGCGTAAGGACCCACCGTCGCTTTGATGACTCGATAAACCCCGACTTTTCCGGGTTTTGATTCCAAAGTTTCTGAGGGCAGCTTCTCGCCTCTTTTTGAAGCATTGATTCGCTTAATTTCTTGGCGGATTCGGTCAACGTCCCATTTTCCTTCTTTAGCACGAGCTGCAAGTTCTTCTCTTTGTTTGGGATCGTTCAAGTCTAACAATGCCCGATAATCAGACCAGGTCAATTCTGCTGACGTTGGCAGAATTGGATATGAACGGGCGAATTCAAGCATATAATAAAGTTCCCTCTCGCTACTTCCCAAATCTTTCGCCAGTCTTAAAATAACCTGCTTGTCATAATCTGCTCTTTCTTTATTCTTAAGAATATATTCATTAATGAGTTTTCCGGTTTCCCAAGCAAGGCGAACTTTTTCCTGCTGCATCCGTTGTCCGCTTGCGGCTTGTGCTTGGCGAATTGCTTTTATGAGTTGGTCGTAAGTTTCAACATTTGAGGCCTTTGCCTCAAATACTGCACCGCGCGCTTTTTGCGCGAGTACTTTTCGCGGAGAACTTGAAGTTCTTCGCGAAAGTGCTCGGGAAGACTCCGAGGTCTTCTCCGAGGCTGCTTTGGGTGACGCCGCAAAAACCTGAGTGGAAAGAAAAACAGATAAGAATGAAATTAAAATCAATCTAGGCATTTTTTCGAAGGGCGATTGCAAAATACAAAAAATACTTACGCCACAAACTTTCTGAGGAATGATACTGATTCGTACCGCAAAAGAAATCTACAAGGGCTTCTCGAGTGCGGGCAAGTTCTTTTAAACGAGGAAATTCTTGGGTGCTTTCCAGACTTAAATCTAATAGTTCAAGAGCACGGTCAACTGCTTTTTGACAATAAGTTGAATTATTTTTTGCTTTCCAGTTAAGCGCACGTTCCACTTCGCTTCCAATATTAGCCATTTGTTCTATCAAAGACATCTGCTGCCACCGGCCTGCCGCTAAGCCAACATGCTGAATATTCATCGCTCCACCCATTTTGTTACCACTTCATTGATTTTTTTACGAATTGTTTCACTTTCAACTCCGCGGCTTCGATTGTTACTTGAGGGACGAACGTTGATCATGGAATCAAATTCTATAAAGTCTTGCCCGGAAGCTTGTGAATACAAGTTAATTCCCCAAAGATTGGCTTGTTTGGAACCGTCTTTGAGAAGCAATGCTTCTAGGTCAGAATGGAGTTCAGCATCAACCGCTATCAGTCCACGTTCAATATCGGCAACCGCTTTGACCATATCTCCAAATATTGCGGCTGCCATACTATTTAATTCTTGGCTAGAAATTTTTTGATGAACAATTTTCATCAAATCACGTTTACTTTTTTCATGGCTTGCTTCATGCGGCTGAGGCCTTCTTCGATTTGCTTAATGTCGAGGGCGTAGCTCAAACGAATGTTGTTGGGCGCACCAAACCATTCGCCTAAATAAGTAATGACTTTGAATTCTTGATACAGCAGCGTGACAAATTCGCGCGCATTTTTGCATTTGGGCAGCACGTAAAAAGCGCCTTCCGGCTTCCATAAATCAAAGCCGAGTTCCGTGAGACCTTTATATATGAAGTCGCGGCGCTCGAGCCAAATCTTCTGCTGCTTCGCAATAAAATCCTTTGGGGCTTTCATCGCACTCATGGCCATGTCTTGGCCGACGAGATTCGTATTCATCGATGTGTGCGTTTTCATCTCGCACACATCTTCCACCACTTTTTTGTCCGCGCTCCACAAATAACCCACGCGCACACCACACATACAATATGTTTTGGAAAAGGAATTCACTGTAATCACGTGGTCGCCATTGATATGATAATTCTCGCGTTCGTAAATTAAATCTTTGTAGACTTCATCCGAAACCACGTAAACACCGAGTGACTGCGTCATCTTTTCAATTTCTCGAAGCGTCTCAATGGCCTCAACGCGTCCGGTGGGGTTGGAGGGGGAATTAATCAGAACCGCGCGGCAGCCTTTTATTTTTTTCTTGAAATCATCAAGGTCAATGCGCCCATCCACCAAATCAGTATAGACAGGTATCATTCCGGCAAATTCAACAATCGGAGGATATGAATAATAGTAGGGCCGAGGCAGCAAAACTTTTTCCTGCCTGCCGGCAGGCACGGCGCCTTTACCCCAACTGCGGAAAATAAGGTCGAGGGCTTCTGAAGCACCGTTGGTGATCACAAAATTCTCAGCCGTTGAGCCGGCGTACTCGCGCGCAAGGGCTTCGCGAAGCTTGAGCTCGTCTTGAATCAAACCATAACGGAGGTCGCGTTTAAGATCAATTCCTTCAAACGCTTCTTTCGGTGGAGCCAAGTCAGGCTGGCCGGAACCGAAACTGATCACACCATTTCCCTGCTTGCCGATAAAATCTGCCGGACTTTTTAATTTCAGGATTTCTGCCATAAATACCTGTTAATCGTCATTGCGAGCGAACGAAGTGAGCGAAGCAATCTTAGATCGTAGATTGCGGAGCCTGTCCCGAGCTCGTAGATTGCTTCGCCCGCCACAGAACTTTGGCGGGCTCGCAATGACGGTGGTTACATAAAAACGGTCTATTGTACATTTCTCTGATTGAATGCACAAGAGCAGGAGAGTTCTGATTAAATAAAAAGAGCCATCTCCAAATGAAGACCGGGACCAAATCCAAGCGCTAAGCAAGGGGTCTCATATTGCTCTTCCATTAATCGATCTACTATATAAAGGATAGTAGCTGAAGACATGTTCCCGTATTGGCTTAAGATTTGCTTAGACACTTCGAGTGCATCGGCTGGTAATTGAAGCGCGCTCTCCACGGCACCTAAAATGCGAGGGCCTCCGGGGTGAACGGCCCAAGAACGAATATTGGAGATCGTCAAATTAGATTTTTTTAACCAATCAGTCAAAACATCTTTGAGATTAACTTCAATCGTTTTCGGAATTTCCGGAGACAAATGCATTCTGAATCCATGATTTCCGATCTCCCATCTCATTAAATGTTCAGAATTTGGAAACAGATAAGATCCCATAGCAGCCAGCCGCCATCCGGACTTCTTGGATGGTTGTGCGGACAAAATTGCAGATGAGGCACCATCCGAAAAAAGTGCATTGGCCACCATATCACCAGGATCTGAGCCGTAAGCCAAATGAATAGAACAGAGCTCAACTGCGCTCAAGAGTACACTTCCCTTTTTATCTGCAAGAGCTAAAGCGTGAGCGACTCGCAAACCATTAAATACACCGTGACATCCCATGAATCCGATGTGAGTCCTGCTGACAGCACGAGATAATCCCAATTCCTGAATCAGCGTAATGTCAAAGCCGGGCGCTGAAAATCCGGTACAAGAAACCGTGACCAAATGATGAATGTTTTCGAGACCGATATTGGCTTCGCAAATAGCCTGACGGGAAGCCTCGTGCGCCAAGATCGCGGCTTCTTTTTTATAAATACTCATCCGCTCTTCCGTGCTCGGCCCCTGATCTTCAGAATCTTTCATGGGTGAAAATATTTTAGCCGGCTTTAGCGCCTGACCCTCTTCTTCCAAAAAAACCAAACTTCTTTGTTGAACGCTGGATTTTTGATGAATCAGAGGCATCCATCGATCCAGTTCCGCCGAATCCCAAGAAAAACTTCTAATCATTTCTGCTGCTTTTTCTTGATTCATGGAATACCGCGGAACAGCTGTGCCGATCCCTAAAACAGAAACGGATTGTTTGATCATTGCTCCATCCACTTAACGATTGAATTGGTTAAACATGAAACCTTATCCACAATTGGAATTATAGACTGAATAAATCGTGGATGTTTTAATGAAGCTGTAACAAATTTGGAAAAAATTTGCCGCCTCCCTATTTCTCGACGGTATTTGAGATTCCATTCTTCTAAACATTCATAAGACCAGCGGCTCAGAGCACGAATGGCCACCGGTGCAACCGCAACTGCGCTTGCAATCGCCCATGAAATTCCTTCGCCGGTGAACGGTTCCGTATAAGCAGCTGCATCGCCAATAATAAAAAACCGTTCTCCGCCAAGCTGGTTTTTTGAGCGCGTCAGGGACGGCGTTCCAAGCCAATGTGTTTTTTCAGGGAACATAATTTCAGGAAAGCCGGTTTCGTTCCAGATTTTTCTAAGACTTGCTTCGATCCCTTGCTGAATGAGACCGGGATAAAGCGCTGCCGCAACATCCAGACGTCCATCTTCAAGCCGCACGGTTCCCACATAACCCTCTTTTGAATAAGCCATGTAAATGGTCCCGGATTCGTAAAACGCGGGACCTTCATTAACGATGGTGCCGATTCCAATTCTGGATCTTGGTTTCATTTCAGTGATTACATGTTGCCCGGCCAAAGCACTTCCGGACAAACCATCCGCAATTAAAACGATCTTAGATTGAATGATTTGATTTGTTTTTCCGTTCAGCAACGTAACGTTGCGCGCTTCATTCTCAACCTCACCCATGACAGCGCGTGTATTCGGTAAAAAATGAACTCCCCTCTTAACCGCTTCCTGAATCAACTGATAGTCAAATCTTTCGCGTGACAGCGAACAGCCCGAAAAAGCGACTGAAACATGTTTTTGCGGCGTCGCAAAATGAAATTTCTGAATGATTTGAGCGCCCAACCGGTTTTCAAGATCATTGATTCCAATTTGATTCAAAAGCAAAAGAGATCTCCTGTTCAAACAGGAACCGCAAACTTTGGTGCGCGGAAAGGAAGCTTTGTCGACCAGTAAAACCGAAGGCCCGGACTTTGCAATTTCTAAAGCCGCAATTGAACCGGCAGGCCCCGCGCCAATGACAATGACATCCCACTGAACTGTTAATTTTTCCATGTCATCAAAAATCGTTCCGGCCAAATGGTCTTAAGGTGAGCATTCTCCAGACCCGTTTCCCGTAAAAGTTTTGAAACTTCTGAAATGGTATAAGCTGCTTTCACCGATTGCGGCCCGTCGTCATGAACAACGCTTGACCTGGAAAGTAATCGGGTGCCAAAATAAGCCAGAAAAAAACCGGCCCGAGAGCGAACTAAATCGTTCACCAAAATCATAGCAGGTTTAGAAGCTTTTAGATCTTTTAAAAATGTGACCGTTTCCTGATTGGTTAAGTGATGAAGAAATAAGGAATTGATGAGAATGTCGTAGCCGGCCGGGATTTTTTCATTCTTAATATCCAGAACAAAAAAATTAATGTCATTTCCCAACGTAATGGCTTGCTTCTGAAGGTGCTGGATCACTTGAGTGCTTTTGTCGCAGGCATGAATTTCAAAATCATAAGAGCCCTGCTTTGCTTTTCCGGCCAACATGAAAGGCAAATCACCAGCTCCGGTTGCAATATCGAGAATTTTTAATTTTCTTTTACTCTGAGCCAGTTCAAGAATGGCTTCCCAAATCGGGCGGTGCGCTTGGCTAAACGCATTAATTCGTTTAAGTCCCGCCAAGGCTTCCCGATGGACATCCCAATTAATTCCTGGATGATCCATTAATTCTGGCTCAAGTGAGCGCTGGCTCAGAAATGGCATGCACTCCTTTTACCCCAATTGCGGCGGCACCACAATTGAATTCAAATTTAAGATTGAGACGGTGAAAGCTGGGACGTGCTAGGTAATGAAACTGTCCCTTTTCTGAATAGGATCGATATCTTGTCTGTGAGAGGCCTGATGGCTCTTGACGCAATAAACAAAAGCGCCGGCAAAAAAAATGACGATGCTCATCCATTGATTCCACGTGAGCCAAAGCCAGGAAGGATTATTGACTCGGAACAATTCAATGACCAAACGCCCTATTCCATAGAATACGGTGTATATGGATACAATTTGTCCGGCAAAATATTTTCTTTTGTAACAGACGGCTAAAATTAAAAATAAACCGAATAAAAAGAAGGCTTCATAAAGTTGGGCAGGGTGACGCGGCCCCGCAAGTTTCGGGAATTGAACGGCCCAGGGCAAATCGCAGATACCGCCGTAGCAACAACCATGAAGAAAACAACCGATTCGACTCACGGCATGGGTCAGTACGAGGGGGTATAAGAAATCAAATCCATTCCAAAAAGGAATTTTTCGAACGCTCATAAAAATCACAAGCGCCAGAATCGCCCCCACAATCCCGCCATAAAAGGTTAAACCTCCCTGCCAAATCGCCAATATCTGAAGAGGATGTTCCCTGTAACGGTCTGCATTTTGAATGACATAAAGCAGCCGGGCGCCCAAAAAACCGGAAACCAGGGCCACAAACCATAATCCAACCGCATCTCCCACTTTTGGGAAACCATCCAAAATCGCGCGGCGCACCATCACATAAAGAGCAATGAAAGCGCCTAAAGCAACCAGGATATAGAAAGAATAAAAATGAATGGGCCCCATGGAAAAAAGAATGGGCCTCATATATGAACTAGGTAGGGCCTAAGCTGAGTTCAAATTCTTCACTTCCCCGCTGAAACAAAACGCGGTTTCGCTGAATATCCAGAATTTTGACATCACCCACTTGATCCCCAATGCGTCTGGCTTCTCCATTGATTAATGCAATCGGCTCAGCTGGATCATAAATAATTCCTTCAAGACTTAAGGCCGCTTGAGAAACCTTTGATACGATTGCTTCTTCCGAAAAAGGATTTCGTAAATAAGCTTGAAATCGGCTCACGCCCTGGCTTTTAGCGGGTGCCAGCTCGCCTTCCAGCGCCGTTTGGAACAAATCTTGATCATTTGTTTTGCGAACGTATACATTTGCTTCTAATGCAGCCGTTAAATTGGAAGCCGAAGCACTCATCTTGTCGAAACGGAAGCTGTTAATTTTGATGACACCGGAATCTAAACGGCTTAAATGTGTTAAAAACGAAGCCAGATTTTCATAAGGTCCTTCCAAGCGCATATTAATCTGAATCCGGTTCAGCCCAGATAGAAGTGGTTTATCCGTATCTTCAACGTCGGTTTGCTGGCCGGGAGAAATGGATACCATTTTGACGTTATCATTTTTTGCCGTCTCGGAGATTTCTTTAATCACCAACAATAATTTGTCCGCAGCCGGAAAGCGGTTATAAGTCAATATGATTTCTTGATTTAACCTTTGGATTTCGACATCTCTGATGTCCCAGATTGCTTCTCGAGAGATCTTTAAATCTCTGCGGAGGGAAAAATAATTTTTCTGCGCTTTTCCCAATCGGAACACAATCACCAGGATAACCGTGATACACATTAACCCAACCGGAATGATGATGACCAGCGAAGCCCATTTTTTAACGATTGACTTAAGCAAGGCCAAGTTGATGTTCATATCACTTCCGTTCGAATGCTAAATTCCGTTGTCTCTTCTCTTTTCTCAACATTGACCAGCGTAACATTTTTAAAAATGGGGCCTTCTAATGAAATCAAAAGTTCAGACACGGCATTTTCATCACCTGTTTTGAACATTCCGTTCACCGTTAAAATCTTTTGATTGAAACTGACATCTCTCAGCACAACATTGCCGGGGAAAACATTTGATAATTCCCGAAACACTTCTTCCCAATTAGGCTCAGGCTCCAAAATTTTCGCCTTGAACATTTCCCCTTTCCGGTTTTGAGTTTGAAGTTGTTTGATCTTTTTGGCTTCTTCAAATCCGATTTTCAAATTATTGATTTCGCTGACAATCATTTTTTGCTTTTGATTCGTTTCATAATAGCGCCAAGCCAAAGAACACGTTAAAACAAGCCAAATACTAATTAAAATTGCCAAAGCTTTTCGTAAAGTCATGGATTCGATCGGACGATCTAGGGAAAATTCTAGTTTTGAAGTGGATGAAGTAGCGCGATCTAAAATAAAACTGATTGGGCGATAAAAAAAGTTCAAATTTTGGTCCGGTGAGTGCTGAATTTTCAAGGACTTTGAGAGATCTAAAATTTGAACTTGCGTCTGCAATTTTTGGAATAAAAATTCCGGCAAACCTTTGAGCCGGCTGAGGCCGCCGGTTAAGTAGATTTGAGATACATTTTTGCCGTGCTGCTGCCTGAAATAATCCAGTGAGCGGTTGATTTCCTCAGCCAGCTTCTCAAATTCAGGACGAATCAGGGAATGAAGCTGAGAAAGTTCAATTTTGTTTGCCAATAACGTATGGTCATTTTGATCAAATAAATTTTCTGTATGAAGAGCGTTCTCAGCTTCTTCGATATTCAAACTCACGGTGCCTCGCTCAGACGCAAACGGCTGCATCATGGCTTGTTTTAAAGAATGAGAGCCAAATGCGACCTTCCTTAAAAAAATAAGTTTTTTGCTCAAATAAATGGCAATCTCAGCAACGGAATGGCCAAGGTCCACGACGGCTACGCTGTCTTCTTTGGACGGTGAAAAAGATTGCGTTAAGTGGTCGATCGCAAAGCAAACGGTCGGATAAAGATAGGGTTTTAATTTCGGTTCCGGAAGAAATTTGGAATATGAATGAATCAATTCTTTTTGAGTTGCCGCAACCAAAACCAGAATCTGCGGCTGATGATCCACGTTGATATCCAGCAATCGGTAATCCAGAGCGGCTTCTTCCAAGGAAAAAGGAATTTCATCTTTGACTTTCCATTTTAGCGTTTCAGCGATCTCTTTATGGCGCAGTTTTGGAAGAACAAAGTTGGAAAACCACGTGTGAAGACTATTAATAGAAACCAAGATGATGCTATTTTTTTCATCTTCTGAGGAAAAAAGATTTTGAACAGCTTCTCGATATAATTTTTCCTGAGCTTGAATGTTATTGTTTTCAGTCATCGGAATGGCTTTGGCTTCTAGTAATTCAAAAACCGCTCCTTGCTGCGTCATCTTCACAAACTTGATGCAGCTAGAAGCAAATTCAATTGCCAGATAAGTGTTTAATTTTGGATTCACTAGAACGTCCGGTTCCGTTGGTTACAAAGATATCATCGTCATTTGTGCCTGTTAACTTTCCATTGTTATCAATACTGCTGATATCCCGCTGACGGTCGGGTCCGTAGGAAAATACCACATAATATTTTCCGTTGCTGCTTTGAAAATAAGTATATTCTTGTTTCTCTGAAATAATGAGTTTATCGGGACCCATGGGACCGCCTAAATGGACCCACCGCTTACCTCCTGTTGTAACGAACGGATCGTATAAAACTTGGCGTAAAACACGAGGGGTGTCGTTTACAAGATCATTGCTGAGCCAATCCCATCCACTGGGATAAGTGTTGGCGTGATGAAAATAATAATTATTAATGGCAGTCTGAATTGCTCGGAGATCCCCTTTTGCTGTATCAATTAAACGTTGATCTTGCATTCCGCTCGAGCGAACAATAAAAATTCCGAGAATGATAGAAATAAGAGAGATCACGACGATCATTTCTACAATTGAAAAACCATTGTCGTCATTGCGAGGCAACGTCCTAAGTAAGGCCGCAGCAATCTCAGATCGTAGATTGCTTCGCTTCGCTCGCAATGACATGCTACAGTTCATTCCAGTCGATCTCGTCATAGGCAGTTTGTGTATTATCATCCACGACCACGGTTTGTTCGACTTTTCTCGTTAATGAATCGGCTGTTCCCGTAGACGTAATTTTATTTCCCACAACAGTCAACGTTGAAATTCCGACATGAGAAGGACTTGCTCTTCCGCTATCGGTTACCTTAAGCCGCAAATACTTGACACCCGACTGAGCGCCGAATTCGTCGGTAATTTCAGGCGAAACAAGCGAGACGTTGGCTCCCGTAAAAATAGTTGTAAAATTGGTTCCGTCTGAAGAAACTTGCCATTCATAATTCATGCGACCGCTCCCCCCCGCGGGTACTGGTGGAGCGCCACCGGCACAATCGTCACGACGTCGCCAACAACAATGCCTGAACGTGCTCGTAGGACAAATGACGGCATCTATGCCAGGGCAAAACTGCCCAGGCGGTGGCGACATACAAGCTAATCCATCGAGCAGACATCTCACCACAGGTCCGGGAGGAAGACAACCGTCACCACCGCCCCCGCCGCCTCCACCGCCGGAATCTGCGATGGGTCTAAACTTAATCTTGTTGATAACCAATGGATATGAAAATTGAACCGTTAGGGTCTGAGGATTTGCCACCGTTGGTTTCGTGCTGGATTCCCAATAAGTTTGATTATTATTATCAATTGCATTTGCCGGTTGAGAATTAAAAGAAGCAGATGAAGCTGACGCAGTACTGCCATTTGTGGATAAAGCAAAATCCCATGGATCAACTTTAACCAGATAATTTCCATCTCCCAAATTTTCAGCAAGACCGGCGGTTGTCCAGTTTTCACCTTGGCCTCCACGGGCTGGCGGAGTTTTTAAATACCACGTCGCTTTCTCGATTCCGGCTTCCGAAAGCCAAAGCGCTTTTGCATCCTTTGAACGGACGCCGATCTGTCTAAAATCCGTGGTGAGAGAAAAAATGAGAGCTCCGGTAATCGCCGCCAGCGACGCCATGATCAAAAGTGTGAGCAAAAGTACAAAACCTTTTTTATTTAATATCTGTTTCATACTGGACCGCCTCTGCGACACCTTGGATCCCTATTTATTCTACCTGGTTGACCGGGTTCACAGTAGTCTCTAGGAAGCGTACACTCGAGAGCGCTCGGATTAGTTGCACAAATAGCGGGAATCGGAGAAGGAGTGGGTGTCGGAGCGGGTGGTGGAGGCAGTGGCGGTTCAACAAGTGGCGGAGGTGGAGGTTGGGGCCCAGAATCTCCCGGTATACCATTTATCGGCGGTTTTGGTGATGGTGAGGGTGACGGACCACCACAATCGTTGCAACATACCTGCCGCGTGCCTGCGGGACAGTAAAGCGCAATCGCTGTACAAATTCCACCGGAAGAACAAGTTTCACTCATCGGCAAACAAACGTTACCGCACCGCCCGCCGCCGCCTCCACCGCCTCCGCCGCCATGACTCCAATCTGTTCGGTTGCGCGCACAAACTGCTTGCCTTACCGTGATACTGTCATTTTTTTCTTGCCCCGTTAAAGTCAAAGTGGCCGTGTCGCCGGACAAAGCCATGTTCGTAAAGGCAGGTGGTTTTAAATTGGTAACAATGATCTCGCCAGTTCCATACGTGAAGGTCCCATTAATTCCGCCCGTTAAGTTTGTTCGCATGAGATTGTAAGAGGCCTGATTAAAATTCGGCGGCCAGGAATCAGATGCGTTGTGCAAATAATAAATGTAGCTCACGTCCCCGGCTGCCTCGCGCAGCGTAAACCTAAGAGATTGATTGGATACCGCAATATCTTTGGCTTCACTGACATCACGGCCAATTCGTTCCAATCCAAAAATCAATTTTTTATGCAGGTCTGAGCGGTGGCCCAGATTGTCCCAGCCTTTAATCGTAATCACGTAAATCATGGAAATGGAAGTCACTAAAAAAACGACAAGAACAAGAGCAAAAAGAAG
>ORMF010052465.1_pt1 | contig 12333 bp, 11 predicted proteins | sample 1779871 | NCBI WGS metagenome assembly ORMF01 (sample SAMEA104232316, study PRJEB22302) | groundwater metagenome | biome: forest; feature: aquifer; material: groundwater | place: USA | collected 2011-08-07 | depth 5.4 m | reverse complement strand
GCCCCTTGCGCGGGCTCGTGGCCACTTGCTCGAGCGCCGCGATCGCAAGGTCGAGCTTGGCCGCCGCGAGGCAAGCGTCCGCGTGCGCGAGGTACACGTCCTCGCGATAGGTGATCCGCGCGATCTCGGCGCGCGCGAGCTTGCGCCGGACCGCCCCGTCCTGGAGCTCGAGCGCGTCGTCCGCCTCGCTCGTGATCACCCCCACGAGCCGCCTACCGTCCGCGAGCTCGATCGTGTCCTCGTACGCGGGAGGGTCGGCACCCAGGGAGGCGAGCGCGACCAGGAACACCATCGCGGCGACCACGTGGACGCGGCGCGCTCGTGCCATCACCGCGCACCGCGAGCGCGGTCGCGCATCGCCGCGTAGTCGGCGGCCTCGGCCGCCCAGCCGCTGGCCTGAGCGTTCCTCGCGAGGTTCGCGAAGATCACGGCCGCGACCTCGGCGCGGGCCGGCGATGCCGGGGCGCGGGCCAGCTCGGCGAGCGCGAGGGCGTAGGACGCGCGGGCTTGGACGGGCTTCTTCGCGCCGTCCAGGTGGAGGCCGAGGTTGTTCTCGAGCTTGGCGCGCTCGACGCCTGGCGGAAAGTGGATCGCGATGCCGCGCAGGAAGCGCTGCATGCGCAGATCGAGCTCGTCCAGCGCTTCGCTCGTGCCCGGCAGGTAGTGCACGCTGGCCAGCTCGGGCGCGGGGTCGGCCTCGATGGCGTGGTCGCGGACGGCGCGATCGATCGCAGCCGCGAGCCCGAAGCCGCCGCCCAGGTCGAGCTCGCGCGCGAGGGCGAGCTCGCGCGCCGCGACCGCCGGTTTCCGGGCGACCGCGGCGAGCACGGCGAGGCCCAGGTGACTGGGCGCGAACGCGGGGTCGGCGAGCACGGCGCGGCCATACCAGCGCCGCGCGGCCTCGTGGTCGCCCTTCGCGTGGTGCCAACGGCCGAGCAGGTGGTTGGCCGTGCCGTCCGCGAACCGGCTGGGATCGTCGGCCAGGCTCGCGGCGAGGGCGGCGCGACCGCCGTCGGGCTGTGCGTCCAGGAGGTCGCGCTCGCGGCGGTAGCGCTCTGCGGGATGCGCGGGCTCGACATAGAGCCGGGAGGCGAGGGCGTCCCACTGCACGAGGTGGGTGCCGCGCGGGAGGTGGAGCCGCGGGGCCGCGAACGTCGTGAGGGCCGGGTCGAGCGGGGCGAGGCGCAGGCGCACGCCGTCTACCGTGATCGAGCGCGTGCCGGCCGGGATCGGGATCGGATCGGCCGCGATCGGCAGGGCGATCGTGAGCAACAGCGCGAGACCGCGAGAGGGAACACCCGGGCGACGCGTGCTCGTCATGTCGCCCGCGAGTGTAACAAACGCCGTCCGCCCCCAACCCGACCTCGGCTCGGCCCGTGGCGTATAGTTCCTGAACGACCCCGTTTGCGCTACCCCACTCCGCTCTCACCCCGATGCCCGACTCGCGACGCCCGGAGTCCCACCCGTGACGCCTGAGGAGCTGCGCACGCTCGCGGCCAAGGGACCCACCTTGGACGTCGCGTTCGTGAGCGACGATCGGCGGGAACGCACCGACGCCGAGCTCGCTGAGGCCGTGGTGTGCCTCGCCAACCGGGCCGGTGATCGGCCTGGCTGGCTCTTCGTGGGCGTCGAGGACGACGGCCGCATCTCGGGCGCGCGCTTCCGCCACCACCATCGCACCGACCCCGCGCGCGTCGCCACCGCGATCGCTCACGCCACGCGGCCCGCCCTCGCGGCCCGGGTCAGCGTCGTCTGTGTCGACGGCAAGGACGTGGTCGCGATCGAGGTGCCGAGCGCGCGCACCCCCGTGGGCACGACCGACGGCACGTACCTCCGGCGCGTCGTCGGCAGCGACGGCAAGCCCGGGTGCATGCCGATGCACTTCCACGAGATGCAGACCCTGCAGGCCGACCGCGGGCTCCTCGACCACTCGGCCCAGGTGCTCGTCGACGCGCGCTTTTCCGACCTCGACCCGCTCGAGGTCGAGCGCTATCGCCGCGTGATCCGCGAGAGCCCGGGCAAAGGCGATGCTCGGCTCGCCGAGCTGCCCGATCTCGACCTCGCGCGCGCCCTGGGTGTCGTGTCCCCGGACGGCGGCGGAGTCCGCGTCGCCGGGCTGTTGTTGTTCGGCAAGGAGGAGGCGCTCCGCACCCACGTGCCCGCCCACGAGGTCGCGTTCCAGGTCCTCCGCGGCACCGAGCTCGCGGTCAACGACTTCTTCCGCTGGCCCCTGCTCCGCGTTGCCGAGGAGATCGGCATGCGCTTCCGCGCCCAGAACCGCGAGACCGAGCTCTTGTGCGGGCTCGTGCGCGTCGGCGTGCCCGACTACCCGCCGCGCGCGTTCCGCGAGGCGCTCGCCAACGCGCTCATCCACCGCGACTACACCCGCATGGGTGCGGTGCACGTGCAGTGGCACGCGGACCGCATCGAGCTCTCGAACCCCGGCGGCTTTCCCGAGGGCGTCGGGCTCGACAACCTGCTCGTCCCCTCGCCGCGCCCCCGCAATCCGCTGCTCGCCGATTGCATGAAGCGCGCGGGCATCGTCGAGCGCAGCGCGCGCGGCATCGACACGATCTACCTCGAGCTCCTCCGGAGCGGTCATCCCCCACCCGAGTACGGTCGCAGCGGAAACCGCGACGTCGTGCTCGTGATGCGCGGCGGAGCGAGCAACCTCGCGTGGGTCGAGCTCGTGGTCGCGAGCGAACGCGCGGGAGGGCCATTGAGCCTGGACGACCTGCTCGTGCTCGCCGCCGCGGCGCGCACCCAAAGGCTCACCCCCGACGCCGCGCGCGGCGCGACGCAGGGCGACGCGGGCACCGCGTCCGCCGCGCTCGAGCGCCTGTGCGCGCGCGGCCTCCTCGCCCGGCTCGGCGCGGACGCCTTCGCGCTCGCGGACGCCCATCGCCGCGCGCTCGGGCTGCCGCAACCCGACGGACGGCTCGTGGCCGGCGCCGCCACGGGCGCCGAGGATGCCGTGCTCGCCCACGTCGCCACCCACGGGCGGATCACCCGCGCCCAGGCGGCGGCCCTGCACGGACTGGGGACCGACCAGGCCAAGCGGCTCCTCGCGAGCATGGCCGAGCGCGGCCTGATCGCGCGCAAGGGCGACGGCCGGGGCGCCTACTACGAGGCCCCGGCGGCGACCCCGGAGGCCTGACCGCGGACGCGTGCCGGAGAGGTCACGACATGAAGGGCAGCACCGAGCAGGACTACACGATTCGACTGAAGTGGCATGAGGTGGAGGATGGCATCGAGGCCTTTCGTCTCGTTCTCAATGGCGAAGTCGATCTCATGTTTGTCCGTCCATTTCCATGGCTTCTAACGCAGAATCAGGTGATAGAAGGGAGAGAGACTGCCGCGGATTGGTCGAGCGATTTGTTTGAAGACTGCAGAGTGGCCGCCTTCACGACGATCGCGGACGACGTACTAGCCGGCACGATCGCAAATCCGGCGATTGGCCGTCCCGGTCTCACGTGGCGCGGACCGGTCCTCTTCATCACCACTTCGCACTTCGACCGACTCGCAGCGGACGCCGCTGGGCTAAGAGGGCGGCCGGTCTCCGACCCCGCCCATCGCGATGGGATCGTGGGTACGCCGCTGTTCGCATTCTTGGAAGCGACACTCCTCGTTGAGCCGCTCATGTCAGCGTCGGTTCGCTACCATCTGTCGCGCGGCGAGTCGTCCGGTCAAGACGCCTCCGCGCGCCAGACGGGGAGTCCGTAACCCGATACGGAGGACGCCGCGTGCGCGGGTCAGGGTGTCTTGGCGTAGCGACGAGCTTGCGGAGTTCCTCGGCCATCGCGCTTTACGCACTTACCGGCGATTCCGACGTCAGGATTTCATGGCGAAGAGCAGTCCCGATATCCAGCGCCTGCTTGCGTCGGTGGACAATGCGCCACTCGATGCTCCCGAGCAATTCCTGGGTCGGATCGTAACGCTCACGGGGTACCTGGTGTCCGGCTACCTCGACGAAGCGCCTGACCCAAACCGCCGTGCATGGCCTTTCGAAGATCCCCCACTGTGCATCACCAACGACCTACGCCGCAACGCCCCCTCTCCCCAGTGGCGGTTCGTACTTGATTCCAAGGAGAATCTGCTCGAGAAACTGCTGTCGTCCCTGATGTTTAGGATCACGGGTATCGGTGGACCCATTCTGGATCATGCCAACGGATTGGTGCGCGCCAGACTGGTCGCCGGAAGCAAGGTGTATCCCTATCGGCTCGAGGATCCTACCGACGTGATTGCACTGAGTAGGGAGTCGTACGTCAGGATCCTGTGACGCGATGCTCGTTCGGCAGGGAGGAGGCGCCCACGCCCACATGCCGACGGGACGCGATCGGAGAGCGTCATGATCGAGACCTACCGTCCGTCCGGTCTGTTCAGCCCGTTGGCCTTCCTCCTCGCCGCGATCGGCGCCGTCGCGATGGTCGCCCTCGGCTGGGTCTACCAGCTCTCGCTCCACTGGATCCCGCTCATCTACCTGAACGCGCTCGCCGTGGTCGGCTTCGGCATGGCGGGGGGATGGGTTGCGGGCGCGATCGTGCGAGCCGGCCGGGTGCGCAGCCCGATGCTCGCGATCGCAATCGCCTGCGTGGCGATGGCCCCGGGCGTCGCCGCGTCGCACTACTTCGCGTTCCAACGGTGGTTCGACGACGGCGTCAACGAGCTCGCCACGCAGCACGGGCTGTCGCCCGACGAGATGCGAGAGCTCATCACCGACGTGGGGTTCTGGGACTACGTCGAGAACCGGCTCGAGTACGGCTGGACGATCGGCAAGGTCGGCACGAGCAACCAAAGCAAGCCCTCGATCTCGGGCCCGTTCGTGTACGGCGTGTGGGCCATCGAGGCCCTGCTCGCCCTCGCCTTCGCGATCGCGATGGCCAGAACCGCGGCGCGGAAGCCGTTCTGCGAGCTGACCCAACGCTGGGCCGACCAGCCCACGGTCCTCCTCGTCCGCCACGACGTGCCCGCTCAAGCGATCGAGCAGCTGGGCCAGGCTGTGCGCACCGAGGACCTCGTGCGCCTGCCGCCCGCCGAGCCCGCTGTCGCGCTGCCCGAGGGCGCGAGCGCACCGCCCGTCGCCGTGCACTGGTCCATCGACCGTCCGCGCGGTGACGACGGAACGCCGTTCCTGTCGATCACCCGCCACTGGATCGCCCTGGACAAGCAAGGCAAGGCCCAGCCCCAGCAGGCCGCGATCTGGCAGCACGTGCCCCTCGAGCCCGCCCAGCTCCAGGCGATCGAGGCCGCGTGCGCGGCGTTCTCGGCGTCCAAGGCCACCCCGGCGTGAGCGCGACCGCCCGATCGTCGCACCGCTTCGGGCGATCGCCCGATAAAACGGGCGACCGCCCGAAACAATGGAAGTACCGTACGCCCAAACAGTTACACCGATCGCAATGAGCGAACAGCCATGACGCCCGTGGGTTTCGCCACGCTGAGCGGCGTGGCGATCGGGTGGGCGGGCCTCGCGACGATCGCGCCGGCGTGGGCCATGTTTCTCGGGTGCGCCGGGCTGGCCGTCGAAGCCGTGCGCTCGCCGTTCCGGGCGCCGGGGTGGATGCCCCTGGAGCGGGGCTCGCCGGACTCACCCGACGAGGCGCCGCCGGGCTCGTACACGATCCCGCCCGTGAACTCGCGGTGGACGATCGCGATCGGGGCCGCCCTGTTTGCGCCGGGGGTGGTGATTCCGTTCGCCGTCGTCCTGCGGCTCCTCGTCGACCACCTCACCGCGACCCGCGCCGGGCGCCCGCCGATGGACTCCTCCTGGTGGCGGGACGCCGGCTGGACGGCGTTGCTCCTGGCGATCCCCGTGACGATCGGCCTGTTCCGCCACCTGAGCATCCTCTACGGCTCCCCCGTTCGGGCGTGGCCGGATCGGCTCGTGCAGGTCGTCGGGGGCCACGCGCGGCGGATCCACTATCGCCAACTCGCCTCGATCACCCGCACGCGCCTCGAGACGATGAGCCCCCGCATCGAGCGCGGACAAACGCAACCGGGAACGGCGATCGCGCACGTCGACGTGACCGCGACGGACGGCAGGACCCTTCACCTCCGAGCCCAGGCGGATCGGGTCCGGGTCGCTCTCCAGTGGGCTTTCGCGGAGATCGCCGAGCGGTGGAGCGAGCGCATCGACCAGGGCGAGGAGATCGTGCTGCCGGAACGGTGTGGGCTACACCCGGCCATCGCCCTCGCTACCGCCGTCGTGTGTCCCGTCGCGATCATCGCCGTCATGGCCGGATCGAGCGGTGGGCTCGCGCGCGCCGTGATCGGGCTCGCGACCGTCGCGCTGGCGACGTGCGCGATCGCGGACGGTGTGCTCGGGCGAATGCGGGAGGGCGGCCTCGTCGTCGGTCACGCTGGCGTCCGGGCACGACTGGCCCCAGACGGCACCGTGCCGTGGTCCGCGCTCGCGACGGTCACCGATCGGGGCCACGAGATCCACCTGCCGCCGGGCGACCTCGCGACCCTGCGCATTTCGGCTCGCGTGCCGAACGTGTTCGCGATCCCGTACATCGCAGCCCGGCGCGCGTCGAGCGCGTCGCGATAGTCGGCTAACGCAACTTCCACAGGTCCAGCAACGCCCCCGCCTCGGTCGCCGCGGGCGTGGTCGGGTGGCGCTTGATCACGAGGTCGAGCAGTTGCTTCGCCTGCGCCAACGCCTCCGCGTTCTTGGCCTTGAACGCCTGATCGGCGAAGTCCTTCGCGGCCCCCGCCTTGGCGGGCTTCATCTCGGCCTCGAGGGCCTTCGCCTGGGACAGCAGCGCGTGCGCCTTCACCGCCTCCGCGAACGCCTTGTCCTTCTTGAGCCGGTCGTGGGTCGCGAGCGCCTCCGCACCGATGGCGTCGCCTTTGAACACCGCCGCGAGCTCCCGGTGCGCCTCGAGCGCCGCGGGCGGGTCCTTCGTCTCGAGAGACTTCGCGCGGTCCTGCTTGTACTTCGCGTGGACCTCGATCGCCGCGATCAACGCCGTGGCCTGCTCTCGCTTGGACGCGGCCAACGCCTCGTCGGCCGCGAGCTTGCGCAACGACGCGAGCACCGTGCCCAGGCCCGTGCGGCTCGCGACCTGCTTCGCCTCCTTGGCGAGGTCCGGGAACTTCGTCGGGTCGACGAGCGGAAACGACGCGGCGCTCATCTTGTCGAGCCACCCAATGAACGCGGAGGCGCCGTACAGCACGCCCGCGGGGGCCGCCTCCACGACCTCTCCCGTGGGGGCTAGCACCCACGCCAGCACGGACGGGTCGTGGTTCGTGTTGCCGTGCTCGAGCGTCCACCGGACGACCGCGCCATTCAGGCCGTCGTAGGGATGGAGCACCGGCACGAACTTCTGGGCTGCGAGCTGGAACGCCGCGTCGGAGAACACCCGGTTCTTCCACGTGTCGCAGGTGGCTCAGGTGCCCGGGCTCCACGTCGTGACGTAGAGGATCGCCTTGCCGCTCTGCTCCGCGGCCTTCTTCCCCGCGGACATGGAGGTCAGCCACTCGTCGCCCGCGCACGGGAAGGCGAGGAGCGCCGCACACGCGGCCGCGCACCAGGTCGAGCGCATCGGGAGTCTCCGTCGGAAAGCGAATCGCCTCGACAACGGCACCCGGCTTTGCGGGTCGTGGCCCGGCGTTTTTCGGGCGATCTGGTACACTCGCGCCCTTTTATCCCATCGTACGGGAACGCACGCGAGGAGGCACGCACATGAGCGAGAGAAAACTGCTGGTGAACTACAAGGCGGAGAACGGGATCGCCACCCTCACGATGGACGATCCGCCCGCCAACACCTACACCCACCAGATGATGCGCGACCTGGACGAGGGGATCCTCAAGGCGCGCTTCGACGACGGCGTGCACGTGATCGTGATCACGGGCCAGGGCGAGAAGTTCTTCTCGGCCGGCGCGAACATCTCGATGCTCAATGACGTCACCCCCAAGTTCAAATACTTCTTCTGCCTGCACGCCAACGAGACCTTGAACCGCCTCGAGCACACGCCGAAGCTCGTGATCGCGGCGCTCAACGGTCACACCGTGGGCGGCGGCCTCGAGATCGCGATGGCCGCGGACATGCGGATCGCGCGCAAGGGCGCGGGCAAGATCGGCCTCCCCGAGGTGTCGCTCGGCGTGCTCCCGGGCACGGGCGGCACGCAGCGCTTGTCGCGTCTCGTCGGCAAGGCCCAGGCGATCGAGCTGTGCTGCGGCGGCCGCACCTTCGACATGGAGGAGGCGCAGACGATGGGCCTCGTGAACCAGGTGATCGAGGGCGACCACGCCAGCTTCATGAAGAAGGTCTACGAGTACGCCGGCACGTTCTGCCCGCCGAACCGCGCGTCGTTCGCGGTGGGCATGATCAAGCGCTCGATCCAGTCCGGAATGGAAGTGCCGTTCGAGCAGGGCTTGGTCGTCGAGCGCGAGCTGCAGGCACAGCTGTTCAGCTCGGGCGATGCCAAGGAAGGCATCAACGCCTACGTCACCAAGCGGAAGGCGCAGTTCAAGGGCTGCTAGGCACCCGAGCGCGGCTAGGAACCCACGGGCGCGGGATGCCGAAGAGTCGGGATCCCGCGCCCGCCGTCGTCGGACCATTCCACGTGAGGACACAGCAGGTGAAGACACTCGCCAACTACGTCGAGGGGCGCTGGCAGGAAGGGCGGTCGGGCGCGCGCACGCTGCACCATGCGGTCGACGGCTCGCCGATCGCGTCGTGCTCGACCGAGGGCGTCGACTTCGGCCGCGCCCTCGCGCACGCCCGCAAGGCGGGCGCGGCGCTGCGCGCGCTCACGTTCCACCAGCGCGCGGGCCTGCTCAAGCAGCTCGCGACGGCGCTCGGCGAGAAGAAGGCCGAGCTCGCCGCCTTGGCCTACACCTACGGCGCCACCCCCGCCGACGCCGGGATGGACGTCGATGGCGGCATCGGCACCCTGCACGTGTACGCGAGCCTCGGCGCGAAGACGCTTCCCGCCCAGCCGTACCTGGTCGAAGGCGACGCCATCCCGCTCTCCAAGGGCGGCAACTTCGGTGGCCAGCACCTGCTCGTCCCGCTCGAGGGCGTGCAGGTCCAGATCAACGCGTTCAACTTCCCCGCCTGGGGCATGCTCGAGAAGCTCGCGCCCGCGCTGCTCGCGGGCATGCCGTCGTTCGTGAAGCCCGCCACCCCCACGGCGCTCCTCGCGTGGCGCGTGGCCGAGATCATCGTCGGCGCGAACATCCTCCCCGAGGGCGCCCTCCAGATCGTGTGCGGCGCGGCCGGAGATCTCTTCGAGCACCTGGGCTGCCAGGACGTGGTCGCGTTCACCGGTGGCGCGGCGACCGCCGCCCAGCTGCGCACCCACCGCACGGTCGCGCGCCACGCGGTGCGGTTCAACGCCGAGGCGGACAGCCTGAACGCCTGCATCCTCGGCCCCGATGTGGCCTCCGACAGCCCCGCGTTCACACGGTTTGCGGACGAGGTGGCGCGCGAGATGACCGCGAAGGCCGGCCAAAAGTGCACCGCGATCCGCCGGATCTTCGTGCCCGCCGAGCGCGAGGCCGACGTCGTGGCGGCGCTTCGGGAGCGGCTCGGCAAGGTCGTCACCGGGGACCCCGCGAAGGCGGGCGTGACGATGGGCCCCCTCGTCGGCAAGCCGCAGCTCGAGGAGGCCCGCGCCGGCATCGCGCAGCTCGTGCGCGAGTGCGACGTGGTCACGGGCGACCCGCAGCGCCGGCAATTCGAGGGCGGCAACACGGACCGCGGCGGATTCCTGGAGCCGATCCTCCTGCGCAGCAAGGACCCCGCGGCATCCAAGGCCGCGCACGAGGTCGAGGTGTTCGGACCCGTGTCGACGGTGGTGCGCTACGCGGACCCGGCCCATGCGATCGAGCTCGTGCGGCGCGGCGGCGGCAGCCTCGTGAGCTCGCTCTACAGCGAGGACGAGGCGTTCGCGCGAGCGCTCACCTTCGGCATCGCCCCCTACAACGGCCGCGTGCTCGTGATGAACGCGGCTGCGGCCGCGGAATCGACGGGCCACGGCGTGGCGATGCCCCAGCTCGTCCACGGCGGGCCGGGTCGCGCCGGCGGCGGCGAGGAGCTGGGCGGTACGCGCGCCGTGTTCCACCACATGCAGCGCGTCGCGCTCCAGGGCCACCCGGCCCGCCTCAAGGCGCTCTCCGGCGCGGCCGGGCCGTAAGGACCGTACGCTAGGGATATGGCCCGCCGCCGCGATCGAGTGCTCCTCGCCCAGCTGCCGATCCCGCCGGTCGGGCCGGGGCCGATCAAGGGCAACGTCCCGCTCGCCGCGGCGTACCTCGCGCTCTACGCGCAGAATCACGACGCGGCGCCCGCGGGCGGGATCGAGATCCTCGCCCCGGAGTCGGCGAACACCCTGTCGGACGCCGGGCTCGCCGACGAGATCCTCGGCCGCGCGCCCGACCTCGTGGGCCTGAGCTGCTACGTGTGGAACTCGGCACGCACGCTCGACCTCGCGCGCGCCCTCAAGGCCCGCGATCCGGGCATCGCGATCGCGATCGGCGGCCCCGAGGTCACGCCCGACAATCGCTGGTTGCTCGACGACCCCGCGATCGATTACGCCGTGATGGGCGAGGGCGAGCAGACGTTCGCTGCCTTACTCGCCTCGCGCGAGGATGCGCCCGAGATCGACGGCCTCTTCGTGCGCGGCAAGGCGCCCGTGCGGACGCGCAAGCCGCTCGCGGACCTGAGCGAGGTCGGCTCGCCGTACCTCGCCGGGATCTTGGACGCCCGGGACGAGCGCATGATGCTCGTCGAATCGATGCGCGGCTGCGCGTTCGCGTGCAAGTTCTGCTACTACCCCAAGAGCTACGACAAGGTCTACTCGCTCCCCGACGCCCTGCTCGCCCAGCAGCTCGCGCACGCCCGTGCGCGCGACGCCCGCGAGGTGATCCTCCTGGACCCGACGCTCAACCAGCGGCGCGACTTCGGCGAGTTGGTCCGCGTGCTGGCGAGCGCGAACCCCGACCGCCGCTTCACCTACTTCGGCGAGCTGCGCGCCGAGGGGCTCACCCCTGCGATCGCGCAAGCGCTCCATGCGGCGGGCTTCGATGCGGTCGAGGTCGGGCTCCAGTCCGTCGAGCCGGTCGCGCAGAAGCTGATGGACCGCTCGACGTACATGAAGGCCTACGAGCGCGGCATCGCCGCACTCCTGGACGCCGGGATCGCGGTGACGGTGGACCTGATCGTCGGGCTGCCCGGCGACACGGTCGACTCGATCCGCCGCGGCTTCGACTACCTCGCCGGCTCCAAGCTCTACACGGACGTCCAGGTATTCCAGCTCGCCGTGCTGCCCGGCACCGCGTTCCGGCACGAGGCCCAGGCCCTCGGGCTCGTTCACCAGCCCACGCCGCCGTACTACTGCACGGCCTCGCCGACCTTGAGCCTGGACCAAATCGTGGGCCTCGTGGACGAGGCGCAGGGCGTGTTCGATCGCGAGTTCGACCCGCTCCCGCCTCCGGTGCTCGACTCGATGGCGGGCTCGCCCGGCCCGCTGCGCCTGTGGCGCGTGGACCTCGACCGCGATCCGGTGCCACCGGAGCCCGCGCGCCACGCGCAGGCGTTCGTGTTGTGGATGCGGACGGTCGACCTGGCGCGATCGCTCGATCGCGCGTGCGCGCTCGTGCGCGCCGTGCTCGCCGCCTGCCCGCACACGACGCTCGAGCTCGTGCTCGATCTCGATCCGGCGCCCGCGCACATCGACCCCGCCTGGCTCGATCGGCTGCTCGCGGCCGCGACCGAGACGCCTTCGTACCTCGACCGCTTCTACGCCCTGCTCACCGGCCGCGCGATCGGCGCCAAGCGCATCGTGCTGCGCCTTCCGGGCGCGCACCGCGCGCGCTGGACCGACGACGAGCTCGCGGTGCTCGGGGAGCGAGCGACGTTCGCGTGGACGCGACCGCTCGCGGTTAGCGAGGACGAGCTGTGGTCGTTCGAGCACGTGTGCCCCAGCGAGTAGGGTCTGTCTGACAATTCGGCCGCGGACCGGGAACGGCCTCCTCAGACAGACCCTCCCGCGCCCTCACCCGCGCCCTCGCCCGCGCCCGACCGGTGGGCGGCGTGGCTCCCACGTTGCGCAAGTCGTGTGAGCATCGACGCGAGTCGATGCGCCAGTCCGCGCGGCGTACGGTGGGCCTCAACCGTGAGGATGCCCCGGCGCATACAGGCATCGCGCACGGCGGCAGACTCGGTAGCGGACCGCTTAGCGATGCGGTAGAAGCGCGCTTTCGCGCCTAGAGGCCCGGCCGAAAAGTACCGGTTCGGCTCGTTCCTCGCCGAACCTCCCGGCGGTCTTCGGCCGAGGATCGCCCGGGGCTGCGTTCGGCTCGCTGCGGAGTGCTCCAGCACGCCT
>ORMF011764690.1_pt1 | contig 12336 bp, 5 predicted proteins | sample 1779871 | NCBI WGS metagenome assembly ORMF01 (sample SAMEA104232316, study PRJEB22302) | groundwater metagenome | biome: forest; feature: aquifer; material: groundwater | place: USA | collected 2011-08-07 | depth 5.4 m | reverse complement strand
TCAGGATGCTGCTCACTTCACCCAAGCCGCGCCTGGTTACGTCGCTGAGATGACCCTGGCTGAACTCCAACGCTGCATTGCCGAACGCGAAGCCGAGGGCGTCGAGTTCAAACCCTCGCTTCTCAGTCGCAAGGAGATTGCGGAATACGCCGTCGGCATCGGCAACGCCGGCGGTGGCCATCTCATCATGGGCGCCACCAACAAGCCGCCCCGCCAGATTCAACCCGTTTCTCCGCCCTCCGCCGACGAAATCCAGCAAATCCGCCGCAGCGTTTACGACTCCGCCCAAATCCACATCCGAGTCGAGAACCTTCCCACGCCTTCCGGCAATGTCGTTATCGTTCCCATCCCCGCCCGTCCTCGTGGCCAGGTGTTCCACACACGCGATGGCAAATACCTGATCCGCGTGGGCGAGGATCTGCGCGGCTTGACGCTGGCGGAACTGGACACCATCCGCCAGGAAACCGCCTTCGAACTCACCGCCCAACCCATCCCCGGCGACTGGAAGAACCTCCTCCGTGCCGCCGGCATGGAGGACCTGCGCGCCCTCATGGCCGAGGCCCGAGCCGAAGCCGACTTGCTGAAGCTGGGCGACCAAGACCTCCTCCGCGCCTTGGGCGTGCTGGCGCCGGACGGCCCATTGCTCGCCGCCGGCCTGCTGCTCGTGGGCCGCTCCGAGGAAATCCAGCGCCGTTTCCCGAATGCCCAGTGGAGTTTCTTCCGCATGGTGTCCGACACCGACTACGACCAGGTCGAGCGCGGCCACGACTGTTTCACCGTTGCGCTTCGCCGCTTGCGTGAACTGGTCAACGCGAATAATCCCATCGTCACCATCAAAGGCGATCTCGTTCATGCCGAGATTCCGCGTTACCCGCACCTGGCCGTCCGGGAATTGCTCGTCAACGCTCTCGTCCACCGCGACTACGCCGTGCCCGGCGGCGTGACGCTCAAGCTCTACCCGCACCGCCTGGAACTCTCCAACCCCGGCGGCTTCCTCGGCGACATCACGCCCGCGAACATCCTTCACCACCCGTCCCTGCCCCGCTACGGCGTCTTCTTCGGCGCGCTGGCCCGCATCCGGGTGGCCAATGCCTCGAACCTCGGCGTGCCCCGTGTCTTCCGCGATCTGCTCTCCGAAGGCAAAGAGCCGCCGGACTACACCACCACCGGCCAGACCGTGACCGTGACCGTGTTCGGTCAGGATGCCCGCCGCGAGTTCATCGCCCTGACCCGCCATCATCCCGACCTCTCGGTGGACGAATTGCTAGTCATCCACCATTTGACCCGCCACCGCGAAATCAGCGCCCGGCAGACGGCGGAACTCTGCCAGCGCTCGGTGGCCGGCGCCCGCGAACTGCTCGCCCGGCTCGCCAACCGTGAGCGCCTCGTCGAAATCGGCGGACCGGCAGGCCGGGGCCGCTACTACCGTCTCACGCAGGCGGCCTACATCCAGCTTGGCGAAGCCTTGGCCTACCATGTGGACGCCCGGCTCAGCCAGGAGAACGTCAAGGGCCGCATCCTCACCGCTTTGGCCAAAGGCCCGTTGGGCAACGCGCAGATTCGGGAAATCACCCAACTTGGCCGATACCAAGTCGTTGCCACCATGAGGGAATTGCAGACCGAGCACAGCGTTGTTCTGACCCGAAAAGGCCGGTTCAGTCTTTGGAATCTGGCGCCAGCCCAGAAGTCTGTGTGATGAAAACGCGCCCACCGCCACCCATGCCAAACCAAGAGAATCAATGTGAATTTCACATTGCCAATGTGAGATTCACATTGATTTCCGCATCAACGCCTCTCCCCTTCAGTCTCCGCCGCAACGCCGAAGTGCGGGAAATCACCCAACTCAGCCGCCAACAGGTGACACGGTTGATGAATGAACTCCGAACCGAGGTTGGCGTCAGGCCGCACGGGCGAAACAAAACCAGTCGCTGGCTTCTTCCAGGGACACAAAAACGATGAACGTACTCACGAACCTGAACCGTCGGTCGTTCCGGATGGGCGATTGTGGGCGAAACGACTTCCGCCTCAATGCTCGCGAGCATAAAAATATGCTCGCGAGCATATAAAACCATGCTCCGCTGGAGCCTGGAAATGCGCGAATGACTCATCAACCGCCAAATCCCAAACCCGCTGCCGCCGAAGCTCCCGCTCCGGCCCCTTCGTCATTCGACCTTCGTCATTCGTCATTCCCCCCCGACACCCGCCTCATTGAACGCTGGCTCCCGATTGCGGAAATCGGTGAGGAGAGCGTGCGCGAACGCCGCTCCATGACGGCGCTGCCGCCGACCTACTACCTGCATGTCTGGTGGGCGCGGCGTCCGCTCGTCGCCTCGCGCGCGGCCATCCTCGCTTCCTTGCTTCCGGCGGACGCGGACCGCGAAAAGTTCATGCACGTCCTCGGCATCCACGGCGATCCGGTGAAGGGTAGGCGGGACATTGACCGGGCGCGGCGCACCGGAATTCGGGTTGAAGACCCCTACGGCTACCCGCGCGCCTTCGGTTACGTGCCGGATGAGGGCGACCGCAAATGGCTCGCCAGTTTCGGCGAACGCATGAAGGCCAGCGTTCTCGATCCAACGGCGGGCGGCGGGAGCGTGCCGTTTGAAGCAGTTCGGTTGGGCTTGCCCACATTTGCAAACGACTTGAATCCGGTCGCCACGCTCATCGAATACGCCACGGTCAAATGGCCTGCCGAGCTTGGCATGGCAGTGAAGGCGATGTTCCTTGAAATCGCCGCCGAGTGGCGCAAGCGAATCGAGGGCCGCCTCACGGAGTTCTTTCCCCAGCACCGAGCGCCGGAGGAAATCGACCTGACCTACCTCTGGGCACGGACCATCCGTTGCCCCTACTGCGAAGGCTTGGTGCCGCTTTCGCCGAACTGGCGGCTTGCGCCGGACGAAACCGGCGTCCGCTTGCTCCCATGCTGCGAAAAGGAGTCGGCCAAGCGCCGTTGTCATTTCGAGATTGTCCGAAAGGTGGCCGACCAGTCCCCCGGCACCGTGGCCGACGGCGACGCCACCTGCCCGTTCCCTGACTGTGGCCGAGTGATTGACGGCGACGAGGTGAAGCGCCAAGCCCAGGCTGGCCAGATGGGCGAGCAGCTTTACACGGTGGTGTTCAAGCGCCGGGTGCAGAAAAAAACCAAGACCGGACGCACCCGCGACGCCTGGGAACGCGGCTACCGTGCCCCCCGCCCGGAAGACGACAACTCTGCCGCCATTGCCGCCCGCCTCGCCGAGAAAATGCCGGAGTGGGAGGCGATGGACATCGTGCCGAGTGAGCGATTCCCCGAGGAAACCAACGACGACCGGCCCATCAAATACGGCATGCCGCTCTGGCGCGATCTGTTCTCCCCGCGCCAACTGCTGGGTCACGGCATCTCGGTGGAAGTGTTCTGCGAGTTGCTGGCCGAAGCCCGCAAGAATGGTCACTTGGACGACAGCACTCAGGCCGGGTTTGGCTACCTGGCTCTGAGCTTGGACAAGCTGCGCGACTACAACTCCCGCATGACCCGCTGGCATGTGAACCGCGAGGTGATGGCGAACACGTTCGACCGGCACGATTTTGCCTTCAAGTGGTCTTACGCCGAGATGGCGTTGCTCATCCAGGGTTTGGGCTACGACTGGGCCATCGAGCAGACAGCCAAGTGCATTGGTGAGCTGGTGGAGTTGGTGCGCCCGCTCGAAGTGCGCGCTGCGGATGGCGGCGAGCTTGCCTTGACTGGCTCGGCCTCCGGGAGTTCGTCATTCGTCATTCATCATTCGTCATTTCCCCCGCCCATCACGCTTACGTGCAAATCTGGCGACTCCCTCGACCACCTTGCCGCCGGCAGCGTTGATTGTGTGGTGATGGACCCACCCTACTACGACAACGTGATGTATGCGGAGTTGTCGGATTTCTTCTACGTCTGGCTCAAACGCACCGCAGGGCTGGTCTTCCCGGAATTGTTCCGCCGTCCGCTCACCGACAAGGAGAACGAGGCGGTCGCCAATCCTGCCAAGTTCAAAGATCAGAAGGGAGCCAAGGCGCGGGCCGGGCGCGATTATCAGGAGCGCATGGCTGCCATCTTCGCCGAATGCCGCCGCGTGTTGAAGCCGAACGGCATCATGACGCTCATGTTCACGCACAAGGCGACGGGCGCGTGGGATGCCTTGACCAAGGGCTTGATGCACGCCGGCTTCACCATCACCGCCAGTTGGCCCATCAACACCGAGGCGGAAGGGAGCTTGCACATCAAAAACAAGGCGGCGGCCAACAGCACCATCTTCCTCGCCTGCCGACCGAGGCGGAAAATGACGAATGACGGAATAACGAATGACGAAAAGGGAGGCGCGCGGCTGGCCGAAGGCAATTCGTCATTAGACATTCGTCATTCGTCATTACCGCCGGAACAAGTGTACTGGGAGGACGTGGAACCCAAAGTAGCCGCCGCCGTCCGCAAACGTGTCGCAGAATTTCAGGCCGCCGGCATTCGCGGCGTGGACCTCTACCTCGCCTCCTTCGGTCCCGCCTTGGAGGAGTTTTCCAAACATTGGCCCCTCAAGCGCGGCACGCCCAATCCGCTCCCGCCTGCCCTCAAGCGCGCCCAAAAGGATTTGTTCCCCGAAGAATGGGACCCCTACGCAGTGTCGCCCGAGGACGCGCTCGACGCCGCCCGCCGCGAGGTCAAACGCTGGCGCTTGGAGCAGCTCACCCACAAGCGCGCCCGCACGGAACTGGACGCCCGCACGTCCTGGTTCGTCCTCGCGTGGGACGCCTTCCAAGCCCCCGTCTTCCCCTACGACGAAGCCTTGCGCCTCGCCCGCGCCGTCGGCGTGGACCTCGACAAGGACATTGTCGGCAGCCTGTGCGAGAAGAAAGGCTCGGACCTGACCATGTGGGACAGCGCCCAACGCGCCGCCAAGAGCGCCCTCGGCGGGGCGGACGGTTCGAGCGGCATGATTGACGCGCTCCACCACGCCGCGCACCAGGCCCGCACGAAGACCGTGGAAGCTGGCCGTGAACTCTTGGAGCGCGCCGAGGTGTTGAACGACCCCAATCTCGCCACCGCCATGCAAGCCGTTTTGGAAGTCCTGCCCGTCGGCACCGCCTTCAGCAACGTCGAGTTGCCCGGCGATGTGGCGGGCGCCGGCAACGACTTCGACGCCTTGGAAAAGCTGCGCCGCCTCGCCTTCACCGACCGCGTGGAAGAGCCGGAGCAGCTTGAACTGTGGAAGGAGACGGAGCCGAAACCCGCGGGTTGATTGCATCAAGATGCCAGCGCCGAAGCCAACGATCATCTACCGGATCACGCACTACCGCAATGTGCCGTGGATTCTGGACCACGGGATTCATTGCCGGACCAGCCCGGAGCAGGACCCCAACTTCGTCAGCATCGGGAACAAGGACTTGATTGACCGCCGCAACACCCGTGCCGTGGCGATTGCGCCGGGAGGGTTCTTGAACGACTACGTGCCGTTCTATTTCGCGCCCCATTCGATGATGCTTTTGAACATCCACACCGGCCGCGTGGAGGGCGTGAAGGCGAAGCAGGAGGACATTGTCTTCCTCGTTTCGTCGGTGGAGAAGCTGGCTGAGCAGAAGGTTCAGTTCATCTTCACGGATGGTCATGCGGTGCCGTGGAACACGGAATACTTCACCGACCCCGCCGATATCGAGAAACTCGCCTGGGAGATGATTCTTTCCCGCGACTTCAAGAAACGCCTGGACGACCCAGACCGGCAGCGCCGCTACCAAGCCGAGTGCCTGGTCCATCGGCACGTTCCGCTCACGGCCCTTTTGGGCATCGCCTGCAAGGACCAAACGCGCGCAGATTTTCTGCAACAGGCAGTGACAGAGCGCGGGGGAACCGTTAGAATGGTCAGGAAACCGCAGTGGTATTTCTGAAGACTATGATTCGTTACACTCAAGGGAATTTGCTCGACGCCCCGGCGGAGGCGGTGGTGAACACCGTCAACACCGTGGGCGTGATGGGGAAAGGCATCGCCTTGATGTTCCGCGAAGCGTTTCCGGAGAACTACAAGGCGTACGAAGCGGCCTGCAAACGCGGGGAAGTCGTCATCGGCAAAATGTTCGTGACCGAGAACCACGCGCTGACGGGGCCGCGTCACATCATCAATTTCCCCACCAAGAAGCATTGGATTCACCCCTCGCGGCTGGAATGGGTGGAGGAGGGCTTGCAGGATTTGGAGCGCGTGATTCGAGAGAAAGGCATCCGCTCGGTGGCCTTGCCGCCGCTCGGCTGCGGACACGGCGGCTTGTCCTGGCCCGCCGTGCGCGCCGCCATCGAGCAAGCATTGGGCGCGCTGCCGGACGTGGAGGTCGTGGTGTACGAGCCGACCGCCACGTACCAGAACAAGCCCAAAGCCCAAGGCGTGGAAGAACTGACGCCCGCCCGCGCGATGCTGGTGGAGTTGATCCGGCGCTACCTGAGCGTGGGATTCGAGTGCAGCAACCTGGAGGTGCAAAAACTCGCCTACTTCCTGCAACGGTTCGTCGTGGCCCTCGGTCTGGCCAATCCGCTTCGCCTCAATTTCGTCGCCCACAAGTACGGGCCTTACGCGGATAATTTGCGGCAGCTTCTCGGTGCCCTGGACGGCAGCTATCTCCACTGCCCAAAGCGTCTGGCCGATGCGGGGCCAATGGAGCCGATTGCGGTGGATTACGAGCGGGTGGAAGAGGTCCGGCGATTCATGGCCGACACCAAAGCTTCTCGCTACCAGGCGGCGTTGGAGGTGACGGAAAAGCTGATTGATGGCTTCGAGACGCCCTACCTGATGGAGTTGCTGTCCACCGTGGATTGGTTGCAGGCGCAGCACAAGGGAGCGTTGGATACCGCCTCCATCTTGGCCAGCATCTCCCGCTGGGCGGGCGGCAAGCGATCCGCGCAACGCAAGGCGCAGCTTTTCGGGGCGGACGTTGTGGAACTCGCGCGCCAGCGCCTGCAGGAGCACGCGGCGGTTCTGTATCGGAACTGAGGCGCTGGGCGCGGCTATGGCCATCCTCAGCGACCATGCTTGGAAACTGAAATACACGCCGGACGACGGCGACCTTGTCACGCAGTTCTATGTCCCGGCGTTGGAATGCGCCGTCCGCTATGACCGCCTCACGGGCTATTTCCGCGCCCGCGCCTTGACGCTGGCCGCACGCGGCATCGAAGGATTGATCCGCAACAACGGGCGAATGCGGCTGTTGGTCGGATGCACGCTGGACCAGCCGGAGGTCGAAGCCATCGCCAAGGGCGCCGAGTGCCGCGACCAGGTGAAAGCCCACCTGCTCGCGAATCCCCTCAAGCCCGGCAACCAGCGGGAAGTCGAGGCGCTCGAATTGCTCGCGTGGATGGTGGCCAACCAAATCCTGGGAGTACAGGTCGCTGTGCCGTGTGACGAGCATCGCCGCCCCGTTCCCGCGCAAGGCATCTTCCACGAGAAGGCCGGCATCATCGAAGACAAGACCGGCGACCGCCTCGCCTTCAACGGCAGCCTGAACGAGACGGAAGCCGGGTGGACGCGGAATTGGGAAAGCCTGAACATCTTCCGTTCCTGGCTGGGCGACGACCCGCGCGTCGCTGCCGAGGAAACCAACTTCGCCAAGCTTTGGTCCGGCGGTTCCAAGCACGTCATCACCATGCCCGTGCCGGACGCCATGCGGGACGACTTGCTCCGCTTCCTGCCGGAACAGGACATGCCCGCCCGGCTGAAAAAAACGGAAGCCGAGTCCGTCCTTGATCCGTCCCCGGAACCGGAGCCGCCGCCCCCGCCGCCGCAACCGGCGCTCGATTTGCGCCGGTTGGTCTGGGCCTACATCAAGCAGGCACCCAAGATGCCCAACGGCGGCGAGCGCGTCGGCGAGGCCACGGCGAACGTCGAACCGTGGCCGCACCAAATCCGCGCCTTCCAGCGGCTCTACAGCCAATGGCCGCCCCGCCTCCTCATCGCCGATGAAGTCGGCTTGGGCAAAACGATTCAGGCGGGCATGTTGATCCGCCAGGCCTGGCTGGCGGAGAAAGCCCGGCGCGTTCTCATCCTGGCCCCCGCGAGCATCTGCCGCCAGTGGCAGGTGGAGTTGCGGGAGAAGTTCAATCTCAGTTGGCCGATCTACGACGGCGACCAGTTGCTCTGGCCCGCGTCGCCTGGCCGCACCGCGCCGTTGGAGGAACTCATCACCCGGGCTGACTGGCACAAGCAGCCGTTCGTAATCACGTCCAGCCATCTCATGCGCCGCCGAGACCGCGCCGCCGAACTCGCCGAGCAGGCCGACCCGTGGGATGTCATCGTCATTGACGAAGCGCACCACGCCCGGCGCAAGTCGCCGGGCCTTGCGGGCGAGCGGCGACCGAACCGGCTGCTGGAGTTGGCGCAGCGAATCAAAGACCGGACCCAAGCGCTCTTGCTTCTCACGGCCACGCCGATGCAGGTTCATCCGGTCGAAGTGTGGGACCTCCTGACGCTGCTTGGTTTGCCGCCGGAATGGCACGAAGAGGCTTTCCTGAAATTCTGCGCGGCGGTGGACCATCCCTCGCCCTCGCACGAGGACATGGAATTCCTCGCCGCCATGTTCCGCGCGACCGAGCAACGCTACGGCAGCGCCAGCGAACAGGACGCCAAGCGGGCGGGCGCCACCAGCGGCTTGCAGGCCAAGCGCATCCTGTCCGGCTTGCGCGACTCGGCCGCAATTCCACGGCGGCAGATGGACGCACCGACGCGCGGCGTGGCCTTGCGCGTGATGCGTTCGCAATCGCCGATCGGCAGGCTCATTTCGCGCCACACGCGCGACCTGCTTCGCCGCTACCACAAGGCCGGCAAGCTGCAAACGCCGATCGCCGACCGCGAGGTTGAAGACCGCTTCGTCAGGTTGTCCACCGAGGAAGCACGCATTTACGAGGCGGTGGAGAATTACATCAGCACGACCTACAACCAGGCCTCCGCAAAGGAGAAGAATGCGGTCGGCTTCGTGATGACGATTTACCGGCGGCGCCTGGCCAGCAGCTTCCACGCGCTCTGTCACACCCTGGAGGACCGCCTCGCCGCCATGCAGACGGGCCAGCCACCCAGGCCGCAGGAACCCGACGACGACGCAGATAACGAAACGCCGGATGCCGAAGGCGACGTGCTCGCGCCGGATGAAGTGGCTGAGTTGGAACACGCCGCGCTGGCCCAGGAAGAGAAGGACGACATCGCGAGCTTGCTCCAAGACATCCGTCAGTTGCCGACCGACACGAAAGCCGGGCGCTTGCGCGAGGAGTTGACCGCGCTGCGCTCCGCCGGTTACGCGCAAGCGATGGTTTTCACGCAATACACGGACACGATGGATTTTCTCCGCGAAGAACTCACGACGAAGACCAGCTTGCGCGTGATGTGCTTCTCCGGTCGCGGCGGCGAAGTCCGCGACACCGACGGACGCTGGCGCAAGATTTCACGCGAGGAAGCCAAACGCCGGTTCCGGGAAGGCAAGGCCGAGGTGCTGCTTTGCACCGATGCCGCGTCCGAGGGCCTCAACTTCCAGTTCTGCGGCTCGCTCATCAATTACGACATGCCGTGGAATCCCATGCGCGTGGAACAGCGTATCGGCCGCATTGACCGCCTCGGCCAGCAGCACACCAAGATTCGCATCGTGAACCTCTATTACGAAGGCACGGTGGAGGCGGACGTTTATACGGCGCTGCGTCTCCGCTTCAATTTGTTCGAGAGCGTGGTTGGAAGATCACAGCCCATTTTATCCCGCCTGCCCGCAGTCATTGCCGGCCATGTCCTCGACCACCGCAGCCGCGACGCGGATGCCCGCGCCGCACTCACGGGAAACCTGGAGCAGCAAGCCGAAGCAGCGAAGCAGGAAGGCTTCGACCTCGACGCCATGCTGGACGCGGACCTTCAAGAACCCCCACGCCCCGCGCCGAAGCTCACACTCGCCGACCTGGATTTGGTCCTCCACAACGCCGAAGCCATGCCTCCGGGCATCACGGTGAAGAAGCTGCAAAACGGCGAATACGCCTACCAAGCCCCCGGCATGGCCAAGCCCATCCGCATCACCACGCGCCCGGACTACTTCGACGAGCACAGCGAGAGCCTGGAATTGTGGTCGCCTGGAAGCTGTGTTTTTCCTCAGCCGGAGATTGTCTCATCAACTGAAGAGTTGAAAAACGTGGTGCTCACCGATTTCTTCGTCGGAACGACCGGCTCCACCGACTGACTGTCCTTCGCTCGCGCACTTTTGTCCGGTCGGTGAGTTGCCTCCCGCCCCCCCGCCTTCCTCAAGCTCCAGACCGAAGTCCGGCTGCCCAAGCTCGACAACCACAAGATCGTCATTGACGCGGTGGAAGTGTCGGCAGTCTGCCGTTGCAGACCGCGCTGAACGAGAAGAAAGAGGCGCACGCTCTCGCTCGTCTCGAACGCGAACCATCCCTGCCTGCACGCGGCCCCGCAGTTCAAAGACCTGGCTCTCAGTGGAAGCACAACGATTCGCGGGAAGATCATTTTCTTCGAGGGCAAGCTTGCGGACTTTGACTACGCGCGGCATCTCTGACGGGAAATACGACCATGAAAATCGTTTGCTTCTGGCTCGCCACGTTGCTGGCCTTCGGCTCCAACACTTCGGATGCCGCCCAGCGCCACACGGACGGTTTCCTTCGCAGGGACGGCCGTGCGCTGTTCCCCATCGGCAGCTATGAATTGCCGAAGGACGATGCGGAACTGCGCACGTTGGCCGAGGCCGGCGTGAACTTGGTGCGCTGTCACAATCGTGCCGACCTCGATCGCACTCGCGCGGCGGGGCTGCTCGGCTGGGTGCCCGTGCCGTTGGCTCAGGGCGCCGCACAAAACAGCGGGCTGCGCGCACTCGTGGAATCCGTGGCGGATCATCCGGCGCTGGCGGTGTGGGAAGGACCGGACGAAATCGTCTGGAACTTCACGGCCTACAGCGGCCTGTTTCGCAGCGGCGCCTACAAAAGCCCCGACGATTGGTGGCAGCAGACGCCGCTCGCCGTGGCGCGATCGGAGACCGAGGCCGCCCGCATCCTTCCGCAATTCCGCGACGGCGTCCGGCTGGTGCGGCGCCTCGACCGCCAGCGCCGACCCATCTGGCTCAACGAAGCCGCCGGGAGCGACTTGAAGTTCGTGCGCGAATTCCTCGTCGGCCTCGACATCACCGGCTGCGACATCTATCCGATCCACGACACGAATCGCCGCCCGTGGATCGTCGCCGACTACACCGAGCGCTACAAGCAAGTCGGCCAGGGGCGCCCGGTCTGGATGGTCCTGCAAGGTTTCTCCTGGCACGAACTCGACCCGCCGAAGGACGCGACGCTCGTCTATCCGTCCTTCGTCGAATCGCGCTTGATGGCGTGGGCCGCGCTCGCGCACGGGGCGAGAGGCATCCTGTATTGGGGCACGGAATTCGTGCCGAAGGAATCTCCGTTCCGGCAGTCGTTACTCGCGCTGACGAGTGAACTGGCGGTGCTCCAACCGTTCCTCATCGCCAAAGACGAACCGGGAGTGAAAGTGAATCTCATCGAGACCGAAGGCCGGTCGAAGGACGGGAGCCGCGGCGTCAGCCTCGTTGCCCGGCGGTCGGGCCGCGAGTGGCTGATCGCCCTGGTGAACGAAGACAACCACGCGCACATGAGTGTCGAGGTGGCGGGACTCAAGCGTGCGGAAGGCCAGACGCTCGCGTTGCTCTATGACACCGAAACTGCCACGGTGAAGAACCAAGGCTTCATCACGCGGCTGCGGCCGCTCGAAGTGAAAGTCTTTGCCTCAAGCCGACGATGGGAGTCCGTGCGGCGCGAGGGGCGGGCTTTTCAGTAGAGCTTGCGTCCTCGGCACGGGGCGGATCACGGTTCAACCCATGAAACTCAAAAGAGCCGTTGGAACCACCAAACACACGAAAGACACGAAAAAGGAAGGCCTTGCGGCCCGGCGCCCATTCACCCAGCGGGCGAACAGTCCCAATGGCTCATCCGTCTCTGCTTTCGTGTGTTTCGTGTCTTTCGTGGTCTGAACTGGTGGATTTAGGATGAACACGCGCACCATTCTGGCAGGCCTCGTCATTGGCCTGGCCTTCACCTCGGCCACCCGTGGGGCGACTGCGCCGGCCGGGAGCCAACCCGCTCTGCGCCTGTTGTTCTGGGACAACGACGACGTCGCCAACACGTTCGGCAAAATCGTCTTCGGCGCTGAGCCGCTGCGGGCCGACGCGGATGCAGTCGGCTATCCGAACATGCAGTTCGGCTGCGAAGTGCCGCGCGAGGACGGCAGCGCGTGGATTTACGGCTGGCGGCTGGGGAACTGGGGCGACAAACCCCACCGCGCTGGCGAGGGGGTCCGCTGGGGCCCCCCCCCC
>ORMF011255065.1_pt1 | contig 12337 bp, 13 predicted proteins | sample 1779871 | NCBI WGS metagenome assembly ORMF01 (sample SAMEA104232316, study PRJEB22302) | groundwater metagenome | biome: forest; feature: aquifer; material: groundwater | place: USA | collected 2011-08-07 | depth 5.4 m | reverse complement strand
CGATCTGCATGCGGGACAGATTCAGGGCTTCTTCGACATCCCGACCGACAATCTCTTCGGTGCCCCTCATATCGTCCAAGACATCGAGGAGCGCTACAAGGGGCGCGACCTCATGATCGTCTCGCCCGATGTCGGCGGTGTGGTGCGCGCCCGCGCCCTTGCCAAGCGCCTCAATGTCGATCTCGCCATCGTGGACAAGCGCCGCGAGCGGGCCGGCGTCTCGGAGGTGATGAACATCATCGGCGATGTCCATGGCCGGGTCTGCATCCTGGTCGACGACATCGTCGATTCAGGGGGCACGCTCTGCAATGCGGCCCAGGCGCTTCTCGACAAGGGCGCGGCGTCTGTCTCGGCCTATGTCACTCATGGCGTGCTCTCGGGCGGTGCGGTGGCGCGCGTGAAAAGCTCGGCGCTCGAGAACCTCGTCATCACCGATTCCATCATGCCCACAGCGCCGGTGCGCGAGGCTGCCAATATCCGCATCCTGCCCATCGCCTCGCTGATCGGCGAAGCGATGGCGTCGATGTTCGCGGCCTACGCACGCGTGCTCCGCACGGAGGAAGTCCGCTTTCGCGAGGCCGCTGCGATGGAATCGGTTCTCCACCATCTCGACGTTGAGCATGGCGGCCTTCTCGGGCGAGATGTAGGGGTCGTAGCAGATGAGGCGGCAGTCCCACCCCTGGAGCCGCTTCGCGACACCGCTGCCGGTGCGCCCCAGGCCAACGATGCCGACGGTCTTCCCGGTCAGCAGGAAGCCCCGGTCGGCGTCGGTGCCCCACTCGCCACGGCGGATGATGGCCTCCTTGTGCTTGTAGCGCTTGCCGAGCTGCATCATCAAGCCGATGGTGGTTTCGGCGACGCCGGTGAAGTTCTCCACGGAGGGGCTGTTGGCCACCGCGATGCCGAGTTCGGTGGCGGCCTGCACGTCCTGGCGCTCGTAGCCGATGGCCGCGCCCACCACCAGGCGCAGGTGCGGCGCTGCCGCCATCACGGCACGCCGGGTGGCGCCGTGGATGAGCACATCGGCGTCACTGCACAGCTCGATCAGGCGCTCGTCCGTCCAGGGCGTGCGGTCGCTGTAGGACCGATCGGCCGACCCCCTGGAGTACTCGCGCCCGAACACCACCTCGTGGCCGGCGTCCCGAATGGCCTGGTACTCGTCGGGCGTTCCCGAGGGCTGTGGCACTACTACCTTCATGGTTCTTCCTCACCTGGCTTAGATGGATGTTGCTGCAGCACACCGGCGGTAGGCGTGGCGTAGGGGACGATGCCCACGGCCGGCTCGATGGTCACGCATCGATAGGCGCCATTGGTACCAGCGAAGCCGGCCCATCGGCAGCACGATGCAGGAGCAATGGCGTCAGCTTGCGTGATGCCTCACCGTCATGTCAATATGCGAGCTGCCCCGCGACCCTTGGCGGCGTGGAGCCCAACCTTGCCGCCATCGCGCGTCAAGCTAGCCAAGCGAACGGGAAGCGAGAATACTACTCCTGTGAGCCAAGCGCCTCACGGTTCCGTAGACGCTTCTGGATACTAACGATGACCACGACGTCTTTGCCCGGCGGGCCTTCTGCTGACAACGCCAGCATGTCCGCACTCAATGCTATTCAGGAGCGCGTCCTCTGGCTTGCGGTACGCATGGTCGACGAGGCCAACCGCCATGCTCAGCCTGGCGAAGCAAAGGTCGGCGGACACCAGGCGTCGAGCGCGTCCTCAGTCAGCATTCTCACTGCGCTGTATTTTCACTGGCTCCAAGACGGTGACCGCGTCTGTATCAAGCCGCATGCCAGCCCGGTCTTCCATGCGATTCAGTACCTGCTTGGGAATCTGGGCAGTGAGTACCTCAAGACCCTCCGCAAGTTCGGTGGGCTGCAGGCCTACCCAAGCCGCACCAAAGATCCCGACCCTGTGGATTTTTCCAGTGGCTCTGAGGGACTTGGGCCGGTGGCGGCGCTGTTCAGTGCCTTGGCTGACCGGTATGTGGAGCAGCACTTTGGGTCCGCCGGTTCGGCCCGCCGCAGGTACGTCGCGTTGATTGGTGACGCTGAACTGGATGAGGGCGTGATCTGGGAGGCCATCGGCGATCCGCTGGCCCAGAACACGGACCTGAGCAATGTGCTGTGGATCGTAGACCTGAACCGGCAGAGCCTGGACCGGGTGATCCCAGGTATTCGCGTCCAGCACCTGCAACAACAATTCGTTGCCAACGGCTGGCGCGTGCTCGAGGCCAAGTACGGTTCACAATTAGAGGCAGCGTTTGCGCAGGAGGGTGGAGAGACACTCCGGCAGCTCCTCGACGAGATGAGCAACGAGGAGTACCAGGCGTTGCTGCGAATGGAGGGGGGCGCCGTCCGGAAAGCACTCCTATCGCACGCTCCCGCGCAGCACCTGCAAACCCTTGAGCGGTTGCTCAAGCCGGTGCCGAATCAGGACCTCCAGCGCTTGGTGAGTGATCTTGGGGGACATGATCTCGCAGTCCTGCTCGACCGCTTGAACACGGTGGACCTAGCCGCTACGGCGCCGACCGTCATCTTTGCGTACACCATAAAGGGATGGCGGTTGCCCTTCGCCGGCGACCCACTCAATCACTCGGCGTTACTCACCGCTCGCCAGCTGGCCGCGCTGCAAGATGAATTGGGCATAGCGCCCGACAATGAGTGGGCGTTGTTCCCCACGGGCACGCCCGAGCAGCGAGTGTGCCAAGCGGCGGCGAACCGGCTCTACCCCCGAAAAGCCACGCACCTCAGGAACGTGGTGCTGAAAGCGCCCGCCGACTTCCCAACCGCCCCGCTGGCCGCAGCGTCCCGGTCGCTGTCGTCGCAGGAAGCGTTCGGCCGGGCGCTGCTTGCCCTCTCTCGTTTGGACACACCGCTGGTCAAGCGGATTGTCACGCTCAGTCCAGACGTGAGCATCTCCACCAATCTGGCTGGTTGGATAAATCATGCCGGCGTATGGGCAGAGCGCGCATCTGCGAAAGAGCTGCCGGTCTCGCCGCTTTTCCGATGGGCTCCCAGGCCGGGGGGTCAGCATGTGGAGCTTGGTATCAGTGAAATGAACTTGTTCATGGCGCTGAGCCAGTTCGGCCTTAGCCTGGAATTGTCCGAACAGGTGCTCTTTCCCATCGGTACGCTCTACGACTGCTTCGTTCCACGGGGGCTCGACGCGCTCGGCTATGCCGCCTACTCAGGCTCCCACTTCTTGTTCGCGGGAACGCCATCCGGTGTCTCGCTGAGTCATGAGGGGGGCGCGCATCAAAGCACCGTGACCGTCAGCATCGGCACCGAGCTGCCGAACGTACACCTTTACGAGCCGTGTTTCCAGCTTGAGACTGAATGGTTCATCTTGGAAGGCTTGAGAAGCTGCTTCGACCGGAGGACGGGAGGCATCACCTATCTCCGGCTGAGCACGAAGCCGATTGACCAGAGTCTCTTTGCGCCGGCACGAGCACGCTACGGTGACGAGGCGCTCCAAGCTCACGTGATACGCGGTGGCTATCGCCTATTCGACGCTTATGAAGATGGAGGCATGGACCGGAGGGCGGCTCCGGTAATCATCGCGAGCGTGGGCGCACTCATCCCCGAAGCAGTGTCCGCGGCAAAGCGGCTGTGTGAAGGCGGTGTGGCGGCCAGTGTCTTGAACATCACGTCGCTGGATAGGTTGTATGCGGGGTTCAGGCAGTCTCGTTTGGAAGCCATCGAGTTAAGCCAGCCGTCACCCGAAGCCTGCCACCTTGAGGCCTTATTCCGGCCAGAGGAGTACGAGGCGCCAATCGTCACCGTGCTGGATGGCGCCTCCCATGCCATGGCGTTTCTTGGCGCCGCGCGAGGACAGCAGGTTATCCCTCTCGGCGTGGACGTTTTTGGACAGAGCGGCGGACAGGACGAAGTGTACGAGTACTGCGGCATCAGCGAGGGGCACATCGTCAACGCTTGCCTGCTAGGAATACGGACCGCTCGAACACGGGTCAGCGGGAGCATGCAGTAGGCGCGCGCCAAACTGCTCCACCGACGAGATTGACAATGGGGTGTGAGGGCGCTAGTCTCCCCGAAGCTTGCTGCTCGCAAGTTCGCGAAGCAACAACGGGAATGTGTGCTTTTAGCCCAAGGGAGGCAATGCGTCATGGCTGATGTCGATGAAACCCTCGAACTGCTAAAGAAGCAGGAACAAGCCTCTGCCGAGGCTCTCGCAAAGGGTGGAGCGGCGGCAAAGGGCGCCCTAGTCGGCTTAATTGTCGGAGGCGTCGTAGGCGCCCTCGGCTTTGGGATCGGTGCGGCTCCCGGTGCAGCCGCCGGTGCGGCCGTAGGCGGCGTCGTGGGTGCAGCACTTGGCTGGTTGTTTGGCGGTTAGCTAACCTGGCTTGCTCGTACCCCCAATCCAAATCCTGGTGTGGAGATGCCTCTCAGAGGCTCCGTGGGGTGTCCTTACGCGGGTTGGATACACCTGGTGGACGGTCAGCCATTCGCTTTCGACGGGTTGTGGGCCGTCTGGAGAGTGGCTGCGCGCCCGCACGGTCAAACACCACGGAGCCGATCGAGTTTACGGGTCCGCGGCCTTGCTAGCGCCGGTCTCACCCCCTGGTGCACAACGTCCGGAACGCCAGCCCGGCCTACATTGAAGCAACCGCACGATAGAGGAGGTACCACCGCATGGCCAAGCAACGTGTGCTGATCGTGGGCGCCGGAGCTCGGATGGGGCCCACCCTGCTGTCCGGCCTCGCAGACAAGTACGAATTGACCGGCATCGACCTGCGACCCGTCGAAGGCCCGAACATGCATGTGGCCGATGCGCGCGATAGGGAGGCAGTGCAGCACCTGTTTGAGGGCCAGGACACCGTGGTCAGCATTCTGCGCATCACGCCCTATCCCGGCACCTGGGAGTCGGCGTACCAGCAGGACCTGCCGGCCTTCAAGAGCGTGTTCGAAGCAGCGCGTCTGGCGGGGGTCCGGCGCGTGGTGTTCCCGAGCTCCAGCCGCGCCACCGAGAAGTACGAGCACGACTATCCGTACTCGGCGATCTGTGCGGGCGACTACCGTGGTCTCAGCCCGGCGACGGTGCCACCCATCACCGCTGCCATGCCGGTGCGGCCAACCGGCGCCTACGGCATTGTGAAGGTCTTTGGTGAGACCCTCGGCCGCTGGTACTCCGATGAGTACGGGCTTTCCGTGCTGTGTCTCCGCTTCGGCACCGTGCAGCGAGCCGGTGAAGAAGCGACCCCCCTCCCCAACGCCCGCGCCTTTGCGACCCGTCTCTCGGCACGCGACCTCGTACACCTGGTCCAATGTTGTATCGATGCCCCGGATGAGGTGCGCTTCGGCATTTTCCCCGGCGTGTCCAACAACACCTGGAACTTCTGGGACCTCAGCGAAGCGCGGCGCGTCATCGGGTACAACCCGCAAGATGACATGGAGCGCTGGCGGCCGCAGTGAGCGCCGTCGCTCCTCAGTCCCGCTGCCGTCCCACCGGCGCTATTGCGTGACCACCCCTAACGCCAGCAACTCGACTGACTACCGCGGGCACCTCGTGCCTCTCCTCAACAGTGGTTACGCTATGCTGCAAAGGGAGGTGTGCGATGAGCGAACAATCGACTGACCTAGCTGCGCTGGCGCGTCTGGTGCAAGAGCACCAGGACCGTATCGAGATCGCCGGCCTCTGCGCGCAGTACTGCCACGCCATCGATGACCGCGACCTGGACAAGCTATGCGACCTGTTCACGGCGGACGGTACAAACTCCGGCAGGCACGGCCGCACAGAGATCCGACCGTTCTTCACCAACCGCTTCAACCTTTGGGGCATGTCGTTCCACAGCCCGTTGTCGCACATCATCAGCTTTCAGGGCACGGACAACGCCACGGGTATTCTGACGGGCTACGCCGAGATGCAGATCGAGGGCGAGTACTGGATCGCTGCCGCTCGCTACACGGACGTCTATGTGCGCGATGGGCGGACCTGGCGCTTCGCCGAGCGGACGCCAAAGTTCTACTACTACATGCGTCTCAGCGACTTTCCGGCGGGCTTCCAAGGGCACTACCGGCGCCGCTACACCGATGCGAACGCGATCCATGGCGGCGGTGTCCAGATGGCGCACCTGCCCGAAGAGGTGGAGACCTATCGCGCATGGGTGCGCCTGCACCCTGAGGCGCAAGAGGGCAGGGCGTAGGAGGAGGCGTTATGGACAAAGGACGCGAGCAGTACAACGAAGTTGGCCGCGGCAACTGGACGCCCTTCCTATGGCTGGCGTCGCAGGAACCGCACCGGCCCGCGTCGCTCGATGAGCGCATCGCCCTGCTGGAGGCGGAGCGCGACGTGCGCGACCTGCTGACGCGCTACGTCTACACCTGGGACGCCCGCGACGTGCAGGGCTGCGTCTCGCTCTTCTCCGAGGACGCCGTGCTGATCACGACGCGGGGGACGTACGAGGGCCGCGCCGCTATCCTTGCCAACTACCAGGGCATGGCGCTGGGCAAGCAGCCCGGCGAGGGCGAGGGCTCGCTACACCGGCCGGTCAACGTCCTGGTGCGCGTGGAGCCGGGCCTTCAGCAGGCATGGCTCACGGCTTACTGGCACGTCGTCGCTCAGGTGAGGTCGCTGCTGGGCAACTACTTCCTGCGCCTGGTGAACACGGACGCGGGCTGGCGCATCGCGGACTGCCGCATTGGCTGGGACTTCTACTCCAAGCACGAGCTACCGACCGAGCCCTACCCCGTGCTGGACAATGCCAGCGGCAGGCCGACGAGCGGCGAGACGGCCTTCGATTGGACGGGACGCGGCGGGCCGGAGGCGTTTCGGTTGGGGGCTGTACCACCCTCGCCTTGATCCCGTCCCTACGCAGCAGCGTGAGGTGGAATGAGGCTCATGTCGCGTCCACCGCCTCGATCAGCAGGCGCAGCGCGGCAGCGGCGAAGGCCTGCATGTTCGCGCGGCGGTCGCTGCTGCCGGTCTCGATGGTGGCGGTGCGCGCCACCGGGCCCGCCACTGCGAGCGCGGCGTGGCCGGCTGCGTCGCCGTAGCGGTTGCCGGTGGGGCCGGCCGCACCGGTCTCGGCCACGCCCCAGGTGGCGCCCATCCGCTCGCGAATAACGCCCGCCAGCAGCGCGGTGTGCGGCTCGGTGGATGAGCGGCCCAGGTCGATCTGCGCCTGTGTCATGCCCGCCAGCCGCATCTTGCCGTCGCCCGTGTACACCACCGCACCGCCCTTGAAATAGGCGGACGCTCCCGCCACGCCCAGCAGCGCGGCGTTGATCAGCCCGCCCGCCGCCGACTCCGCAACGGCCACCGACTGCTTGCGGGCCACCAGCTTGGCAGCCAGGGCTTCAGCCAGGGTATCGAGTTCGGTCATGGGATGCTCCTTCGGAAGTGGGAATGAGGAGATGAGGAAGTTAGGAAGCGAGAAAGCGGAACGTGAGCGCCGGTTTGGTCGTCCGGCATTCCGTGAAATTCCTCACTTCCTTACAGCCTCTCCTACGGCTTCAGCGCCAAATACCGCACCAAGTCCAGGTCGCCGGGCGAGTGGCCGAACGCGCTGAGCATGGCGGCCACCTCGCTGCGATGCTGCGTGCCGTGGTTGGCCACGTGCAACATCATCTGCCACAGTGGCAGCCGCATCGGCACCCCGTTGCTCGCCAACCGCTCGAACTCCTGCTGCAGCGTCTCGTCGGTGAGGCCGGCCAGGAAGCGGTCGGTAGCGGCGTGCACGGCCGTCCAGGCGGCCTGGACGGCCGCGGCGTCCGGGAACGCGGCAGGGTCGAGCTGGGTAAGCAGCGCCGGGTCGCGGTCGCGGCTGCCGTCCCACCACGAGAGCCAGCCCCGCTGAGCGTTCACCATGTGCACCAGCGTGTCACGCACGGGGCCGCGCCCCGCCGACTGTGGCGCCAGCCACTCCTCGTTCGTGCAGGCCTTGGCGGTTTCCAGCACCCGCCCCGTAGCCCAGTTGGTGTAGGCGTACATCAATCGCACGGCTTCAACCAGCATGTGTGCGTCTCCTCGTTGCCCATTGTAGTGTTCAGTCCCGCAGTGATGCAGCGACAGTATTACGGCGGTAAGAATTCAGTCTTGGAGGTCAAACAGTCCACGGGAGTTCGAGGCAGGGCTGCATGGATAGATCCCATTGCGTCGCATCCCACCCGCTCACCCTCAAAACTCCTTTTCCGAGGGGTCACCCCTCGGACTCTCCGGCAAGGAGGGCTGTCGCCCTCCCTGCACTCACCCGCCCCTAACGACCCCAAGCGACTGAACTGTTACATACAGCGGCGCAATTCCTTGACGCTGTGCTCACGCTCGGCTACAACTGCGTACAGTACCCTGCCTGGACGCCACCCACATGACCGCTCCCGCCGTGAACTTCCCCGCCGGTTCGCTCACCGCCCGCCTAGCCCGCGGCGAGACTGTGGGGCAGGTGGCGCCGCTCGAGGTCGTCCGGGCGGCCCCGCCCGCCAGCAACGCCGGGCCCGAGCTGTTCCACGCCGGTCCCTTTCGCTGTGAGTCGGGGGAGGTGGTGTCCGACATGGTAGTGTGCTACGAGACCTGGGGCAACCCCAACCAGTTCGGGTCCAACACCATCCTGTTGCTGCACGGCAGTGGCGGCGACCGTCTGCGCTACGGTGCCTACATCGGCCCCGGCAAGCCCTTCGACACCAACCGGTTCTTCGTGGTGGCGGTCGACGCCATCGGATCGGGACTGTCCAGCAAGCCGTCCACCAGCGGGCTGGGGCGGCACTTCCCGCGCTATAACATCCGCGACATGGTGCGGGTGCAGTGCCTCATGCTCAGCAGAGGCCTCGGCCTCACCGGCATCCGCTGTGTGGCCGGGGCGTCCATGGGCGGCTACCAGGCCATCGAGTGGGCGGTCACCTACCCGGCGTTCATCAAGCAGGCGGTGTGCATCATCGGGTCGGCGCAGCGCACGGCGCACCAGGTGTCCATCGGCGCCGCCATCCGGGCCGCGATCGCCGCCGACGCCCGCTGGAACGGCGGCGACTACACCGAGCTGCCGGTTGACGGCCTGCGTGCCGCCGGCGTCGCCTGGTTCCCTTGGATCTACGGCGAGGAGTGGTACCTGCAGTACGACGACGCGACCCTGGAGCAGGCGTTGGAGGACAGCCGCCAGCGCGCCGAGTCCAGCGACCCCCGGGACGCCCTGTCGCAAGAGGACGCCTGCAACGAGCACGACGTGGCGGCGCCCTATGGCGGCAGCCTTGTGGCGGCGTTGCGGCGGGCGTGGATGCCAGTGTTGGTGATGCCCTGCGCCACCGACCTGCTGGTGCCGGCCCGCAACAGCCGGCTGCTGGCCGAGCTGCTGCCGAACGCGACCTATGTGGAGATACCTTCGTATGCCGGGCACGGGGTGATGAGACGCGAGGTGGAGTTCATTTCGCACCACGTGCGCGCCTTCCTCGGCTAACCCTCGTGGCGCGCTCCGCCGCCGATATCACGGTGATGGGCATCCTGCTCGCGTTGGGCGTGGCCGGCGGAGCGCTCGCCACCTTCCTGCGCACCTCGGGCGACGACCCGACCGACACCCTGCAGGCGTTGTTCGCGTCGCTGGCGGCCGTGCTCGCCGGGGTCTCCGCCCGCTTTCTGCTGGACCGCGGTCAACCGGCGCTCGCCACGCTGCTGCTGGCCGCCGCCGTGTGCCAGACCGCCAACCTGCGCCCGCCGCTGGCCATGCTGCTGTTCGCGTCCGCCGGGGTGAACGCACTGTTTGCCGTAGCCGAACAATGGTGGCAGGGCCACGCCGCTCAGCGCGCGTCTGCAGCGCCCGCCACGCCGCCTGCGGCCCCGTCGGGAATAGCAGACAGGTGACACCCGCTGCAGGGTGTGGCAGGATACCGGCAAAGGAACGCCAATGACACTGAAACGCATTGCAGGGCTGGTGAGCTTGCTGGGCGCGATCATCGCGCTGGTGATGGGGCTGGTGGCGCTCGCCAATCAGTACGTGTATGGGCAGCTCAATCCCGGTGCTGCCCCCAGCGAACAGGGCGCGTTTGCTGGGGTGGTGGCAGCCGTGGCCGGCGTTGCGGGCTGGCGGTTGCTGTCGCGCAATCACCGCACCGGCGGCCTGCTGCTGCTGGCGGCGGCCATTACCCAGGCGGCCTTCGTGCAGCCGCCGGTCGCGGCGCCGGTGCTCGCGCTCGGCGGCGTGCTGGCCATCATCGCCAGCCGCATCCCAAAACCCGGCGGCGATACCCCGTCCACCTAAGCAGGCCCCACCGGTTCCTGATTCCCAACTCCTCGCTTCCTCATTTCCCACCCCCCGGAGGCCCCTATGACCATGCAATGGCTCAAAATCAAAGGCGACGAGGCCGAGTATGTCGACCACCTGGCGCTCCAGGCGCTGATCAGCCGCGCCTTCACCAAGCTGGGCCTGCCCGAGGCCGACGCCGCCCTGAGCGCCGACGTGCTGGTGCGGGCGGACCTGCGCGGCGTCGACTCCCACGGTGTGTCCAACTCGATGCCCAACATCTACGTGCCGGAACTGCGGAAGGGCAACGTCAACGTCCATCCCAACATCGCCACCGTGCACGAGACGCCCAGCACCGCCACCATCGACGGCGACCGCGGCATGGGCATGGTGGTGGGCGCCCACGCCATGAACCTGGCCATCGAGAAGGCCAAACAGGTGGGCAGCGGTTGGGTGGCAGTGCGCAACAGCAACCACTACGGCATGGCCGGATACTACGCCATGATGGCGTTGCCCCATGACATGATCGGCTTCAGCATGACGAGCGCCCGTCCCGGCGTGGTGCCTCTGGGCGGCCGCGTGCCCATGCTGGGCACCAACCCCATCGCCATCGCAGCCCCCGCGCTGGACGAGCCGCCCTTCGTGTTCGACGTGGCCACCAGCACGGTGGCGGCGCAGAAGGTGGCCATCGCCGCCATCGCCGGCCGCCAGCTCCCCGACGGCTGGGTGGCCGACCGCGAGGGCCGTCCTTCCAACGACCCCAAGTTGCCGCGCGACCAGCGGGTGCTGTTGCCCCTGGGCGGCGCCACCCGCGAAGGCGGCGGCCACAAGGGGTACGGCCTCGCTGTCGTCGTCGATATCCTCAGCGGCGTGCTCTCAGCGGCCGGGTTCGGCGCGCAGATGAGCGGGTTCAATTGCGGCCACTTCGTGGGCGCCTGGCGCATCGACGCGTTCCGTCCCGCGCTGGAGTTCAAACAGCAGATGGACGAGATGATCCGCGCTCTGCGGGCCACCCCACTGGCGGCCGGGTCGGAGCGGGTGTACGTGGCCGGCGAGCCCGACCACGAGATGGAGCTGGAGCGCCGCGCCCACGGCATTCCGCTGCACAAGAACGTGACCGCCTACCTGCGCCAGCTCTGCGCCGAACTCGGCATCGAACCGACGATCTAGGGCCCCCGCCGGCGCGAATCGCACCGCGTTCGGGCGTGCTGCTATCCTCCGCCAGAGTTCATGGCGATCCACTGCATTACGATAGCACGGACGATATCACGCTACCCGCAAACGGCGTTGAGGCACGTGCTGCCAATTGACCGAGGGAGCCCGCGTACTGTAACGTGTTCAATTGCAGGTTCACACAAGGAGTACGTGTCTTGGCCAATACGAAGACGGCATTGAAGCAGTGGAAGGTCAGCCTGAAGAAGCGGGCGCGCAACCGCCCTCTCCGGGCGGGCATGCGCACGCTCCTCACCAAGGCGCGTTCCGAGGTCGCTCACAAGTCGGCCGAGGCTGAAGCGTCGGTGAAGACGGCGATCGTGGCGCTCGACAAGGCGGTCACCAAAGGGCTGGTACACAAGAACAGTGCCGCCCGCCGCAAGTCCCGCCTGATGAAGCACCTGAACGCCATCAGCGCCGCCAGCTAGCGCGGCGTTTTCGCTAGCAACGCCGCCGGCCCGAAAGGGCCGGTTTTGCATTGCCCGCGAGTGGACTGAGTTGGGGCCGCCGGGCGGGTGCTTCGCCGGTGAACTGACGATGCCACGGTTGCCATGGCTGCTCGCGGCTCCGTGCAAAGACGAAGAGTTTGCGGATGGCCTTCGGATATCGTCATTGCGAGCCGTCAGACGGCGAAGCAATCTCCCCTCGTGGGCGCTGGCGGGGATGCTCGTGGCTTTCCGGCACTGGTAGGTCTGTCGTAGAGATTGCCACGTCGCCTTCGGCTCCTCGCAACGACGATCGGGTAGACGGCCGGCGAGATGCGACAGCGGCCGCACCTAACGCGCCCACCACCAACATGCGGGCTTGGGTAACAGTTCAGAAGTGTGGGGAAGTGAGGAGTTGGCGGCAAGCGAGGAAGGGGTTGAGGCCACGGGCTCGCCAGGTACCGAAGAGGGAGGCCAGGGTCATGGTGGTGATGGTGCCTTGGGAAGAGCGGGTGCCACCGCT
>ORMF010559583.1_pt1 | contig 12343 bp, 9 predicted proteins | sample 1779871 | NCBI WGS metagenome assembly ORMF01 (sample SAMEA104232316, study PRJEB22302) | groundwater metagenome | biome: forest; feature: aquifer; material: groundwater | place: USA | collected 2011-08-07 | depth 5.4 m | reverse complement strand
GGCCAGAGATATAACCGCCCTCAAGGAGACCGAAGAGCAACTCTTGGAATCAGAACGGCGGTACCGCGCCCTGTTTGACGCTAGTCCCAATCCAATGCTGGTCTATGATCGCGAAACTTTGGCGTTCCTCGCCGCGAACCAAGCCGCCGTTCGCACCTATGGCTACTTTAGCGATGAACTTCTTTCTCTGAAGGCCAACAGCCTATTGAGGAACGAGGACGGTTCTTTCCTCCACGGGGACATCGAGGGGGAGACTTTCACTGCCGGCGCCCCGCCAAGGAGGTGCAAACACCAAAAGAAAGACGGCACCACTATCGATGTTGAAATCACCTCGCAGCCAATTACGCTTGAAGGCCGCGAAGCAGTGATCGTGATCGCGATTGATGTGACTAAGCGGGTCAGAAGCGAAGCGGAGCGTCAAGTAATGCTCGACGTGATTCAAAGCGTCAACCTTACCGAAGACCTGGACGAGTTACTGAAGTTCATTCATCAGTCGCTCAAGAAGGTGCTTTACGCCGAAAACTGCTTCGTTGCTCTTTATGACAAAGAAACCAGTCTGTTTCAAAAGCCGCTTTATATTGATTGTTGTAGTCCGGTGTCTGTCGCCGCAGAAATGAAAAACGGTTGCGCAGCTTACGTTTTCCGTACTGGTCAACCGATTTTGATTACTCCAGGAGTATTTCGACAGCTCGCGGAAAGAGGAGAGCTCGAGTTGGTTGGCGCACCATCAGCATCATGGCTGGGAGTGCCGCTGAAGACTCCGGTGGAGAATATTGGGGTATTAGCCGTCCAACACTACGAAGATGAAAGTGCTTACACGGAAGATGATCTTCAGTTTCTTTCCTCGGTTGGCGTTCAGATTGCCTTGGCGATTGAGCGCAAACGCATCGAGGAACAATTGCGTTTGTCCGAGGAGCGGTTCTCGAAAGCTTTCAATTTCACGCCACTGCCGATGAGTCTGACCTCGCTTACAGACATGCGTATCATTGACGTGAATAATAGTTTTCTCACTCTCAACGGCTACCGACGGGACGAGGTCATCGGACGCACAGCGAAGGAACTTAATCTTTGGGCGGATTCTGTTCAAGGACAACAGCTCCTTCAGACTTTGAGAGTCAAACGGTCGGTCAGAGATCAGGAGATCAAGGTGCCTGGGAAAGATGGCGGCTTACGCACTTATTTGATTTCCGGAGAGATCATCAGTCTGCGTGGCGAGGAATGCATTCTTGCCGTTACCAGCGATATAACTGAGCACCGCGCCCTTGAAGAACAACTGCGGCAATCACAACGAATGGAAGCAATTGGCCAGCTTGCGGGTGGCGTCGCTCATGATTTTAACAATCTACTCACCGCCATAACCGGATACAGTGAACTGTCACTGAAGCGGTTGGGTATCAATCATCCCGTCAGCAAAAATATCGAGGAGATTCAGAAAGCCGGGTCGCGGGCGGCTGGTCTAACGCGCCAGCTGCTTGCCTTTAGCAGGAAACAACTCCTGCATGCCAAGTTGGTCGATCTCAACACGCTGGTCGCTGACATGGACAAGATGCTGCAACGCTTAATTGGCGAGCACATTGACGTCAAAACCATCCTGAAGCCGGATCTCGGACAGATCAAAGCAGATCCCGGACAGATCGAACAGGTGCTATTGAATCTGGTTGTTAACGCTCGCGACGCAATGCCTACGGGAGGCAAGATCACGATAGAGACGGGACAGGTTCATTTGGATCAGTCGTATGCCGGCGGTCACGTAGCGGTGATTCCCGGACCCTATGTCCTGCTGGCAGTGACCGATACGGGCAAGGGAATGGATGCGGCCACACAGACACGCATTTTTGAACCGTTTTTTACGACCAAAGATGTCGGGAAGGGAACAGGCCTTGGCCTTTCAACGGTCTATGGCATTGTGAAACAGAGCGATGGCTACGTATGGGTCTATAGCGAGTTGGAAAAAGGTACGACGTTCAAGGTTTACCTTCCGTGTGTAGGCGAACCATCTAAAGATGAAGAAGCAGCGCCGTTGCCGACTGACGCAGCGTCGGGAGATGAAACGATTTTACTGGTTGAAGATGAGGAGCAATTGCGTCGCTTAGCGCGGCACATTCTGGAGGCAAGCGGTTACAAAGTAATCGTTGCCACAAACGGCGTCGAAGGCTTGCAAATCTGTAAGGACTTTCCGGACCACATCGACCTGTTACTTACCGATGTTGTGATGCCTCTCATGAGCGGACGTCAGCTGGCCGAAAAAATGCTTGCGCTGCGCCCGCAGACCAAAATTCTCTACATGTCTGGCTATACAGATGATTCGGTGGTGCGACACGGAGTGCTCGAAGATGATGCCTTCTTCCTTCAAAAACCATTCGCGCCCTCCACACTGGAGTTGAAGGTTCGTGAGGTGTTGGATCAGCCATCAGATAATGTGGCTTGAATGAAAGGCTGACGGCCACTTGCACTTCTAGGTGCGTTGGAAGATGCGTTGCTATGAAAGATTCCTGTTGCCTCAAATAACCAACTGGTCCTAGACTGACTTCCAGTTCCCTCAAACACGACCAGTTGCCGCCTTTCTCCCAGCCCAGTTAACGAGCGAGCGTTCGTGCGTCCGATAGCCGAACCTCCAGTCATCGATTGCTAATGCGGGAAGCCTAAGGCAAGCGCCGCTGTTCCATGCACGGCTCTCGAAAAGGATCCATGCACCTATGCCATTACAAGTCCTAGTGATCGACGACGAACCTCAGGTACGCGAGTTTGTCAGTCAGGTGCTTGAAGACGAGGGCTGGGAGGTTACCCAAGCCGATTCAGCCGAACGTGCATTTGAGATGTTACGTGAGCGCGAATGGGCGGTTGTGTTCTGCGATATTATTTTAGGAGGAGCGGATGGTTTCAGCGTCCTGCGCCGGTTCAAGGAGGAGCTTCCGCAAACAAAGGTCGTATTAATGACCGGTCATGGTAGTGCCGCCGGTGCGCTGGATGCAACGGCTTTTGGCGCTTACGACTATCTGCTGAAACCATTCGGAGTCGAAGACCTGCGCTCACTCGCATCCGCGGTCTCTGAGCGTTTAATAAGTCGGCCTCGCCGGGTCGTCTCAAACAAACAACTTACCGCTCTATATGATTCCCCAGTGCATCTGATCGGACGCAGCCAGGCTTTCATCGAAGTGATGAAACAAGTTGGGCGAGTAGCAGCGACCAGCCTGCCCGTCCTCTTAACTGGAGAGTCCGGAACAGGAAAGGAAGTTGTTGCCGCAGCGCTGCATCAACGTGGCGAACGCTCAGATAGGCGTTTCGTGGCCGTAAATTGCGGCGCCATCCCCTCGGAACTTATCGAATCGGAATTGTTTGGCCATGTGAGGGGCTCATTCACTGGAGCGGAACGCGACCGGAGTGGTTTATGGGAAGAGGCGGATGGCGGTACCGTGTTTCTGGACGAGATAACCGAAACCACTCTAACATTTCAGGTAAAGTTGCTCCGCGCGCTGCAGGAAGGTGAGATTCGCCGAGTCGGTGCCAACGCAACTCAGAAAGTTAATGTTCGCGTCATTGCTGCAAGCAATCGCGATGTCGAAGCGGAAGTGAAGGCTGGAAGATTCCGCCAGGATCTTTTCTATCGCTTAAACGCTGTATCGATTGTGTTGCCGCCATTACGAGAGCGGCGAGAAGACATCCTGCCGCTGGCCAAGAGTTTTGCCGATAAGGTTTACTCACTGAATCCAAAGGTGACGTTTTCTCCCGAAGCCCTGTCATTATTGGATGGTTATTCCTGGCCCGGGAATATTCGGGAATTGGAAAACGCCGTGGTGAGGGCGGCAGCCATGTGCGACGGCACAATTCGTTCGCAGGATCTGCCGCAACGAATAAGGAGTTATCACGCGGATAAGGTTAGGGAGACGCAAGCAGAAATCGACGCCGCGCGAATAAACGTCAACGAAAAATGGCGATCACTAGCCGAGGTTGAAGCTCGTTATGTTAAGGAAGTACTCGAGCACACCCGCGGAAACAAACAAGCTGCAGTACGCATCTTGACAGTTGATCGTAAAACGCTCGACCGGATGATCAAGCGGCATAAGATCGACGTGGAAGAAATAGCTCACCTTCCCTCGCGCGCGGCGTAGGTAGGCTATGGTTTAGCAGATCCGCCGTCTCATAATCTGTTGGTTCGGGGATCGATCCGTACGGGGGCACCAATCATCTGGTGAGCCTCCTACGGCATCGTCGTGAGCTTTCGTGCATAACACCCAAATCCACAATGGCGAGAAGATGGCACGATTCATCCGATCTTACGTTCGAATCATACCCTCCTTTGTTGAACCTTTGCCATAGAATACAATCCGTTCACCCAGTGGGAGACAGATGAGACCAAAGGCGTTTGCAGAGCCGAAGAATGGCTAACCAGATACCCCACGAACCAAAGATTTATCACATTGTCCACGTCGACCGACTGGCCTCGATCATCGCCGGTGGGCTCTGGTGCGACGCCGAGGTTGTTCGTCGCGCCCCTCCGGGGACCACGATCGGAATGCACGCAATTAAACAACGACGGTTAACTGAATTGACACTCGCCAGCCACCCGGGCCTGTACGTAGGCGAGTGCGTACCATTCTATTTTTGTCCTAGGTCGATCATGCTTTACTTGATCTACCAGGGCAACCATCCGGACCTGGAGTATCGTGGGGGGCAAGGTCCGATCATTCATCTTGAGTCGGACTTGAGGCAAACGGCCGATTGGGCTGAAGCACAAGGTCAGCGGTGGGCGTTCACACTCGGTAACGCCGGCTCCCGCTATTTCGAGGATCGAAGCGATCTCAATCAGTTGGGTGAGATTGATTGGAACTCAGTTACTGCGAGGAACTGGAGCGGTTGCAAAGAGGGGAAACAAGCTGAATTCCTGATCGAGGGCCAGTTCCCGTGGGAGTTGATATTGCGGGTCGGAGTGCTGTCCCGAACCGTTAACGATCAAGTTCTCACAACCCTACAAGCTGTGCCTCATAAACCCGTCGTCGAAATCAAACCGGAGTGGTACTATTAGAAGCACGGAGAACCGCATGATCGAATACAAGAAGGGAGACATCCTTTTAGAAGACGCTGAGGCATTGGTGAATACGGTCAACTGCGTCGGCATTATGGGACGAGGGATCGCTCTTCAATTCAAGAATGCATTCCCAGAGAATTTTGAGTTCTACGTTACTGCGTGCGAGCGCAACGAGGTGCAACCTGGGCAAATGCTGGTCTTCAAAACTGGTAGACTGACGAATCCTAAGTACATCATTAACTTTCCGACAAAGCGTCACTGGCGCGGAAAGAGCAGAATCGAGGACATAGATGCCGGGCTTGTCGCGCTAGCTAATGAAATTCGCTCGCGCAACATTCACTCGATTGCTATACCCCCTTTGGGTAGCGGGTTGGGTGGGCTCGATTGGTCTAACGTGCGTCCGCGCATTGAAAACAGTTTACGAGGCCAGGACAATGTCAGGGTTGTGATCTTTGAGCCAGCGGCCAGTTCGGATGACACACGGTTCAACCACTCAAGCGATGTACCCAAGATGACAGCGGGGCGCGCGGCGTTAGTCGGATTGATCAGTCGTTACCTTGGCGGATTACTCGACCCGTTCATTACGTTGCTCGAAGTTCACAAGTTAATGTATTTCATGGAACAATCCGGTGAGCCGTTGCGTTTGAAATTCACCAAGGGCCCATACGGACCATATGCTGAGAACCTTCGGCACGTGCTCAAGGCGGTCGAAGGGCACTTGGTGTCTGGATACGCCGACGGCGGAGACGTACCAGACAAGCAATTGAAACTTGTGCCCGGCGCGCTCGACGATGCCGCTGCTTTCCTGGAGTCTAACTCTGAAACCCAAACGCGCTTAGACAAGGTTTCGGATCTTGTAGAAGGATTCGAGTCACCCTTCGGTCTTGAGTTACTCGCAACGGTGCATTGGACCGCAAGCAAGGAAGGTGCACGATCGATCGAAGACATCGTGAGAATGACCTATGCCTGGAGCGACAGGAAGAGGCAGTTTACCAGGAGACAAATTGCGCTTGCCACCAACGTGCTATCGCACAAGGGATGGATAGCGAATGTGAATGAACCTGGTTCTGCATAATAAATGGTCAACAGTGTTCTGCGTCATCAATTAGTTCGACTACAAAACCGCGAGGATCTAACTCGAGATGAGGCAGCAGAATTGCTGGTAGCTATGCTGGCAGACGACGCGAGTGACGTGCAAATCGCAGCGACGCTCGTCGCATTGTCGGCTAAAGGCGAAACAGTTGATGAACTTTCCGGACTGGCCGAGGAGCTTCGCGAGCGCGCTGTTAGAGTTAATTCTGGCCATGAAGTTTTTGTATTGGTACCGCGGGCACGGGCTCGAGCGTTGCGAAAACTTTCAATGTCTCAACGGCGACCGCATTTGTAATCGCCGGCGCCGGGTTGGCCGTTGCCAAGCATGGCAATCGCGCCGCCAGCAGCAAGTCGGGCAGTGCAGATGTCCTAACGGCGCTCGGCGTCAAAGTCTCTGCGTTAACGAAAGTCAGCGAACACTGCCCGAACGAAATCGGAATCTGTTTTATGTTTGCGCCGCTTCGGCGCGCCCGCCGGATAGCTCAAAGGGCTGAGCAGGTTAAATGTCGTGTGAATCCCGAGTTCGCGACGAATGCCCGCAACCCGTGCCGTGACGCCATTGAGGCGCAGCCTCAAAAAGATACGAGGCTGATACGTGTTGAAAGCTAAAGTGGAAATGCAGATGGCAAAAGTCGAGACACAACCTGATGAACTGGGCCACTGGGGAACCTACGGTGGCGGTTATGTTCCTGAAACGCTGATGGCGCCGCTTGAAGAGTTGGCTGCTGCCTACCTCAGTACCCGTACGGACCCGGCGTTTGGGTGCGAGTTTAACGACCTTGCTGAAGAACTACGCCGGCAGACCCACGCCGCGATGGGGCGTGGTACACGAATAGTTCTTGTGTTGCACACTCCGCGTGAGAAGTGTTGAGGCATATTCGACGAGATCTCAGATCTACCTCGTCAGCAGGCCTTTAGCCTGGTTTGTCGACTTCGGGCCAAGACCGAATAGAGCAAAAGATCTGATCGCGGCGCCGGTTTGCCCTCGCTGAAGAGGTCTTCTTGCCCCGATGCTTATTTACAAACTTCCTTGCCCTTGCAGAGAAGCCCCTCAAAAAGCAACTACAATTAATAGAGAGGACTGATGGGTAGCTAGCGAACCACTAGATCCCACGGTTAGCTCAGGATGGTTGGGCGCTTTTTGCGAGGAAGGGTGCCCAACCCAATCTTAGGGGATTGCATCCTTTTGCACCGAACAAGGGAGCTTCGGCTGGCTTGAAAAGGCTACTTAAGTCTGCATAAGAACAATTGAATTGCCCGCAATTTGTAACCGTGGTATCTGTTTACCGGCACTGAGAGTGAAGTGGGTTAGGGACTCTGAGAAACTTTCTAATGAATGGTCAGCATCAATTCTTCGAGGTGGGCAGGAAGCCCGGACGGTCTGTGAGAGCGCCGCTCAGCATAGGCCATCCGGCCTTCGTGTCAGTCCTCGTATTGGTCGTCGTCGTAGTAGTAGACATTATTCTGCTTCACAGCAGCGGATGACGACCGGGCACACCTGCAGGGGAAAAAGGGCCGTCATCCAACAGGGAAGGATGACGGCCCTTGAACTTTTAGGATGAGAATATGACTTCAATTGTAACGTTGGAACCCGAAGTGGCAGCGACAGTATCTGATGGCTCAGACCCCGAAATGCCGGAAGAGTTTCCTGGGGCGCGCATTCTAATTGAAGCGTTGCTGCGCGAAGGTGTGGACACAATCTTCGGATACCCCGGCGGAGCAGTGCTACACATCTATGACGAGCTGGCAAGAAACCAGCACCGGCTACGACATATCCTTGCACGTCATGAGCAGGGCGCTGTTCACATGGCCGAGGGCTATGCTAAGGCCACAGGCCGAGTGGGAGTTGCCCTGGTGACGTCGGGCCCTGGCGCCACGAACGCGGTTACGGGGATTGCAAATGCTTTCATGGATTCCACACCGTTAGTCGTCATTACGGGCCAGGTACCCAGGAAAATGATCGGCAGTGATGCCTTTCAGGAAGTCGATACAGTAGGCATCACCAGACCTTGCACGAAATACAACTACTTGGTTCGTGAGGCTAGTGAGATGGCTGAGGTTGTGAGAGAAGCCTTTCACCTGGCCGGCACTGGGCGTCCCGGTCCCGTAGTGATCGATATTCCTAAGGATGTCACTGCTGAGCGAGCGGTGTTTGTTTATCCGGAGAAGGTAGATCTGCCGGGCTACCGTCCGAACAAACGCGCGGAATACAAGCAAGTAGAGCAGGCGCTGGAAAAGATTGAGCAGGCGAAGCGTCCGATTCTTTATGTCGGTGGGGGCGTCATCCACGCTAACGGCTCAGCTGAATTGTTGCAGTTAGCAGAAAAGCTGCGTCTGCCGGTGACGCCTACGTTGATGGGCCTGGGTTGCTTTCCTTCAGGACATCCTCTGTCCCTGGGAATGCTCGGAATGCATGGTACCTACTGGGCCAACATGGCGATTTCTGAATCTGATCTCATTGTTGCCATCGGAGTGAGATTCGATGATCGGGTTACCGGTGCGCTGGAGAAGTTTGCGCCGCACGCCCAGATCATCCACGTCGATGTTGATCCCTCTTCAGTTAGTAAAAATGTTCGCGCACATGTACCTCTGGTAGGAGATGCGAAGAGCGTCATGCAGCAGATGTTGGATTGCCTCGATGGGGAGGGAGAAGCCCGACCATTAGAGAGGGCTCCAATGGCGCAACTCGAAGCCCTCACTGACGGTCGGGCTACTGCCGCGGAGCAAAGACTCGCTGCATGGTGGCGACAGATTGAGGAATGGAAAGAGTTTGCTCCGCTAACGTACGAGAATTCCGACGAAGTCATTAAGCCACAGTTTCTCTGCGAAGAGCTCTACCGCTTAACGGGCGGTGACGCGATCATTGCAACCGACGTTGGCCAGCACCAGATGTGGCTAGCGCAATACTATGGCTTCAATGGCCCACGTCAATCAATCACCTCTGGTGGCCTTGGTGCTATGGGGTTTGGCTTTCCCGCTGCGGTCGGCGCGCAATTGGCTTTTCCAGACCGACAGGTAATTGCTTTTGTCGGTGACGGCGGGTTCCAGATGACCGCACAAGAATTGTCGACGGCGGTGCAGTACAAGACCAACACCAAGATCATCGTGATGAACAATAACTACCTTGGCATGGTGCGCCAGTGGCAGGAACTGTTCTATGACGGCACCTATTCTGCTGTTGGTATGGATGGGGCACCAGACTTTGTGAAACTCGCGGAGGCTTATGGCGCTGTAGGGCTGCGGGCCAGCAAGCCCAGTGAACTAAGCGCAGTGCTGGAACGCGGATTGTCCATGCCCGGTGTCGTGGTGATGGAGATTGTCGTGACTGCCGAGGAAAACGTCTACCCAATGATTCCGCCTGGGGCGGGACTAAAGGAGATGGTTCTGGGATGAGGCACACGTTGGCAATTCTGGTGGAGAACCGTTTCGGCGAGTTGGCCCGCATCGTCGGGCTCTTTAGCGCGCGCGGTAACAACATCGAGAGTTTGACGGTTGCTGAAACCCTCGAACCCAAAATCTCTCGAATGACTCTGGTAACGAGCGGCGATGACTTAGCGGTTGAAAAGCTTGTCAGGCAAATTGATAAGCAGATCCGGGTGCTATCGGTTGTTGACCTGACAAGGCTGGATCACATTGAGCGCGAAATGGTGCTGGTTCACGTTAAGGTTGAAGCGGGCAACCAGCGTTTGGAGGTAATGCGCCTGGCCGGCGTCTTTGAAGCGAAGATGATTGACGTTTCCGAAGATGGCGTAACGGTCGAGGCGGTAGGCGAACGTTACAAAGTAGAGGCTCTGCTTCGTTCTCTGCAACCGTTCGGCATTCGCGAGCTGGCTCGTGCGGGGACATTGGCGATTGGTCGGTTGCCGGCAGCGTCTGCCACTGAAGAGGTCAGAGAAAGGATTGCTGTTGGATAAGTTGAACCTTGCTGATTCTAATGCGGCGGCAAAGAACCTTGAAGAACAGTCCGTCTGAGATTGCCATCCGCAAATTCTTAGAATAACCCTGGAGGATAGTTGAAAGTTTTCTACGACAAAGACGCAAACCTTGAGCATCTTGATGGCAAGAAGATCGCCGTCATCGGTTACGGCAGCCAGGGACACGCTCAGGCCAATAACTTGAAAGATTCCGGGTGCGATGTCGTGGTCGGTCTAAAGTCAGGAAGTCCTGCTCGCGAGAAGGCGAAGGCTGCCGGGTTGGAAGTCATTAACACTGCCGATGCCGCGCAAGTGGCCGATATTGTCATGATGCTCGTGCCTGATGAGCTGGCGCCGGGGATTTATAAGGACGAAATTGAACCCAATCTCAAGCGCGGCGCTTATCTCGCATTCGCTCACGGCTTCTCGATCCACTTTAAGAAAATCGTTCCGCGCGAAGACTTAAATGTCTTCATGGTTGCTCCTAAAGCACCGGGTCATCTCGAACGCTACGAATATACAGAAGGACGTGGAGTCCCGTGTCTCATAGCGGTCCATCAGGACCCCGCCGGCGATGCGCGCGAAGTCGCGCTTGCTTACGCTTCGGCCATTGGTGGCGGCCGAGCCGGAATCCTCGAGACGACTTTCAAAGAAGAAACCGAAACAGATCTCTTTGGAGAGCAGGCCGTGTTGTGTGGCGGGTTGACCTCCCTCATCCAAGCGGGTTTCGAAACCCTGGTCGAAGGTGGATATGCGCCTGAGATGGCTTACTTCGAATGTCTTCATGAGCTCAAGTTAATCGTGGATCTGATCTACGAGGGCGGCATCGGGAACATGCGGTATTCGGTTTCGAACACGGCCGAATACGGCGATCTGACCAGAGGCCCAAAAGTCATTAATCGATCGGCGCGTCGCGAGATGCGGCAGATACTCAGAGACATCCAGTCGGGGAAATTTGCGGATGAGTGGATGGCCGAGTGCGAAGCAGGCAAGCCAAGGTTCTCCGAGTTGGAGTCTCGAGGCAGCGACCATCAGATCGAGAGCGTTGGCGCGCAGTTGCGCGAGATGATGCCGTGGCTGAAGCAGGCAAGAATTGTGGATCGAGCCAAGAATTGATGAGGTCAATATGTGCTTTTACGATTGGAATAACATGACGCCGGCTGAGAGCTCTGCGATGTATTTGCGGAAGGTTGCGGTTGGCGAGAACATCGCGGTTTCGAGAGTTGAGGTGAAAGAAGGGTCGATCACCCAGAGTCACAGCCATAGCAACGAAGAGGTAGTGATAGTTCTGAAAGGCGCCTGGCGTTTTGATATTGCCGGCCGCCAGGTGACGGTTTGTCCTAACCAGATGCTCATCATCCCACCAGAAACGGAACACTCTTCTGAAGCACTGAAAGATACGGTGGCCCTGGATATTTGCACTCCTACACGAAGCGATTGGGTATCCGGCGAAGACCAGGTTCTCCGAAACGACCCAGATCAAAACCTGTGGGCGGTGTGATGCCTTGATGAGGTAATGAATGTCATTTGCGCAGTCAAGATGGGTGTGGAGAAATGGCGAATTGGTCCCGTGGGCTGACGCCACCATTCATGTATCGGCTCACGGGCTCCACTACGGCAGCGGCGTCTTCGAAGGTTTGCGCTGCTATGAGACCGCCGATGGTCCGGCTGTCTTTCGCCTTGATGCCCACCTCGAACGTCTCTACGCTTCAGCAGCCGTTTACGGAATAGGTATACCACACTCACGCGAGGAACTCGCGCAAGCGATCTGCGACGTAATTAGCCGCAATGAATTCGCAAGTTGCTACGTGCGACCGATCTGTTTTTACGGCAGCGATACCTTGGGGCTACACCCGAGTAACTGTCCGGTTGAGGTGGTTATCTTCGCCTGGCCATGGGCAGCGTACCTGGGTGCGGAAGGATTGGAGAGCGGTGTGCGAGTGACAGTTTCGCCCTGGCTGAAGTTTCACTCGCAGATGCTACCGACTACAGCTAAGGCCTGCGGTCAATATCTCAACTCAATCCTGGCAGTACGAGACGCGGTGGCCCGTGGCTTCGATGAGGCGCTGCTGCTTGATGCTTACGGCTTTATTGCAGAAGGATCGGGCGAGAATCTCTTCCTGGTGCGTGATGAAAGACTTTTCACAAACAATGAGAATCATTCAATCTTGATGGGTATCACGCGGGATTCCATTATCGAGCTCGCTCGCGACCTTGGATATGCGGTGGAAAGCAGAGTGCTCCAATTGGAGGAGCTGTTGACGGCGGACGAAGCGTTCTTTACGGGGACGGCAGCAGAAGTAACACCGAT
>ORMF011259696.1_pt1 | contig 12349 bp, 13 predicted proteins | sample 1779871 | NCBI WGS metagenome assembly ORMF01 (sample SAMEA104232316, study PRJEB22302) | groundwater metagenome | biome: forest; feature: aquifer; material: groundwater | place: USA | collected 2011-08-07 | depth 5.4 m | reverse complement strand
TTCATCGGACCCTTGTACTTCGCGGCCAACGGCGGGCTCTCCAGCAACCTGAAAACGCCGATTGTCGGCGGAGCGGACGAGAACGTCACGTTCACCACGACGGCCGGCAGCACCACGGTGACGCTTACGGGCTATGAAGAATAACGACGTTACGATCCTGACGCTCTTCGGCGGCCGATGGCACACGCTGGAGCCGTTTTTGCAGGGGCTCATCGGGCTGGACTGGCCGGCGGAGCGCCTGCGGCTGCTCTGGTACGCCAACGCCTCCGAGACGTTCGTGGGGCCGCTCAAGATCCAGGCGGAGTGGCTCAAGAGCAAGGGCTACCGAATCGACCTGGTTCGCGACGCCACCCTTCCCCCGGCGGCCCGCGTGTTCCACGAAGGCGACCTGCGCAGCGTCGAGCACTTGAACGCGATCGCGGTGCTCTACAACGCCGCCTGGCAGCATGTGCGGACGAACGACGCGCTGTTTCTGGAGGACGACGTCGTCGCCCCCAGCCACGCCCTGAAGCGGCTGACGGCGGCGCTCGACGCCCACCCGAAGGCGGCGATCGCCGCCTCCTGCGTGTTCGACCGGCACAACGCCGGCGTGGTGTTCGTCTGGGACGTGGTGCAGGCGCCGGTCTTCAAGAACGGACGGATCCGGTTCCGCCACGAGCTGGTTCCGCCCGGCCAGCCCTGGGGGGTGAGGCGAGTGTCGGCCGGCGGGTTCTCCTGCACGCTGATCCGCCGGTCCCGGCTTCCGAAAGCGTTAAGGGCGGAGTTTCCATTCAAGGTGAAGAATCCGATCAAAGGCCAGGAGCACATCAACGGCTGCGACCTCGTCTTTTGCCTCGAGGCGCAGCGATACGGGAGGGAGGTCTATGCGGACTTCGACGTCCGCGCGCTGCACATCGACTCGCAGGCGCGGATCCACTAAGCGAACGATTCTGACGGCCGCCGCGATTCTTCAGATCGCCGGCGGCCTGCTGGATCCGGTTCGCACGGAAGCCAAGCCGTGGGCGGAGGAGGAATTCGCTCCGCCGGCGGCGGCAAAGAAAGACGCCTTGGCCGTGCTCAAGGCGATGGCGAAAGAGAAGGCTCTTCTGAAAGCCGGCGAGCAGGCCTGGGTTCCCGGCGGCTACCTGGGGCCCAGTAAAAACTGGGGATGACGATGCAGATAACGGACGCGCCCATCGAACAGCTGAAGTTCGCGGATTACAATCCGCGTTCGATGAGCGCCCACGACTTCGAGGCGCTCAAGCGCAGCTTGCGCGAGTTCGGCTGGGTGGAGCCGGCGGTCGTCAATACGTTCCCCGGCCGGGAGAACGTCATCATCGGCGGCCACCAGCGGGTGCGGGCCGCGCAAGCGCTGAACCACAAAACCGTTCCGGCCGTGTTCATCCGCGTTGCCCCGGCCCAGGAGAAGCTGCTCAACCTCGCGCTCAACCGGATCAGCGGCCAGTGGGACGAGGACCGTTTGAGCGAGCTGATCCGGCAGCTGAGCGAAGAATCCGACGGGGACATTTACTTGAGCGGCTTCACCGGGCAGGAGCTGGCCGCCCTGCTGACCGAAGGGCTGGCGAACAAGCGAACGGAGGCCGATCCCGACGACGTTCCGGCCGTTCCCGCGGAGCCGGTTTCCAAGCCCGGCGAGCTGTACGAACTGGGCCCGCACCGGATTCTCTGCGGCGACGCGGCGAAAGCGGAGGACGTGGACCGGCTGCTGGGCGGACAGAGGGCGAAGCTCGCCGTGACGAGCCCGCCCTACGGCGTCGGCAAGGAGTACGAGGAAAAAGGCGTTGAGGCGTGGCTGGCCGCGATTAAGCCGGCGGTGGAGCAGATCTGCCGCGTTTCCGAGGCGGTGGTTTGGAACATCGGCGACCTCTACGCCACCGGCAGCCAGTTCATCGAGCCGACGTTCGCCTACAGCATTCTCCTCTTCAAAGAACAGGGCCTTCAGCCGATGTGGATCCGGATCTGGCTAAAGCAAGGAATGAACTTCGGCGTTGGGCCTTATCACCTTGTCAGCCACAAGCCGGTTCAGCAGTACGAGTATTTGGCTGCGTTCGGGCAGGACGCTGGCGCGGTGACGCTGGAGGATGTGGCGGATTTCGAATATTTGATGGCGTTCTCGCGCGGCCGCGAGAAATTCGTCAAGCGCCTGGCTCCCGCCCAGAGAAAACAGTGGGGCTACGCTGGCGTCTGGGCGATGAAAACGGTCAGCGCCAACAAAGAGCATCCGGCGATGTTCCCAGCGGAACTGCCCCGACGAGCGCTCATGATGCATACCGATCCCGGGGACGTTGTGTTCGATCCGTTCATGGGTTCAGGTACCACGCTGATCGCGGCCGAGCAGTTGCAGCGCCGGTGCATGGGGATGGAGCGGGAGCCGAGGTATGTGGACGTCATTCGGGATCGATACGCCCGGTTTGTCGGCAAGCCGGAACTGGCAGCGCACCCGGCTCAATTGAAGGCAATCTGAAGCGATGCCCACCGACACGGTTCCGATCAGCGCCCTGCAATTCGCCGATTACAACCCCAGGAGCATCTCGACCCACGACTTTGAGAGTCTCAAGCGCTCCATCAAGCAGTACGGATTCCTTGAGCCGGTCGTGGTCAATCGGTTCGCCGGCCGGGAGAACATCATCGTCGGCGGCCACCAGCGAGTGCGGGCCGCCAAAGCGCTGGGGCTTATCGAGGTGCCGGTCATTTACGTGAACCTTCCGCTCAAAGAGGAACAGCTCCTGAATCTGGCGCTCAACCGGATCAAGGGCGACTGGCAGGAGGAGCAACTTGTCCAGTTGATCGGTCAGATCCAGAATGGTCAGAATTTGGACCTTACCGGCTTCACAGATCAGGAATTGGACAAACTCCTGTACGGAGTTCTCGCAGGCACCGGCGTTTCTGAGGACGAGTTTCGGGTGGAGGACATGCTGCCCAAGGGAGAACCGATCACCCGGCTCGGTGAGATCATCGAGCTGGGCCCGCACCGACTGGCCTGCGGGGACGCGCGAGATGAAGCGTTGATGAAGCGGCTGATCACCGACCCCATCGATCTGCTTTTTACCGATCCACCCTACAACGTCGACTACCAAGGCGGCCGATTCGGCGGGATTCTAAACGACGCGCAAGCTCCGGAGGATTTCCAGCGATTTATTACGGATGCATTCCGGGTGGCGTTCGGACGGATGCGGGCAGGGGCGGCCTTTTACATCTGCATGGGCTGGTCAAGCTATCCGGCGTTCGTTCAGGCGCTTAAACCCATCGACATCCACCTGGCCAACATCATCATCTGGGTCAAGGACAACGCCACGATGGGCTGGCACGACTACCGGTACAAGCATGAGCTCCTCGTGAAGGGAGCCAAGCGGGACAAAGAGCCGGCTCATGCGCTGGCCTACGGTTGGAAGAAAGGCGATCATTACTTCGCGCCAACCCGGGAAGAGGCGGATGTCTGGCATATCCGCAAGCGCCACAACCGGGAATACGTTCACCCTACCCAGAAACCGCTGGCTTTGATCAGCCGGGCGATCAACAACTCCAGCCGCACGGGAGAGTTGATTCTCGACCCTTTCGGTGGCAGCGGCAGCACGTTGGTCGCCGCGGAGGCGGCGGGCCGCCGGTGCGTCATGGCGGAGCTGGATCCGAGGTATTGCGACGTGATCCGCGCCCGGTACGCCCGGTACATCGGCCAAACGGGGCAGGCCGTTGCCCAACAGGCGGAGTTGCCGAAATGAGCGCCCAGCGCCGAGGAAACAAGCTGGCGACCCAGCTTCGCGCCCAGCGCATTTGGCGGATGAAACTCAAAGGGCTCACCACCCAAGAAATTGCCACTCAGGAAAAGCTCTCCGAGCGGGCCGTTCGGTGGCATCTCGAACTGCATCAACGGGTTATCGATCACAAAGTCAGGAATCTGACTGTTGCCATTATTGCCGCGGAATTGCTGGCCAGCTCGGAAGAGCGGATTCGCCAGCTTTGGGGAGCGTACCTCAAACCCGACAGCAGCGAGACGGCTAAGCTCAACGCGCTGGCCCAACTGCGGGATGAAGACGGCGAGGTCGTCAAGCACATGCAGTCGCTGGGGCTGGTTCACAAGGAGGCCGACCGCGTGGAGCTGACGGTGTTTATGAAGGAACTCATGGATATTGTGAAGGAGGTGATTCCGGATGACCGAGTCCTCCACCGCCTTGCTCGAAAGCTCGATCAGCGGGCAGCTTCGCTTGGCGGCCGGGATGCTGCGCGGGGAGCGCCAAGAGGATCCCCGGCAGGACATCAACCGGTTCATTGAAGCGGTAGTCCACGACAGCCAGACCGGCGGGTACGTCCGGCAGGCGGCGATCCACCGTAGCTGGCATGCGCACGTGCAGGAGTGCCGCGCACGGAAGAAGTTCGCCGGTGTCCTGGCGCCGTGGGGCCACGGCAAAAGCTTGCAGATGTCGATTGCAACACCGTTGTACGAACTGGGGATGAATCCGAACCTGCGGATCAAAATCGTGACGAATACGCCGGAGTTTGCCCAGGCCCGGCTGCAGGCTTGCCAGGAATACATCCTGCGCAGCCCGGAGTACCAGCGGATATTTCCGCACATCCGGTCGTCAAAGCCAGGGGATTGGAACAAGCACAAACTGGTTGTGGAGCGCGACAGCTACAGCCCTGACGGCAGCATTGAGGCCTACGGGATTTTGCAGACCGCCACCGGTGGCCGAGCGGACCTGCTGGTTTTCGACGACGTCGTGGATTTGAACAACGCGATCTTGAGTCCCGCGATGCGCCCGAAGGTGATTGAGGCGTTTCACAACGTCTGGCTGCCGCGGCTGGAGCCGGGCGGGTTCGCCATTTACATCGCCACCCGGTGGCATCTGGAGGACGTGACCGGCGTGTTGATGGCCAACCCGCAGTGGCAGTTCCTGGTACAAGCAGTCAATGAGGATATGACCTGCATTGAAAGCGAGGTGGTTGGAGGCCATGAGTAAATCAACGGCTTCATCGAGCAAACGGATAAGCAAAGAGGAGGATCGGCGGTTCCGTTACGGCGCAGGAACATGCCCGATCAAATGGCTCGTCGTTCGGACCTTGATCGATTGTCTGGAGTTGATCGAAGGCCAAATATCGGAGGATCTATGGCACGAAGTCGCCGTCCTCGCCAAAGTGCGGAAGGTCATCGCTAAGGCGCTCGATCATAACTGTTATCTCTGCTCCAAGAAAAGGAATGAGTTGTGACGACTGGGCAAATCTCCCTCTGGGAACCCAAATGGTCGCAAGAGGTACTCGTTGCCAAACGCCGAATGGTGGGAGAGCGGGCCTACAACCGCGGCTTTCGACAAATGGCTTTAAGCGACGAGGAAAAGACGTTCCGGAGTTTCGACAAGTGTCTGATCAAGGGAGCCAAGCCGTCGGAATTAGCCGACTCGAATACCCCGAGATTTATCGGAGTCGATCCCTTCGGCCAACACGTTGTGATCTTCGTCCTGGCATTGAAGAAAGACCCGCCCCGGCGAATACCGGTAGCGATCTACCGCGGTTCCTGGGGCCCGGCAGAAACCGTCCGCCACATCGTGGAGGCGTACCGTCAGTACCTGCCGCAGGTGGTGAAGGTGGAAAACGTCGCCGCCCAGGAGGCGATCGTCCAGTGGTGCCGAGAGAAAGGCGACGTCATCCCCATCGAGGGATTCATGACCGGCAAGCAGAAGTCGGATCCGGAGATCGGCCTGCCGAGTCTGGAGGGGGAGTTTGAGAACAGCTCTTGGGAGATCGCCGACCCCGGTCATGAACTGGGGTGTCAATGTGCCTGGTGCGTATGGATCGCCGAGATGCGGGGCCATCCGCTCCACCCCACGCAGGACTGCGTGATGGCCTGCTGGTTTGCGCGGGAGGCGGCGCGAGGGACTCCGCTTGTCGTCGGGATCGATCAAGACAGCCAAGGAACATCGGTGGATACGAAACAGCTTCGGGACGTTTATCGGCCGCAGCAGGTATCCATCTACGCGCCGGAGAGGAGGCCGGGACAATGGCACAGGTAGGGGGCAAGACTCGCCCGTTCACCAAAGCGCAATGGCGGGTGGTGGCACAACTCGTTCAAGAAAAATCCGCCGAGCTTATGAAATCGGAAGCCAAGAAAGAAGCCCAGCGGCTGATGGCTCAGATTTTGCCGGACATCGTAGAGCGCCCCGGCGATGAGGGATACCGGCGTCTCACGCAGACCGAAAAGGATCTCGCGCCGCCTTCACACGACCGGCACCTGCGGATCGCTTATTACCTGTACGTCACCAACCCGATGGCGCACCGGATCATCGACATGACCCGTGATTTCGTGATCGGCGATGGCGTGCAGTACCACACTCAAGATGATCGGGTGAAGGAAGTGCTGGACAAGCACTGGAACGATCCGGTCAATCACTGGGACATCAAGCAGTTCAACAAGGTCAAGGAGCTGTTTCTCTACGGCGAGCAGATCTACCCCGTTTTCGTGAACGAGTTCACCGGGCATGTGCGGCTCGGGTACATCGATCCGCTCAACGTCGATCAGGTCATACCGGAACCCGGCAATCCTGAGATTGTCCGGTCGGTGGTGATGAAGCCGGGCAAGGAGATCTTCCTCAAAGAACGCAATCCAGGGACTAATCGGCTGATTGCCGTTCCCAAGAGGGAGCTTAAGGTGATCCGGGTCGATGACAACCCGAGAAGCCCCACCTTCGGCAAGCTGGTCGGCGACTGCTTCTACTTCGCCATGAACAAAGTGTCCAACGCGACCCGCGGCTTCTCCGAGCTCATGCACCTGTCGGACTGGATCGACGTCTACGACCAGCTGCTGTTCACCCACATGGACCGGCTCATGTTCCTGCGGACGTTTGTCTGGGATGTTCTGCTCGAAGGGGCCGATGAGAACGCCATCAAGCTCAAGCGCAAGGATCTTGCCATGAATCCGCCCAAGCCCGGCTCCTGGATCGTCCACAACGAGAAGGAGAAATGGACGGCGGTCACCCCCGATCTTAAAGCGACGGAGCATACCGAAGAGGAGAAGAAAGTCCGGGCCTTCATTCTGGGCGGGGCTGGGATTCCGCCCCACTGGTTCGGCGAGGGAGACGACGTCAACCGGGCGACCGCCGTGGCGATGGACACGCCGGTCTTCCGGATGCTCAAAGCCCGGCAGCGGTACGTCCGGTTCATGTTCGAGCACATTTTCCGGTTCTGCATCGACCAGGCAATCATCAAGCGCACGCTTCCCAGCACCGACGAAAGTTTCTCAACGGATATTTCGGCATCGCTACCGGAGTTCTCCGCTAAGGATGAGGGGCAGATCGCCTCGACGTTGACCAACGTAGTCAACGCTTTGACGGTGGCCCGGTCGCAGAACTGGATCTCGGATGAAACGTCGGCCAAGCTCGTCGCCATGATTGCCGGAAAATTCGGAGTCGAGATCGACCCGGATGACGAGCGGGCTCAGGCGATGGCCACTTCAGCCAACACGGACGAGTTCAAAACGGCGCTGGATAAGATCGTTCAAGGACAAGGAACAAAGAATGACGTCTCGCCAAAGAGCGTACCAGGCAAGCCTAAGGGAGCTTGAGCGGCAGGTCGGCCGACTGGAGCGGGAAGCGGCGGATCGCGCCCGCTCGGTGCTGGAGCAGGTCCGGCAGGAGGTGATCGCGGAGCTGCGCAACACCCCACCCGAGCGTTTCCGGACGTTCTTTCTTCGGGATCTGCAGCGTTCCATTGAACAGAAGATCGCTGTTTTGGGGGATCGCCTCAAGCAAGAAGTCCGCCCTCGGATCCAGGGCGCGCTGGAAGCCGGACGGCAATCGATCCAAGAACCGATCGCCATCCTGGGGGTGAACATTCCGCTCATTCATCTTCCGCAGAATTTGGTGGACGTCGTGCAGGGATTCACGGCGGATCTCATCAAGCGGATCAGCGAGGAAACCCGCTTGCGAATCAACGCGGATCTGGCGAGCTCGATTCTGCGCGGGGACTCGATTCTCGACGCCGCCCGGCGTATCGGCCACAGCCTTCATCAGCCCGCCACAACCTTCGGGGCCATCAGCAGCCGAGCGGAGCGAATCGCCCGGACGGAAGTCCTGCGGGCTTACTCGATCGCGCAGCAATCCTCATTGCGGCAGATCGCCGATTACGTGCCGGCACTGGAGAAGCAGTGGATTGCCACTTTGGATGACCGGACCCGGCCCGCACATCGTCAGGCGCATGGGCAGGTTCGATCGTGGGATGAGCCGTTCACCGTGGACGGCGAGGAGCTTTTCTACCCGCGGGATCCGGGAGGATCTCCGGAAAACACGATCAACTGCCGGTGCGTTCTGGTTCCGGTTGTGCCTGAGCTCGAAGAACCGTCAGGGCTCATCGTGCCTACCGGCTCCCGTGTTCCGAGGGGATCCGAAGTCGCCGCAGTTGCGGAACTGGTCGTCGGATGACGTTCGGGCGTTTGGTGAAAGTGACGCGACAGAGTCGCGGATGGACGCAGGAAGAACTCGCCCATCGCGCCTTCGTGTCTCTGCGGGCCGTTCAATCCTGGGAGCAGCAGTGGCGGCTCCCCAAACTCCCCACCATTCCCAAAGTTGCCAAAGCCCTCCGCTTGCCCGTCCATCAACTATCACAACTGGTGACATTGTCAGCTTACAAGCGGGTCGTTTAAGCTTGAAGCGAAGCAGGTGATTTCAAGCGCATGGACCGACTCCGTCAAATTCTTGAAGGCCAAGGCACCATCGTCCAGACGTTGATCTTCGGCAAGGACGTGTTCAAAACCGCTGAAGAGGCCACGCGCTGGGCGGCCGATCACGGGTTTGAGAACGCCAAGGTCGATGAAACGGGCGACAGCTTCCGACTCAGGCAGCGGGACCCCGGGCAGTTTCATGACAACAGCTTTCGCACCATTGAGCTGACGAAGGGCGTGGCGGCCGTGATCGGCAAGCTCAAAGAGTCCTTCCGAGAGTCCATCGCCGGTCGCGTCCAAGAGGCCAAGGATGCGGAAGGCCGGACGTGGGATGCGGTCATCATCCAGAGCGGGATGTCGAAGAACAGCCGCTTCTATTCGGATGAAGTGTTGCTCGAGTCCGCCAAGCTCTTCGAGGGCGCCCGGTGTTACGCCTACGAGTTCAAGGGCAATTACCTGGATCATTTGCCGGACTTCGCAAAGACCGCGATGCCGGAAGGGTTCGCCCGAAACCTCGTGGGGTGGTTCGAGAACGTCCGGTTCGATGAATTCATCGGAGCTGACAGCAAGGCGCATACGGGTTTGGTCGCCACGTTCCACTGCACCGATGACCGGATCCGGCAAACCTTCCTCAACGCTTGGAAGGAAGGCAAGAGGGACTTGCTGGGGTTCTCGATCGATGTGGACGGGACGATCGGCAAGGTCTGGATGGAATCACAGCTCGTGGACAAGGTGGAGTCCATCGAGCGGGTCACTTCGGTGGATGTGGTCAGCGTTCCTGCCGCAGGCGGGCAGGTCGTGAGGTTGGTAGCCAGCCAAGGAGGAATGGGAATGAAAGACAAGCTTATGGGACTGATCAAACAGCACAATCCGAAACTGCTCGAAGGGTTGGATTCCGCCGCGCTCACGGAGGAGAAGGGGTGGGATCTGCTCGGCCAATTGCTGGAGGGTTTCAAAGAAGCCCTCGGTGGCAAGGACGAGGATCTCAAGAAAAAGAACTTCGGGATGCTCGAGTCGCTGATTTCCGCGGTGCTGGGCGGTGCCGACACGCTCACGGAAGTTTTGAAAGGCGACGACGACCTGTTGGCGAAGGCGACCGCTTACATGACCGAGCGCACCGCGGAGAGCGCCTACGCGCTGCTGGAAGGAGCGGCCAAGAAACGATTAAAGCAGCCGGCCTCCTCTCAAACCAGCGCTCAGACGGAGGCGCAGGTGAAGGAGGCCTTGGAGAAGGCCAAAACCGCCGAGGCCCAAGCCAGGGAGGCAAAAGAGCAACTGGCGCTCATGAAGGCGCAGCAAACGCTGACCGAGAGCCTCGCTGCAGAGAAGGATCTGCCGGAAGTCTCCAAGAAACAGATCCAGAAACAGTTTGTCGGCCGCGTCTTTGAAGCCAAAGAGCTTCAGGAAGCGATCAAGGATCAGAAGGAGTACCTGGGCGCTTTGGCGCAGTCCGGCCAGGTCGACGGGCTCGGCAGCCAGGTCAAGATGGGCCTGCAGGAATCGGACAAGCTCCAACTGGCGTTGGATCTGATGTTCGGATACCGGCCCAGCGACGCTGAAAAACCGCAGTACCAGGGGATCCGCCCCTTCCGAGGTTTGCGCGAGGCGTTCAACGCTTTCACCCGCTACGACATCGCCGACGACGGCCGATTGAGTGAATCGCAGTTACACCGGGTGCGCGAGGCAACCACGGCGGATTTCTCGTTCGCGCTGGGAACCTCTATGACCCGGCGGCTGATCGCCGAATACCAGAAGCTGCCCTATGACTGGCGGAAGCTCGTCACCATTGTCCCGCTGGACAATTTCAAGCAGCAGGAACGGATCCGCTGGGGCGGACTGGGTGAACTGCCGGACATCGCGGAATCGACCAGCCAGGACTATCCGGAGCTGACCTTCCCGACGGACGAACGGGCGACCTATACGCCGGGAAAGAAGGGCGGTCTCATCACAATCACCCGGGAGATGATCCTCAACGATGATCTGGGATTGCTGCGCCGGCTTCCCACCCGCATTGCGGATGCGGCCAACCGGCGGCTCAACAAGTTCGTCTTCGATCTGCTCCTGAACTACGCCGCGGGTGCCATCAACGGCGGCACGATTTACGACAGCTTGGCGCTGTACCACGACAACCACCTGAACAAGCTGACCGGCGCGTTGAGCTACGCCAACCTGGTCGCCTCCCGGCAAAAACTGTTTGCGATGCCGGAATACGGCACGCAAGACCAGCTGAACGGAGCGGTGGACAATGTCGTCACGACCTGGACGGTGGACACCGGCACGAAGTTCAAGGCTGGGGACTACGTGCAGTCCGAGGCGGAGATCGCGGAGGTGACGGCCATCTCCGGCAACGACCTGACCGTCGTGCGCGGCCGGTTCGGCACGGTAGCCGCCGCCCATGCGGACAACACGAAGATCTACCAGATCGTGGAGCCGCAGCTGGGGCTGCTCATGAAGTACCTGGTGGTGCCGATTGAGCTGCAGAACACGGCGCTTATCCTGCGCAACTCGGACAAGGTCCCCGGTGGAAACCTGAACGACGACAACACCCTCAAAGGATTGTTCGAGATCATCACCTCGCCGTTCCTGCGCGGGGACGCCAACAACTGGTACATCACCGGCGATCCGCAGCAACTGGAGTTCATTGAGGTCGGTTTTGTGGAGGGCCGCGAAGAGCCGGTCGTGCTGCTGCAGGATCAGCCCAACGTGGGCAACGTTTTCGCCCGCGACAACATCAAGTACAAGGTCCGCCACGAGTACGGCGGAGCCGTGATCGACTTCCGAGGGTTTGTGGGGAGCTTGGTGGCTTAAAGCAAGGAGGACAGAAGAACATGGGACGACGATTGAGGACAGCGCTCGCTTTAATTTTGGCATTCGGGCTTGGGTTGATGGTTCGGTTCGAGCTGCCGGCAGCCCGCGCGGCTATCGGCGACATCACCGCCGTTGGATCCAATGACGAGTTCCGGGTGGACGCCTCCGGCCGGTTGATTCTGAATGGGAGCTCACCTGTCACCGGTATCCGGTTCGGGACGGTAGCGGTCGACCCGCCTTCCATCGCGGCCAACACGACGGCGAACGTCAGCGTCACGGTTTCCGGCCTGACGACGTCCGATAAGGCCTGGGCCTCGGCGATCAATGCGCTCGAGGACGGCCTGGTGCTGGAGAGCGTCCAGGTTACGGGGGCCAACACGCTCACGCTGGGCATCCGCAACACGACCGGAAGCGCCATCGATGGAGCTTCACGAAACTGGCAGTATCTGGCCATCCGATAAGGTGGGTGGATGTCGACCACCAAGACTTGGCCGGATTTCCAAAGTCAGCTTGCCCTTGAGATCAAAGCCGACACTGCCCGATTAAGCCCCGCTGACCTCGATGAATTTCTGAAGCGGGCCGCGGAGATCTTCGGCACTCACCGGCCCCGCGCGGGGGTGCCCCACCTTCCCCCCACCGGGGCGTTCGACTCCCCAGTCCCCGGCGACTGGGACGCCGATGAGTCGATGGCGCTTCGGGTCGAGTTTCCCGCCGGGGAGCAGATCCCCAAAATCGTTCCCGACGATGAGTGGACGATTTACCGGCTGGCAACCGGCGTCTACATGCTCCGCTTCTTAGAGACGATCCCGAGTCTCGGGAACATCCGGGTGACCTACACGATCCCTTACGTCCTTAAATCCACGCCGCCGCCCAACGGCACGAACACGCTGCCGGATT
>ORMF011133642.1_pt1 | contig 12350 bp, 9 predicted proteins | sample 1779871 | NCBI WGS metagenome assembly ORMF01 (sample SAMEA104232316, study PRJEB22302) | groundwater metagenome | biome: forest; feature: aquifer; material: groundwater | place: USA | collected 2011-08-07 | depth 5.4 m | reverse complement strand
CGGCAGCAAATATCCGGTGAAACTTAGCAGCATGGTCAGAACGAGCAGAATGACGCCGATCACCCAGTTAAATTCGCGCGGCGGCTTGTAAGAGCCGGTCATGAAAACGCGGAACATGTGCAGCCAGACCGTGATGATCATCGCGTGCGCGCCCCAGCGGTGCAGTTCGCGCATGATTCCGAACGGCACGTGCTCGCGCATGGCCACGATATCGTTGTACGCGTATTCCACGGTGGGCCGGTAATAGAACATAAGCAGGATGCCGCTCACGACCAGCGTGAGAAAAACAAAGAAAGAAAGGCCGCCCGCGCACCAGGTAAAGCCGAAGCGTGCCCCGGATTTGCGCACCTTCACGGGGTGCAGGTGAAAAAAAACATTGGTGAGCACGGTCATGGCCCGGTCGCGCTCATCGTCGGAATAACCGTGGCGGAACAGGGACTTTCCAACCTGAGTTTTCAGGCGGAAATCCTTGAAGCTTATCGGCTCGGATTTTTTGAAACTCGGGATCAGGTTAAACGGAAATTTTTTCTTTTCCGGAGGCTTAGGTGTCGGGTTTTCCATATTTCCTTTAAGCGCTCAGAAACGCTTCGGGGCTGGCCCACTCCCCTTTTTCCTGTTGAAACTTTTTGCTCTTATCGACCAAAATTTGGCCGTCGTCGGCGCGCACAATCCGGTAACGCTCAAGCGGCCGCGGCGCCGGGCCTTCAAAATTAATTCCGGTTTTATAAAATCCGCTGCCGTGGCACGGACATTTAAATTTCTGCTCGCCGTCCAGCCAGCTGGGCTTGCAGCCGAGGTGCGTGCAGATGGTGGAAAGCGCGTACATGCCTTCGGCGGTGCGGATCAGCCAAACGCCGAATTTATCTTCCCAGCGCGTGTCGACCTTGCCGATTTCATAATCTTCGGGCTGGCCGGCCTTAAAAGCGGTTTTGGGTTCAAAAAGGACGTTGGGATAAAGAAAGCGCAGGACTGTGGACAGCGCCGCGCCGGTCGCGAGGGCGAAAGCGGTCCAGGCCAGGCCCAGCCAACTGAAGATAAAATGCCGTCTTTCAACCGAGGCGGGTTTGGGCGGCGCAGGGGCCGCCGGGCGCGGGGCCGCGGGCGCGGCGGCGGCCGGAGCTGGGACAATAGGTTTAGGCGCCGGAGACGGTGTTACGTTTTCCGGCTTGGGTTCATTCGAGGGTGTTGCTGCGTCCATTACATTTCCTGCAAATTTCGTTTTACGCGGTTATTTTAAATTTTTTTGCAATTCCAAAGCTTCGATGGCGGCCTGCCGCACTTTAAGGCTCGGATCTTTGTCGGCCAGTTCCGCTAAATACGGCATCGCTTCTTTGCGGTTCAAAAGCGCGACACCTTTGACTGCGTTCACCATTATTTCTTCGATTTTGACTTCGGGCAGACCGTCCATTGCGGCCAGCATCCGGCGATCAAGCATCTTCATTAATACCGGATAACCCGCGTCGCTGCCGAGACGCGCCAGGCTCAGCGCTGAATTCCACTGCACGTCCCGCGACGGGTCTTCAAGCAGCTTTGTCAGCGGCCCGACCGAATCCTGGTCCTGAAGGCTGGCCAGCACATAAACGGCCATTTTCCGCAGGTCTTCCTGCGGATTGTTTAAATAGGGCCGTATCACCGGCGCCGATTCTTTTAAGCCGCGCTGACCCAGCGCCCATATTAAATAAAGCTGCACTTCCGGCTCGGTCTCGGCGGCCAGCGCGTCCTGCAAAGCCTGGCTGGCGTCCGCGCCGTCAAAACGGTTCAGCGCAATCGCCATGTACGAGCGCGTTTTGGCGTCGTACTCTTCCCGGTCGCGCAAAATATGAATAATTTCTTTCATCACGCCCGCTTCGCGGATCAGGCTGTGCGAGCTGTTGAGCTCGTTGGAAAGCTCAAAAGCCTTTTGCCAGCGCTTGCTGGGCGTCCCGGTCTTGATCGAGGTGATGAGGGATTCCGGCGTTTCAGCTTCGCGCGTCAGCAAAACGACGGTGCAAAGCAGTACCGCCATTCCGACCGCGATAAGCAGCGGAAATATGAACAGGCCGTAAAATAATTTGCGGCCGGAATCCTTATTGGGTTCAGAATTTATCATTTTTTATTAATCCAATCAATGCTTAGATTTAGGCGCTTTGTCAGGCCGCTTTTGAAACCGGCTGAACCTTGCGCCGGTAGACCGCCGCGCAGGCCCCGGTGAACGCCAGATCGGCAAGCGCGACCGCAAAAACATAGCCTGCCCCGCCGCCGCCAAAACCATAACTGTGCAGGCCCGCGGCCAGCACAAAATTGACGCCGTACCAGGCCATGACCACGCTCAGAAAACAAACCACCGAGCCCGCGGCCAGCCCAAAAGTCCCAAGCCAGCCCGCGAAACGGCCATGCAGGACCGCGAGGTAGCCGAGCAAGGCGATCAAAGCCCAAGTTTCTTTAGGGTCCCAGCCCCAGAACCGGCCCCAGGAATAATTGGCCCATACCCCGCCAAGCACCGTGCCTGAAGCGAGCAGAATCACGCCGATCTGCATAGCACGGTAGACTTGCTGAGTCATGTGCTGCGGCCATTCGGCGCCGGGCCGGCCAAAAGCGAAGCCCACCACTGCGGCGTGGCCCAGTCCCCAGGCCAGCGCAAAGGCCGCGTAACTTAAGGTGATCGTAAGCACGTGAATCGTCAGCCAGAAATTGCTGCGCAGGACCGGCACGAGCGGAGTGATCGAAGCGTCCAGCAGCACCGGAAATCCGTCAGCCAGCAAAAGCGCGATGGCCGCCACGGCGCTCGCGGCAAGCGGCAGGGCCTTTGCGCGGTGGATCGCATAAAGCACGGCCGCGAAAAAGACCGCGCCCCACGAAACCCAGATAATCGATTCATACATGTTCGTCACCGGCGGCCGGCCCGCGATCGTGCAGCGCATATAAAATCCGAAGGTATGCAGGATAAACCCCGCCGCAAAAAAAGGCAGCCAAACTTGTTTGAATTTTTGCGCCGGCGCAAAAATTGCGCTGAGCACCAGCGCCAGCAAGTAGAGTTTCCAGGCCCAGCCGAAAGGATGCACGCGGTTATACATAAGCTCGCGCCGGATCAAATCTTCGTCCACGTAAACGCCGCGCGCTTCGAAAAGCGCTTTCTGGCTCGCGGTAAAGGTTTTGGCTGCCGGAATAGAATTTTCACCGAGGCCGTTTTTTTGGACCGAGCCCAAAAGTTTTGTTACCGATGCGATCATATCGCTCAAATTTTCCGCGGGAAAATGCGCGGCAAGCGTGGCCTGCGCGTCGGGCGCGGCGAACGACGCAAAGGGCGCCCAGCCCGCGCGCGGGTCTTCGGGGTGCGCGATCCAGCCCGGAATTTTTCCGCCCGCAACTTCGCGGAAAAGCGAGGCGCGGTCATAAAGCTCTAAACGTTTTTCATCCAGCAGGGTCAGCTTTTCTTTGCGTTCGCGCCGCGCCTGAGCTTCGCGCACTTTTTCCAAAAACGACTCGTGCCCCAGCGCGACCTCCGGCGACACGCGGCCTTCAATGATCATCAGCCCGAAATCACCGGCGAGGGGTTTATACGCGGCAGGCAGGAAAGGCTTCGCATTCCAAACTTCGGGTTCGGTCAGCCAGCGCCAAACCAATTCCGGCGCGTTCATGCCTTTGAATTTGTAGCGGCCGGTGACGGCCAGCGAAGCTTCGCGCGCAAAGCTTTGAAAGGGTTTGATCCGCCCGTTGTGCTGGACCGGCATTTCCTCCAAAATTTTTACAGAGGAACCGGAAGCAGATGCTAAAGGCGTGACGGCTACCATCGTCATTGCGAGGCAGCAGAGAACGTGCCGAAGCAATCTGGTTTTAAAGCAGATTGCTTCGTCGGCCTTCGGCCTCCTCGCAATGACGGCGCTTTTGATTCTCATCTTAGATCTCATTTTTAAACCGCCTGTCCTGCGCGCATGGAATAAGGCTTCATATAAAACATAAGGCTGATGCCGAGCACCATCACGATCGTGCCCGTATATTTCCAGGGAATTCCGGGGTCGCGGCCCACGGAAAAGACCGAGACTTCGGGCGCGCCTTCGCCGAGCTGATATCCGGACTGATAAATATGGAAGCCGCGGTAATTGAGCGGCTTATTCATGGAAATCGTGGTTTCTTTCACAATTCCGCGGCCGCTGTCTTTCAGCGTGACATCGCTTTCAAAACTGGCCGGCTTCTGCGTGCCCGGATAATAATCGATTTTAAAATCGCGCAGTTCTAATTTAAAACCGGCCGGGACACGGCGCTGGCCAAACATCACATCGTAAGAAGCGCCGTCAAAATTCACGGTGCGGCGGACGCCCTGCTCAAGCCACAGCGCCTGCCGGGAATCACCGCTCTTCAATTCGAGCTCCACCGCCGGCACCGCGAGCGGATCCTCGGAGGTGTTGGCGAGCGGCGTAAACTCCTGGCGCTGCGCCGCGGACGGATAAAAACGGTCGGCGCGGAATTTTAAATCCATCCAGCCCGTTTCGATCTCTTCCCCGATCTTAACGGCGCCTTCTTTTAAAGCGGCGCCGTTTTGCACTTGATATTTAAGCGCTTTCGCGGCGCGGTCATAAAAAAAACGCAGTTCGTGACTTTCATTGCGCGAGCCGCCGCCGGGCATACGGTACAAAATTTTTACGCCGGCCGCGCTGGGCTGCATGCCGTGCTGCGTCGGAAAATCCGGATAATTTGAAAAAACCGTGTGTTTTTCGAGCGCGTCCTTGCCGCTTAGCTCAAGCTGGACAGCGGGATTTTCGCCCGGCCCAGTCTCCTCTTTAGCCGCGGGCCGGTCCGCAAGTTCGCGGCCTTCCACGAAGGCATTCCGGAAAGTCTTAAAAATTTTGATGCGGTAAGGCGTGCCTTCGAGCACAAATTCGGCCGGCAGCGCCCGGTTTGCCGGCACCGGCAGCTGAATATTGCGGTTTGCAAATTGAAATTCGAGGTAGGGGCCTTGCGACACGGACGCGGCCTGGACCACGAGCGGTTCCTTCGCAAAACTGACCGTCGCGGGGCCCACCTGCGTGCGGCCGAACTGCGGATCGTTTTCAATCAATTGCACCTTCTGATTCACGAAAGAATTGTGCAGGGTGATTTCAACCGCGGGCGCGCCGCCTTCCGGCGTTTCGATCAAATGCGTTTTGCCGATCGCTTTCGGATAATGGCGCAGCGCCGAAATTTCAAGCGGCAGGGCACCTTCAGGGTTGCGCAAGGGCTCGCGGCCCGTCCACGCAAACGGGCGTTTGCGGAGCGGCATAATCCAATCGCTTTTTAAACCGGCTGAATATAAATAAATCAGCGGCGAAGAAAGGGTGAGGCGGTGCTCGCTTTCACCTTCCGCGATCGCGATTTGGCCGTCGATCATTCCGTTGTGCGTAATGAAGGAGCCGGTCAAAATAATTAAAATGCCCAAATGCGTAATGACAAAGCCGGTGTGCTTTTTTTTCCAGGGCAGGCGGTCCAGCGCGGCGGCCAGAACATTCACGCCAAGCAGAAATAAAATCGCGTGAAACCAAACGGTTTCATAAACGAGCAAACGCGAGGCGTCCATGCCATGCTTCGATTCGATAATGGTTCCCGTGGCCATAATAACCATCAGGGAGATTAGAATAAAAATGGCGAGTTTGAGCGAGGCGAAGAACTTGAAAATCCGGACGGCGGCGCCCAGCCAGCCATGCAGTTCCGGCGGCGCGGACAAATCGCCTTCGAAGAGACGGGGGCTCTGGTCATCTATGGTATTCAGGGCCAAGATTTTTGCTCCGGGGAAGATTAGCGGGTATGGCTTCGCTTTGACCGAGTAAGGAGTATAGCCGCGGAGCCCTAATTGGAGAAGAATAATTTGAGGGACATTACCAGCAGAAAGGCGGCAAAAAGCCGCTTCAAAAGCAGCTGGTCAATGCTAAGGGAAAAGGCCGCCCCGATCCAGGCGCCGGCCATGGCGGCGAGGATCATCAAAGGCAGGCTTTTCCAGGACACCATGCCGCTTAGAGCATATTTGGTGGCCGCGACACAGCCCGCGGCAATGACCACCGCAAGCGATGTTCCCACCGCCTGGTGCGTGGTAAAGCCGAGCAGCATGATCATCAGCGGCACATAAATCACGCCGCCGCCCACGCCGAAAAGGCCGCTCGTAATTCCGCCCAGCAAACCGATAAGGACCAGAAATAAGTAGGTCATGAATTCCTCCTTACATTTAAAAATTCGAAATCCTAAATTCTAAACAAGAACGAAACCCTAAATCTCAAATCCCAAACGTTTGGCACATTGATGTTTCGTGCTTGGGATTTGTTTAGAATTTGGGGTTTCGGATTTGCTTAATGGCCGGCATCGTCGAGGGCTTCGTTGACCAGCTTGTCCGCGATTTTAATTTTTTCATGCTCGCGGGGAACGTGCCGGAATGTGACTCGTTTAAAACCGGTCATACGGCGTAAAACTTCCTGGCAGAGTTTCTGAATGTGCGGGGCTTTGACTTTATATTTTCCGGTCACTTGTTTCGCGACAAGCTCGCTGTCGACATAGTAATCGATTTCAGAAGCCTTTAGTTCCAAAGCCATCGCAAGGCCGACAATGACGGCCGTATATTCCGCTACATTATTGGTCGTGGGTCCGATGGTTTCGCCGTGCTCACGCAGGATTTCACCGTGCGCATCGCAGATGACGACACCGATTGCAGCAGGGCCGGGATTACCACGGGCGCCGCCGTCTGAATACATCTGAATTTTGGATGGCATGGAAGGAGTCTAGAGAGAGGAAAAACATACGTCAATGAGTAAATCCTAAACTCTAAATTCTAAACAAAACCCAAATTCTAAATACCAATGCTCCAAACATTTGGGATTTGAGATTTAGGATTTCGTTCTTGTTTAGAATTTAAGCTTTAGAATTTGAAGCGGCGGGAAGGAACCGCGGATGCCGGGGAAGATGAAACTTCTGCAGTTTCACCTTAATCCCCCGGCACCCGGATTCATTGGTTTTTACCGGGCCTTAACATAACGGAGCAAATACATCACACCCAGCACCAGAAAAATCGGCATGAATGCGCTGAGCGATGCCCCGTAATGCAGACCTATCGTGATACCGATAAACAAACCGGCTAACAGATGGTCATCGAACTTCATCGCTCTCACCCCCTTTAGAAGAAAACTTCTCGTAAGCTTCCGTGTGCAGAAGCACGGCGGAAAAACGCTTAGCGATGAAGAACCTTCAAAACCAAAATCAGAGTAGCAACGGTCAAGATCGGCAGGTAAATCGCCAGGCTCGTGTGGTAATGCAGACCCAGCACTGCGCCGATGAAAATGCCCGTCACCAGTCTCGTATCAAATTTCATGCTCCTCACCCCCTCAAACCTGCCCGCTGGTTTGACCGCGCGCAGGGCCCTAAAAATAGAAAAAGCGCAAAACGCTTAAGATCAGATGCCGTTCAAAACCGAAGCCACAACTACTTAAAAATTAGAATATATGGCGTTGCTAGTGCTTCGGTTTGCCGGTGCTGCCTATAGCGTTCTGCGCTTATGTCAAAAGAGCGTTTGGATCGATCAATCTATTGCAACTACTATCATCTCGATCCACTGCAACACTAACATATACGTTATCGGACGTCAATTTAAGGACTTTAGCAAATGTTGTAAGTGCTTACTAGGAGCGGAATTACGAGGTGGTACTTTTTTTATCGGACGGGGAATTCTTGAAGTGTTCTTCGAGGGAATCCAATTCCTTCTGCAGTACACGGATACGGTTCTTTAAGACCTTCAAAGGGTCGGGTAAATCGCCATGGTCGAGGCTCAGGGCTGAGACCTTGCGGCCTTCCTTGCGGACGATTTCGGCCGGGACACCCACCACTGTGCAGTTAGCTGGGACAGAATGCACCACTACCGAGCCCGCGCCTACCTTGACGTTATTCCCTAGATGGATATTGCCTAGGACCTTGGCGCCGGCTCCGATCACGACATCATTGCCAAGGGTGGGATGCCGCTTGCCCCGGTCCAGGCCCGTGCCGCCCAGGGTCACGCCTTGATAGAGGGTCACGTTCTCGCCGATCTCGGCCGTTTCCCCGATCACCACACCCATGCCGTGATCGATGAAAAAACCCGGGGCGATTTTGGCGCCGGGATGAATTTCAATCCCGGTGAAAAACCGCCCTAACTGAGAAAACAGCCTGGGGAAAAAAGGGATGCGCAGGCAGAAAAGAACGTGGTTCAGCCGGTGCAGAACGACGGCATGAAAACCGGGGTAGAGCAGAATAACCTCGATAAATCCCAACGGCGTTTTGGCGGCCGGGTCGCGGTCAAAGCAGGCTTTAAAGTCGCGGTAAATCGCATACGCAGGATTAGGCATGCGGCATTATTCCATAATTGGTAGGAATGTCAATCCAGGGCAGGTTATGCGTTGGTCGCAATAAGCTGGGTCACTTGGAGCTTGAGGTAGATGCTTCTGACAGCTTCCGAATTCACGCCGAAAGACGCGCCTTGGGTATCGATAATTCCATGCTCTAATTCGGGAACGGCCTTGCGCAATTCATTCCTGGTAATATCCGGCATCGCCGCCAGCGGCAGCAGCAGGTCAACGGCCAGCGGCCAAATCATATCCAGGCTAAGATCGGTTTGCACAAACTGATGTTCACGGCCTTCCAATCCCTGCAGCGCCAATTTCGCTTCGCCGAAATAAAGGGCATTGGGGTGATCGCGCAAAAACGCGGCGACTCGATGGCCTGCGCCTTTTTCATCCGTAATAATGGTTTTGGCCACACCCGAACCACGCACAGCGTTAAAGAATTCGGCGTTTGCCGGGTCATTCGCCACGGCGGCGGTCGCCACAAAACGGACTTCACTGCGCATGCGGCCGCGCGCTTTTTTCAAAGCGTTCACTAAATCCAGCAATTCATTGCGCAGCCGCGGAGTCGAATCTTCTAAAACCGGAAAGACCAGCGCGGCTTCGATGCGTTTGCCGCCGGCCGGCAGCTGGCTGACTTCTCTCAGCTTCGCGCGAAGCCATGCGCTGCGCGTGGAATCATATTGCGGATAAAGATCGCGTAAACGCTGTTCGGCTAAAAGCGCTTTCGCGGTGTTGTCCCGCGAGCGGAGATAAACCGGAGTGTAGCGCGGGGCTTCGGCTTCCAGGGCATAAGCCACTTGAGCGGGCCCCAGCCGTCTGGCGAGCTTCAACAATTTTTCCGCGTCGCGCCAAATAAAGCGGCCGCTGCGGCCGGCCAAGCGGCGCAGCACGGGCCGCACCGCAGCGCGCACTTCCGAACGTGCCGGCTCTTTGGGTGATTTCAATCCCCTTCGCGCGATAGTCTCATTCATCCGTTTTATGGCGGCTTCGCTCAGGGTCATACCTATCGCCGCCTGCATGGCATTATCACCCTGATTCTGAACCGTGCGCAGAAACAGCACGGCGCCGTCTGAAAGTTTGGAAATTGTATTGGGCATTGTTTTAGAAATTTTTAACCGTTCTTCGATTTCCGCGCGAACGGCCTCGGCCGCAGGCAAAACCTCGGCGGTTGAAACCGTCTCCGGCGCCGGCTCAACGGCGGCCGCGGCAGGCTCATAACGGTAAACCTCCAGCGGCTCCGCGGGCAATTCGTAGAACCATTTCTCGTGCCGCTCGCGGCTTTCGAGGTCCGGCAGCATTGCGCTTTGCACGGTTTTTCCGGTGCGCGTTTCGATAACATGCCAGTCTGGATGCCGTTTCTGGGTCGCCTCGCGCATCTCTTTGCGCCGATCGTCACTGCCGTGCGTATAAATAATGGTGTGCAGGTTTCCGTTCGAGGCGCGGTCAATCTCATCCAAATAATCCAGGGTTTCCTTACCGGATATATGCGAGTATAAATCAACTCTTTCGATGCTTGCGTGAATCGGGATGCGTTTTGCGCTTGTGCTGAGTTCGAATTGAAAATCATCCCCCCGCTTTTCCTGCATTAAACGGCCGCCGGCCTGCGAGGGACTAATGTGGCGCGGAAATATAATGGCGTTTTCCGCAACAGGCAGCAGCTTTTCGGCATAATACCGGGATGCGCCAAACTCGGCGCTGTTTGAGGTGGCGATAATAATAGTGGGCTGCCGGCGGGCCAAAACATTCATCTCGCGAAAAGCCGTTCTCTCAGCCGATGTTTTAAAAGCAGGGACAAGCTCGAGGTGCTGCGGACGGATTAGCTCATCGGGATAACTAATCTGATAACTCCGGGTGAAGCGGACCGCGTTACCGTCCACAAAAATACGCAGGTTTTTGCGTAATTCAGCGGGAAACTGGTCCAAACCCTGCAATAAAATGTGCGCCAACCGCGGCGCGCCGGCAGCTGATGTGGGAATTAAAGCTTTGCCCCCGTTCATGGCCGTTTTGACGGCGATCTTGATAAGCCGGTCTTCTTCTATATCTTCCGGACCCCGCTCCATCATGCCGAAGGTCGATTCCACCACCGCGGTATGAACCGGAATATGGGCGGGCCATTTACCCATGCCCGGCACCGGACCTTGCCGATGGCGGGAAATATCTCCTGTAACCAGAGTGTTGCCGTCGGGAGTCATGACCACGACTTGAACCGCGCCGCGCATATGCCCGGCTTCGAGAAAAAGGACTTTCATCTTGTCGCTGATGCCATAGACGCGGCCTGTGACAATTTCCCTCACATTTTTAACAAGCTCTTCCACATCGTGTTCGTCAAAATGAATCGGAATGTTGCCGCGCTGCTGCTTGCGCATGTTTGAAACCATTTCATTTAAAGACAGCGGGAGCAGGCTCTTCGTGCCTTGCGTTGCGACAATCGGCACGCTCCGGCCCATGCGGTTCCAAATGACCGGGATGGCCCCGGCATGGTCTAAATCCACATGCGAAACCACAAATATTTGCGGATATTCCTGCGGTTTGAACACCCTGAATTCCGGCAGCGTATAAACGGCGTCGGGCTGTATGCCGGCGTCAATCCCAATCCTGTCGCTTTGATAACCGACCATCATCGAGCTCGCGCCGATACCCTGAACACCGCCAAAAAATTCCATCGAGCTCGCGCGCTTCTTTTTTTCCTCCGCGCTTAATCGATTCCGGCGGCGGGTTTTGAGTTCGGGCGGTAATTGCTGCTGAATGCGCTGAGCAAAAAACTGACGGATAAAATAAGCCACCTGTTTGGACGGCGGCACATGTTCATTTTCAGCAAGCCGGCGCTTCGCGGCTAGAACGCCGTCATTCCAGGCACTGCCGTCTTCTTTGGCGGCGCCGGGATGAGCCGTCAGGAAATCGTTCACTGACTGACGCAAGATGATCAGATGGTTTTTCAAAGATTCAAAAAATGCTTCTTCCACCCAGATTGGCGGGGCATCCGGCACGCCGGTTTCCACCAGCGGGATTAAAACGGAATCTAAAAGATCATTGAACTTGCCGGGATAATTAACGTCGGCCTCGTCCGTGTCGGGATTAAGGCCGGCAAATTCTTCGATAAACAATTGGAAGAAAAAGGCGATGTGGGCGAGATCAACGGTTTTGCGGGGAATTTTTTGTTCACGCAGGCCGCCCCACGCCGCAATATAGTCTTCAGCCTGCATTTGATCTTTCCCCTTTAAAATATCTTCAAGGATCATTTCGAGCAACGCCAAGTTGATTTCCTGGTGCGGCGAAACCAGGACTTTGGGCAGAAACTGGGTCAGCATTGCCACCACTTGGATCCGCACGTCCAGCGTTGCAAAGCCGTTGCCGTTCCCGTTGAACCGGCTTAAAAACCGGTCCATCACGTCATCAAACAGCTTGCGGCTTTCGATATTGATGGCCGCGAATAATTTGTCTCGGTGTTCCTGGAGCTCGTGCATGCGCTCAAGATAGTGAAGCTGTTCCCCGGACACGCGTTCGCCGGTTTTGGGATCGTAAATGACCAGGACCGCTTTGTCGGTCCGCTTATCCCCTTTTCTGAAACGGATAAAGATAAAGGGCGTTGTGTCCGTGCCGCCGGTTTTACGCAGGACAATGTCGATTTGGTTATCGATTTCAAAATTCTTGGGCGTGATCCAGCCGGCACCTTCGACATCCACTAAGGGCCGTTTCCTTCTTTCCGCGTCAAGCAGATCATCCACGATCCTGTCCGGCGCGCCGTGGGACAAAAGCGGGTCGACGTACAATAAAAATTGAGGCGGCTGAGAATAATAGGCCATGATGGCCAGCAGCAGGGTTTGCAATTTATCATCTTTGATCATGAATTTATGAGAAGCGGCATCTTTAAAAATTTTGATCATGACGTTCATTTTTTTCTGCATATTGATCATAAAGGTAAACATCCTGGCGTATTCTTCGCGCGCGGCGGCGGGCCAATTTTTTATGTCCTCTTCGCCGAGCCGGCCCGGCAATTCCGGAATACCCTCTTTAAAATGCCGCTTTTCTTCCATATAAGCG
>ORMF012336060.1_pt1 | contig 12351 bp, 10 predicted proteins | sample 1779871 | NCBI WGS metagenome assembly ORMF01 (sample SAMEA104232316, study PRJEB22302) | groundwater metagenome | biome: forest; feature: aquifer; material: groundwater | place: USA | collected 2011-08-07 | depth 5.4 m | reverse complement strand
TCTCCCTCTTCTTTTTGAGTCACAATCTCGTTCCGCTTCTTGCCGCTCCCTTTATCCTTGTTTGGGCTTTGTTTAATAATAAATCTCATGTCAAAAATTTACTTATCACTGCCATTCTCGCATTTGGTTTGACAGCCTGGTTTTTGTTGCCGGTCTTATTTGAGCGTGGCTTTACCCAGACCGACGTCGTTGCCAAAACGACGGACTATGCTCTCCACTTTGTCCGTCCCGCACAAATATGGAATAGCACTTGGGGGTTTGGTGGCTCAGCGCCAGGGCTGGAGGACGGAATGTCGTTTAAACTAGGAAAACTCCAGATTCTCCTAGCCGCCCTAGGTGTAGTCATCGCATTGGTAAAGCGTGCTTGGAGAGCTCTCCTGATTGCTATCGCCACTATTTTCTTTGTATTTCTTGCAACTCCACTAAGTCGTTTCCTGTGGGACGGCCTCCCCGTTTTACAAATGGTTCAGTTTCCTTGGCGTAGCCTCGGACTAGTGAGTGTACTCATGAGTTGGCTCGCCGGTTATGCCATGGGAAATATTCGTTCTCGCCCCCTTCGTCTTGGCTTTGTAATTTTAATTATTACCTCTTTATCTGCACTCAATCTCAAGTATTTTGTCCCCCAAACCCTGATCGATCCACCAAGTCCACAGAGGGACATTGCCTCGGTCGTCCCCGAATATATGCCTCGCTGGATGCCCACGCCTCCACTCTCGCCAGCTGGCCCCCTTGAGCGCGCCTATTATCCGACCTGGAAAGTATTGGTGGATGGGCAGTCAGTCTCCACTTCAGCCAATGAAAGTGGTATTTTGACCTATGAGAACCCCACTAATTCTCAAAACGTCCAACTGATTCAGTCGCACACTAATCTTGAAAAAAATTCTTATCTGCTTTCCCTTCTTACCTTTCTTACTCTATTACTCTATTACTTTTTTCCCAAGATTTATGCAAAACTTTAAAATTTGGTTACTTATCTTTGTCGCCATAGTAGTGGCCTATGGTGCCTCACTCCGTTATGGCTTTTCCCAGGATGATTGGTTTTTTCTCTTGATTTCTCGTGCCAATAATTTTGGTGATGTTCTCAATTTTTTTAATCCCGCCTCACAATCCGGCTTTGCTTTTTTCCGTCCCCTAGGGACTCAACTCTATTTCTACTTATTCCAAGATAAACCCGTGGCTATGCATGTATTTATGCTTTTTGTCCAGTCACTCAATGGTTTCCTTGTCATGCGTCTTGTGGAGAGACTCAAAGTGAAGTCTCCCGTTCCCGTTATGGTGGGAGTTCTCTACGCAATCTCCTCTGTTCACTTTCTCTCTCTCTACTATATTGCCGCTACCCAGCAGTTGCTCGCCGCCTCCTTTTCTCTCCTCTCTCTCATCTTTTTCCTGGAGCGCAAATATCGCGTAAGCGCCATCCTCTTTGTAATGGCTTTACTCTCGAAAGAAACGGCGATCGTAGTGCCAGGGGTTGCCGTTGTTCTTATTTTAGTGAACAAATTAAAGCCTAGTCTCAAAGCATTTCTGCCTTATGCGTTCGTATTTGCCTCTTACCTCCTCTTGCGCCTGACAACTAGCGCTACAGTTCAGAGCGAATATCATCTCTCTTTTGGTCCATCTATCCTGACCAATATTCGTTGGTACTATTTATTCGCGGCCAACTTCCCCGAGCAATTAGTCAGCTACGGACTCCCGCGCATGGGCATTAACCTGACCCAATTTATTGCCGACTATGGACTTTCAGCTTGGACAATCTTAGTTAATAGTAGTCTGATTGCACTCTTTACTCTCGCCCGACTTCTTAAAACTCGCCGTTGGCTCTACATTATCTGGTTTGTCATCGCTCTTGGTCCCGTCATTTTACTGCGCAACCACCTCTATCCTCACTATCTAGATCTCGCTCTCATTCCCTTTCTGCTTCTACTCACGCAGGATTTAAAATTAAAAACCCAATATTATATTTTCGCGATTTATGCTTTGACAGCACTTTTTTCCATTCAGTTTAGCCAGGTTCATCACTGGACGACCGGCAGGGCAAGAATGTCCACAAATGCGCAATCAAAACTCGATTGGCGTGAAATCTGTACTCATGAGTCAATTGCATTTGTAGGGGAGGGGAGACGACCTCTTGAGCTCTCCTACACCCTCTCTATAGAGAACGGGCCTCGTGTCATCTGCCAAAATAATAGCCTTAAAGTTCAATACGGAGGTACAATACCAGGTGGGTCTTTTATTGTCCCCATTGATAGGGTATTCAAATAATATGAGTAATCTAAATCTCGATAACATCAAGCTCAAAGCCTTTCGTGGAGTCTTCACCCTCACTTTCCGTCGTCTCATCCTCAAAGTGATTGATACGGTGGGAGTGATTATCCTCGCCCGCGCCCTTTCTCAAGACGTCTTTGGGATCTTTGGCATCATTAGTTTCGTCGTCTTTACTTTTCTCTCGTTTTTCTCCGATATCGGTTTTGGCGCCGCCCTCATCCAGAAAAAAGAGGCTCTCACCCAAGATGACATCCGCACCACTTTCACGATCCAGCAGACGCTTGTGACCTTGCTTCTCATTATTGCCTGGATTAGCTCTCCCCTTATCTCTCATTTCTACAATCTAGGTTTGCAGGGAACCTGGCTTATTCGCATCCTCTCTCTCTCACTCTTTATTACTTCTTTTAAAACTATTCCCTCGATCCTCCTCGAGCGAGAACTGCGCTTTGAGAGACTCGTCATTCCCGAGATTATCGAAACCTTAGTTTACAACGCCATCGCGGTTTATATGGCTCTGTCTGGTTACGGTGTCTGGAGCTTGGTCATAGCAATACTCGCCCGTGTAGTCACAGGTGCCATTGCCCTCAACATCCTCTCCCCGTGGAATATCGGCTGGACATTTTCACGCTCTTCCGCACGTGGACTTCTCTCCTTTGGTGTCCCATATCAATTAAATAGTGTGTTAGCACTCATTAAAGACAACATTACCCCTACCTTGATTGCCTACTGGTACGGCCCAACAGCCGTCGGCTTCGTCAATTTGGCACAGAATATTGCCACTCGCCCCATGGAGATTATCAATATTGTCTCCCGCGTCATGTTCCCCGCTTATTCGCGCCTGCAGAATGACACAGAGCGGTTAAAGAGATGGATCGAGAAATCGGTCTCTTTCATGGCCTATCTCTACATGCCGGCAATCACCGGTCTCCTCATTACCGCGCGCCCCATCCTCGAGTATCTCTACGCCGACAAGTCTGCCAAGTGGCTCCCATCCTTGCCCACCCTCCTCCTTTTCTTAGCTGGCGCCTATCCCATCATTGTCACCACTACCTATACCAACGCTCTCTATGCCCTAGGCAAACCCAAGGTGGTCTTGGCGCTCATGGCGCTCTATACGAGTCTTACTTGGGTGCTTGGCGTTCCCCTCATCGCCAAATTTGAATTTGTGGGGATCGCTATGGCGGGCTTTATTATTACCTATCTTACTTTCCCCATCGTGATTTACCAAATGAATAAAGTAGTGCGTATCGAAACCTGGTCTTCCCTCAAAAAACCTCTTCTTGCCAGCCTTATCATGGGTGTTGTAACCTTCTTACTCAATTCCCTTATTACTCATTCCCTTCTCACTCTCGTTGTCACCTGTCTCGCCGGGATGGTAACATATATCTTGGCCATTTATCTGCTGGACGGAACGAGGCTCAAAGCCGAGTTCGCCAACTGGTTCGCCCTAATTGGCCGAAGGTCCTGAGCGAAGTCGAAGGAAAACAAAGTATGAAAGAAAAAATCTCCGTAATCATTCCCACAGTGAACGCACACGAAGAGCTCAATCTCGCCATCGAAAGTATCAAAAAGAACTCCGACCATCCCATCGAATTCGTCATTGTCATCGATCCTGACATGAATACCGGTAAAGTTAACGAAGACATTCTCAAAATCTGTAAAAAACATCAAGTTAAAGCTTGGGTCAATCAAGAAAATCTGGGCCCCTACGGCAACTGGAATCGGGGGGCCAAGGTGGCCACAACCGATTGGCTAGTATTTGCCACCGATGACCAATATTTTGCTCCTCACTGGGATTCTAACCTGCTCAAATATTGGGCTCCCAAGCGGCTCATTGCGGGGCGACTCATCGAGCCCGGCATTATCCCCGTGTACAAAACCAACATTCAGCAAGATTTTGGTGTCCTGCCTTCCGACTTCAAAGAAAAAGATTTTATTAACTGGTGTGCGAGTCGCCGTGCCACCGGTTATACACCTGACGGATTTTTTATCCCTATGTTGCAGAAAAGAGAAGATTATGATGCCCTCGGTCACTATCCCGTCACCGGCAAATTTGGGACCAGTACCGCCGTCAGTAATGACTATCTCTACGTCCAAGCGGCGCTCAAAAAAGGTTATCAATTTGGCACTGCAGAGGATTCATATTCTTATCACTTCCAAGCCAGTAGTTGGAAAAAGAAAACCTTAAAGCCCACGATCGCCGCCGTTGTGCTGACTCACAACGAAGAGGTCGATCTTCCTGGATGTCTTAAGTCCTTATCCTGGGTCAGCGATATCATCGTTGTTGATTCAGGCAGTACAGACAAGACGCTCGCTCTCGCAAAAAAAGCCGGTGCTCAAGTTATTTTCCGTCCATTTGACAACTTTTCTGGCCAGCGCAACTTCGCCCTCACCAAAGTAAGTAGTTACAACTGGGTACTCATGATTGATGCCGATGAAGTGGTCGAGCCTAGTCTCTCCCAAGAACTGCAATTTTTCGCCAAAGATATTTATCTGGACGGAGTCAATATCCCGCGCAAAAACTATCTTTTTGGCAAATGGATAGAACATTCAGATTGGTACCCCGATCACCGTCTCGTCTTTTTCCGCCCCAAGATGGTGAGCTACAAGGGCGACGTACACGAACGTATCGGATTCATCAAAGGTAATGGCACTACTGCCACCGCAACTAGCCATCTAGTCCATCACAACTACGACACTATTCACGAATTTGTGACTAAAAATCTGGTAGATTATCCACTTCAATACGCTAAAGTAATGGATAACGAAAAGATCAAATTTACTGCACTCGATTTACTTAGTAAGCCCATCGCCGAGTTTATGCGTCGGTTCTTCCTAACACAGGGTTACAAAGATGGCCTCTACGGTCTCGTTCTTTCTGCTCTCATGGGAGTCCAGACTCTCGTGGCCTATTGTTATCTTTGGGAACTCCAAGGCAAGCGGGAAGATCTCACGACTGAAGAAACTCGATCACTATTCGCTTCACTACGCGGCAAGTCAAATGAATTGACATACTGGCTTACCACTTTAGCTATAGAAAGTGCCTCCGGCGCTACCAAATTGTTCCACCGCGCCCGCCGCAAAGCTTTCAAACTGATTAAGGGTTTATGAAGAAGATTAAACACGCAGTCGTTTTAGTTAATTACAAAAAATCTACCGATACGATAGCTTGCGTCAAATCCATCGAGCAATGCAAAGACCAACCCCACATTATTGTTGTTGACAATGGTTCTACTCAGGGTGTCGTTCAAGAACTGCGCGACGCTTGCCCAGGTCTTGACATCATTGCCTCCCCCGTCAATATTGGTTTCTCTGGAGGTAACAACTTGGGGATCAAAAAAGCACTTAAACTGGGCGCTCAAGTAGTTTATATCTTAAATAATGATACGCTGGTTGACACCAATCTATTTTTCCGTGCCTTCCGCTACGTCGCGGGCAAGAACAGGCTCGCCGGAGGCAAAATTTACTACGCCAAAGGCTACGAGTTCCATGATGAACAAAAAGGGCAGGGGAATATTCTCTGGTACGCTGGAGGCTACATGGATTGGACTAGTGTGATTGCGACTCACTACGGCGTAGACAAAATTGACCATGGTCAGTACGATCAAATCCGCCCAGTCGAGTTTATCACGGGCTGTTTTATGGCAGTCCCCCGCCAGGTTTTCAACAACATAGGTTTACTCGATGAGTCATTCTTCCTCTACCTCGAAGACACCGATTTTTGTTTACACGCCAAGTCCGCCGGGATCGAAGTGATGTACAATCCCAATTTGGTGGTGTATCACTGCAACTCTAGCGCAACCATCGCAGGGAGCCCCCTGGTTGACTATTACATCACCCGGAATCGCTTTTTCATTGGTCGTCGCTACGGTTCGCTCCGCCTGCGTTTTGCGCTCTTGCGCGAAGCTCTTTTTCGCAACTGGGGTTCCCGAGTCCGCCGCCTGGCCTTTTTAGACTACTTAACTGGTAGAATGGGTAATAGAAATGACAAAATCTTACCCTAAAATATTACTGGGGATTTTCCTCTTCTCTATCTCCTATCTCCTATATTCCAATCTCGGCCGCGACTACCTCTTCGATTGGGATGAAGGGATCTATGCCGAACTTGGTCGTCAGTTACTCCAAACCAAGAATTTCCTAGTTTCTTTTTGGAATGGCGCCCCTTGGCTCGAGAAACCACCTGGGATCGCCTGGGTTTCGGCTCTGGGTATTTTCTTGGCGGGACCCACTGCTTACGGCGCGCGCCTCCTCATGCCACTATTTGCCGTTTATACTCTCTATATTGTCTATCGTATTGGTACTCACCTGGGTGGGTGGAAACACGGCCTCATTGCCGCCGGCGTCCTTGCCACCATGAACTTATTTCTAGGTCGCACTCGCGCTCTTAACACCGACATGCCGCTTCTCGCCTCTATTACAACCACCGTGCTCTTTCTACTCGAAAACCGCCCAGCCTGGTGGGTAGCTCTCTCTGTCTTTGGTGGCGTCTGGTTCAAGGGCATCGCCGGCTTACTCTCTCTCATCATTGCCTTCCCATTATTTATTGCTAAATCCAAAAAATACTTAATACTTACTACTTACTACCTAATAATCTTCATTCTTCCCTGGCATCTCTACCCCTACCTTGCCTATGGCTCTGACTTCACCACCCCCTACTTCTTTGAGCAAGTCCTGCGCCGCGCCACCGCCCAGATAGAGTTCCACTTCGAGCCCCGCTGGTACTATTTCACCTACCTATATGAAAACCTTGGTCTTGGAGCCCTACTTGTCTCTGTAGTTGGTGCGCTCAGTTTATTACACAAAATTTACCAAAGATCTAAGGGTCTATGGCTCTACATTACTCTATTATGGTGGGTCCTTGCCCCCCTCGCCATCTTTACCCTCGCCAAAACCAGACTGTTCTGGTACATCTTACCCATTTACCCCGCTCTCGCGCTCCTCATCGCGCAAGCCATCGGGTGGTGGCAAACAAACAAAACATCACGTGGAGTAGTAACCATCCTGACCATTGGTATTTGTTTCCAAGCCATTCTTGCCTCGTCTCGCTCGGTCGAAATTACAAAAGTGACTGCTCCCATTCCTGATCGTATCTACGTAGCCCAACAACTCGCTAAACTTACGCAGGTCAAGCTCCTCGTTCTTGTGCCACGATCGGAGCGCCTCGCCGAGGCACTCTTGCCCGAAGTGGCCCGCCTCACTTCTAGTTTCCGCTACGGCGGCATGCCCTCGATCGTGTTTTATTACGCCGGACCCGTTCAGTTTTTCTATAATGTCGATACTTTTAACACTCATTTTACCAATAGTGGTAATTACGCTCTCATCCATATTGACGATCTTCAACTACTAACTACTAACTACCAAATACTCGCTTCCACTCCTACTTATCTAGGTATCCAAAAGGGGGTCTATGCTCTCCGTTAGCACTCAAATTTCTCAGCATGATGATCTCGCACTTTTTGAACGCATGTTAAAAAGCGTTTCATTTGCCGGCGAGTTAATAATTTTTAATATGGAGCGCACCGATCCACCCGCTCTTGCACTTTTTAAAAAATTTAACGCGCGTGTTATTAATGTCAAAACTCCCAAGATCGTTGAGGAAATCCGTTCCCGCCAGGTCAAAGAATCCTCTGGGGACTGGGTTCTCATAATGGATTTTGACGAGGTTATTACCCCCGCACTTCGCGACGAAATTAAATTAATCATCGAAAATTATGCCTCATGCTCAGCTTATGCAATAGGTCGCAACAATTACTCTCTTGGCTTTCCACTTACACATGGTGGTTGGGAACGTGATTATGTAGTACGACTCATACGCAAAGTAGATTTTGTCTCTTGGCCCACCAATATCCATTCCTCTCCCATTTGTAGGGGCGGATTATTATCCGCCCGCAATCACATGGAGCACCACAAAGACGCCAGTCTCGCCCAAATGGTCGCCAAAACCAATAGATATTCCGCTATCGAAGCGCAACTATTTTTTGAAGGTAGCCTTCCCCCCGTCACCGCTCTCACTTTAATTCGCAAAAGTGGTATGGAGTTCGTCCGCCGCTACTTATTCAAGAGTGGTTACCTCGACGGAAAAATCGGCCTGCTCCAATCTCTCTACCAAGGTTACTCCGTCTTCATCACCTACATCAAACTCTACGAGTTACAATGTAAATCAAATAAGCATGCCAAATAAGCCACTACCATAATTCGAATTATAGTAGTAAAAAGAGAAACACAAAATTATGTCTCAAGTATCAAAATACAAATTAAATAACAAAATTTATGACAAGATTTTTTCTTTGTTTCCTCAGTTTCTGTACAGGATGACTAGCAAGGGAAATCAAAATTTACTAGTTGAAGCTTTCTTTACCAACACTGAAAAAATCGTGATCGCCAAGCGCGTGGCTATCGCTTTCATGCTAGTCAAAGGTTACAAATACGATCAAATAGTGAACAAGATCAAAGTCAGTCATGGGACTGTAGCTAAAATATCCGACTCACTCAAAACTCACAGCGACCTCATTACAAAGGAATTTGAGAGTATTGCCAAAGAGGACGCGTTTGTCGAGTTTCTCAATGCGATCGGCTATCAAGTGTCAAAATTACTTCCGCCCAAAGGTGGTAACTGGTCAGCCTGGCGAGGTAGAATAGAAAAAGAGAAACGGGAATCAGAAATCCCGTTCTAATAGTTCACTACCATAATTCGAATTATAGTAGTAAAAAATATATGAACAGTACAACAAAAAAAGCCTTGATAGTCAGTCCGTATCTAGATCACCTCGGAGGAGGGGAGCGGTATATGCTCTCCCTCGCGAGCGTGCTCGAGTCGCTCGGACACGAAATCTACTTTGCTTGGGACAATCTCGGTGAAATTAACTCTCTCGCCGGCATGTTTGGCCTCACCCTAAGTCGTCCGCAGCTCGATCCCCCTGTCAAAAACTTATACATCACCCATCATCCATTATCCATGTATCTAGCCACCCGCCCCTATGACGTCGTGGTCTATCTCTCCGACGGCTCAATTCCTTTGCTCGGCGGCAAGCGCAATATCCTCCACATGCAAGTACCATTCCATGGGGTAAAAGGCAGGTCATGGAAGAATCAACTCAAAAAAAGATTTATTCACAGTGTTATCGTCAACTCACGCTTTACCAAAAAAATCATCGACCAAGAATTCAACATCGACTCAATCGTCCTTTATCCACCTGTCGCACCAATCAAGAGTGGTAGCAAAGAAAAAATTATCCTCTCCGTTGGCCGCTTTGAGCCCTCACTCAATACCAAGCACCAAGACGTTTTAATTCAAGCCTTCCGTGAACTCTCCCCCCAACTCCCTGGTTGGAAACTGGTCCTCGCCGGTGCCTCATCTAATGAAGATTGGGTCAATCATCTTCGCCAACTTGCCGATGGTCTCCCCATCGAATTTATGGTTAATGCTACCTACCATGAGCTATGTGCCATGTACTCAATTTCCTCGATTTATTGGCACGCCGCCGGTTATGGCATCAACGAAAGCAAAAATCCCGAGCTCACCGAGCACTTTGGCATCTCTAGCGTCGAGGCCATCTCGGCAGGGTGCATCCCCCTCGTCGTCCCCTCAGGCGGCCAAAAAGAAATAGTCCCAGACCCGTCACTCCACTGGACCACGATCCCCGAACTCATTGTTAAAACTCTGGATATTATCTCTACTCCGCCTACGACTAAACTTGACACCTCGCTCTATTCCATTGAGAAATTTAGCGATCAGTTGAAAAAAATCATATGACCTTCAAACAAATCCTCACTTCCAAAATATTTCTCCTCGGCCTCCTCATCCGCCTGCTCGTGATTCCCTTCACGGGGCACTGGGATATTCGTGGCATCAATTTTGCGGTTTACAACTTACCTTTCAAAGGCATCACTAACGTTTACGAGGTGGCCGCCCACGGACCCATCGACTATGCCGTCAACGTCAATTTTGGCCGCGATTATTTTATTTACCCCCCTCTTACCTACTTTACTCTTGGCACTTTTATGACCGTTCTGAAACCCTTTTACGGCGGCGAATTTGTCAACTGGATAGAGGGTTACGGCAACGATCTCCTTTCCGTCATTACCCATCCCCACGTTTGGCGGTATCTCTTCTTGATGAAGTTGCCATATTTGTTTTTTGATATCTTGCTCGTTTACATTCTTCTCAAATTTTTCCCCAAACAAGAGGATCAAAAACGCGCCCTCAAATATTGGTGGCTCAACCCAATCGTGATTTTTCTTCCTTACATTTGGGGACAATTTGACATCATTCCGACCTCTATCATGTTGGTCGGAGTCCTCGCCGGTATCAAAAATAAGCCCTATCATTCGGTTCTCCTCTTTGGCCTCGCCGCCTCATTCAAAAACTATCCTTTAATCCTGTTACCCCTCCTCGCCATTATTTTTGGAAAAAATATTTGGGGGATGATTAAATTGATGATTGTCGGGATGTTGCCATTTATTCTCACGACCGCCCCGTACTGGTCACACGAATTCTTTCGCAAGACCGTCTTATTCTCCTGGCAATCACAAAAAATGATGGATTTCTTGTGGCCCATTGGTGGGAATGACGGCGTTTATCCCTTCTTTATTGGTTACTTTCTGATCCTCATGTGGAGCGCTTACAAGCTCAAAGATAAACCAGTCAATCTTATGATACCCATAGTGATGGTCTTGACTTGGTATTTCGCCACGACCAATTTTCACCAACAATGGTTTATGTGGGTTCTGCCATACTTGGTTATCATGGCGGTCAAAGATGTCAAACTCCGTCTGATCAGTTTGAGCATAATTGGTCTCTTCTTCCTGCGATTAGTCGAAATCCAGGCGAACGTAACAAACGAACTTTTCATCTGGCTAGCCCCCGCTTTTGATGACCTCCCCAAGTCCAGATATTTAGTCGGACTTGCCTACGATATCCACAAATTCCGCAACCTGGTAGACAGTATGTACTTTGCCGTCGCCATCTTTGTTTCCGTTTATCTAGTTAAAGGAGTCAAAGTTAAAGCATGAAAAAAATATTCTTGATTTTTATCAGCGCTTTATTCTTGGGTGGTTGTAATCGCCTCGACAATCACCAGCCACTCACTTCCTCTGTTGAAAAAATCCCGGAAGGCAACTCGATTTCTCAATCTTTTACCTCTAGTCGTGACAATCTCAATATAGTGAGTATTTGCATCCGTAACCCTGAACGTGGCTTGATTCCTTTGCAATTTAGCTTGTCAGAAAACGATCGGGAGGTTAGACACATAGATTTTAGTAGCGGGAATATCGACAACGAAGACTGTACCAAGTTCCAGTTCTCTCCAATTTTAGACTCTGCCAACCATTTATATGTAGCCCGGATCAGCTCGTTCCCGCCGGACAAAGATAAATTAACTCCTACTGTTTTAACGATCGAAAAGTATGGCGATACTCTTCACTACAAAACTTTTTATTACCAATCACTCAAAGAAGCCGTTGCAGAATCATTCTCGCAATTTCCCCCACGGATTATTGCTGACTTGGGATTCTTTATTCTTTGGGGGGCTGGTCTCATTTTCTTGCTTATATGTCTAAAAAAATAATCATTGCTTGTTTGATTATTATCACCGCTACTCTGTTGCGTTTCTGGAACTACGAGGGACGCACTACCTACGGCTGGGATCAATCCCGCGATATAGCGGTGCTTCAGAAGTCGCTCTCTACCCGCCAGTTGCCCCTCTTGGGCCCAATCGTCCGTGGTACAACTGGTGGATTTTATCTCGGCCCACTTTATCATTACCTTCTCCTCCCTCTTTACTCACTCCCCGGTCACAATCCGCTCTCCCTCGTCTGGATCTCCATCCTCCTGGATATAGGCGTAGTTATCGGACTCACGCTCGTTTTTGGGTCGTCTGCAGGCATTATCTGGGCAGTCTCCGGGGTGCTCATTAACTCATCTCTCACTCCCTGGAATGTCTCTCTCATCCATCCCTGGGTTTTGGCTGTTCTTCTCCTTGCCAGTCGCCTCACGAATGTGCGCAGGATTATTCTTTTCCTCTTCGTGCTCGCGACCTCAACCAGCATTCACTTGACGCTCATCCCCATTGCTCTTTTCCTCTTTATTTT
>ORMF010191071.1_pt1 | contig 12351 bp, 11 predicted proteins | sample 1779871 | NCBI WGS metagenome assembly ORMF01 (sample SAMEA104232316, study PRJEB22302) | groundwater metagenome | biome: forest; feature: aquifer; material: groundwater | place: USA | collected 2011-08-07 | depth 5.4 m | reverse complement strand
TGATCGGCTGCCGCTGCTGGGGCTGACGGTTCTGGTTTCCGAATATGTTGAACCCGCCGAAACCACCGAACCCGCCGCCGAACCCGCCGCCAGACTGAGTCCCGAAGGCTTGGCTGAGGCTCGTCGCCATATCCTGGGCCTGGGCATTTTTTAGCGGCACAACGAAAGTAGTCGTCTCGACAGGCACCTCAACATCCAGCTCACGGATCAGTTCGTCGATCCGCTCCATTTTCTCTTTTGTAGCTGTGATGTACAGTGAGTTGGTGCGGGCGTTGGGCACGACTTTGGCGAATGGATCGGTGCTCTGAACACTGCCTTGCTGGCCACCACCGCCTCCAAATCCGCCGAAGCCGCCAAAACCACCGCCAAACCCTCCTCCGCCGAATACTCGCTGGTTAAAGTTGTTGCCCTGCTGGCCGCCGCGGGTTGGGACGCTGCCGGAAAGCACGCTGTTGATGGTGTCCGCGACGTCGAAGGCATCCGCATATTTTAGTTTGCGTGTGTAGGTTTCCAGCGCGGTCGTCTCGGCGCTGTCGAGCTTATTCACAAGCTCTTTTACGCGTTCCATGTTCTCTTTTGAAGCGATGACAAGGACGGAGTTGGTCCGCGTGTCTGGGACGGCGACGACCGCCGCGCGAGCCGGATCGCCGCCAGGAGCCCCGCCCGGCTGTCCGGGTGCACCAGGTGGCTGCCCAGGAGGACCACCCTGAAAGGTGACCGCTCCGCCGCCCGGATTTCCGCCCTGACCACCTTGTCCGCCGAATCCTCCGCCGCGTCCGCGCCCGAACACCTGCCGGAACAAGCTGTTTATGCTGTTCGCGATCTCCGTGGCATCCGAGTGATGGAGTGCGATCATTTCGATCGTGTTATTGCTGGCGGCTTTGTCGAGCATCTCAACCAGCAGCTTCACCCTATCCACGTTCGACGCCGTGTCCGTCACGATCAGCGCGTTGGTCCCCGTGCTTGCCACGATGCTTGCGCCTTTGTTGATCAATGGTGCAAGCTCTCGCGAAAGCGCGTTTGCGTCGACATTCTCGATCGGGATGACCTCGGTGATAACCTGGCCCTTCAAATCATCAGCCGTCTTACCGGGATCTGTAAGTCCCGGCAGCGGCCTCCCCGTCTTGGGATCGATCGCGGTGCCTTTGACGACACTTACGGCTTGACTGGCCCTATCCAGTGGAACGATCTTCAATACTTGGGTGCGGCCATGCGTCTCAAGCTGACCGCTGAAACCGCGAATCTGAAGTACCGACTGCAGGACCTGAAATGCCTGGTCGATTGTTAATTGCTTCGGACTGATGATCGTAACGGGCCCGGAAAGGGTTGCATCGGGAACGATCTGCCAACCGGTGGCCATGGCGAAGAACTTTAATACGTTGTTGATGTCGGAGCCACGGTAGTCCATGGATATCATGCCGCCCGGCGAGAACGATGGGAAACCGCCGTTTCCTCCTCCTGGACTGCCCTTTCCACCAAACCCGGGCCCGCCACCCGGACCACCGGGAATCTCGATACGCGTGGGAGCGCCGATGACGGCCTGGCCGCCCGGTCCGGGTGTTATCGGCTTACCGTCCGGTCCGAGAATAATGGGCTTGCCGTCCGGACCCTTCTCGACCCGGATAGCGCCTTTTTCTTGACCATTCGACATCGGGACGACATTCAGCGCGTTCGGTTTGCCGGCGGGTATGCTTCGCGTGGTGGTCTAGGTCTTGGGCTGGGCCGCCGCATCGCCGCGACTTCGCCGATTCCGCTTCCCGCCGTTTCGCTGATCCGTATTGCCAGCATCGTCGGTCTTCTTCTTCTTCTTGTCAGAGTTGGCGGTCTTCTGCTCCGAACTCTTGCCGGCGGGTGGGTTCTGCTTGTCTTGCCACAATGCCAGCGTCGGCGCCGAGACTATGGCGGCAAAGAGCGCCGCGCACAAGACGGACACAGACCTAAATCGCGCTATCCTCATAAACTGGGTCATCTGATTTTCAATCCTCACTTGGCATATGCGCTCGGAGCGATCCCCTAGCCGCCGCCCATTCCACCACCACCGCCACCACCACGATTGCGACGTCCGCCACCGCCGTTCCAGCCGCCGCCACCTCCACCCCAGCCGCGGCCACCCCGTCCGTTGTTGCCGTCGAACTGGCTGTTCATCCTTCGGTTCTGCCACTGCTGCTGCTGCTCGGGCGTCATATTTCCAAACCTGGCTCTAATCCGCTCCTGAACGTCGGCCGGCAGGTTCTGCATTCCTGGGAACTGCATGCCACCCGGCGCGGCTGCCGGCGCTCCGGGCGCTCCCGGCGCACCGGGCTGTCCTGGAGGAGCGGGCTGCATGAAGGCCGCGCTCTTGCTGAGCGGGATAAGCGAAAAGTCATCGCTTTTTGCCAACAGCTTCTTCTGGCCGGCCACATCGAGCGTGATCAATCGATCGTCGATGCTCAAGATTTTCGCCGCCATAAAGGTGTCGCCTACTTTATAGTATTCGCCCGTGCGGGTCTTGGTGTTTTCGATAAGAGCCATTGGCTGATCGTCTATTGTGACCGTACCGCTATACGTGAAGTCGGCGAACGGATCCACCACTACCGGTGGCGCCGGCGGAGTGGGCTTGACGAGCGGGACAACCGGCTTGGCAGCTTCGGGCGTCGACACCGTGAATAGATCCGCACGGACCTGCCCCGTGTAGTAAACCAGTGGCTTTCTTTCTGCAGCGGTTACCATTGCAACGGTTGTCGCGGAAGTGGTCCTGTTCGTGTTCGCCTGGACGATGGGCGCCGCGCCAAGCTTCTTCCCGTTCTGGGCAAAGGCTACGATTGCACATGCGCCAATCACGCAAACGACCATCAAGGTTGGGGTAACTCGCTTGCCCGCTCTGATCTTCTTCATCTTCATCGTTTTGCTCCTATCGCACGGCCATTCAGGCCTACACGCCGTCGTCGCCAGCTTTCAGCGTAGGCATTGCCTCCGTAAACATTGAGATCTGGACCTCCACGTCTACGGTTTTCGCTTTTGGATCGGACATCGTTATGTTGAACTTTTCGACCACCAGCTTTCCGTTGGGATCTTCCACATTATATAGGAAGGGGATCGATTGATCGAACCGGCTGGAAAATCTAAGAGTGAGCGGTACTTTCGTTATTCCGGCTAGCCTGCGCGCGCGATTCGGTTTGATCTCGCGCAAGTGTATACCTGCCGTCTTCGCATGGCCCTGCAGCGATTTGATTACCGCAGGAATTAACTGTTCGGGCGTATCTTTATAGACAAGTTTGTCGATCTCCGGTTTCAACTTATCCATCTCGGAGCTCATCGCTGTCTTTTGCTTTAATGCCGTTTGATACTTTTGACGGGCCTGGGCAGCCGGAAGTAACTTGCTCGCGCCGCTGCCGGCTGGGAAAAGCATGACGAGAATGGCGATTACCGCAGCCATTACCGCGGCGATAATGAGAAAACGCTCGCGAGAGTTCCGCTGAGCCCAGAACGCGCTCATTGCTGTCCCTCCACCGATTTACCGCGCGCCGGAGGATTTGCGCGGTTCGTTTCGGTCTGCTTGGCCGGGGCCGAGACACCCTTAGCCTTACAGGTTATGATAAAACTCATATTCTCTCCGGGCTTCGGCTTGGCAGCCAAGTTTGCGGGGGCTCCTCCGGCAGGCGCTGCAGTTACGGGGGCTGATTCAGCCTGAGCATCTCCCATATAGGGCAGCCGAACGTCGACGAACGCGCCGGATGCCTGCAGTGCGAGCACGAAATCCGTCACCGCGGTTTCCGACTTGGCATTACCGTGGATTGAGACCGTTCCCGTTCTATCGAAGGCAAACTGGGTCAAGTGCAGCGACCCTTCTTTAGGAACACAATCGCTGACGGCCTTCAAGATGTCGACAGCCGGCTTGTCCCTCCCCATCGAAGCGCTCACGATGCCATAGGTCTTTACGACCTTGTCATGCTCGCTCTTGACTCGGGCAACGAGCTTCTGCTCTCTTTGGCGGTCAGCATTAGCCTTTTTCGCGGCCGCGAGATCCACACGCTGCGCGGCCAAAGCCTTTGAAGCAAGGTATACGGCAATGAGCCCTATTGCGACGACCACGACCGCGGCCGCCAGGGCGTGAGTTCGCTTGCGCGCAGCCGCCTTCCGCTCGAAGCGAGACCGCGGGATCAGGTTTATCCTCCCGAGTCCTTCGCCATCTGCGCCGATAGCCGTCCCGATGGCCGTAACGTAGCCAAGTGACTCCGGATCGGCAACGGGCACCAGCCGTCCGTTCATTCGGGATACGGGGATTTCCAGCAAGTTATCGAGAGACTCATTGACATGCGGCAGAGATGCAGACGCGCCGCCCACGAGAAGTGCGCTCACGCCGACGCTTCGATACTCATTCTGGTACGCGGCAAAGGAACGGACCACTTCGCCGGCCAGCGCCGTACCGTCGACGGGCGCATCGGCTCCGGACGGCAGGACGGCGGATCGGGAGAAAAGGAGCCGGCCATCCGCGACAATTGCAAGATCCATTTCGCCCGGGCCAACCTCAAGCAAGGCGATCGGTGCAACCATGCCGCGCGCATGCTCGGCCAGTCCGAGCGATGAGATCGACAGTCCGGTCACTTCGAGTCCGGCATCGTCGAAGGCGCCCATTATGTTCTCGACGAGATCGCGGCGGGCAGCTACGATCATTACGGTGGTCATTTCGTCCGTTTCATCGGAGACGATCTGATGGTCGAGCACCACTTCGTCCAGTTGGAACGGAATGTACTGCTGGGCTTCGAATTGGACCATACCCTGGATCATTTCCGGATCAGCGTGGGGCAGGCGGGCGTATTTGAGTGTCACGAGCCTGCGTGGCATGGCCACCGCGACCTGGGTCGCCGAAATCCCGGCGGCGGTTAGCGCTTCTCGTATGGCTTTAGCGAGCTGCGGCCTTGACGAGGCCGGCCGGTCCCACCATGCGGGAGAAAGTGCCGCGGATCCACGGCGGGCGAGCCTGGAGTCACCGCCCGATTGGTCGATCTCGACAGCCTTAACCGTCGTAAATCCTATTTCGATCGCGACCGTCTTCACTTGTACGCTTGATCGGCGCGATGGATTAGCGATTGCCAACAGTTCCTCCCAGAGCGGACGCGGAGTAGTAATTCGGCGGCGTTGTCCAGGTGCTCCATCCCGGCGAGCGGGCGACCTCGCGCCACTGGAGCACCGTGGGCGTTTGGACCTGACTACTGGTATCCGTAGGCGGCGCCTGCGTTCCCGAGGCGCCTGTTGTGGACGCGGCTGCCGGCGCGGCGGTCAGCTCGACCAGGGCCTGCGCCGCGAATACCTTGTGGGTTCCGGGGATCCGCACGCGAACGCGGAGGAGATAAACCGACGACTTCGTGCACACGTAGTCTACCAGCTTCTGCAATTGTTGTCTGTTTAACTGGGTAAGCTGGAAGATATCGTTCAAACCGGTGAACATGGTCCCATTCTGTCTTGCCTGTATTACCGCGTTGTAGATGGTCTGGTCCACTCCCGGAATAGTCGCGAGAACTTCAGCGGGAGCCGTATTGATGTTTACGACACCGTTGCGATACTGGGCATCGGATATTGTAATCTTGTCACCGATCTGCTGCATGATTGTACGCGTGATCCCCGGTATGTTCAGAAGGTCGGCGATCGACGTTAGGTTTGCGCCGCCGTTTCCGCGTGCTTGTATGATCTGATTTGCCGTTTGTCTCGTCAGTCCGGCGTCCTGAAGGGCCTGCGCATTCGCCGTTCGGATATTCACCCGCTTTGTACCGTCGCTCGCGACATTCAACTCGCGCGAATACGTGGTGATCATTTCGCTCAACGGCATGGTGCTGGCGCTCGTGTCTACCGCCGGCAGGCCACTACTGCCCGATCCGCTCTGTCCGCCAGCCTGCCGCGTCGCCGCCGCCCGACCGATTACGCCCACAACAGTATCCGGCTGGTTAGCCGTTGTCGGCGTCGCTCCGCCATAGAGGATTTGGGGGGTCATACCTTTGAGAAGGAGCAGCTCCTCCGGAGTATCGAACGGCGCGTTCTTGGCGTTATACGGCGGATTCGCTGTCTGATAGGTCTCCGATTCAGCGCCCATCACCACGTTTCCGTTGCCGACTTTGAGCGCTGATACATCGCTGTCCTGATCCCGCCAGTCCACGATTGCGGCAGCGATTTCAGGGGAGCTCTGGAACGCGGGCAGTTTGGCGATAGTGGCGCCGTCGGCTGTGTTGATGTTCAGTCGCGATGCTGTATCGATTATGTCGACCTTGTACCATGCGTCGCCCAATCGGCTCCAGCCTCCCGCGTCCGTGTCTTCCGGAGGTGTGAGCTGGGGCGGCGTAACTCCCCCATTTGTCGCCAGCTGCAGCTCGGCCGCAACCAGGTTGACCGCGCCGCGCGCCGCATAGTACTGCTGGGCATCGCGCAAGAACGCACCGCCGCTTCGGATTTCGCGCCGCGCGGTGGATGTCAGCGACACGGCGAAGGCGGTCAGAATCAGAACGATGAATAGAACTGGGACGAGCGCCTGGCCGGACTCTCGATTTCTAAATCTCAGTTTTGGATATGTTGGCATTATGGTCGCCCGCCCAATCCCCCGAGTCCCGGTAAGGCCCCGCCTGTACCACCGGTTCCGCCGGGCCCGCCCGGTCGTGGACCCCCTGTTCCGCCCGTTCCCCCGGTACCGCCGGCTCCGCCGCTTCCACCCGTTCCCCCCGTACCGCCGGTTCCACCTGTTCCGGTTGTGCTCGGAGGCGGATCTGGTGTTTGACCGACAGGCTGTGGTTTGGGCGCCAGGATGGGGATTACGGCCGAATAGATTTTGGACATCCCGCGCGAATCACCGAGCTCGATCAACACCTGAACGGACTGTGGGAGAGTGGTATCACCCGTCGATTGCTGCGCGGCTTGCTGACCGCCCTGCTGACCGCCCTGCTGCGGAGCCGGAGTGATGTAGTTCCAATCGCTGCGGAGTCCAACCGTGGGATCGGAAAGGAACTGGAACTGAATGGACCGAACGCGCCTTGATAGAAGCGTTCCCGGTGTCCCGGCTGGTGGAAGCGCTTCCGGGTTCGGGATAGCGAGTTCGGAGCGGCTCAATTCTCCCCGATCGGGATCGTAGGCATATTGAACGATCGCTACGTCCGACTGTGGGATGGCGACTGTGGAGATCGAATCCTCCGAGCCAGACGGGAGCGGCGCATTCAAAACGCGGTGGCTCAATGTCGTAAACGTAAGGAGCGTACCCGTCTCCGCTCCGGACGCAATAAAGAACGTATAGGGATTGCCGGCCGAAGCGTAGGCCGAGCGGACGTCATGAGTGATAGTTGAGAGTACGGCGCGCGCTTCCTGGAGCTCCTCGGCGCGCTTGTGCACAGTATCCTGTCCCCGAATGGCCGCCCGCAGCGCAAACCCCGTGGCCGCGGACACTAATGCGAAGATTATCATTGCAACGAGAGTTTCTATTAATGTATATCCGCGGCGTCGCATGGCGTCTATCCGGTCCCTGAAGTCTGAGGTACTGGCTCATAAGTGACGAAGACCGCGGAGCGCGTTGTTGCTCCAGCGTGCCATCGGATGGTCATTGTGACCTTGTATACCTGGGCAACTGTACCAACCTCGATCGCCTGATCCCATGAAAAGCCGGCATGGTCCGGCCCGAAATCACCCTGCTGTTCGCCGGCTGTGAGTTGATCGGGGCTCGCTTCGAGTTCGGCAAACCTCTGCTGTGCAAGCAGGGCCGCCGTCGTATACTCGTTGGCAACTCCGGTCGAACGTGTGGCGGCAGAGATGCAGACCATCGTCGCAACGACGCCGAGCGCCAACAGGACGATCGCCACGATCATTTCGATAAGCGTAAAGCCTGTCCGGCCCCTGTGCGGCCGACGCATGATCCGACCAAACGCCCGACCAAAATAGCGCATGCTTTTGGATTCCAATGTCTTCAATTTCCGTTAGTGTCGACCGCCGATACGCGGCCGGTAACCGGGGAGATCTCAATCGCGCTCGCGTACCCGCTCTGGCTGACCATTACCAATCGTCCGCCATTTGTGCTTCCATCCTCGTGAAACTTCAACTCTGTTGCCGGTGCAATAAGTCCGCCGCCGGACACCCCGGCGGTGCTATCGTACACCGTGAAATTTGCGACGGCAATGTCCTCTCCAACCCTGTATCCACGGCTGTTTGACGTCGGGCTGGTTTCCTGCGCCTCCTGCAGCGCCGTTGGAAGGTCGGATACCGGGCTTTGCGGTTCCACCGTCACAAGGAAGGATTCTGTTTGCGCATCGAAGCGGACTATGCTGTCCGAACCGGCCTGAACGGCGGCTTCGCGGGCCCACGTCAAAAGCGAGACTGTGTTCTGGACACTGTTCTGGAACCGCGCCTGTATGAGGAATCGAGCGTACGCGGGCACGGCGATAGCCGAAATGATCGCAATGATGATTATGAGCACCAGCATCTCGATCAAAGTGAACCCGCGATACCGCCAATCCGTTCGCACGACGCCCATCATTGCTGATAATTCCAGTTTCCTATGTCATCCGCGGTTCCAGGCTGACCGTCAGGGCCTGCGGAGAAGACGTCGTAATCCGGGCTGTTATCGCCAGGGGACTTATACATGTATTGATGTCCCCACGGGTCCATCGGCAAACTTCCCTTGATGTATGGGCCGTTCCATTTGCCGTTCTGGATCATATCGGTCATCAGCGCATTAAGCCCCTGGTCGGAGCTCGGATACGAGCCGGTATCCAGCTTATACTTTTCGAGCTCGCCGTCGAATGTACTGACATTCGCCTTCGCGGCAGCGATCTTTGCATCGTCCGTCCTGCCGATCACGCGCGGAATCACGACCGCCGCCAGAATGGCGAGGATGATGATCACAACGAGAAGCTCGATCAGTGTGAACGCCGCGGTATGCGCACGGCCAGAGCGTCCCTTGAGTTTCATTTATTCGCCTCCTTAGATGACTTTACGTTCGAATGGAAAAAATGGAACTAGATACCGCTTCACTTGACCAACGTATTGGCCTGAAAGATCGGCAATAGTATTGACAACACGACGAATCCGACGAACCCTCCCATCATCAGAACCACGAGCGGCTCGATCAGACTCGTCAATCGACGCAGAGCGTTATCCACTTCAAAGTCGAGCGTCTCCGCCGTTCGCACCAGCATGCCCGAAAGGCGCCCCGTCTCTTCTCCGACTGCGGACATATGTATCACGATCGGGAGGAATCGGCCCGCGCTTCGCATCGACTGAGACAAAGTCTCGCCCTGCCGCACGCGGTCGCGGGCATCCATAACTGCATCTGAAGTAACCGTATTGCCGACGGCGGTCGCCGAAATGTCCAGAGACTCCAGGATCGCGACACCGCCGCCCAGAAGCGTTCCAAGCGTACGCACAAACCGGGCCATAACGATCTTCTGGACGAGTCCGCCAAATAGCGGAGCGTTTAGACGAAAGCCGTCGAATGACCGACGTCCGGCCGAGGTGTTGACCCACGATTGGAATGCGGACACCACAAGTGCGATCGCCCCCAAAATGATCCACCAGTAGTGCACGATCGCTGCGGACGTCCCTAGAAGGATCTGCGTTGGCAGCGGTAGCGCGGCCCCGAGGTCTTTGAATACATCTGTGAGCCTCGGAATCACGAACGTCAGCAAGAATGCGACGGCCAGCACTGCAATCGTAATAAGCACCATCGGATACGTCAGCGCCGCTATAACCTGGCTTCGGCGCACCTGTTCCTTCTCCATAAAATCGGCGAGGCGCGTCATCACGCCGGCAAGCTGTCCCGATACCTCTCCGGCGTGGATCATGTTCGCGTAGAGAGGCGGGAATTCGCGCGGGAAGTTACGTAACGCGTCGGACAACGGTTTGCCCGCGCGCACGTCACCCTGCATTTTGCGGACCATTTCGCGAAGCGATTCGTTGTCGGTTTGGTCGATGAGTACGGAAAGCGATCGATCGATGGGAAGCCCGGCGTCGATCAGGTCGGCGAGCTCGCGCGTGAAGAGCAGGATGTGAATCCTGCCGATCTTCTTACCGGTTGGACCAGCTGGCTCATCAGAGGGTCTTGACGCCCCTTCGATAATCGGGCGGGTTTTTCCGCCGCTGATGCCGACTACTTGACGCGCCACGCTGCCGCCGCCATTAGACGTAGACACGTCGACCGGATAGTATCCCAGCGCGCGCACTTTTACGGCAGCGTCGCTGACATCCCTTCCGACGAGGTTCCCGGTAACTTGTTTTCCGGAGCGGTCAAGCGCAATGTACTTGAAGTCAGGCATGATTTGGTGATCTGGTCAATCGGTCAATGAAATTTCAGTTACTTCCAAAAGATGTAGTCGAAATCCGGCGGGTCGAGGTTCATCTGCTGCATCGCCATAGAGACCTGCGCCCGATGGTGTGTCTCATGATTGAGAACGTGAAAGAGAATCTGTTCGGCTGTCAAATCGCCCGTCCAAATATCTTCGCCCAGGGTCACGTGATATGCCTTTTGTAACGATTTCTCGCTCTGACGGCCCAGGAACGCATAGGTTTCGTTTCGGAATCGGTCCCAATCCGCGAACACCTCCGCGATCCCCACGGGCGCGCGATCCTTGTAAAACGGCACCGCTTCTCCGCCGATCCGCATTTTCACCCACCGCTCTTCGGCGCCCGCTGTGTGAACGGCGATCTCGCGGATCGTCGTGAACTCTTGGAGCGCCGGCTCGATAGGCCTTGTCCAGACAGCGGGATTTGCCTCCAGCGCTTCTCGAAGCACCTTCCGACACTTGTCTGAGTATCTAAAAAGATCGCTCAAATCCACTGGAACGCCCGCCTTAGAAATCCTCTCGCTGGCAAACCCGCAGGACTTCCTTGATGGTCGTGTCGCCGTTCAGCACCCTTCGCCGACCATCCTGAAGGAGCGTTGTCATCCCCTGTTCGCGCATCGCATACTGCTTAACCGCGGTCGAAGTTTCGCGCTTGACGATCATCTGTCGGATCGTGTCGTCTATAGTTATCATCTCATATAGACCGCTTCGGCCCCGAAACCCCACTCCCCGACACTCCGGACATCCAGCGCCCGCCATTACTGGATGCTCCGCCAACTGTTCATCCTTAATGCCGATTTCTCCGAGCTCAACCGCCTTTTCCTCGATCGGCCGTTTGCATCGGGGACAATTAATACGGACAAGCCTCTGTGCGATCGAGCCTATGAGGGACGAGGCAATTAAGTAGGGCTCGGCGCCCATGTCGAGGAGCCGGTTTACCGCGCCCGCCGCGTCATTTGTGTGAAGCGTACTGAAGACCAGGTGGCCGGTTAGGGCCGCGTGGACTGCAATCTCGACCGTTTCCGCGTCTCGGATCTCGCCGACCATGATGATATCCGGGTCCTGCCGGACGATGTGTCTAAGTCCGTCGGCGAAAGTTAGACCGATCTGAGGATGTACTTGGATCTGGTTCACGCCATTCAGCTGGTACTCCACCGGGTCCTCGATCGTGATGATCTTCTTCTCTTCGGAATAAATCTCATTAAGGGCCGCATAAAGCGTGGTCGTCTTGCCGGAACCGGTCGGACCGGTAACGAGGATGATTCCATGAGGCTCCTGGATCAGACGATGGAATCGATCGAACTGAAGACCAACCATCCCGAGCTCCTGTAGACCGAGCATAGCAGTCTGCTTGTCCAGGATTCGCATAACGGCGCTTTCGCCGTACAGTGTCGGAATGGTTGAGATACGGAGATCGATCTGTCGGCCGCTTGAACGAATCCGCATTCGGCCGTTCTGCGGCAGCCGGCGTTCGGCGATGTCCATATCGGACAGGATCTTGATGCGCGAGATTATCGCCGGATGGAGCCGTTTGGGGGGAGCGTTCAACTCATGGAGCACGCCGTCTACGCGGTACCGCACCCGCAGCTCCCGCTCGAACGGCTCTACATGGATGTCCGATGCCCGGTCCTGGATCGCCTGGTTGATGATGAGGTTTACCATCTGGATCACCAGCTCTTCACGTGCCATCTTTTGCAGATCGGCAACGTCCAGGCTGTCGTCTTCGGCGACCGCGTGTTCCTGGCTCTGTGCGTCTTCGAGCATCCGGTTCATGTAGAACTGCTCGATCGCCCGGCGGATGTCCGCGGAGGATGCAAGAACAGGGTCGACCTCAAATCCCGTGAGGAGCCGAAGATCGTCGATGGATTGGATGTCCTGGGGGTCGGCCATCGCAACTGTCAGCGTGTGATCGGTCTGGTGGAGAGGCAGAAGATGATGGCGCAGGGCGAATTCACTGGGCACGATCTGGAGGGCTTCCTGGTCCGGCGGTTCCATGTTGAGGTCGACCAGTTTGCAGCAAAGCTGCTCCGAGAGGGCCGCCAGAAGATCGGCTTCGGAAATAAGC
>ORMF012407663.1_pt1 | contig 12353 bp, 11 predicted proteins | sample 1779871 | NCBI WGS metagenome assembly ORMF01 (sample SAMEA104232316, study PRJEB22302) | groundwater metagenome | biome: forest; feature: aquifer; material: groundwater | place: USA | collected 2011-08-07 | depth 5.4 m | reverse complement strand
CGCGCGCCAGCAACCGCCCGGAAGAGTCGAACACCGCGCAGGAGTAATCTCGCCGCTCTTTTATGTTCGGCGAGAACGAACTGCGCCGCAGGGCTACCCCCATCTCTTCCGCGACTGAAGTGTAGAGGGCGCGATAGATTTCCAGCGTGGTTGGATCAAATGTTTTCATTGATTCATTTTTCAGTCAGAGTCCGCGTCGCCCATGTAGCCCGGCCGTCAAGGCGGGCGTTCAAACGTGCGCGATACGAGCCCTCCCTGACGGTCGGGCTACTGCCCCCGTCTGTCCAACTTCAATGATTACATTCCCTCGCAAGTCAACTCTTGCCTGGCAGCCTTCAGGGATCAACGTCGTTGCCGAATACTCAGTCACTATACAAGGCGCACGTAAGCGCGAGCCGGCTGCAAGATCTTCTCTACGGTACACTGCTCCACGTACTTTCTTTCGTTCAAAGAACGTCTCGGCTATTTCGTGCGGTTTTGCAAATCCTCGCGAAGCTGTGCTCGTCGTTCGCGCGGCTTTCAATCTCTTCACCACCCCGATCGATCGAACGCGCGCGCTTACAATTTCCACCGCATTGTTTCTTTGCGCATACCCGTATCGGGCAAGATGGGCCCGATGACAGGCGTCAGCAATGTTCCCGCTGGTTTGTCTAATCTGCAGCTCGAACGACTGGCCCTGATAACGCACGGCCAGGGACCTTTCATGGCGCTGCTGGCTGGGCGTGAAGCCTTCACGACGAAGATCCGCGCTTGTCTGCTTCTCGATCTCACGAAATACTCGCGCCAGCGTTGGCGCGACACCCGGCGTGGCCGGCAGCATTACCGTGCGGCTTTGATCTTTGACCACGTCAGCCGTCAATACGCCATTCGCAGAAAGTGCGCCTGGAGAAGCCGGAACCAGGATGCGCGGAATCCGCAATGCTCGGGCGAGCGCCAACGCATGCAGTCCGCCGGCTCCGCCAAAAGGCACCAGAGTGAATGCGCGCGGATCGTTGCCACGCTCGACTGAGACGTAACGCAGGGCTCGCTCCATGTTGGTATTGACGACCTCAAGCACGCCGAGCGCGGCTTCAAAGATGCTGACCTTTCGGGTGGCGGCGACGCTCATTTCGAGGGCCAGTTTGTTGAGAGCTGCGCGAGCCTGCGCTTCGTCAAGTTTGAATTCACCACCCAACAAACCAGCGCCCGGAAAATGACCGAGCACCACGTGCGCATCCGTCACGGTCGGCAGGGATGAGCGACCGTAACATGCCGGACCGGGCTCCGCGCCGGCGGATTCCGGACCCACTCGTAACGATCCACCTTCGTCGACGCGCGCTATCGATCCGCCGCCAGCCCCTACAGTGTGGATGTCCATCATTGGCACCGCGACCGGCAATCCCGCCACGATAGCTTCACTGGTCAAACGCATTCCTGCGCGATCGCACAGCGCCACATCGGTCGACGTGCCGCCCATATCAAACGTGATGATGTTTTCAAACCCGGCTACGCGAGCGGCCTGCAGTGCGCCTACTACGCCGCCGGCCGGGCCGGATAGAATCGTGCGTACAGGTTCAGCGGCGGCTGCGCCGGCGGAAATACTTCCACCGGAAGATTGCATAACTCTTAAACGCAAGGACGATCCTTTAGCCTTGTTCTTTGTCCGTGGATTTCCTGGCAACGTGGTTTGGGTCTCCGGACCCGCGTTCGTCAAGCGATTCAGATAGCGGCCCATCAATGGTTGCAGATAAGCGTTGACGGTGACCGTTGAGGTGCGTTCGTACTCGCGATATTCGGGGAGAATCTGGTGTGAGATTGAAACCGGTTTGCCGAGCGGCCCAAGTGCTCGCGCGATCCTTTCTTCGTGTTCCGGATGAGCGAAGGAAAACAGCAGCGACACTGCGATGGCCTCACAACCTGACTGTCGCAGTTTGTCGCTCAGATGTTCCAACTCTTCTTCGCCCAGGGATTCAAGCACCTCGCCCGAAGGCGCGATCCTTTCGTGGACGCCAAACCTTAAATCACTGCCAACCAGCGGCGCGGGCTTTACGGCATTCAGTTTGTAAAGCTCAGGACGCGCCTGGCGCCCAATCTCGATCACATCTTCAAAGCCGGCAGTGGTTATCAGCGCCACCCGCGCGCCACGACGTTGCAGCAAAGCATTGGTGCCCACCGTGGTGCCATGCGCAACTTCTATCTGAGCCAGCGAAGAACCAGTCTCGGCTGCGATTCGTTGCAAACCTTTAGTTATTGCGCGCGCGGGATCATCCGGGGTCGAGGCGATTTTGAAAATCCGCAGACCACCGGCGGCTTCGAAAACAAAGTCCGTGAACGTGCCGCCTGTGTCGACGCCGGCGCGCACGCCATTTGAACCTGGGGCCTTTTTCATGTCGTTGTGCGCGCTCGATGGTGTCGGCGTCGAGGATTGTGATTCGTAGAGTCAAGCATGCCCAATCTCGATCCGACCCTTTTCTTTCTCTGTTAGTGAAACAGGAGGGCAATGTTGCCACTCGGTAAACTAATCGCGCAAGTGAATACGCTCGGGGGTAGTGCCCGCTCTGAACGCTAAGATCTAAACTGCATGACTTTCCGTTCGTGTCGGGGTTCCTAATTTCAACGCGTTTAGAGTGCTATCTTCGGTCGGGTTCTTTTTCGCTTTAACAGCCCGACTAAAGTCGGTACTCTGAACACCGTTTTTCAAAGTAGGACCGCTACCTGCTGCTGTTGGCCGCGTGGTTTGACGGAAGGTCAGGTCTTCACCTATTGTGTTGGTTCCCGGAGGATCAAGGTATGGATTTTTTGCTCGCATTCAATGATGCCGCCGCTCTGGTCGGAGATATGGAGGGCGAGGTACGAACTGAAACACGGCCATCTCAATTGTCGGCGCAAGAGTGGGAAACCAGTTTGCGCTCTGCCTATCTTGAACCCGAGCAAGGCTACAATGAACAGGGAATTCCCTTTACAAATATGACGGGCGACTTCCGCTTCGTGAATGGCCAGGTGCAGGTAGTAAGGTTGGAGGGGGTTAAGCCTTATCAAACTTTTTCAGATGAGTCGGCCGGCCTTTCTGTCCGGGCCGTCTTCCTGCCTCATTTGAATCAGTGGACTGTCGCTGATTGAGTCGTTAATCGAGGCGGTTGCCTCTTTGAAAGTTATTCTCCTTCTTCCGGTTTCTCCGGATTCTGCTCAATCAGCTCTGCCTTCCCGTCCGGCTCGGGTTCCGGGTTCTGGTAAGCAAAGACAGCGTCTTCTTCCAGTGATGGAGTAAAACCCGCGGCCAGTCGTTCGAGCAGCAGGCGCACGCGTCCCGGACTCTCAATCGGCGTCGGATCATTCTCAGGTTCGAACTGCGATTCAAGACGAATCAACAGAGCAGTAGTGTGACGGCAGGATGCGCACACGATCAGATGAGAGATCACGGGCGATGCTTCAGCATCTTCGAGCCGGCCTTCGACGAAAGCGCAGATCGCATCCTCATCAATATGCGCATCTAACACTACCGCTGACTCCGCGGTACGGGCCTTAAGACGCTGATCGATCATGTAGCGTATAGTCTCCGTCTCGGTTCCGACTTCTTGTTCCTTCACCATTTTCGTCACGAGGCTCCTTCAATCCGCCGCCCTTCGGTCTCTTCAGTATTGAAGCCCTCGTTGTCTGTAACGCACGCATCAAGTCGCACGCCGTGCGCCGGATCTTCGGTGGCGATAGCCTTGCAAATCTCGATTTCCGCTGGATTCAAACCATGCTTGTTCGCCAACTCGGCGTGGAAATGATCCGAAACTTTCTTGTAGACCTTTTCCAGCCAACGCATCACGGTCGATTCGTGAACTCGGCCCGGCGATTGGCCGGCGCGCAATTTGGACTGTCGCTGGAACCAACGCCGGATCGGCGATCGTGGCTGCTCGACAATCCGGGCAATCTCTCGAAGCTTCAGACCTTCCACGTGATAGTAGAGCAACAGCAGCGTCTCATGATCGTCGAGGGCCGCCAGCGATTGATCCAACGCCATCATCGTCGCCGCCCGATAGCGTTCGCGCACAACATTCACGAGCATTAACTCCTCAGTCCCACGTGTCGTCGCGAGGGTCGAATGCCGCTCGCGTGTCTCTTCAGCGCTGCCCGACCACTCCTCCAGCGAGATTTCGTCCTTGCGCCCTCGGTACAAATCGACAACGGCGTGCAACATGACAGTGCGCAGCCATCCCCGCAACGTGCCGCGCCCGGTATAGGTCCTGAACTTCGACTGCCGGACGCCGTCGACAACTCTGGTTCCCAGGAGCTCGACATAGACAAAATCGATAATCTCATCCGCGTCCGAGCCGCTGCGAACCAGGTGCCGAGCCCAACGTTCAATGAACGACCGATACTGGCGGTCAAACTCCCACCAGGCCTGTTCGTTACCGCGAGCGCACGCTAGCGAGAGATAGAGATCGGGATCTTGCAGCTCGCCAATGAAGCGTCCGATGTCTTCTGTGGACGGCGTCGGCCGCTGCGCGATCAGATACTTGCGAACAGCTCGGCCAACCGCTTCGCGAAAGTCGACTGGCGACAAACCAAAATCCGGATGGGCTTTCGCGCAATCAGCAAAGATCGCATCCACCTGGGACGCGCAGGCAGCGAGATTATCGAGAAACTCGGCTTCGTCTGACGAGGTCTCGGAACGAGTGTGACTGTCTGGCAAAGTGCGCCCATTATATTGACAAAGAGCTTCGCGAACAATAAGCGTCGGACTTACCAGCCTACGAAATCGTTCTTCAGGGCTGCCCCTGGAGGTCCGGGACTTGGTGTCGGAAGCCCGACCGTCAGGGAGGGCTCAGCCGCGGATCAGGCCCTCCCTAACGGTCGGGCTTCTGATACAGCGAAGAGTCCGCAGGAAGAATGCTTCCTTCCCCCATGTCTGGGGACGCCCCCAAAGGCCCGTTTTTGCGGAAGAATTTTTGGCGAAGAAAACCGGGACCGAAGAGTGGGTACAGAAGAAACAAAAAACTTTGTCAGAATCGACGAGCAGGCGATCTAAGTAAGGCCCTCATAGCCTCGTCACGCTTTCGGTTTACTGGCCTCGGTACTTTGGGCGAGGGCCGCCGCCGCCTTCTCCCGGTTGCGCTGACCCACGGTGTAAAGGATCGTCTTAACCTGGAAAGGCGTCAGACCAGGATAAGCCTCCTTTATCAATGCGATGATGCCCACCACGTAGGGACACGCGAAGCTGTTGCCGGTCACTTGCCGATGCCCCCCTCCCGGCCAGGTCGTGGTAACTTCAACGCCCGGGGCCACGAGTTCGATTACCTGCCCATAGCGATAACCGAAATTGAAGGGATCGCCACCGGACCTCTTCACCACCGATACGACCGATGAGGAAAAGATCGAAGGATAACTTGGATAAGGGAGGTTATTCGCCGCTGATACTACGATGCAGCCCGACTGGTAGGCCCGGTCCAAAAGCTCATGCAGAGGCGCAAAAAACTCACGCTTGGTCGTTCCCAAAGACAGGTTAATGACATGAAACTTCTGCTTGATCGCGTAGTCCAAACCCACCAGGAACATATCGCCCGAACCTGATGCCTTTGGTCCGAGTACTTTCACGCTATAGAGTTCGACATCAGGCGCCACACTGGCGATGATCCCTGCACAGGCGGTGCCGTGTCCGGCTTGATCGCCGGAGGTTGACGGACGAAATTCTATGCGGCCGTCTTCGGCCACCGCTTCGACTGACTCCTTGACCTTGCCCTTCAGATCCGGATGTTCGGTATCGATGCCACTGTCAACCACGGCGACGCGGACACCACGCCCAGTGCGGCCGTTCCAGATAGTTTCTGGCTGGATGGCGGCCCACAGATCCTTCATAGCCTCTGTTGCCCCTGCCGTAGTTTCAAGAGCCATTTGGCGATCTCCTTATCACGACTCGCATCTTTAGAAACCGAAACTACCACCGGCTCCGGAACGACTTCTCACAAAGCGCGCGATCATGTCCAGCATATCGCGACACAGTTGTCGTTCAGCGTTGCCGTAACCAACAATCTCACGGAGAGTGACCCACAACAGTAAGAGATCTCGGTGCTCGGCCGCTGCCGGACTGCGTTCGAGCCACTCGCGCAAATCACCTTCGCGCCCGACCTCCCCGGTCGTTCCCAGAGAGGCTTTCACAGAATAATCGAAAAGAGATTCAAACAATTGAGCCAGCTCGTAAGCCTCAATCAGCCGAGCTATCTCGTCGGCGAACCGAGATCCACTGTCCATTTCGGCGGGCGTAAATGGTGGATATGGCGGCTCGCCCGGGCGATTGACGAACTCCAGCACGCCGACCATCTCGCCGTGATCTCGCAGCGGGGTCGCGAGCAGTGTGACGGTCTTGAATCCAGTCCGTCGATCGGCCTCCGACCAGAACGAACCTTCATTCGAAACGTCGGCGACCGCCATTGGCTGGGTCGTCGAAAACACCAATCCGGCGATGCCCGCTCCAGGCGGCAGGCGCAATGCCAGCAACTCGTCTGAAACGCCGCTGGTGGCGGTCAGAAACTTTAAGCCCCCCTCATCGCCATCACGCACTAGTACGGATGCGACCGCTGAGCCAACCGACTGAGCCGCGACTTGTAGCAGATCGTCGATGGCCTTTTTTAGCGGCGCACTCAGCGAGTTTGAGACATCTATCTGGCTGACAACGTCGCCCACCTGGGCGGCAAAGGACTTGCGGCCAGCCGGCCGCGTCCCGCCTATATCATCAGGAACTTGGTCGTTCATGTTTTCTCTTTCTCAGGCATCGAAGATAGATTAGCTAATCGATCAAGGAGCCATTGCGAGCTGTTAGGATTAGGGATCCTGGATCGTGCCGCACATCGATGACAGTTGCGACGCGCATTATACAGTTGCGAGCAATGCTTTCAAGCAGCAGCCGCGATTAGAGTGCCACGGCCCTCTCGCCGCTGCCGCACGCGCAAGATGCGCCTGCCACAATCAATTGCTCGCGAGATATATAACGTGGCGCTTGCCCTCGCTTACTTAACACAGCTATATTGCGTGACTCGAAACGGAGCCAACTGAATATGACTGTCTCATCGGAAGCGTCCACTGAATCTGTCGCACTGACTCCGCAAGCTTCGGTTACCGCGGATCTGGATCAAGCTGCCGGCTTTCAAAGCACCGGGAATTTAGTTAACGCGGCGGTCGCGTTAGAGAAGGCCCTGGCAGCCGCGCGCGCGACACCTTATGAAATCGAATTTCAGACGCGTATTCGACTAGGAATGACGCTGTCAGACGTTTATATGGCGCTGAGCAAGAATCAGGAGGCGCGCGATATGCTGGCGGCCGAAGTCGCATTTGCCGAGAGGATCTCCCAAATCATGCAGGCGACCGGCACGCCGCCGCAGAAACGCGCAGCCATGAGCGGCTATCTGCAAATCCGCGATCGCGCCACGCAAATCGCCCTGCTGGGTCAGACAGCTCCCGAGATTACTATCAAGACCTGGATCAAGGGCGGACCCGTGAACCTGGCGAGCTTGAGGGATCGTGTCGTGCTGCTGGAATTCTGGGCAACATGGTGCAAGCCATGTCAGGAGATGTTTCCGAAATTGAAACAATTGCACGAGCAGGCTGCTGCGCGCGGTCTCGAAATCCTAGCAATCACACGCCATTATATGGCGTATGGCGGGACCACCGAATCGAAGCAAGAAGAGTTGCAATTAATGAATGCTACGGTAACCAACCACGGAGTTGGTTTTGCTGTTGGCGTGGCTGAGGACGAGAGCCTTCAGGCGACCTATGGAGCAAACGGACTGCCGACGGCGGTCCTGATTGACCGCCGGGGAGTGGTCCGCTACGCAGGACCCGGCGGTGAGGATCCCGGATTTGAAGCGACGCTGTGGCAATGTCTTGACGAATCCGCATAGAAACTAATTCCAGATGCGCAAAAAAGCTTGCCTCATCACGTCTTCGCTGTTAGGATGCCCCGCCTTCAAACTTTTGGTTTTGATGAAGCCGCCTCTGGGCCATGCTTCAGGGAGAGACTAACGCCTACTCGGCATTTCCCCAGCATATCTGAGAGCGAGCTGATAGAGATTGAAGATTCGGGATTCGAGCCAGACCCAGGTTCCAGGTTTACCGTTTCGGCGCACTGGCTCGCGCAGAGACGAACAGGGCCGCGGTCATGAGACCGATGAGGCTCATTACCAGGCGCTTTAAACTGAGGAATGGCAAATTCCTCGAGACTTAATTCAAAAGGAGAGACAACAATGGCGATTTTGACTTCTACGCCCGGAGCAGACAATAAGGTAAGCATTTACGACGTTCCCGATAGTGTTCTGTCGCAATATGCGGTCACCGGTGAAAAGGCAGCTTCGATGTTTCCCGAAAGCAAGAAGACTGGTGGCGCTGACATTCCCCAGAGCGGGGGCGCGAACGCCGTCAAGCTCGAAAATGCTGAAAGCCTCGGCGAAGTTCAGGCATACAACGACATCTGCGTTTGTCGTGAACTTCTTTGTAATGCCTACGGGTGCTGGTGGCATTACTACTACTGCTACTGCTAAAAGCGATCACCGCTTGAGTAGAGCGTGCCTCGGTCTTACGCTTGGCCGGTACAAACTTCATGTGGGCTGGCCGAGCGTGAGACCTCCAGGTAGGAAACGAACCTTAAGGTTCTACCCGAGTCATTTAACTCGCTGCAACAAGGAGAATAGCAATGGCGATTTTGACTTCAACGCCCGGAGAGGGCAACGATGTAACTCTTTACGACGTTCCTGACGATGTGCTCAAACAGTATGCCATTTCGGGCGACAAAGCTGCTTCGATGTTTCCCGAAGGCAAGGGCTCCACTGGCGGAGACATTCCGAAATCCACCCCGGCAATGAGTCCCACCAAGCTGGAGAACGCTGAAAGCCTGGCCGAGGTGCAGGCCTATCACAGCATCTGCATCTGTCGCCAACTGTACTGCAACGCCTGGCGCTGCTGGTGGCACTACTATTATTGCTACTGCTAGAGTGTTCGGTCGATATCCAATCCAGATGAGCGGTGCTTCGGAAGATTTTCCCGCAAGGTATTCTCTTCCAGCACCGCTAAGGTAAAGAACTGCTTCGCCGGCGGGCACCTTAAGCTTGTCGGCCGCAGTTTCTTGTTTTAGGGCCGCACCCATTTTGTCTTTGCCACTCCCACGCAACTGAAAGAGGATCATCATGTCGAGTTCAAAGGCTCCGCCTTCCGGCGCACCCGATGCCACACCTGACAAAATGCGAAGTGGTCAGCGGATCGAGGGATTGCCGGCGGGCGCGGTTCCTCCCGAGGGATTGCCACCGGGTGGCCTGCCGGATCTGCCTTCCGGCGAACCTCCTATGTCTGGCCCGGCTGGCGGCAAGATCCGAATGAAGACTATGCCCCGAATGAGCGCGCGCCCCTTCCTCGGCCGGGCCTTCAAACTACTCGGCGCGCATAAGGCGCTGGTGGGGTTGTCTCTGCTGCTTTCTTTAATCATGTTCCTGCTTCCCTTTCTCGCCGCAGCCGCTTTCGGTCCACTGATTAAAATGTTCGGCGACGTAGCCAAGGGGGGTGACTGGAACCGAGTATGGAGCACAACGGGCTCGTTCTATGACAGGTCCCCAGGGGATGGCGGTGGCTTCTCTATTCCTTTCATCTCTGATTGGTTAGCGACTCCTTTGTCCTTCACCACCATTTTTATTATCTGGACCTGTGCCATAGTGCTGCGCAACGTTCTGGATATTTTTCGCGCCTGGGTCGATGCGAATCTAGAGCAACGAATTCTCATCGGGTTGCGGCAGAGACTCTACGAACACATTCAGTCGCTTTCCCTCGACTTCTTCATGGGAGGTCAGACAGGCGCGCTGATGCAGCGCATACTCTCAGAGACTACCGCTGTGCAGCGATTACTGACACAGGTTCTGCTTACCCCGGTAATCGACGCGTTAGTGCTGATAATTGTGATCAGTTATTTGCTGGCGTTGAGTTGGCAAATGACGCTGGTGCTGTTTGTGCTCGCTCCTCTTACCGTGCTCATGTTCCGTTTTACCAGCGGCAAGCTTCAGGAAGGCGCGATGGGTATCAATCTAAGTTCCCGCGAGCTGGGCTCTGAGTTGGAAGAGACTATCAACGGCATCTCTGATATTCAGGTCTTCAATGCCCAGCCGAAACGAAACGAACGATTTCGTGAAGCATCCCGCATCGCTGCCAAAAATACCGCCAGCACGACTGCCTGGATGAGTCTCAGCAACAGTGGCGCCCAGGTTCTTATTTCCTTGACCACCGCCTTGATTCTTTTGTCGTCCATTCTGTTGGGCCAAAAGTGGGGACTTACGTTTGCGAGCGCGCTGGTTTTCATGCAAATGGCGCCAAATCTATTCACGCCGGTCCAGCAGCTCATCAGTTCTTACACAATGTACCAATCACTGGTGCCGGGCATCGTCTCGACCTATGAATTGTTTGACACAAAACCAACCGTCGTGGAGAAACCCGGTGCAGTGTCGATTGGCGAAGTACACGGCGACATCACCTTTGATAATGTTGTCTTTGGTTACTCGCCTACACAGAAAGTCCTGAACGGCGTCTCCTTTGAAATCAAAGAAGGCGAGACCATAGCCTTTGTCGGTCCCATCGGCTGCGGAAAATCCACGATCATGAATTTGATTCTGCGTTTTCTCGAGCCGGAACACGGGCGCATTCTGCTTGAAGGCAAAGACATTTCCGACGTCACTCTGAATTCATTGCGCGAACAAGTCTCGAAGCTGGCGCAGTTTCCTTTCTTTCTCAAGGATACAATTAGAGAGAACGTCCGGCTCGGCCGCGCCGGCGCTTCGGACGCCGAGATCGAAGAAGCTTGCAAGCTGGCGCACATCCACGACGTAATAGTTGATCCGCAAAGAATGCCGAATGGCTACGACACAATAGTTGGCGTACAGGTGCCGTCGGGAGGGCAAAAGCGTCTGATTGCTTTGGCCCGTTGCTTATTGCGCAAACCGGAAGTGCTGCTGCTGGATGAGCCGACTGAGAACCTGGACGCAACCGAGCGTAACCGGTTGACCCAGGTGATTCGTGAATATGCCAACGAACGGACCTGCATGGTGATTAGTCACGATCTGAACTTTGTGGCTGACGTTGCGGATCGAATTATCGTGATCGACAAGGGACGAATTGTGGATCAAGGCACGCACGAAGAACTGGCCGCGCGCGAGGGCTTATACAAAACGCTTTACGGACTCAAGAACGTGGATCCTTCGCTGCTGCGTTCACGAGGTGATGGCGGGGCCGGCGGTGGTGGCGGCGCCCGGCCGGCTCCGGGCACACCGGTTGGGGGAATGGAGATGCCCGGAGGAGGAATGCCACCGGGAATGGGCGGACCGATGTAGTTGGTCATGTTCTTTTTTTACAACTCAAAGGAGACGACGATGAAGCTTCAATCGCGAATCCAAGCTGCCCTAGCCTTTGCTTTGCTCGCTGCGTTCGTAATCGGCTGCAAATCCAGTGGAAGTTCGAGTTCATCTACGAGTGGCAAAACGGATTCCGCAAAGAACGCCAACAGCTCAACCGCCAGCACGACATCCACGACCGGCAGCGCGCCCGCCACACCTCCGGATATCGCGGGTAAGTACAACGTGGTCGGCAGCAATCCGGACGGCGGTTCGTATAAAGGGACGCTTGAGATCATCCCGCATGGTGATGTCTATCAGTTTCGTTGGAATGCCGGGACCCAATACGATGGCGTCGGCGTGGCCAACGGTAATGTCGTCGCGGTGGCGTTTGCCAACGGAACGAATGGCAAAGGGTGCGGCGTGGTTGACTATGAAATTGCAAACGACGGCGCGCTTGAAGGCAAATGGGGCTACTGGGGAACTAACGAAGCGGGTACAGAAAGAGCTACGCGCACTGGCGGGTCGGGATTAGTGGGAGAATATGATGCGACGGGAAAGAATCCCGACGGCAAAGAATACAAAGCGAAGCTTACGGTCGAGCCGGCCGGCAACCTGTATCGATTTGTTTGGAGCAATAACAGCGATGGCGTGGGCATCAAGCAGGGTACCAACGTGGCGGTAGGCATTGGCGGGGCCCGCTGCGGATTTGTGGCCTACGAAATCAAATCAGATGTCCTGGAAGGACTCTGGGGCGGTTACGGCACCGACAAGACGGGCACTGAAACAGCCACCAAGCAGTAGAGTCCAGGGAGTGAGGTCAGTACCACCTGCGTGAGCGGGTGGGCTAAGTACTCACCAACCCTGATCGACTGTTGGATCCACCCGCTCAGGTAGCGTCAAGGATTTTGTGTAAACGATCAACTGTTGTTTTTGGGTCGCTGCTTTTTCATCTTAATTTGTTAACAGCGGTAGGGGCTGTGGGAACGGTGGGAAAACGTAGTTTGTTTTTCCACGGTTTCCATAGCCCGG
>ORMF012173294.1_pt1 | contig 12354 bp, 12 predicted proteins | sample 1779871 | NCBI WGS metagenome assembly ORMF01 (sample SAMEA104232316, study PRJEB22302) | groundwater metagenome | biome: forest; feature: aquifer; material: groundwater | place: USA | collected 2011-08-07 | depth 5.4 m | reverse complement strand
TCACCTCCGTAGTGGAACGCTCTATGTGATCGGTTACTGTCACCTACGGAAAGATATCAGGACCTTCGTCGTGGACCGCATGCAGAAAATCAAGATGACCGACGAATCTTTTCCAGCACCCATTGGATTCTCTCTGGAAAGTTATCTGCGCCACAGCTTCGGCATGTTCCGCGAGGATTTGGTCCGGGTCAAAGTCCGCTTCGACAAGTCCCTGACCCGTTACCTCCTGGAGCGCCGGTGGCACCCCAGCCAGAAAAACAAAAAGCTCAAAGACGCCTCTTTGGAACTTGGCTTCGAAGTGGCCGGGACCAAAGAGATAAAGACCTGGATTCTGGGCTTCGGCTCGCTCGCCAAGGTTCTCGAACCGGCTTCCCTGGTCAAAGAGATCAAAGGCGACCTGGGGAGGGCGCTGAGGGCTTACGCAAAAACGTAGGGTTACCGGTCAAAAAAAACCAAAGACATGCGACACGTTTTGACAATGATCTGTGATAGACAGAAGTTTTGTGAAAAAGAGATTTAATCGGATAACTGAATCATGATGTCATTTCGCGGAAATCGCTTGGCGGAGACGCAGCTTCCGTTAGGCACTGTGTGGCTGATGGAAAAGTTAGCCGAGTCTAAAGGGAAACAAGCTCTCTACGAGAAGCAATCGCCGCAGATCTTAAGGGCCTTGCGGGAGATGGCCCTGGTTGAGAGCACCGAATCGTCCAACCGAATCGAAGGCGTGACAGTGGAACGAGATCGGTTGCGTCCACTCGTCCTTGGCAATGCGCGGCCGCGGGATAGGTCCGAGGAAGAGATTGTAGGCTACCGCAGAGCGCTATCATGGATTCATACCAACCACGAGAAAATTTCAATCGAACCGGAAACGTTCAAGCGCCTCCACGGCTTAGCGCAAGGAGGGACTGTTGGAGATGCAGGCGCGTGGAAACAAACTCAAAACGAGATTGTAGAGATTTATCCTGACGGCCGGCGGGAAGTGCGGTTTCGTCCGCTCGAACCTGCGCAGGTGCCCCGAGCCATGGAAGAACTCTGCCTGGCCTACAGACACAGCATGGACCAACTGAAGGTCACACCTCTTGTGGCGCTGGCCTGTCTTGTGCTCGACTTTCTCTGCATCCATCCGTTTCGAGACGGGAATGGCCGTGTATCGCGGCTGCTCATCTTGTTGGCTCTCTACCACCACGGCCATCACGTTGGTCGCTACATCAGTCTTGAAAGAATTGTTGAGCAGACAAAAGAAACTTATTACGAAGTGCTGCAAAAAAGCTCCACGGGGTGGCACGAGGGCGGCCACGACATCTTCCCCTGGTTCAATTACTTTCTGTCGACGATTCGCACGGCCTACCGTGAGTTTGAGGAACGAGTGGAACGACAACGACCAGCTCGCGGTTCAAAGGCCGACTTGATCGACTATGCGCTGGCAAACCTGCCCAGCTCTTTTGGCATCTCCGACGTGCAACGTCTTTGCCCCAATGTCAGCCGCGACATGATTAGAGTCGTTATGAATCGCTGGCGAAAAGAGGGCAGGTTGAAAGTGATGGGCCGCGGCCGAGACGCCCAATGGGCGCGTGTTGAGAAGCAATAGAGGTAATACCACATTAATGTGGTAATAAACGTGGTAATCACTCGTAAGTATTTGTGCGCGCGTGTGATTTCTACTCAGAGCGGATCAAGGACTGATCAGATAATCACATCACGAAAGGCCGAATTGATAAGAACTCGATTAGACCGTATTCAACGACTTGAACCCTTCGACTGCGCTGAGGACACGCTCCGCGCAGCGATTGAACGATTGGAACGTGTGAAACTGACCGTTCCCCGTGATGAACGGAGCGCCTGTCCTGAGCATAGCGACGCGAAGTCGAAGGAAAGCGGTTGAACGGCTGGAACGGTTGGAACAATTGGAACTGGAGGGGTAGGCTGAGAGGGTGCGGAATCGGTTGAACCTTTTGAACGACCCAAAGGGTAAAGACCTACGTCACGATTCGACAAACGTCTGTGGTATACGATGCCATTGCTTGATCGGCCTAAGGGATGACGGTGAGCCCAAGAGCGCGGAAGTCGGCATCAAAGGCGAGAGACGGGATGTCATCAAGGAGCGTAGTTACAACGACAAATGACACCGCGTCGCAGAAAGAAAGTTTGTGGTCGCGCCCGTAGCGGCGGAATATTTGCTCCGCTTCGGCAAGGACGCTTGCGCCATAGTTTGCGATTTGGAGATTGGGTTTGATTTCAGTGAGAAACGTTAGCGCGTCGCGGTAGCTTCGCCGGTAACGAAGTAGCGTCAATGTTTCGCTGATGATATCCCAGGTGACATAAAGACGGGAGCCGGCGGCAGCGGCATTGTCGCTGAGATCCCTGGCCTGTTCGTGGTTGACATCATGAGGGTCGAAGCAGGCGTAGAAAAAAGATGTGTCGCAAAACAAGCGGGTTGGGAGCGCCATCAACGGCTCTTTGCGGCGGAACCATAGAGATGTTCTTTAACGTGCGCGGATATGTCGGTTTTTCTCCCCCGGCGCTTGGGGAGCCGACGCATCAATTCAACGAGCTTCTTGGCGGCGGCTCCAGGTTCAGGCTCCGGCAGTGCCGCGCGCAGCTCGGCCACGACCTCGTCGCGCACCGTGATCTCGACCTTCGCACCGACATCCTTCCTGACCTGGCGCACCAGCTCCGGGAGCCGTTTGCGCGCCTCACTGATAGACAACTTCATCAAGCGAGTGTACAAGGGGGGGCGAAATCAGTCAATGACGTGACGGAGGTCTTAAACGATTTGAACGGCTTGAACGGAGTTGGAACAGTCCGCCGGTCCTGAGTAGGATCGAGGGGCCGTATCGAAGGGCTGGAATGATCTCCGGGTTTGAGTTAAACGGGTTGAACGGAGCGCAGCGCTTGAACGAGTGGAACTGCTGGAACGATTGGAACCGGGAGGCACGCGGTGGGCGCGGCGCGGCACCTGAGTCAAAGAGATCAAAGACGACCTGGGAAAGTCGCTGAGGTCTTACGCGGAATCCTAGGTTCCTTGGCCAGAAATTTTTTTTAGAACGTGTGACACGTTTCGACAAACGTCTGTGGTATAGGGTGGGCGTGTTGGGTCCGGGCGGCATGGCACGAAGTGACCCATAACTCAGAGTCGTTGCCTGTACGGAGGCGCGGCCGAGGGAGAGGGCGTTGACTAAGAGGGAACTGACGAAGAGCGTTGAATCTTGAACTTAGGAACTTGGAACATTGAACCAAAAGAGAGTCGTGACCTCGGATAAAAAAAAATTAAAGAAGCTTGAGCTGATCTGTTAAAACTGTGAGGTAGGGTTGTTCCCGTAGCGACGGAAACAAATGAACTTTTACTCTTACTGGGGCAAAGCTCGGCCGGACGTAGTTGTAGAGGACGGGGTAACGCATCACCTGCTGCCGTATCACTGTTTGGACGTGGCGGCGGTCGCGGCGAGCTGGTGGGAAAAAAGCGCCGCCATTCGGCTGGTCGGTTGCACTGCCTTCGGCTATTCATCCGGGGACGAGGCGGCGGTAAGACAACTCCGTGCTTGGATATTATTTTTCATCGCCTTGCATGACTTAGGCAAGTTCGATGTGCGTTTTCAAATGAAGGCGCCAGATGCACTCAGTCAATGTTGGCCAAGCCTGAATTTCCGGGACGTTGATAGCGCGAACCAGATCATTCGAACTTATGCGCACGGTGGGGAAGGGTATTCTTGGTTTGTGCAAGAATACCAATCGCTCTTGGGTTTAGAGGTTTCGGATTACGAAATCCTGGACGGTTGGTGCCCTTGGATTGCTGCCGTAACTGGTCACCACGGCGTGATTCCTTCCAGTTCGGCAATAAACACCCCAAATGCCGAGGACTATGTTATTCAATACGATGCTCGTGCGCGCCGCGAGTGGTTTGGTGCGTTGTCAGAGCTATTTCTTGAGCCTGTTGGCTTAAACCTTCGAGACCAGCCGCCTCCTTGCCACGAAGGAGCACAAGCGTGGCTGGCTGGATTTTGTTCCGTTGTGGACTGGCTAGGTTCCAGTGAGCAGGTTTTCAAATACACGACGGAAAGAATACCCCTCGACTCTTATTTCGCCGAACGGCTAAATCTAGCCGCGGTAAGAAACATTCTTGCAACCAGCGGTTTAGCGCAATCTATCAAGGATTACCGAGGCATTCAGGCAGTGCTCCCAGCAAACTGGACGCCGCGCCAAGTTCAGACGTTAGTAGATGGTTTGCTAGTTACGCGGGGATTGACGATTATTGAAGCTCCCACTGGATCCGGCAAGACTGAAGCGGCGATGGCGTACGCATGGCGGTTATTATCGGCGGGCTATGCGGACAGCATCGTTTTTGCTTTGCCAACCCAGGCTACCGCTAATGCTATGCTTGATCGCCTTATTGAGTTTGCCGAAAAAGTGTTCCCCATCGGTGCGACGAATGTAGTGCTCGCGCATGGCAAACGCGACTACAATCCGCAATTTATCGATCTTAAAACGGCCAGCGTGAGTCGTACTGCGCAGGGAAAAGAAGAAGCGTGGGCACAGTGCGCGGAGTGGCTGGCGCAAAGTCGGAAGCGGGTGTTTCTGGGACAGATCGGAGTTTGTACGATTGATCAGGTATTGCTTTCCGTTCTTCCAATCAAACACAAATTTGTGCGAGCTTTCGGTATCAATAAAAGTGTCCTTATTGTGGACGAAGTTCACGCCTATGACCGATATATGTACGGTTTATTAGATGCGGTGCTGGCCCGGCAGCGAGCGACTGGCGGCAGCGCGATCTTGCTTTCAGCGACTTTGCCGGGCGAACAGCGCCGAGACTTGCTAAAGGCCTGGGACACCGATGCTGGTGCTCTCGAGGAGATGGCCTATCCACTTATTACTCATGTTTCGCAGCAGAACTTTAGCACTCTGACTCTTCCACTGGATAAGCCACCGGAATCACGAATCGTACAGATTGAATGTGTCGCGACTTCGGAAGCTGCTCCAGTTGAGAAACTGATACTTCGAATACTGGAAGCCGCTGAGGCAGGCGGAACGGTAGCGATAGTTTGTAATCTGGTTGACGTCGCACAGGCTCTCGCTCGGCGACTCAAGCAAGACGCAACCGTGCCAGTAGATGTCTTCCATGCCCGTTATCGCTTTGTAGATCGGCAGGAGAAGGAAAAAACTGTGCTATCTTTTTACGGCAAAAACTCTAATCGAGTTGGTGGTCGAATTCTGGTGGCAACGCAGGTGATAGAGCAAAGCCTCGACCTGGATTTTGATTGGATGATCACTCAAATTTGCCCGGCAGATTTATTGTTCCAAAGATTGGGCCGACTGCATCGCCACGACCGTGAGCGCCCGCCGCACTGTACTGACCCACGTTGCACAGTGCTTGTCCCAGACAACGGCAACTATGGGCTACACAAGTTGATTTATGGGAACACCCGTGTGTTATGGCGCACTGAACAATTGTTGCGACAGACTCCGAGAGGTGAAATTGTTTTTCCAGGGGCCTACCGAGTGTGGATTGAAACTGTCTATCAACGTGATGAATGGGAGAACGAACCAGAGAAGATTACGCTCGACTACGAGGCTTTTCGTGCTGTTGAAAACCAGCGTAAAAATGACGCGGAGAGACTCGTTAGCACATTCATGAACCCATTCGCGGACGAAGATGATACCGTGACGGTGCTAACTCGCGACAGCGAACGGCGCCTGAGCGTGATTCCAGTCGCATCTACTCCCAAAGGGGATGCTTTGCTTGACGGAACACCACTCAGCGACACGGAAGAATGGCAAAAACAGGAACAACTCAATCTTAACACGGTGAACGTACCTAATAGTTGGCGTAGTTTCTTGCCATCTCCAGAAGATGGTTTCGTGCTTCTGCACTTTGAGCGGGAGGACGATGCTGTTTGGCGAACCGTCTCGAATGGGCAGCGGTTAATCTACAGTACAGAATACGGCATGGAGAAAGTTCTCGATGAACCTGTTGACTGATAGATGGATTCCGCTCCGTGACAAATCAGGTTTTCGTCAGATCCGGTATCAGGATTTGCTTTGTGAAGAGCATGACGGGCAGGTCAGCTTGCCCCGCGACGACATGGAGTTGGCTTGTCTACAGCTTATCATCTGTCTGACTCAGGTGATGTTCATGCCGCCTGATATCAGGGCGCTAAGAGCACGTATCAAATCACCGCTCACTGTTTCGGAGTTTGAAGGCGAAACAAAAAAATATCTGGCCTGGTTTGATGTCGATCACCCAGAAACGCCGTTCATGCAGATTAAGGACACAGAAGCTAAAGAGGTCACGCCAATCCAGAAACTATTTGTCGGCCTACCGGCTGGTCATAACCACGCGTTTTTCAATGACACCGAGGAAATGCGTACTGTCTGTGCGGGCTGCGCCGCGATTGCACTCTTTAATCAAAACAGTAGCAGTCCGAATATTTCGGGAAAACATAAGGGTGGATTGCGTGGGAGTGCCCCCATCACGACATTTGTGGTGGGAAACACGCTGCGTGAAACTGTTTGGTGCAACGTCTTGACACTGGATTATGTCAGCAAAGTCTTCCCGAATTATCAGAAACAAAAGGACGACGACAAGCCAACGTGGGTGAAGCCTATCACGAGTAAATCAACAATACAGGAGAACCAGATCGGTCTATTACGGGGGCTGTTTTGGTTGCCCATTCACATTCGCCTCTACCGTGAGGAGCAGGAAGGCGTCTGTGACAGTTGCGGGAGCGCCGTCGGTTCCGCGTATCGGGATTTCAAACTTGGCAGTGATTTCAAGTTCGCGGTTAATGGGCAGTGGCCTCATCCTCATTCACCGAGGATATGGAATATTAAGAAACAGCAACGCATAGAAAAGTATCTTTCTTTCACCACTACAGCTCCGGCCTGGACGCAACTAAATGAGTGCCTGATTCAACATGAGCAGCAGGGGAAACAAGGTCATATTCCGGCCGCCGTGGTCAGCCAATTTTCAGAAGTGATGCCGGACGCACCACTACATTTGAAGATTGGGGGTTATCGCAATAGGCAGGCGTCTATTCTGCAACGGCGGCACGAATTGTTCAGCATTGCTCTGGGGTGGGATAAAAATCTTCAGCGGCTAAGGGCATTAATAGAGACCGCCCTGGAATACAAGGAACTTTTACGCGATAAGCTATACCTCGCCGACAAAGGCGACAAAAAAAGGCGCTTAAAGGGAATCGGTGCGGGGGTACACAAAGCGGCTGAGGAGCTTTATTACCAATTATCTGAAGAGCTGTTACACGAGACACTAAGGTCTATGAACTTTCGCGAATTCACCACCACGCGAGATCGTCTTCTGGATCGCTTGTCAGATATCGCGCTAGAAGTATTCAAACAGGTGACCACTCCCTATACGCACAAACCTGAGCTAATACCGATAATCGCCATTTCCCGTCGGGATCTCGAAGAAGCGCTGAAAAGGATGAAGAAGGGAGCCGCCCAGCATGTCCAGTGAACCTAACCACCATCCACCCGACTTTGTCGGGCTCTATCGACGTTACGAGACCCTGTCGCCCGGCCAGAAAGCGGAGCTGCGCCGTGTATCCGCGCCCAATGATCTGCGTGACTTACCGTCGCTCTATCGACTGTTTCCCGGTCAGACAATTTCGGACAATTGGCTTCGAGTAGCCTTCTTGCTAGCCCATTGTCGCCACCGTGATGGCGCCTTGAACCTTGGTTCTCAGCTTGCAGCCGCCAAGGTCAACGAAGCTCGGCTATTTCAAGTGGTGCGAGCCAAGGAACCCATTGATCTAATTCAGCTCAGGCGGTTGGTTTTCCAAGTTGAGCCAACGGTGGACTGGAAACATTTCGGCTGGACGCTGCTTGCGTGGAACAAAGAAAAAAAGCGAGAACTGCTTGAAGACTACTTTATTTCTAAATCCAAACCCTGAAGGGAGCCTAACGATGAGTGAAAAGAACTTTATCAACATGCACGTTCTGATTTCCCACAGCCCGTCTTGTCTAAATCGCGATGATATGAACATGCAAAAGACGGGTGTTTTTGGCGGGCTAACGAGAGGGCGAATTTCCAGTCAAAGCCTGAAGAGGGCGATGCGGACCAGTGACTATTACAAAAGCAACTTTTCCAGATCGACCCGGACGAGATATCTCGTCGAGAAATTCGTAAAGGACGCTCTTGCCTCGTGCAACGACAACAAGAGAGCTGAACAGATCGAGCAAACAGGCCTCTACATGGCAGCGCTGATTGAGGGCAAGACGAAACTGGAGGAAGTGAAGAAGTATAAGCGCGCGGAAAGCGGGCGAATTGAACATCAAGTGCTCCCGTTCCACGAATCTGAGGTGGCGGAGATCAGGGATCTTTTTTCTGCTGCTATTGACCAGCCAGAAGAGAAACGGATTGACTTTCTGAAGAAAGAATTCAAAACGGTTGAGGATCGTCAAAAAAGCAAGGTCACTTTAGATGTGGCGATAGCTGGAAGAATGGCTACGTCAGACATTTTGTATCCGATTGATGGCTCGGTAGCGATAGCTCATTCTATTACGACTCACGCGGTAGAACCCCAAGATATCGATTGGTTCACCGCAGTAGATGACTTGGTGAATGACGCCGGAGAAACAGGCGCAGGGCATCTTAACACGCAGCAGTTCAGTGCCGGCGTGTTTTACCGCTATGCGAGTCTTAATCTCCAGCAACTGCAGAAAAACCTTGGAGATGTTCCTCGGGAAAGGTCTCTCGATGTTGCAAGGCATCTGTTTCACATGTTGGTCACCGTAGTTCCCGCGGCGAAACAGCAATCGTTCGCTGCACACAACGTGTCGGACTTTTCAATTGTAAGTTTCGGTCACCAGCCGATTTCGTTGGCGAACGCTTTCGAGGAGCCTGTGGAGGCGAACAAAAGCGGTGGCTACCTGGCGCCGTCAATTTCAAGACTGGCCGATTACTGGCGCCGCATGGACACGGCCTATGAGCTGAACGAGTTGGCTGCTGTGTTCGATCCGGATGCACAAGCAACTCATGATAGTTTGCTAACATTACACAAGTTAAGCAAAGTCGAAAACTGGATCGCCGCGGATGGTAAACGCACGTGATCAGAGGGACGTATGACAAGGTTTCTAATTCTAAAACTTGAGGGAGTAATGCAATCTTGGGGCGGGCATACTTTTGAAGATTACCGTCCGACCAACTTGTTCCCGACTCGCAGCGGACTACTCGGATTGCTCGGTGCATGTCTCAATCTTGACCGCAAAGACATGATCGGGCTGCAGAAACTAAGCGCCGGTGTTGTTCTCACTGTACGTGCCGACCGAGCAGCGTTGCGTCCTGAAAGGCAGGATAGGCTTGTTGAAAAGCGACCACTTCGCATAACCGATTATCATACTGTTTTGGAGGCGCGAAAAGTTGACGGAAAGCCAAATCCTGATGCTGTTGTTTCTCGTCGGGAGTATTTGTGTGATGCCGCCTTCACCGTCGCTATTGAAGAAAAGGCGCAGGCCGAATACACCCTCGATAAGATAGCGCAAGCTGTAAAGACGCCGCACTACACGCCTTTTCTTGGGCGGCGCTCCTGTCCTCTTACGCGTCCATTATTCGAAATGTTTGTTGAAGCAGAAACGCCGCTTCAAGCCCTGGAGAAAGTTCCACCGCAGGGCGGTACGATGTATGCGGAAGCGACGGAACTGTCCAACGAGCAACGTCTATTGGTACGTGATGTGCCGATCTATGGACGGTACCGAAAATTTACCACGCGGCAGGTTTTTATACACGCGCCAGGAGGAAAGGATGTACTTAAGTAAAGTTGCTATAGATTGGAAAGTGGCTCGTAATCCGTACAAGCTCCACCAAGCGTTGTGGTCGTTGTTCCCGGCCCGCCCGGACGAATCCAGGTCGTTTTTATTCCATGTTCAATCGAATAAACCTGGGCAGCCAGCGAGCCTATTGATGCTGTCGAGACATCAACCAACGATAAAGGGGGAGTCGAGCAAGGTCGTAGATGGTCCGAAGGATATTACGTCTTTGAATTTAACCACTGACCAAATCTATCAATTTCTTCTGACCGCTAACCCAACCAAAGTTATACGTGATCGAGATGATTCCTCCCGTAAGTTGCGCGTTCCGCTAATTCGTGAGGAACAACAGCTAGACTGGCTCTCCCGCAAGCTGGATGGCGCGGCGTCAGTTGAAGCGTGCGTCGCGCGAACGAACGCACCGACGTATTTTCAGAAACCAGGGCACGGCGCGGGTAAGGTCGTAACCGTTACTTTTGATGGTGTGTTAAGAATTGTGAACCCCGACGAACTTGTCGTGAAAATGAAGGACGGCATCGGTCCGGCAAAAAGTTTCGGTTGCGGGCTTTTACTTCTCCGTCGGGCGTAACGATGCTCCCACCACTCAAACCTATCGCCATGAAGGAACGGCTTTCCATGTTGTTCATAGAGAAGGGACAGCTTGACGTTATCGACGGCGCTTTCGTTGTTGTGGATCAACTCGGAGTCAGAACTCACATCCCTGTGGGGAGCGTTGCGTGTCTTATGTTGGAGCCGGGAACTCGTGTGTCGCACGCGGCGGTTGCCTTGGCGTCCAGGGTTGGGTGTCTTTTGGTGTGGGTCGGCGAAGCGGGCGTGCGCATGTACGCGTCTGGGCAGCCGGGAGGCGCTAGAGCGGATCGATTACTATATCAAGCCAAACTTGCATTGGACGATGATGCAAGACTCAAGGTTGTGCGCAAGATGTACGCGATGCGCTTTAAGGAAGAACCGCCGGCCCGCCGCAGTGTCGAGCAATTGCGTGGGATCGAAGGCGCGCGAGTTAGAAAAATTTATGAGCTGCTGGCGCAGCGGCACGGCGTCACATGGGGAAAGCGGAACTATGATTACACCACTTGGGACAACAGCGATATTCCCAATCGCTGTTTGAGTTCGGCGACAGCGTGCCTGTATGGGATAACGGAAGCGGCGGTCTTGGCCGCGGGCTACGCACCCGCTGTGGGTTTTATTCATACCGGCAAGCCGTTGTCGTTTGTCTACGATATTGCCGATCTATTCAAATTTGACACGGTCGTACCCGTGGCCTTCCGTATCGCCGCGAAACCCGCTCGCCAGCCGGAAATGGAAGTGCGTCATGCCTGTCGCGATATTTTTCGCGAAACCAAGTTGCTGGCGAAAATAATTCCGACGATTGAAGAAGTATTAGCTGCGGGAGAAATCCCGATTCCGTCCGCTCATCCAGAAGCGGTGGAACCAGCCATTCCAAATCCGGAGAGTCTAGGCGATGCTGGTCATCGTTCTTGAAAATGCGCCGCCTCGGTTGCGCGGACGACTAGCGGTATGGCTTCTGGAAATCCGCGCCGGGGTATATGTCGGCGATGTCTCGCAACGCGTTCGAGAGATGATCTGGCGGCAGGTGGTAGTCGGGTTGGAGGAGGGGAATGCGGTTATAGTCTGGAAAACAAATACGGAGGCCGGGTATGACTTCCAGACCTTTGGTAAAAATCGCCGCATCCCAAAAGAGATGGACGGGGTGAAGCTGGTATCATTCCTACCTCCGGACAAAGATCAAAAACCTTCTGAAGAGCCGCCCGCGAAATGAAGACCGATCTGGGCCATCTTGCACGGGAAATTTTTGGTGGCTGCCACGTGAATCAATTTTGTTAAAAAATTCAAAGGGTTGTGGATGGTGTGTTCCCCGCACGCGCGGGGATGAACCGGTTCCAGGTGAAACGGTAAACCCTCGAATTCAGTGTTCCCCGCACGCGCGGGGATGAACCGATGGCTTGTCAGCGCCACTTGGACGACCTCAAGTGTTCCCCGCACGCGCGGGGATGAACCGCGGACACGACCAACGTCCACGGCATCGCCAACGTGTTCCCCGCACGCGCGGGGATGAACCGCCGCCATCACCCCGGAAATCGATATGGGGCTTGTGTTCCCCGCACGCGCGGGGATGAACCGGGTTTTATCCGGTTCACTGGCGAAGATCGAGAAGTGTTCCCCGCACGCGCGGGGATGAACCGACGCCGGAGGAGTCGAGCGGAGTGATCTCGGAGTGTTCCCCGCACGCGCGGGGATGAACCGGCGCGGGAGGAACGAAGATGATACGTTTTTGTGTGTTCCCCGCACGCGCGGGGATGAACCGGTAGCCGTGGTTGGCCCAGCTCCGTAAACCGCAGTGTTCCCCGCACGCGCGGGGATGAACCGGTAGCGGCTAACCGCTGGGTGGCTGGTATCAAGTGTTCCCCGCACGCGCGGGGATGAACCGAACACAATGAACAATAAGTGTCGCCGGTAGAATGTGTTCCCCGCACGCGCGGGGATGAACCGTTATGATCGAGGTGCCCGATGTTACCTCGACCGTGTTCCCCGCACGCGCGGGGATGAACCGTG
>ORMF010598133.1_pt1 | contig 12355 bp, 7 predicted proteins | sample 1779871 | NCBI WGS metagenome assembly ORMF01 (sample SAMEA104232316, study PRJEB22302) | groundwater metagenome | biome: forest; feature: aquifer; material: groundwater | place: USA | collected 2011-08-07 | depth 5.4 m | reverse complement strand
TCGGCTGTAGAGCCTGACGTCCTGGATTCCGGTTCCGTCGACGCCCGCCGTGGTGTGGCGCTGTCCGATCTTTAACGGGACTTGAGTGCGAATCGTGCTTTTGAGGGCATTCGCCTGGACGTCGAATTCTTTGCGGACACCGTCGATATAGACAGCCACGGAGTCGACATTTGGTTTGCCGGCGTAAGTGATGCAGACGTGGTGCCATTGGCCGGCCGGAATCGGATCCTTCGAGACGACTTTGAGCGCGTCTTCCGGCCACTTATTGATTATGTGCGTGCCCGGGCGTCCGTTTTCGAGCCAGAGGTCCCAGCCTCGGTAATCGTGCTGGTCATCCATCCGGGCGACAACCGCACCGCCTTGGTCCGCCTTGGGGATCTTAACCCAGGCGGAGCACGAGAAGGACTGGTCCTTTTCGAAATCGCCCGCGGCGGGTGTCTCGATCACGCTGCCGGCTTTGCGCTGGAAGGCTTTGGCCGCGAGATGTCCGTCGTCCCATTTGGGATCGGCCCCGGCGGTCAAACGAACGGTTTGCCCGTCGACATTGGCCTCGATCTCACGTCCTTGTCCCTCGCCCAAGATAGCTCGAAATCGAAGACCCTCGCTGGGGATGCTCGCCGCGAGTTTCGTGGTCTCAGGACTTCCGGCCCATTTGTCGAAGTCCGACCGAGCGGCCTGTTTCCGTGCGTCCGCCTGACTCTGCGCCGCTGCCAGCTCAGTCTTGAGGGCCTCGATTCGCGGGCGATCTTTCTCGAGCGGCACGGGAAGGATCGGCGGAGTGTCCTTGATATTTCCATCCATCGCGCCCTGGGTCGTGTTATTGAAAATGGCCGCCATGGAGTAGAAGTCCTTCGTGGTGAAGGGATCGAACTTGTGGTCGTGGCAGACGCAGCAGTTCATCGTGCCCCCGAGCCATACGAACGACGTGGTCTCCGTGCGGTCGCGGGTGTACAGCACCAGGTACTCTTCAGCGATCAGTCCGCCCTCATTGGAAGTGATGTTGCACCGGTTAAACCCGGTCGCTATCTCCATTTCCAACGTAGTTTCCGGAACGAAATAGCGCGGAAGATGTGGTGCGAACAGGTCAGAAGGCACGGATAGTCCGGTACTGGCCAGCGTGACCCGATTTCCCTGCTTGCCGGTTTCCCCTCCCGCGTTTTTCTTGATCTCCTCCAACAGCAGATCGCCGGCGAGCTGCTCGATCGTGAACTGGTCGAAGGGAAGATTCTTGTTGAATGCCTGGATGACCCAATCTCGGTAGGTCCACATCTCGCGATAGTTGTCAAAGTGTATGCCGTGAGTGTCCGCATATCGTGCAGCGTCCAGCCAGTATCGGCCGCGGTGCTCGCCCCATTTTGGGCTGGCCAGGTACTTATCGACGAGCTTTTCGTATGCGTCGGGCGATTTGTCGTTGACGAACGCATCCACGTCTACTGGTTCGGGCGGCAGTCCCGTCAGGTCCAGGCTGAGCCGTCTTGCGAGGGTGCGGCGGTCCGCTTCCGGAGCGGGTTTCAGACCGGCTTTGTGCAGCCTATCCAGAATAAAGTTGTCGATGGGATTGCGACACCACCGAGTATTTTCGATTTTCCATTTTCCATTTTCGATCGTTTCTGCCGGAACCGGAGGACGAACGGGCGGAATGTATGACCAGTGCTTCTCGTACTCGGCACCCTCGGCGATCCACCTCTTCACGGTTGCGATCTGTTGTACCGTGAGTGGTTTATGTCCGGGCTGAGGCGGCATGATCGGCCCCTGACCGGTGATCCGGCGGACCATTTCACTGGACGATGGGTTGCCTTTCACGATAACGGCGTGGCCATTCCGAATGGCTGTTGCGTCTTCCGGCTTATCCAGCCGCATTCCGGCCTTGCGGGCGGCTGAATCAGGCCCGTGGCACGGGAAGCAGTTTGCTGCCAGGATCGGGCGGACGTCCCTGTTGTATCGGAGTTTGCCTCCGCCCGGCGCGGCATTTGCCACAAAGACCGTTAGCAAAGGCACCGTGAGCGCAAGCAATATCAGGACCCTCTTGTGCGTTTTGACCATCAACTGGACTCGCATCCCCTCATTCGGCGGATTAGGAATTACTGACGCAATAATACTATTGTAAGCCATGGGTATCCTTTTTGACAACTCAATCGGCCTTATGTTACGGATTCAGTTGGTTCGCATCGAGTTGTTGACGAAGGTGCTTGAGAGCGTACAGTCGAATTATGGAGTACCTCTTCGAGTGACCTTTTGAGGAGCCAAATTATGAAGACTTCTTCGAAAGCCGATCAGACCCCGCCCGTATCGCGCCGAACGTTGCTGCGAAATGCGGTGCGCTGGACCGCCGGAGCCGCGCTCTTTCCGGCAGTCGTGCCGGCAAGCGCCCTCGGCCGCGGACGGATTTCGCCGAGTAACCGAATTGTCCTGGCCCACATCGGCGTCGGCGGGCAGGGAATGCAGCACGTCGTGGGAGGTATCTGGACCCAGGCGGGCGGCATGACCGGCCGCGACGACGTGCAAGTTGTGGCCGTCTGCGATGTCAACAAGCAGCGGCTCGATAACGGGCGGAACCAGGTGAACCAGCGATACGGGAACCAGGACTGCAAGACCTATTCCGACTTCCGCGAGCTTCTCGCTCGCAAGGACATCGACGCAGTCCTAATCGCGACAGGGGAACGTTGGCATTCCCTGCTCACAATCGCTGCGGCGAAGGCCGGGAAGGACGTCTACTGCGAAAAGCCGCTCTCCGTTACGATCGAGGAGGCGCTGGCGGCCCGAGAGGCCGTCCAGAGATTCGGGATTGTCTTCGAGATGGGAACCCAGCAGCGCTCCAGCCACGCATTTCGTTTCGCTTGTGAGCTGGTCCGGAACAAGTACATTGGCGATCTCAAAGAAGTCGTGGTCGGTGTCGGTGGACCGGTTGCCAATCGCGTTTGCGATCTGCCCGGCCAGCCCGTACCGGATTGGCTGGACTACGACATGTGGCTGGGCCCGGCCCCGTGGCGGCCCTACAATGCGGCTTATGTCGGCGGCTGGATGGGCTATCGCGACTTCTCAGGCGGGGAGATGACGAATTGGGGCGCGCACCACTGGGATATCTGCCAATGGGGTGTGGGAGCGGATGAAAGCGGCCCGGTAGAGATAATCCCGCCGAACGGTAAGGATGTGAAAGTTCTGACCTATCGCTATGCGAACGGTGTACTGGCTTCCCGTGATCCCGATCGGCTGGCGGCCGAATCGGGCGAAGGCAACGGCGTCATGTTCTTCGGGACAAAAGGGAAGGTTGCCGTCTGGCGATACGATCTGAAGACCTGGCCGGAAAATCTTAAAAAGCAGCGGATCGCTCCGAACGAACTGCACTTCCACGAAAATGAGAACCATCATACCGACTTCATCAATGCCATCCGCACGCGTGGCACGGTCAGCGCCCCAATCGAGGTCGGGGCCAGGTCCATCACGGTCTGCCACCTGGGGAACATTGCATACGAGTTGGAACGACCAGTAAAGTGGGACCCGGCGAAGGAGAAGTTCGTCAACGATCCGGACGCCGACCGCCTATACTCGCGGAAGATGCGCGCACCGTGGCACTTATGAGTTCAGTGCCCATCGTGACTCGCTCACATATTGGAGATCGATAGGAGTAATGAACACGTCATTCTGTAAGGATCTGCTTTTTCGTCCGCCCACCACCCAGGCCGGAATTCCGCGAATTGCGCAGCGTCTAATCGCGTTCGTCTCAATGGTCGTCTTGGCCAGCAGCGCTGCTCGTGCCGAGACCAACCTGACTCCACAAGTCAAGCGCCTGATGACCTATCGTTTCGGCGGCGACAGGACAATTCTCGATGACGTGGCACATTTGGTATCGACGGTGCGCACCGACCCCATGCGGCGACGTGAGGCCGCGCAAGAGCTGGCCGGAGTATTGAAGTCAGATGCTTCCTTCGATGCCAAGGAGTTCGCTTGCCGGCAGCTCGTTTTCATCGCGGACGTTGAGGAAGTTCCCGCGCTAACATCTCTGCTCGATGATGACCGGCTTGCCCATTATGCCCTCATGGCCCTGGCGCAGATTCCGGGTAAGGCAGTCGATAGTGCCCTTTTTAGGGCTCTTCCGAATAGCAAAGGGCGCACTCAGCTTGAGATTATAGACATGCTGGGTAACCGAAAGGGGCTCGATGCAATACCGTCAATTACACACTTCTTAGAATCTTCCGAGTTCGATACGGCGAGCGCGGCCGCGCTTGCGCTGGCGAAAATGACCACGCCTGCGGCCGTCCCGGGATTGGAGAAGGCTTTCATCTCTGCGACGGACGCCCGTAAGCTTGCATTCGGTCATGCATTGCTCGATGCGGCAGATCGGCTAAGCACCACTTCGTATGCGGCGCGCAGCCTGTCTCTCTATGAACTTGTCGACCGAGATTCTACTCCCGTGTTACGTGCGGGTGCCCTTCGGGGAATCGTGCGGATTCGTGGAGTCGAGGCGATGCCACAAGTCATTACAGCGTTACATGAGGACGGCTCACTACGCCAGTCCGAAGCGATACGTCTGACACGCCGCTTGCCGGACAGGGAATCGACCGTCCACTTGGCCGCAGAGCTGCCGAAGCTCTCGACGCGCGGCAAGCTGCTGCTTCTGGATGCGCTCTCGGAGCGCGGTGATGTCGGCGCTGGACCGGCGGTGCTGGCTGCCTGTTCTTCGTCGGAACCCGCGGTGCGCTCCGCCGCAGTCCGAGCGCTCGGCTCCGTCGGCAACGCTTCATCTGTCACACTGCTCCTGAGTGCCGCGGCCGGCGGTGAGGATCGTGAGGTCGCGAGGATGAGCCTTGCTCGGCTGCGTGATCCTGCGGCAGATAGCAAGCTCGTGGCGTCCGTCGAAGTCGGTCCGTCCGCACTGCGAGTGGAAGCGATCAAGGCGCTCGGCAACAGGGGTGTCACCTCCTCCGTGCCACAGTTGATCAAGGCCGCGCGAGCCGCAGACCGAGGCGTGAGCGCGGCAGCCTTGCGCGTCCTGCGAGATATGGCCCCGCCCGCCGAGCTTTCCGCATTGATCTCAGTTTTACTCTCAACCCCGGCAGGCAATCGCGATAACGTGATAGAGACAGTCGCCGAGATTGCCCGACGCGGCACGACCGAGACACAGAGGACCGGCGCGCTCGTATCCCAATTCAAAGCCGCCCGCAGGCCGCCGGACCAGGTGGATCTGTTGACGGTACTCGCGCAAGTTGGCGGCCAACAGGCGTTCGCATCGGTACGCAGCGCGGCGGGTGGGTCTTCTCCTGAGCTGAGGTCCGCAAGCCTTCGCGCCCTCGCGGAATGGTCGACCGATGAACCGATGCCCGATCTGCTGCGTATCGTGCGAGAGTCGAAAAACCAGACGGACCGCGCCATCGCCTTGCGCGGTTACATCCGAATGATCGGCATGAATGAGCAGCGGTCTCCGGAGCAGTCGCTATCCCGTTACAAAAGCGCAGGATTGCTGTCCAGGGGCCCGGATGATACGCGTCTCATTTTGGCCGGATTGGCCAAAGTCCGCTCGCTTCCCGCACTGCAATACGCCGCTACCTACTTGAAGGACCCGGCTGTGAAGGGGGAGGCCGAAGTCGCGGTCGTAGAGATCGCCCGGAGTACCGCCGGGGCGTTTCCGGTCGACACACGCGTCATTCTCGCAAATACCGCTCTCGAATCTTCCAATGAGATGGTTCGCGCCAAAGCACGCGAGACGCTCGCACTAATGGGAAAATTCGGCGACTATGTGACCGCCTGGGAGGTGTCGCCGGCCTACCAGCAGTCCGGTGCCGACTACAGCAAGCTGTTCGACATAGCCTTTGCGCCGGAAGACTCGGCGAGAGCAAAGACGGTCCCCTGGCGGATTATGCCCGCAGGAGGCGGCCCGGACCAGCCATGGCTCCTCGACCTGCTGGCCGCTCTGGGAGGCGAGCAGCGCGTTGCCTACCTTCGGACCTCGGTCTGGTCGGGCTCACCCAGCCAGCTCGTGCTGGAGCTGGGAAGCGATGATGGGATCAAGGTCTGGTGGAGTGGCGCGGTGGTACTGGCGAAAAACACCGCCCGAGCGGTGGCGCCCGGACAAGAAAAGGTCCATGTCCAGGCTAAAGCCGGCTGGAACCCGCTCATGCTGAAAGTGACCCAGAACGTCATGGGCTGGGGCGCGGTCGCCCGATTCACCAATTCGGACGGCAGCCCGGCAACCGGATTGAAGTTTTCGGTTGCCTCCGACACGATCAAGTGACCAGGAATACGACCGCGTGCCCGAACATGACGAAGATAAACCGGAACCATCGCTTGGAATTCTGATCGGGCGCGGAGTCGTGATCATTGTCTGCGCGTTGATCTCCGCAAATGTCATCTTGATCCTCCACCAGCCGCTCGGCCATTGACTGTAAGTAGATATGACCCGCCGCTTCCAATATATTCGCGATCCAATCTTCCTTACAACAGCGGCCCTCTATCTCGTCAACAGACTCATCCTCAAGCCCATCGAGGGACCGCATGGCGGCTTCTTCCACGACTTCGGCAACGACCTGCTTTGCATTCCTTTTTGCCTGCCACCCTGTCTGTGGGCTTATCGCGTGCTCGGCGTCCGCGGCCACGATCGTCTTCCGACTCGGTTCGAACTGTGTTCGCACCTCGTCGTATGGTCCGTCTTTTTCGAATGGATTGCGCCGCGGCTTGGTGGAATATATCGATGGACGGTAGGTGATTGGCACGACGTCGTGGCCTACACGATCGGAGCCACTTTTGCGGGATGGTATTGGGGCGCGTACGGCGGGATACGCGCAACAGGACGTGCGCCGTCGAGTCAAGGGGTTAGCGCTTGAAGGTTCCGCCCACCTATGACAGTATCTCAGCGCGAGCGCGGCGACTTCATGGCGCTGCCACCGCGGCGTATGTTCTTGCCTGCGTCGGACCGATATCCCTCGTGATAAGGGCCATGGCCTCGCAGCCGCACCATATCGATCCTTTCGCGGCTTCGCTGTCATGGTACGCAGCCGGATGTTCCGCGTTCGGAGCTCTCGTCGGCGGTTGGATCCTCTTGAGAAACCGGAAGATAACCGTAGGATCGCGGCGAATCAATCACGCGGTTGCTGCGCTGGTAATTGGAGTTTGTTCCTTTGCGATCGCAGTCGGCGGGTTTCCAATTATCGACGCGAATGCGAACTATGGTCACCCCGGACGCTCATGCCTCTCAAACATTAAACAGCTTGCCCTTGGGGTTCTGATGTACAGCCAGGACGCGGATGACCGCCTGCCATTAACTCAGAATTGGAACGACGAGATCTACCCGTACACGAAGAATTCATTGATCTTCATGTGTCCGTCGGAAGACAATAAGAAAGAGCCCAGTTACGGCATGAACGGAGCTCTGCGTGGCACGATCCTTCCTGCCGTGGCTTATCCAGATTTGACTGTCATTCTCTTCGATTCAATCCATGGCAAGAACCGGCGCGGGGGCCGGGAGCTTCTTCCGGACCCGCCAAGACATAATAACGGCCACAACGTTGCGTTTTTGGACGGTCACGCGAAGTGGAAGAGCCAAGCGGAAATCGCGAGACTGGCTTGGTTTCCCAAACTGCTAAAGCCGGATGTCGGGCACACGTCGCCCCGCTAGCGTCAGTTATCCGTCAGCGACAGCCGGTGGTTTCGGCCGCGTCTTCAGATACCGCTCCCACACATCCATCCGAACCCATAACTGAAAGAGCACGCCGGGCCGGAGGGCGTGGAAACCGGTCATGAGGTGCGACTTGTCGAGTCGTCGGGTTAGCTCTTCGTCGAACTCCGGGGAGGCAATGACCACCGGAGCGGCAGGATCACCAGGAACGCTGCCCGTCCAGTATCCCACATTGTCCAGCCGCCGCAGATACCATGGCAGAGGCCAATAGTAGCCGTCCTTTGAGATGACTTTGACGACCATCGACCGCCCGTCGGCGCTCGCTTCCGCCAGTTCGTCCACCCTTTTCCCCAGCTCCACCACTTCCTGCAGCGGATGGGCGTATACGTAGGGGTTACGGTAGTCGGCAGCGTACTCGAAGCACGTTCGATTTGCCTGAAACCCCAATTGGGCGGAACCCGCGAGGATTGCCAAGGCCAGGAGAGCCTGGGCCCAGATCGGCCTCACCAATTCCACGACCGTAACCGCGCCGAAACCGGCCATCAGCGCAAATCCCGCGAGGAAGTTCAGCGCCAGCCACGGGGTTTTGTACGGGATGACGCTGTAAACGAGAAGCTGAACAACGGAGTAGGTCGCCACGAACCTGACAAATCCGCTGTCCCCGCGATCCTGTGCCTGGCCCTGGCGAGTGATCGCCGCGATGATCCCCACCAACGCCAGGCCGAGAATCAGGCCCTCGCTCCACACCGGCCCTTTCGCACGGTGAGTCCACGTCAGCAACGACAGATAGTAGCTCCAGGAATGGCCGTGCAGGCTCTCCACGCCGGACCGACCCAGCCATGGTGTGTATGAGTGAAGGTAGTCAATAGGTCCGGAGGGGTTGGACATGAAGCCCGACAGGAAGAGATATGCGGTTGCAAGGGCGAGTATGACCGCAGCCGCGTATCGCCGCAGTCCGTGCTGTTTGGCCGCTCCGACTTCACCAACTCCAGCCGCCCGTCCTCTCACGATGGACGGAAATGCTGCAACCGCCGCGGAAATGAATGCCAACACCGCGGTCTCTTTCGTGGCGACCATCAGGCCGCCCGCGACTCCGGCCGCAAGGAGCCAGGGAATCTTCCTCGACCGCGTATATCGCCAGCCGCAAACCAGAAATGCAACCGAGAAGAAGACCAGCAGCATCTCCTGGATGTAATAACGGCTGTAGAATGCAAAAGCCGGGGAGATGGCCGCGAAAAGCGCCGCCCAGAGAGCGCCACGTCGTCCCAGCCCGTCGCGCAGCAGGCCGATAAGCGGTATCAGGGCCGCCCCGATCAGCGCTGTCGCCAGCCGGTAGTCCGCTTCCGTCGTTTCGGCGAAGCTGTGCCGGCCGCTCAGTGCAACGGTCGGCAGCGCCGCATAGTATAGCGTGGGGCCGTGGTACTCGTTGGGGTCGTAACGGTAGACCCCGTGCTCCCAGACGTCGCGGAACTTAAATGCGTGGACGGCTTCGTCGCCGTGGAATGGACGGCTGCCCAGGTCGGGGACCCGTAGAGCCAGGGCAGCCGCCGTTAGGAAAACTAGGCCGGCGCCGAACGCGGCCCTTCGGATCATTTAGCCGGCAGGCCGTACACCTCGACTTCCGTGTACCGATTGAGCGGATCGCGAAGGGTGCTGCCCCGGCTGTAAAGTCTCACATAACGCGCCTTGATGTCCTTCGCATCCACCAGCTTGCCCTCGTTCGTCTCGAAGTACTCCCGGTCCTTGCCAATCCCCAGCCCGGCGCTATTGTCCTGGTCGTTGTTGAACAGGGTTGTCACTCCGTCGATAAAGTTGGGATCGCTTGAGACCTGGAAGATGACGTCGTGGAATACGGCAGGCTCCACGTGGTAGTGCCAGCAGACGATATAGAGCAGCCTACAAACATCTCCGAGATCGATCTGAACCCACTGAAGATTCGGCTTCAGGAGAACCGCTGTTCCGTCCTTAGCTTCCTTATCCCCATCCGTGATCTGGTCCAGCGTTCCTTCGAACGGCGCTTTGCTGGACGTCACCTTCTTATGCAGAGCAAGGTTGGTCGTGCCCTTAGGAACCGTGGGAATCGGGCGCGGCTTTCCGGTAGGTTTCTCGACGGTCGTCCCGGGAGGAGCGTCCTTGGGAGTGCCGGCAAACGAGGGCTTCGGCAGCTTCAGCGGCAGCGGAACCATCTCCTCACCGGCCCCCTGCGCTGCCACAAGGTTCGCCGGTATGACCAACATTAATGTGAGAAAAACTGTCGCGACAATAGGACCTGCGATTATTCTGGAAAGGCTTCGAAAAGGCTTAAGAATCAAACCAACATCCTCCAACTATATTCGTGTGATTAACGCACGTTCCGGAGAACGCTACTAATTATACACGCATCGTATTAGACGAAGAATCATCAGGATAGGATCGGTTTCGAATGCCGGGTGGCTTATCCGGCTGCGCGTAGCTTGCGGGCCTTCTCGCGGACATCCTCGTCCTTCACGACCAGGATGAGTTTGTCCAGGGCGATGTTCGTCTGGATGCCCTTGACCGCCGGCAGATTGGTATTGCCTCGCTTTTGCGGCGCCGCCAGGTAGAGAATCGCGTCGGCTGCCTCGGCGACTAGGTCGGGATCTTCGAGCGACTTGGCCGCGATCTCCAATGCGCCGGGGACGCGAACATTTCGCAGAACGCCCAGCGCCTGTCGTTTCTCCTCCGGCCGTTCGGAGGCGGCGATGGCGTCCTTAACTCGCGACAGCTTCTGCTCAGGTGTGGCCCCGCTGTCTGATTCCGTTAACCTCAGGTATCCGCGAAGCGCCTGGATCCTATGCGACTTGCTGAAGTCCGACCTTGCAATCTGCAGGAGTGCGGAAAGCGGGCGGGCATCGGACCAGGTGTCCGCCAGCGCGGAAATCGCGGCGCTTTTCACTTCCGCATCCGGCGATCCGGTCGCCGTCACGATCTCCTCGAGCGCGCGGTCGCCGCCGCCTTCCGCAAGCACGCGGATGAGCGCGGCCCGGCCGGACGGCGATGAACCGCCGATCGACGCCAGTAACGGCTCAGCCACGCGGTTTCGGTCGCCGGACCGCTGCGCGATCGCAACGATTGCGCTCTGCGCGGCATCTCGAACATTGTCATCCCGCGTTCCCACGAGGATTTTGATGAGGTCGGCCTCCTCGGTAAGCCCCGCGGTTCGGCCGAGGGTTTTCAGCGCTGCCGCGGCGATCCGCCCATTTGGATCGCGCGCCGCCTTGAGCATCACGTCCGTCGAAGCCCTGGTCGGACGCTCCGCAAGCACAGTCAACAAGGCGACTCTGGCGTCTGCCTTACCACTTTCCGCCAAATTCAAAATAGACCGCTCCACACCCGGACCGCGCATCCGTGCAAGGCTCTCCCGCGCAAGCCCTGCGTCGCTGCCGACGGTCGCGAGGTCTGCAAGTGCAGGGACCGCAGCCGGTCCTCCAATCTCCGATGCAGCCTGAATGGCCGTTCGGCGCACCTCCACGTCCTGGCTTCTTAGCGCGGTCATCGCGACTCGCGCGGCCGCCGATTCCTTTCGATCAGCCCATGCAGCGAGAAGCGCGACCTGAGCGGGGGAGGGAAGCTGTGGAAAGGCTGCGATGGTCTTTTGAACATCCGTCGTCGAGCTGAACGATCCGAGTGTCCGGGCACCTGCACGGGCCAAGTCGGGATCGTCGGCGGTCTTCGCAAACCTCATTGCAATCGCAAACGTCGCGGGGGAGCTGTGCACCGCAAGCTCGCTCAGCGCGCGGACGCGTACAACCGTCGGATTTCCGGACGACGACAGCCCCTCGAAAACGCGAAGCGCATCCGCCCGGCTGCCGGACGGCGCGAGCTGTTCAGCACACGTTAGCATCGCCGTCGATTTGGTCAGTCCCTTACCGGGAATGGCGCGAAGTGCGGATAATGCGGCAGGAGTCCCGATCTTCCCGAGCGCGGTGATCGCCGCTTCTGAGACATCGGCGACCGCAAATCCCGCGAGCTGCTTCAGTCGTGCGACCGCCACGTGATCGCGACGAACTCCAACCGAGTTGATAACTCCAACCAGCGCCGGCCCCTCGACCCTCACGAGGGCATTACGAAGCGCCGCTCCGGCGGCTGGATCGGCGTTACGCTCCAGGGCATAGCGGGCGGCATTTCCGAGCCGTGCGTCGGAAAGCATCTTGGCCAGAGCCGGAACGCACCTAGAAGATCCGATCTGCAGCAGGAACCGGCAGGCTTCCTGTTTGCCTGCGAACGAAGCGTTCGCGTCGTTAAGTATGCCCATGAGCCCGGTCTCGATGGGCGCACGTTTAGCCGAATCCTGCCCTGCCGCCCGAACCATCTTGATGATCGCATCGACGGACTTCCGGCTCTGGAAATCGTACTGCCGCAAAGCCTGGAACGGATCGTCTTGTGCACAGACCGGCGAGCACATAGTCAGGACGACCAGCGAACAAGTTAATCGAGTGAACTTCATTGCTCCATCACTCCATCACTCCACTACTCCATTGCTAAACATGCCACGGGGACCGCATCGGCGTTGTCAGCATGCGTGTCGCCGATGCATCATCCGCAAACTTCTCCGTGTCCGGATTCCAGCGGAGTTTGCGGCCCAGGATCATGGCGATCTGGCCCAGATGCCCGATAGACGCCGAGCGGTGGGCGGTCTCTGCCGGGGTTAACGTCTGCTGCCGCGATTTGACGCAGTCCAGGAAGTTCCGATGATGTCCCGGACTCTTAAATAGCTGGGTCTCGTCC
>ORMF012333700.1_pt1 | contig 12356 bp, 11 predicted proteins | sample 1779871 | NCBI WGS metagenome assembly ORMF01 (sample SAMEA104232316, study PRJEB22302) | groundwater metagenome | biome: forest; feature: aquifer; material: groundwater | place: USA | collected 2011-08-07 | depth 5.4 m | reverse complement strand
GGCGGGCGTGAACACCTCCGACCAGGAGGTCAACATCAAGATCGCGGTTGCGCCGACGGCCCGCACCGGCAAGCTCACGCCGGCTGCCCGCATCAAGCTGCTGGCCGACATGACCGAGGACGTGGCGGCCGCTTCCCTGCGCAACAACTACCAGCAGTCGCTGGCGTTGAGCCTGGCCGAGCGGGGCAGCGCCGGCGCGCTGGCCGACTACTCCGTGCTGATGCGCATGCTGGAAGCGCGAAAACTGCTCGACCGCACGCTCGAGGCGCTGCCGAGCGACATGGAGATGCAGGAGCGGGCGCGGGTGGGCCGTGGCCTCACCCGCCCCGAGCTGGCGGTGCTGCTGAGCTACGCCAAGATCGCGCTACAGCACGACCTGCTGCAGAGTGGGGTCCCCGACGAGCCGCAGCTCGAGCACTGGCTCATGGGCTATTTCCCGCCGCAGCTGCGCGAAAAGTTCGCCGCCGACATCAAGCGGCACAGCCTGCGGCGCGAGATCATCGCGCTCGGGCTCACCAACACGATCGTCAACCGCGGCGGCCCTGCCATGGCGGTGCGCCTGGCCGACGAGACGCGGCGCACGACCGCCGAGGTCGCCTACGCGTTCCTGGCCGCGCGCGAGACCTTCGAGCTGCCGGCGCTGTGGCAGCGCATCGATGCGCTCGATGGCAAGACCAAAGGCGAGGCGCAGCTCGCCCTCTATCGGACAACGCAGGACCTGGTGGGCGAGCAGACGCTGTGGTTCCTGCGCGACGGCGCCGCGCTCGCCGATCTGGCCGGGACCATCGTGCGGCATCGCGCCGGCATCGCCGCGCTCGAGCCCGCGCTCGCCAATGTCTTGCCGGCCAGGCGAAAGGCGCAGCTCGAGCGCGAGGCGCGCCGGCTCGGCGAGGGGGGCATACCGGCCGAGCTAGCCGCCGATATCGCCGTGCTCGATGTGCTGGGGCTGGCACCGTCCATCACACAGATCGCCGAGCAGACGGGGACGCCGGTGTCCGACGCGGCGCGCACGTATCTGGCGATCGGCGAGCATTTGCGTATTGCCGACCTCGCGGCAAAGGCCGGTTCGATCCCCACGCCCGACTATTACGACCGCCTGGCAGTCGCCCAGGCACTGGGCCAGCTGGCGGCGGCACAGGCGGCCTTCACCCGCGATGCGATCGGTTGGCAACGATCAGGCGGGTTGGAGGCGTGGCTCGCGCATCAAGGCGACAGGCTCGACCGGGTCAAGGCCACGCTCGAGGAGATTGCCGGCGAGGGGACGCTCACCGTCTCGCGCCTGCTGGTGGCGGCCGGACAGCTTGCCGGCCTCGCCGACGCTAGCGCGGCCGCTCCTTCAGCATCAGCCAGGAAGGGCCGGACAGCGGGTCGTGCCAAATTTGCCGCCAGCGGAAGCCCGCCCGCTCGTAAGCCCGCACGGCAGCCTCGTCCCTGACCGACACGATCGACGCGCATGCCACGGCCAGCGTGGTGGCAAACACCTCGTCGGCGAGCAGCGCCAGCGCCGTCGCGCCCACGCCCCGGCCGCGATGCTCCGGGGAAGCGACGAAGAGATCGATGTCCCAGGTCCCGGGCGCCAGATCCTCGGGCCGCTCGGCGCCCCACAGGCCGATCTCCACGGCGTGCGCGTAACCGATGGGAGCACTGTCGCACTCGATGATGCGGCAGATTGCGGCCTCGCTCGCCATCGCCAGGTTGATCTCGGCCTCGGCGCTGGCCGCGTTGCCCCACCAGGCCGCGATCTCGGGCTCGGTCAGCCAGCGGCGGATACGGAAGCGGTCCTCGGGCGTGGCGGGGCGCAGGCGCAGCTCGGCGGAGCCTTCCGGGCCGGTCATGAGGGCGCCCTCCCGAGGCTCACGCGATGGCTTTGGCGAACGCCGCAACAGCATCGGCGGCAGCGACGAGATTGCCCTTGCGCGTGAAGCCTGAGCCGCCGCGGGGGCCCAGATCGTGGTCGCCGTCGCCGGCCCAGTGGAAGCGGATCGCGGGCGCGAGCCGATAGGCCTCCACCTCGCCGCGCGGGCCGAAGGGATCGCGCTCGCCCTGTACGATCAGCGTCGGACAAACGATCTCCTGCAGATGCGCGGTGCGCAGCTGCTCGGGCCTGTTCGGCGGGTGGAAGGGATAGCCGAGACAGACGAGCCCGGCGATGCGCTCGGCGGCATGAAGCTCGTCGGCAACCAGGCTTGCCACCCGCCCGCCCATCGACTTGCCGCCGATCAGGAGCGGCACGCCGGCCGGGACGGCGGCCACGGCGGCGCGGTACTCGTCCATCAGGCGCTCGGCCCTCGGCGGCGGCTTGCGCGAGCCGCCCTGCCGGCGCGCTGCCATGTAGCCGAACTCGAAGCGATAGGTGGCAACGCCCCGCTCCGCCAGCAGGCTCGCCACGGCCTTCAGGAAGGGCGTCTCCATGCCGGCGCCCGCCCCGTGTGCGCAGAGAAAGCGCAGGGCTGCGTCTGGTGGTCCGCTGGTCAGGAACTCGGGCTGCGGCATGGGCTGGCAATCCTTTGGGGCTCGACAGCATCCCTAAAGGGCTTTGCGCTTCGGCCCAAGACGGCCCTGCATCCGCCGGCGCAATGCGCGCTCCAGCCCGAAATCCACAGTCAAGCTGTTTCGTTGCGTTTTCCTCGGGATTAACACGTTTCTGCCTTGGTGTAGCCGAAAAGCGACGGTCTAGTAGGGTCGTAGCAGGGAACGCAATAAGAACAAGAGCCGGGGGGTCATGTGTCGCTGCAGAGTCCAAGCGAGGTGCTGCTCACGCACCGGTTGTGTTTGAGTTGGGTTGCAGCTCGCGACCTCGTGATCGAACCCCCCGGCCGGCTATTGCGCTTCCTCAGGGCCGGTCGCCTTCCCGGTTCGGTCCTTCCCGGTAAGCGTTGTGTTGCGTCGGTGTCGAGTGGCGTCAGTGAGCGTCGCGTTGCGTCGGCGTTGGGTGCCCCCCACACCCGGTCGGTCGCGTTCGCGTTGCGTGGTGTCGGTAGTTTTGTCGCGTCTGCGTCGCAAACGTCCCCCAGAGTTGTGCTTACCCCCGCGTTGCAAAGTTCACGGCGAGCCGTCCTGGCGCAAAAAGTAGCGCGTATCACCGGGGGGCTCGCCGGCCTCGCAGGAGGTCGGCCGAGGCAGCGGCTGCAATGAACAGGGTTGCGAGAGAGAGTGCGTGGCTTGCGTTGGGTGAGCTCGTCGGCTCGGTCGTGCGTGGCCTTCAGTCCGCCGGCGGGGGCCCTTGCGATGGCCCCATAAACGGCCCACGTCAGGAGGAGCCTCACACACGCTAAAGAGTTCGGACGGCCGCGTCGTGGGCCGTCCTTGGGGCAGGCGCATCTAGCGTGCGACATTGCATGTCAGCGACGGCTTCACGTGACAGGGTTTTGCGTCGTGAAGTCATCTCGCTGGATGCGTCTGCCGCCCCTTCGTCCAGTGTGTGCGTGGCGTCCCCCCGAGACAGAGATCCAAAGGGCAGACACATGTTCCCCCGCCATATCAATTCCCTGCAATGGCAACAGGCGACGGGCTACGCGCGCCAGGCGTGCGCCCGCATCTTCCGCGACGGCGGCAGCCCGACCGAGGCTTGCCGCGCGTTCGGCCTCGACGGAGCGCCGGCGGTCGACTGGAGCATTGCCGTCGACCGCATCGCGCTGGCGCTGTGCGGGCCGTCCCTGCGCCAGGCGGCATGACAAAGCAAGACGTTACTACGATGTTGGCGAATGCAACGCGGCGCAACTGCCGCTGTCGCCCGGGAGCTCACGGCCGGCTGACGGAGCAAGCGTGCCAGAACCTGACCCATGCACGGCAGCAAACTACGTGGACGGGTTGCAAAGGTGCATCGGCGCGCGTACGGCTGAACTTGAGCTAGTAGCCATGAGCTTAGCAATGTGCTCAGTTAACAAGGGGCTCACTGGCCCCATAAAATTTAGTTCCAGCTCAGGAGAAAACTTGGTGCGCGGGATCACATCGGCCCTGCTGATTGCAGGTGCGGCGACGCTCTTCATATCGGCGGAGGCTTCGGCCTCTTGGACCTGCACGGCTCACAACCGGACGGGGGGGACCAACCATGGATGGGGCAGGGACAACGACCGAGGCGCAGCCGCGCGACGGGCTCTTTCGGAATGCAACATGCGCGGCGGAGGATGTGCCATTACAAATTGCAAATCCGACGGTCCAGCAAAGAAAAAGTGCCGCAAACCTTGCCCGAGCGGCTGCTGCGACTGACAGCAATCAGGCGGGGCATCCTGCCCCCCCCATCCGCCAAAATTAATGTCCGACGGCCACACGTGTTGGGTCACAAACGCCCCTCCATTGGTCGGCCTTCGTCTGCAGCGCACTGAAACCTGACGTGAGCAGCCTCGGTCAACGCGTTGGCAATCTTGGCAAATCTGCTCTAGGGCGTCAGAGCCTGGAGACGGTGACCTCCTTGGAGGTGATGAACTCGAGCAGGGCCGGCTGGCCCTTCTCGGTCGCCGCGATCCCGCGCTTGATGGCGGCAACGATGTCGGCCGGCTTCTCGACCCGCTCGCCGTAGCCGCCGAAGGCGCGGGCCATCGCCGCGTAGTCGCCGGAGATGTCGGTGGCGCGATACTTCTCGGTCGACACCGGCATCACCTTCAGCTCGATCGCCATCGAGAAGTTGTTGAGCAGGATCGACAGGATCGGGATTTTCTCGCGCACGGCCGTCTCGAAGTCCATGCCGGTGAAGCCGATGGCCGCATCGCCCCACACGTTGATGCACAGCTTGTCGGGTTTGGCGAGCTTGGCGCCCATGGCGAGGCCGAGGCCATAGCCGAGCTGCGTGGTCTTGCCCCAGCCGAGATAGGACAGCGGGGTGGTCGGCCGCCAGAACGGTGAGAGCTGGTCGCGCGGGCTGCCGGCATCGTGCGTGATGATGGTGTTGGCGACGTCGACGGTCTTCTGCAGGTCCCAGATCACGCGGTAGGGATTGAGCGGGGCGCTGTCGTCGGTCAGCTTCGGCATCCACTTGGCGAGCCAAGGCTCGTAGGTGTCGGCGATTTCGCGAGCGACGGCCTTGCTGTCCTTCGGGCTCTTGCCGTGGAGCTTCTGCACCTCGCCGATCAGGGCCTGCAGGACGAGCTTGGCGTCGCCCGCCACGCCGAGGGACACCGGGATGTCCTTGTTGATGTCGGAGGGATCGAGGGTTGCCTGGATGATCCGGGCATTGGCCGGCATCTTGACGCCGAAGTTCGTCTCCGTGAACGAGCAGCCGATGCCGAGGATCAAATCCGACTTGTCAAGGAAGGTGCGCACCGTCTGCGGGATGGCGAGTCCGCCCGAGCCCAGCGACAGCGCGTGCGTCTCGGGGAACGAGCTCTTGCCGCCGAGGCTGGTCGTCACCGGGATGGCCAGCAGCTCGGCCAGCTGCTTGAGCTCGTCCCAGGCCTCAGCCCAATGCACGCCGGTGCCGGCGTAGATCACCGGCCGCTTGGCGGCGACCAGCATCTTGGCCGCCGCGCGGATGGCGTCGGGATCGGTGCCGGTGCGAACGGTGCCAGGGCACACATAGTCCTTCGGGTCGACCTCCTCGGCCCACAAATCGTTCGGGACTTCGACGAGCACGGGACCGCCGCGCCCCGAGCGCAGGCGCTGGAACGCGCGCCGCATCACGTTCGGCAGCTCCTTGGCCGACGACACCGGCTCGGCCGACTTGGTGATGCCACGCATGGAGATGGAGGCATAGTAGTTGCGGTCGACCCAGGCCATGCGCCGCGCATAGCCCATGGGCATGACCAGGATCGGCACCGACTCGCTCCAGGCCTGGGCGATGCCGCCGTAGGCGTTCTCGGTGCCGGGCCCGTGCTGCATGACGAACACGCCGACCTTGCGCCCCGAGGTGACGCGGGCGATGGCGTCCGCCATGTGCAGCCCCGTGCGCTCCTGGCGCACGATGATCGGCCGGATGTCGGCCCTGGCCGCGTGCTCCAGGATGTGGTTGACGGGGTAGCCGATCACCCACTCCACGCCTTCGCGCTTCAGGATCTCGGCAATGGCATCCGCGGTCTTCATGGTCCCTCCGCTGGCTCGGCTCGGCAATCCGACAGATAGCGTAAGGCGCGCCCGGCGATCCGTCGAGGGCGATGTCGCAGCGCCGAGCTGTTGGGCGCAATGAGAGGGGCGCATTGCGCCGATTCGTCCGTCCCGCAATCGGCGCAATACGGCTAGCGCCTATTGCGCCCTACGCCCCGCCCCGCAGCAGCTCGAGGAACGCGGCGTTGAACCTGTCCGCCGCCTCGTAGGCGACCCAGTGGCCGGCGCCTTCGATCAGGCGCACCGCGAGCTCGGGGTGATGCTGGCGCAGGATCGCCAGCCGGGCGTCGAGCGAGGGCCGGGCGATGATGTCGCGCGCGCCCCAGATCGTGCTCACCGAGGCGGTGACGTCGGCGAGCGCGCGGGCGAGCCCCTCGGTCGGCGCGAACGGACGGCTGCGGAAGCGGGCGCGGCGGATGTTCTCGGCCTGCAGGTGCACGGCCAGCGCATCGATGTTGGCCGGATCGGCGAACATCAGCACGGCCAGGTTCTGGCGGTACACCGCGGCGATCTCGGCGGGGCTCATGCCGGTGCGCGTCTTCTCGAACGGCTCGCGCGGGTCGGCGCGCAGGCCGAGCGCCGCCACCCCGACCAGGGTGAGGTCGCGCACGCGGTTCCGCATGCGGGCGGCGGCGAGCCCCGCGACATGGCCGCCGAACGAGAAGCCGGCAAGGCGTAGCTGGACGTCCGTCGGAAACAATTGGGTGAGGCCGGCAACCACGACATCGGCGCAGCTCGCGGGAATCCAGGGCTCGGGCGGCATGGCGGAATCGCCGAGGCCCGGGATATCGGCCACCCACAGCTCGTAGTGCCGGGAGAGCTCGGGGATGTTGCGGATCCAGTGCGTCCACGAGCCCGAGCCGCCGTGGAACAGCACCAGCGGCTCGCCGGCGCCCCACACGCGCCATACCATTGAGCCGTCGCCGCAGGGCGTTCGCACTTTTCGCGCCGTGCGCGCAATCGCATCGACGGCGGCTGCCGGATCGGCATCGGCAGGCAAACCAGGGGCGGCGCGATCCGACGGTCGGGTCATGTCTGGGGTCCAGGCGAGCGGGGAGGTCAAGATGAGGGTTCTTGCCGGGCGGGGCAAGAGGTGCGAAATGGGCGTGCGCAAACCAACCCGCTCGATCGAGCTTTGATCAAGAGGCTCCACCCATGCGTGCCGTCGCGTTCAGAAAGTCGCTGCCGATCACCGATCCGCAAGCTCTCGTCGATGTCGAGGTCGAGCGGCCGAAACCCGCCGGGCACGATCTCCTCGTCAAGGTCGAGGCGATCTCCGTCAACCCGGTCGACACCAAGGTGCGGCGCGGCGGCGATCCGCCCGACGGCCAGCGCGTGCTCGGCTGGGACGCCGCCGGGACGGTGGAGGCGGCGGGCCCCGACGTGACGCTCTTCAAGCGCGGCGATGCCGTGTTCTATGCCGGCTCGCGCAACCGGCCCGGCGCCAACGCGCAATTTCATCTGGTCGACGAGCGCATCGTCGGCCGCAAGCCGGTATCGCTGAATTTCGCGCAGGCCGCCGCCCTGCCGCTCACCGCCATCACGGCGTGGGAGCTGCTGTTCCACCGCATTGGCGTGAAGCGCGGCGAGGGCGCCGACCGGCGCTCGCTGCTCGTGGTCGGCGGGGCCGGCGGCGTCGGCTCGGTCGCCATCCAGCTGGCGCGCAAGCTCACCAGCCTCACCGTCATCGCCACGGCGTCCCGCCCCGAGACGGAAGCCTGGGTGCGCAAGCTCGGCGCCCATCACGTGATCGACCACAGGAAACCGTTCGCGCAGGAGCTCAAGGCGCTCGGCTTCCCCGCCGTCGACATCGTGCTCGCGCTCACCGCCACGACCCAGCACGCCGGCCAGATCGGCGAGGTGCTCGCGCCGCAGGGGCATCTGGGCCTGATCGAGGGGGCCGGCGCGCTTTCCGCCTTCGACGCCGCCCCGCTGTTCGCAAAGAGCGTCGGCATCCACCTGGAGCTGATGTTCACGCGCGCGGCGTTCGGCACACCCGACATGATTGAGCAGCACCGGCTGCTGAACGAGGTCGCCGACCTGGTCGACCGCGGCGTGATCCGCACGACGCTGGGCGAGATCGTCGGGCCGATCGACGCCAAGCACCTGAAGAAGGCGCATGCGCTGATCGAGAGCGGCAAGGCGATGGGCAAGCTCGTGCTCGAGGGCTGGCCGGCGGGCTGAGTGATGGCGTCAGACGCTCGAGTGATGGGCTCAGACCCTCAGGCTCGAACTGCGATCGGGGAAGGGGACGTGCATAGGGTCTGACCGGGTCTGACCCCATGGCACCGGCCCCTTACTGGCAGGTCACGAGCTCGTTGCGGCCGGCGCCGAAGCAAAGCCTCTTGCCTGAGTTGGCAGACTCCCTCTCTCTCGGCGCGCTGTAGGCCCTTGCCTCCCGCTCTCTGGGCTCTCTAGGGGCCCGTGCAGCTCTCTCGATCCGCTTGGGCTCGCGCTCAATCTTAGGCTCGCGCGCTTCCCTCGGCTTGGCGGCCGGGCGCTTCTGCTCCTTCTCGACGCGCTTGGGTTCCTTTGCCTTCACCGGCTCCTGGCGCTCCTCGCGCACCTGACGCGGCTTGGTCTCGCGACGATCGTCAACTTTGCTCTCATCGGCCTTGGCCGCAACCGAGCACACCCGCACGCGCGCTGCCGACGCGGCGTCGAGCACCGACACATTCGGCTCATCGCCCTCGACCGTGAGCTTGGCGTGGCGCACGAAGCTCTTGAACGCCGCCCGGCTGTTCTCGCCCCAGATGCCGTTGGCCTCGCCATCGAGGCAGCCCAGCCGCTTCAGCTCGCGCTGCAGGGCGCGCGCAAGCTCCCCGTTTTCGTTTGCGGCGGGACCAGACTGCACGGAAGCCGAGGGTGCCTCAGCGGCACGTGCGACCGTCTGTGCGGATGCGCCGAGCGGCAGGATTGCCATGCCCAGCGCTGCCAGCGCGGCCGTGCCAACCATCCGTGTCCTGGTGCGGAGACTTTTCATGGCGGCTTCCCCTGCGGTTCCGATCGTCGATCGCAATATCAATATCGGGTGAAGCAGGGGGGCGCTGTTCCCTGCGGAACAGGCGGGCGCAGTCTTTGGATGTCGCAAGGACGCTGGCCTGCTCATTCGCAGGGCAGCCTGTGGTGGCTCGGGGCCCTGCCGCTGACGCGCTTGGCCTGCCAGCCCGTTTGCATCAGGTTCAAGCCGACGCCCACGTAGCCGTCATTGCAGCGCGACAGTCGCCCGCCACTATTGCGCGCCCTCGGGCTTGATCTTGGCGTCGCGGATCACCTTGCTCCACTTCTCCATCTCGGTCTTGATGCGGGCGGCGAACTCGTCGGGCGAGTTGGCGACGATCTGGAAGCCGAGGTCGTCGAGGCGCTTCTGCACGTCGGGCAGCGCCACCGCCTTGACGATCTCGCGATGCAGCAGGGCCACGACCTCCTTGGGCGTGGCGGCCGGGGCGACGATGCCGGTCAGCGTATAGGCTTCCTGACCGGGCAGTCCCGCTTCCGCCGCCGTCGGCACGTCCGGAAAGGCCGCTGCGCGTTTCTCGCTCGTTACCATCAGGGCGCGCAGCGTGCCCTCCCTGATCTGCGGCGCGGCCGGCGGCATGGCCGTGAACGCGAGCGGAGTGTGGCCGCCGACGGTGGACTGGATGGCGGGGCCGGCGCCGGTGAACTGCACGGTGACGAGGTCGATGCCCTGCGAGATGCGGAAGATCTCGCCGGAGAGGTGCGGCGTGCTGCCGACCCCCGGCGAGGCGAAGCTGTACTTGCCCGGATTGGCCTTGATGAGCGCGATCAGCTCCTGCACGGTCTTGGCCGGAACCGAGGGGTTCACGGTCATCACGTTGGGCGACACGGCGACGATGGAGATCGGCGCGAAGTCCTTGACGGGATCGTAGGGGACCTTGGCGAACAGGCTCGGGTTGATGACGAAGCCGGTGCTGACGACGAGCAGCGTGTAGCCGTCGGGCGGCGCCGCGGCGGCCATGCCCGCCCCCGTGTTGCCGCCGGCGCCGGGCTGGTTGACGACGTAGAATTGCTTGCCGAGCGTGGCGGAGAGCTTGTCGCCGACGACGCGCGCGATGACGTCGGTCGGACCGCCGGCCGCGAACGGCACGATCATGCGCACGGGCTTGTCGGGATAGGACTGCGCGATTGCCTCGCTGGCCAAGCCGAGCGCGGCCACAGCGACGACCAGGCGGAAAATTGTTTTCACGAGCGCCTCCCCGAGTGTTTCGGCCATAGTATCATCGCCTCGCAAGGCTTCACAGCAAACCGAAGGACGCGCCCATGCCCGCCAAGAGGAAGCTGACCCGCCAGGACCTGCGCGATGCCGCCGAGAAGTTCAAGAACTGGGGCAAGTGGGGACCCAACGACGAGGTCGGCACGCTCAACTACACGAGTGCCGAGGACATCATTGCCGCGGCGTGCCTCGTCAAGAAGGGCAAGGTGATCTCGCTCGCGCTCAATTACGACGAGAAGGGACCGCAGGGGGCCAAGAGCAATTATCCGGCACTCGGGCGCATCAATCCGCTACATGTGATGCTGCGCACCGGCACCGATGCCTACTCCGGGGTGCTCGACAAGCGCGGCATCCGCGCCGCCGACGACATGGTGGTGCTGCCCCTGCAGTGCGGTACGCAGTGGGACGGGCTCGGCCACATCTTCTACGAGAATTACATGTGGAACGGCTACGACTGCCGCGAAGTGACGTCGAACGGCGCGCAGAAGTGCGGCATCGAGAAGACCAAGAGCAAGATGGTGGGCCGCGGCGTGTTCCTGGACGTGGCGCGCACGCTCGGCAAGGAGTGCCTGGAGGACGGCTACGGGATTACCTGCGACGACCTCGACATGACGGCCAAGAAGCAGGGCGTCGCGCTCAAGCGTGGCGACTATATTGTCGTGCGCACCGGGCAATTGGAGAAGTGCCTCAAGGCCGGCAGCTGGGACGGCTATCCCGGCGGCGATGCACCCGGCCTCGCCTTCGAGACGCTCGAGTGGGTGCAGAGGACGCAGCTGGCGGCGCTGGCGACCGATACCTGGGGCGCCGAGGTGCGCCCCAACGAGACCGAGCCCGGCATCAACCAACCCTGGCACTGGATCACCATCCCGATCATGGGCATGACCATGGGCGAAATCTTCAACGTCAAGGAGCTGGCGGAAGACTGCGCCGCGGACGGGGTCTACGAGTACCTGTTCGTGGCGCCGGCCATCCCCATCACCGGCGCGGTCGGCTCGCCCGTCAATCCGCTGGCAATCAAATGAGACTGAGGGGGTCAGACCCCTCGCATTAACGCTGGTGATTTCTCGGAGACGTACAGGCGAGGGGTCTGACCCCCTCAGATAAGGAGAGCGTCATGAAACTCTATTGCTTCCCCCCGTCGCCCAACACCTGGAAGGTGCGCGCCTTCGCGCATCAGATCGGCGTGCCGCTCGAGCTGCAGCTGGTCGACCTGACCAAAGGCGACCAACGCAAACCCGAGTACCTGGCCCTCAATCCCACGGGGCGCACGCCGACGCTGGTCGACGGCGACTTCAAGCTCGGGGAGTCGAGCGCGATTTTGCAGTACCTCGGCAGCAAGACGAAGACGGCGCTGTGGCCGGACGACACAAAGTCGCGGGCCGACATCATGCGCTGGCAGAGCTGGCACCTGGCGCACTGGAGCCGGGGCACGACGGGGTTCATCTTCGAGAACCTGGTCAAGGCGATCATGAAGATCGGCGAGCCCGATCCGAAGGCCCTGGCGCAGGCCGCCGAGCTGTTCCACCAGGACGCTTCCGTGCTCGATAAGCACCTGGGCGTCCACCCCTACCTGGTGGGCGACATCTTGACGCTCGCCGACTTCACGGTGGTGGCGCCGCTGTTCCTTGCCGAGCCCGGCAAGATTCCGCTGGAGAAATACGGCAACATCAGGCGCTGGTTCGGTGCGCAGGCCGCGTTGCCGGCGTGGCAGCAGACCGCGCCGAAGCGGTGAAGAAATTCCCTCTCCCCATGCTGAAGGAGCATAGCGAGAGGGAACCGCGCGCTAGCGCGTCGGCACGGGCTTCTCGCCGCGGTAGTCGTAGAAGCCGCGCTGGGTTTTTCGCCCGAGCCAGCCGGCCTCGACGTATTTCACCAGCAGCGGGCAGGGGCGATATTTGGAGTCGGCTAGCCCCTCGTAGAGCACCTGCATCACCGAGAGGCAGGTGTCGAGGCCGATGAAGTCGGCGAGCTCGAGCGGCCCCATCGGGTGGTTGGCACCGAGCCGCATGGCCTTGTCGATGGCATCCACCGTGCCCACGCCCTCATAGAGCGTGTAGACCGCCTCGTTGATCATCGGCAGCAGGAT
>ORMF010258598.1_pt1 | contig 12360 bp, 12 predicted proteins | sample 1779871 | NCBI WGS metagenome assembly ORMF01 (sample SAMEA104232316, study PRJEB22302) | groundwater metagenome | biome: forest; feature: aquifer; material: groundwater | place: USA | collected 2011-08-07 | depth 5.4 m | reverse complement strand
GCACGACCTCCTGGCGGCCGATCGCCGTTCCCCCGGCGAGCGATCTGTGGGCGCCGCCGATCCAGCCGGCCGAGACGGTGCCGGTGGTGCCGGAGCCAAGCGGAGCGCCGGCCAAAGTCGTCGAGGCGCCGCCGACCGGCACCGTGCCGGTCGTGGTCGAGTTTCAGCAAGAGCTGGGCAGCGCACTCAAAGTCGATATCCAGTGGGACGCCGGCGCCGTCGTCACGCTGGCGCACGGCGATCACCGGATGTTCTACGTCGTGCCCGGCCAGCACGAATTGTCGGTGACCAGCCGGATGCCGTCGAGCGACGAGGTCACCGGCGGCCGCGTGCCGGTCGGCGTCAGCGCCGACCGCCCGCTGCGCGTGACGATCGATGGCCGGGCGCGATTTGCGGGCGTCGAGCTGCGGCTGCGCCTCTTCAGCGGCACGGCTGTGGTTGGAGATCATGCCTTCGCCCCCGTCTCTTTGCGCTATAATAGGGCGCCATGAGTAGGTCGCAGCCCCCCTCGGCTGAAGCGCGGCAGCTGTCCGCCCTCCCCGAGCTCCTCCCAAACCAGACACAGTTGCTGTCGAATTTTAACATCGCTTTCAGTCTGATGAGTGTCATTCCGCTCTTGACCTGTTTCTACCTCATTACCGCCTGGCTCGAGAAGAACAACCCGGTGTTTTTCTCGATTCAAATTCTTGAGGGAATGAACGGGGTCTATTTCCTCCTCGCGCTCGTCATTGCGCTCCTGGGGCTGCTAGCCGGCCATCAGCTCATCCGCAAGATGTTCCAGCAGCTTGTGCGGACCAACACGAAGCTGACGAAGTTGAACGAAGCGCAAGCCGGATTCGTCAGCAATGTGGCCCATGAGTTCCGCGCGCCGCTCTCGGTGTTCAAGGGCGCCTTGGATAACCTGGCGGACGGCCTCTATGGCCCGCTGGCGGCGGATCAGAAAGAGCCGGTGGCGATGTGCCAGCAGCAGGTGGATCGCCTGACGCGGCTGGTGCGCGATCTGTTGGAGTTGGCCCGGATCGAGTCGGGCAAGCTGCGCCTGATCCAGGAGCCGGTGGTGCTGCAGGAGGCCCTGACGTCGACCGGCGGGCTGTTTGGCGGGCTGCTGAAGCAGCGGGGGTTGCGCCTGACGATGGACCTGCCTCCGGAGCCGGCGCGGGTCATTGGTGACAAGGACCGCCTGAGCCAGGTCTTCGTCAACCTGCTTGGCAATTCGGTGAAATACACGGATGTGGGCGGCGTCAGCGTCAGGCTGATCAAGGACGGAGGCGGCTTTCAGGTGGAGGTCAGCGATACCGGCCGCGGCATTGCCGAAAAGGATCTGGGGCGCGTGTTTGACAAGTTCGAGCGGGTGGGCGATCAGTCCGAGGAGGGCTCGGGCTTGGGGCTGCCGATCGCCAAGGACATCGTGGAGCTGCACCGCGGACGGATGTGGGTGGAAAGCCAGCTCGGCCAGGGCAGCCGGTTCTTCGTGTGGCTGCCAGCAGACGGGGGAAGCGAATCATGAGGTGGATGCACGCATGGGTGCTGGCTGGCGCGCTGGCATGGGGCGGGGCCGCAGCACCGCGCTGCGCAGCGGAAGCGGACGCAGGCCAGCCCGCGCCGGCGTTTACGGCCACCGATACGGCCGGCACGCCGCATTCGCTGGAGGCCTTGAAGGGGAAGTTCGTGGTGCTGGAGTGGTTCAACCATGAGTGCCCCTTTGTCCGCAAGCACTATGGCAGCGGCAACATGCAGCGACTCCAGCAGGAGTGGACCACGCGCGGCGTGATCTGGCTGTCAGTCAACTCCTCCGCGCCTGGGAAGCAGGGGCATCTCTCGCCCGAGCAGGCGGACGCGCTGACCGCCGAAAAGAGCGCGGCTCCGACGGCGGTCATCCTGGACCCTGCCGGCGCGCTCGGGCGCCTGTACGGCGCGAAGACTACGCCGCATCTCTTTGTCATCAATCCGGAAGGGGTGGTCGTGTACGCGGGCGCGATCGACGACCACGCCTCAACCGATCCGGCTGACATCCCCCAGGCGGTCAACTATGTCCAGGAGGCGCTGGAGAGCGCCCTGGCCGGCCAGCCCGTCGCCACCCCCCAGACGCGTTCGTATGGTTGTTCGGTGAAGTATTAATCCTCAGTCGGCAGTCGCCATGCTCGAAACCGCCTCGCGCCTGCGGCAGCAGTTAGAGGAGACGGTGCAGGCCGTGGCCTTGCGCACGTCATTCCGTCCGCGCGTCGGCCTGATCGTCGGATCCGGGCTCGGCGGACTGACGAAAGCCTTGCACGTGGATGCCGAAATCGGCTACGCTGAGCTGCCGCACATGGCCGTTCCCACCGCACCGGGCCATGAGGGCAAACTGGTGCTCGGCACGCTCAGCGGGATCCGGCTGGCCGTTCTGGCCGGGCGGTTTCACTACTATGAGGGCCACTCGATGGCCCAAGTCGGCTACCCGGTTCGCCTGATTCAAGCGCTGGGAGCTGACACCGTCATCTTGACCAGCATTGTGGGCAGCATGAACCCCCAGATGCCGCCCGGCTCGCTGGTGGTCCTGGAGGACCATCTCAACCTGATGGGGGTCAATCCGCTCATCGGCCCCAATGAGGACGCGCTGGGCAGCCGGTTTCCGGACATGTCGCAGCCGTACGACCCTGCCCTCCGGCGCCTGGCGCTTGAGGTCGCCGCCGCGCACGATCTGCCGGTGCGGGAAGGCGTCTACGCCGCCGTAGCCGGACCGAATCTGGAGACGCGCGCCGAGTATCGGTGGCTGCGGCAGATCGGAGCGGACGTCGTGGGCATGTCCATGGTGCCGGAGGTGATCGTCGCGCGCCACGGCGGGTTGCGCGTGCTCGCGGTGGTCGTCGTCTCCGATGCGTGCATCCCGGAAGAGCTGAAGCCGGCGTCCGTGGAAGCGTTGCTACGGGTGGCCGCGGAGACCGAGCCGCGTTTGACGCAGCTGCTCACAGGTGTCATTGACCGATTTCCGAAGTAAGATGCAAGCGGTGCCGCGCGTGGCGCGCAGCACCGGATGGGGAGGAAGTGGGCAACGAGGAGGAGCAATGCCGTATAGTGGAGGAGGGTTCGGGGGATCAGGTGGCGGTGGTGGATTCGGCGACAGGCCTCGCGAGATGCACAAGGCGACGTGCGCCGACTGCGGAAAAGAGTGCGAGGTGCCCTTCAAGCCGAGCGGGGATCGGCCGGTCTACTGCCGTGACTGCTTTTCCAAGCGCAAGGGCGGGGCACGATAAGCCGCTAGACGTCGTTGTCTCCTCTTTCCGCGACCCTCCTGGGCCTGGTGGAGGGGGTGACGGAGTTTTTGCCCGTCTCGTCCACCGGGCACTTAATTCTTGCCGCCTCGCTGCTGCGGTTAAGCGGCGAGGCGGCCAAGACCTTTGAAATCTGCATTCAGGCCGGCGCGCTCATTGCCGTCATCGGGCTGTATCGCGCGCGCCTGGGAGCGATGTGGCTCGGGCTCCTCGGCCGGGACGAAGCCGGCCGCCGGTTGCTCCTATGCCTGCTCGTGAGCGCGCTGCCGGCGATGGCGATCGGGTTCGTGTTGCATCCGCTGATTGAGGCGCGGCTGTTTACCCCGGGCGCGGTGGCGGCAGCACTCGCCCTCGGCGGGGTGGTGATGGTGCTGCCGGGTTGCAACGCGCGGCCCAGCACCAGTCGCGGCCAAGCACTTGAGGCGCTCACGCTGCGGCAGGCGGCGGGGATCGGGGGAATCCAGTGCCTCTCGCTGTGGCCCGGAACTTCGCGAGCCATGGTGACGATGGTCGCCGGCATGTGGTTGGGCCTGCCGACGGTGGCGGCCGCGGAGTACAGCTTTCTTCTCGCCCTCCCGACGCTGGGAGCCGCCACGCTGTTCGCCGCCGCCAAGGGCGGCCGCCTGTTGCTGGAGCATGCCGGATGGCTGTCGATCCTCTGCGGGTTTGTCACGGCAGCGCTGGTCGCCGCGCTGAGCATCCGCGGCCTGATTCAGTACTTGACGCGCCGGGGATTGGCCGTGTTCGGATGGTACCGGCTCGGTCTCGCCGCGCTGGTCTGGTGGATGATGGTATGAACTGGAAACGGTACATCCGCAACATTCCCGATTTTCCCAAGCAGGGCATTTTGTTTCGCGACATCACGCCGCTGCTCAAGCACGGCCCGGCGTTTGGCCGGGCGATCCGCGCGCTGGCTGAGCGGCACCGCGGCCGCCGGCCGGACGCCGTGGTGGCCATCGAGTCCCGCGGACTGATCGTCGGCTCCGCGCTCGCCTACGAGCTCGGGGTGGGGGTCGTGCCGGTCCGTAAACAGGGGAAGCTGCCGCACAAGACGCACCGGGCCACCTACCAGTTGGAGTATGGGAAGGACACGCTGGAGATTCACCAGGATGGGCTTGCCAGGGGCGCGCGGGTGCTCCTCGTCGATGACCTGCTGGCCACCGGCGGCACGATGGGGGCCACCATCCGGCTCGTCCAGCGATGCGGGGCCGCGATCGTGGAGCTGGCGTTCCTGATCGAGCTGACCGCCCTGCGCGGGCGCGAGCGGCTCGCACCGCACCCGGTCATCTCACTCGTGCAGTATTGACGATGGCGAACCGCCTCACCGTCTACCTGCCTCTTGGGGCGCTGCTGGCCGTCTTGTTGCTGGCGTCGCTTGGGGGGGATGCGGCCGATGACCGCTCCGGCGCGGCCGGGGAACCGACCATCACCGACGACGATGTGGTGATCAAGCACGAGGCCGGACACCAGTGGCTGTTGCCGCGGGACTGGCCCATCGAACGCAAAGACGGGGTGTTCAAGCCGGCGGCGGTGGAGGAGTACCTCAGCATGAAGTTCGACCAGGTGAAGAGCCGGTTTACCGAGATCGATGGACGGCTGGACCGCCTGGGCAAGCGCCTGGAGCAGTTGGAGGCGGACCAGAAGGTCGTCCATCAGCGGTTGCGTTTGCTCGAGGAGCGCGCCCAGGCGGCCGAGCAGGTTCCGAGCGAGGGCAACAAGCCGGCGGACGAAAAAGCGGAGTAGAAGGGACGCATGGCCGAACAGGTGGTGATCATCGGATCCGGACCGGCCGGCCACACGGCGGCGATCTATGCAGCCCGCGCCAACCTGAAGCCGGTGATGTTTGAAGGGTTCTCCGCCGGCGGCATCCCCGGTGGGCAGCTTATGACGACGACCGAGGTCGAGAACTATCCCGGGTTTCCGGCAGGGGTTGATGGCCAGCAGCTGATGGCGGACTTCCGGAAGCAGTCGCTGCGGTTTGAGACGCGCATCTTCACGGAGGACGTCACGAGCGTGGATCTCTCCAAGCCGCCCTTCACGGTGGCATCGTCCGAACGGAAGGTGGAGACGCACGCGATCATCGTGGCCACCGGTGCGACCGCCAAGCGGCTTCATCTGCCCGGCGAGCAGCGACTGTGGAACCATGGCATGTCCGCCTGCGCGGTGTGCGACGGGGCGCTGCCGATCTTCCGCAACAAAGCCTTGGTCGTCGTCGGCGGAGGCGACTCGGCCTGCGAGGAGTCGACCTTTCTGACGAAGTTCGCCTCCAAGGTCTACCTGGTCCATCGCCGCGATCAGCTGCGCGCCTCCAAGATCATGCAGGAGCGCGTGCTGAAGCATCCGAAGATCGAGGTGATCTGGAACGCCGTCGTGGAGGATGTGCTGGGCCAGGACGTCGTCTCGGCGGTGCGCGTGAAAGACATCAAGACCGGCGCTACCCGCGAGCTCGCCTGCGGCGGACTGTTCTACGCGATCGGGTTCACCCCCAACACCGCCATCTTCGCCGGACAGCTTGAGACGGATAAGGACGGCTATCTCGTCACGAAGCCGGGCTCGACGCGCACCTCCGTGCCCGGCGTCTTTGCCTGCGGCGACGTGCAGGACAAGCAGTACCGCCAGGCGGTCACCGCCGCGGGCAGCGGCTGCATGGCGGCGATCGACTGCGAGCGCTGGCTCGCCGAACATGGTCCCGCTGCTCACGCTTGAGCGGGGTGTCATCGGGGTCGGAGGGTTCATCCTGATCCTGCTCGCGGAAAGCGTCCGGCCGTTCCGCTCCATGACCGACTCCCGCTGGCGGCGGTATCTCATCAACGTCTTCATCGGCGGCTCAAACGCCTTGCTGCTCAGCATCGTCTTGGGCGGCATGATCGTCGCCGGCTATGATGCGCTGGAGCTGCGCCGCATCGGCCTGCTGCACGTCTGGGGGGTCGAGGGATGGGGCAACGTGCTGGCGACGGTCGTGGCCCTGGACGGCGCGACCTACTGGTGGCACCGCGCCTACCACCGCCAGCCGCTGATGTGGCGCATGCACCGCGTCCACCACTGCGACCTCGACTGCGACGTGACCACCTCGGGGCGGTTTCATCTGACGGAGATGGTGTTCTCGGCGGTGTTCCGGCTGGGAGTCATCGCCGCGTTGGGGGCGAGCGTGGCCAGTATCGTCATCTTCGAGATCGTCTTCGGCGCGTTGAACCAGCTCGAGCACGCCAACCTCCAGCTGCCGGAGCGGCTCGACCGCGTCCTGCGGGCGGTCTTCGTGACCCCGGCGATGCACCGGATCCACCACTCACAGCGCCTTGAGGAGACCAACTCCAACTACTCGACCGTCTTTTCCTGGTGGGACCGGCTGTTTGGCACCTACCGGGTGCGTGTCGATCAGCGCGCGATGACCATCGGCTTGCCGGAGTATCCACGGCCGGGCGAGATCACCTTGGAACAGGTGCTCGCGCTTCCATTCGGCCCTCCGTGCGGGGTCGGGCATCGGCTGGACCGCGTGCCCGCCTCGGCATCGCCGACGTGAGATTCTCTCGTCGTGATGCGCGCCGATCAGCACGCCCAGGACCTCCATGCCCCCTGACTCCACGGTTCGTCCCTCGAACCGGTTAATTCACGAGAAGAGCCCGTATCTGCTTCAGCACGCCCACAATCCCGTGGACTGGTACCCGTGGGGTAAGGAGGCGTTCGCCAGGGCCAGGCGGGAAGACAAGCCGGTCTTTCTCTCCATCGGCTACTCGACCTGCTACTGGTGCCACGTGATGGAGGGCGAATCGTTCGAGAACGCCGAGGTGGCCCGCCTGCTCAACGAAGAGTTTGTCTCCATCAAGGTCGACCGGGAAGAGCGGCCGGACCTGGACGCCATTTACATGAGCGCGGTCCAGGCGATGTCGGGCCAGGGCGGGTGGCCGATGACGGTGTTCCTGACGCCCGAGGGCAAACCGTTCTGGGGCGGCACCTATTTTCCCGCCGAGGACCTGCATGGACGGCCGGGCATGAAGACGATCCTGCCGGCGATCCGCGAGGCCTGGCGCACGAAACGCGAAGAGCTGCTGGCGTCCAGCCGGTCGCTGACGGCGATGCTCCAGCCGCGCGCGCCCGGACCGGCGGACGCTCCCTTGATGCTTGAGGCGGTGCGCGAGTCCGTGCGGCAGATTGCGCAGGAATACGATCCCGCCTATGGCGGGTTCGGCCCAGCACCGAAGTTTCCGCGGACCGCCGTGCTGGCGCTGCTCCTGCGCCAGTGGGCGCGCACGAGGGATGCGCAGACGCTGGCGATGGTGGAGGCCACGCTGGAGGCGATGGCGCGCGGCGGCATCCACGACCAGCTCGGTGGAGGGTTCCACCGCTACTCGACGGATGAGCAGTGGCTGGTGCCGCACTTCGAGAAGATGCTCTACGACCAAGCCCTGATCGCCCGCGCCTACCTGGAAGCCTATCAGGCGACCGGGAAGCGGGCGTACGCCGTCGTGGCCCGCGCGGTCTTCGACTACGTCCTGCGGGACCTGCGGGATGCCGGTGGCGCGTTTTATTCGGCGGAAGACGCCGGCGAGGTGGGCGCAGAAGGCGAATTTTATGTCTGGACGGCCGAAGAGATCGACCGCATCCTCGGGGAGCGGGCGGAACCGTTCAAGCGCGCCTACGGCGTCACCCCGCAGGGCAACTTCTCCGCCGAAGGCGGATCCGCCCCGAGCAGTAAAGGTGGTGGCGGAGAGCGCGGGACCAATATTCTTGCTGTGCAACCCGGGATGGAAGCGGACCGCGAGCAGATGCAGGCTGCGCGGGCCGCCCTGTTGACGGCGCGCAGCCGCCGGCCGCGTCCGCATCGGGACGACAAGATCCTCACCGACTGGAACGGCCTGATGATCGGCGCTCTGGCATATGGCGGGCGCGTGCTGGACGAGCGGCGCTACACGGAGGCCGCCCAACAGGCCGCGGCGTTCGTGCTCGAACGCATGGAGTTGAATGGCACGCTCTTGCACCGGTACCGGGACGGTGAGGCGAAGATTGCCGGATTCCTCGATGACTACGCCTGCCTCGCCTGGGGATTGCTGGACCTCTACGAGGCCACGCAGGAGCCGCGCTGGCTTGCGGAGGCCAAGCGGCTGACGGAAGAGATGGTCCGCCTGTTCTGGGATGAGGCGGCCGGCGGTTTCTTCTTCAGCGGGGCGCACAACGAGCCGTTGATCGCGAACACGAAAGAGCTCTATGACGGTGCGGCACCATCCGGCAACTCCGTCGCCGCGCTGGTCCTGGTTCGCCTCGGCCAGTTGACGATGGATCAGAGCCTCCAGACACGCGTCGAGCAGCTCTTTCGCGCGTTCTCCGGACAGATCGCCCGGATGCCGCACGCCTTTCCACAGGCGCTCATCGCGCTGGATGCCTGGCTGGGACCGTCACAGGAGATCGTGATCGCCGGCAATCCGGAACAGCCGGCCACGCAGCAGATGCGTCGGGCGGTCTCCGCACGGTTCCTCCCGCGCGCCATCCTGGTCCTGCACCCTACCGGGAACGCGGGAGAGGCGATCGAACAGCTCGTGCCGTTCGTGAAGAACCAGCAACCGCTCAAAGGCCAACCGACCGCCTATGTCTGTCAGCACCACATCTGCAATCTCCCCATCACCGATCTCGAACAGTTCATGACCGTCTTGGAGGAGTCGCGCTAGAGGGGCACACCCCTCCAGTTGACAGGACTACGCTCAGAGGGCAAGATAGAGGACATTCCCCCTGGTATGCGACATGCCCGCATTCTATCCATCGGTCTGTGCGCCTTGGCCGCCGTCATGGCAGGCTCATGGTGGGCGATTCGGCTGCTGGGCGATGTCCGCCAGCATCTTACGGCGTTCTACGGCTGGTTCGCGCTGGCGTTTGCCGCGTACCTGGCGGCGTTGTGGGTGATCGGGCGGGCGGAGGGATTGCCTGCGGCGTCCCGGCGCGGCGGCTGGCTGCTCGCCCTGATCCTGGTCGGGGCGGCGGTGTGTCGCGCAAGCGTGCTGAGGACGACACCCACGCTCTCCGATGACATCTACCGCTACCGGTGGGACGGCCGCGTGCAGCTGGCCGGCTTCGACCCGTACGCCTACCCGCCGGACCATCCCGCCCTGGCGTTTCTCCGGGATGAGCCGTTTACGCGGATCAACTTTCCGCACCTGCGCACGGTGTACCCGCCGGTGACACAGTGGGCGTTTCAGCTGGGCGCGCGGCTTGGGCAGACGCTCGTGGCGCAGAAAATCGTGCTGCTGGTCGCTGAGCTGCTGCTGGTGATTGCCCTGCTCGGCGCGCTGGCCAGCCGGGGGCGGTCGCTGTTGTGGGTGGCGGCCTATGCGTGGCATCCACTGGCGGTCTTGGAGATTGCCGGATCAGGCCACAACGATGTGGTCGGTGTGGCGTGGTTGTGGCTCGGGGTGTGGGCGTGGTGCGCAGGGCGTCGGTGGGCGGCCGGCGGGGCGTGGGCGCTGGCGTTCCTGTCAAAGTATGCGACCGCGCTCCTGGCGCCATGGTGGTGGTTCCGCCGGCAGGGGCGGGTGGCTCTACTGGCGGCGTGCGCGCTGGCGGCCTGGCCGCTGATCTGCTATCCCACAGTCATCTCGGCGCTGTACGAGAGCCTCTCGGCCATGACGATGCGGTTTGAGTCAAACGCGTCGGTCTATCTCCTTCTGGCATGGCTGGCGGGAGATGCCGGCTCGGCTCGAACGGTGGCGGCCATGCTGGGAGCAGGGTTCCTCTTGTGGTGGGCGTGGCGTGAACCGGACCCCATCCGGTATCTGCTGGGCGGATTCACGGCAGCCGTGCTCTTGAGTCCGGTGCTGCATCCGTGGTATCTGCTCTGGATCATTCCATGCTTCTGTTTCGTGCGGGTGCCCGCCATCGTTGCGTTGACCGGGACGGTGGTGCTCGCCTACACGGTGTGGCCCGGACGGTTGGCGGACGGCCGGTGGATGCTGCCGGTGTGGGCGCACGTCCTGGAATATGCGCCGGTGGCGATCCTCGGTCTCTGGGAGGTGGTGCGATGGCTGTCGCGGTCATTCTTCCTGCCCGCAACGAATCCCTCGCTCTCGGCCAGGTCCTAGCCGGGCTGCCGCGCAGCCTGATCCGCCAGGTCATCGTGGTGGATAATGGCTCGACGGACCACACCGCCGGCATTGCGCGCGCGGCAGGAGCGACGGTCGTCGGCGAGCCGGTCGCCGGCTATGGGCGCGCCTGCTTGCGCGGCCTCGCCGCGCTGGCACCGGAGATCGATACGGTGGTGTTCATGGACGCCGACCGCTCGGACTATCCGGAGGAGCTCGCGCGGCTGATTGCGCCGATCGTCGAGGGGCGTGCGGACCTGGTCATCGGCTCCCGCGTGGCGCGCGCCGAGCCGGGGAGTTTGACCATCCCGCAGCGCTTCGGCAATGCGCTGGCCTGCTGGCTCATCCGCCGGCTGTTCGGATTTCGCTATACGGATTTAGGTCCGTTTCGCGCCATTCGCCGCGCCGCGCTTGAGCGGCTCAACATGAAGGACCAGGCCTTCGGCTGGACGGTGGAGATGCAGGCCAAGGCGGTGCGGCAGGGGTTGCGGATTGTCGAGATTCCCGTCGGCTACCGCCGGCGCCTCGGCCGCTCCAAGATTTCCGGCACGGTGAAGGGGACGGTGCTGGCCGGAGCCGCGATCCTTTCCACGATCGCCAGGCTCTCCTGGCCGCGCCGCGCGCCGGGCAGGCGGCACCTGCTCATCTTTGTGAAGCATCCCACGCCTGGACAGGTGAAGACGCGGTTGGCGCGGGAGCTCGGCGAGGAGAGTGCCGCCGAGATTTATCGCGCCTGCGTGGAGCTGACGCTGGAGCGCCTCCGGGTGTTCCGGTGCGAGGCGGCGGTCTACGTGGATCCGCCTGAATCCGTGGGGCGCATCACTTCCTGGCTGGGAACCGGCTGGACGCTGCATCCGCAGCAGGGCGGCTCACTCGGCGAGCGCCTCGCGGCGGCGATGCGCGAATCGTTTGAGGCGGGTGCGAAGCGGGTCGTGGTGATCGGCACCGACTCGCCGTGGCTGCAGCCCGCCCAGATCGCCGCGGCGTTCAACGCCCTGGCGGATCACGACCTGGTGCTGGGTCCGACGGAGGACGGCGGCTACTATCTGATCGGTTTGTCCCGGCCGGCGCCCGCGCTGTTCGACGGCGTGGCGTGGAGCTCGCCGGAGGTGTTCGGCCAGACGCAGCAAAACGCCCGCGCCCTGGGGTTGCGGACGGCCTCGCTGCCGGCCGGCTACGATCTGGATCATCTCGACGACGTGGAGCGCTTCGTTGACGAGGAGCGCCGGCGCGGTCCGTTGGCAAAGGCCGTGCAGGTCATGAGCGCATCGAGCAGGAGGAGTGTGGCATGCCAGAGTTGAACGAACGCACGGTGCTCCATGTCCCGGCGCTGACCAGCCTCCCCAGGGAGCGGTGGACCTTGCTGATCGACGGCGAGGGGCCCAACTGGGTCGCGGCGGATGCGCGCGGGACGTGGCTGTTCCGGGCACTGATGGAGGCGCCGTGCCCGTTTTCCGCGCTGGTGGACCGGTATGCCGCACAGTTCACGCTCGAGACCGGCAAGGCGTGGGTGCACGTGCAGTCGTTTGTCTCCGAGGCGATCCGTCATGGCATAATCAGCCTGGCACCCATCCCGCCCCGGCCGTACCTCGGCCGCGCCCACTACCTGAAGGTCTCCCGCCTGCGCGAGTGCTGGCTGCACACCAACAACTCCTGCAACCTCAGCTGCGCCCACTGCCTGGTCAGCTCCTCTCCGACAGGGGACAAAGGGCTGCCGACCGCGGCCTGGCGGGCGCTGATTGAGCAGGCGGTGGGGCTGGGCGTGGACCGCTTCTACATCACCGGCGGGGAGCCCTTTGCCCGCCCGGACTTGCCGGAGCTGATCCGGCTCATCACCGAGACGCACAAGATCGAGCTCATCATTCTGACCAATGCGACCCTGTTCGCCGGGCCGCGCGCGTCGCTCCTGGAATCGTTTGACCGCGATCGCGTGAAATTTCAGGTGAGCATCGACGGCTCCACGCCGGAGATCAACGATCCGATTCGCGGGGCGGGAAGCTTTCACGCCACCATGCGGGGCATGAAGGCGCTGCGCGCGCGCGGGT
>ORMF010481356.1_pt1 | contig 12367 bp, 12 predicted proteins | sample 1779871 | NCBI WGS metagenome assembly ORMF01 (sample SAMEA104232316, study PRJEB22302) | groundwater metagenome | biome: forest; feature: aquifer; material: groundwater | place: USA | collected 2011-08-07 | depth 5.4 m | reverse complement strand
ACAGAAGGTGAAGGCCCAAATCCAACCCCTTTTGATACAGTCAGTATCCATTACACAGGAAGCTTTATCGATGGAAGAGTCTTTGACAGCTCCCACCAAAGAGGAGAGCCTACTATATTCCCTGTTAATAGAGTGATCCAAGGCTGGTCAGAAGCCTTACAACTCATGCAAGCTGGAGCTAAATGGAAACTATTTATCCCCCATTACCTAGCTTATGGTGAGCATGGTTTTGGAAGAGAGATTGGACCTAACACAATGCTCATATTTGAAGTTGAGTGTCTAGCTGTCAATCCTGCTTAAGGATTTTTTTCACTAAAGATCCCTCTTTACCAAGAGGGATCTTCTAAAAATACGAAAAAATTAACTCGTCTTCATCTAAAGGCTAGACCCGCTGTCCGCAGTAGACCAATTTTCACTTGTGACATACTTTTTTGTTTGCTACACTATAAAATAACTGCTTTAGGTATTTTCATGAAAGCTCTTCCTTTTTCTATTCAAGATTTCTCAAAGTTGCGAATGGCAAACTATCTTTATGTAGGTGAAGCCTCCCCTAGACTGAAAGATCTAGGGGCTTCCTTAAGAAATTAAGAGGAGCACTTCACAAGAATACTAACAATAAGGAGAAAGAATGTTAGTCAACGATACAGTAGAATTACAGTCTTTAAAAACTGTAACAATAGACACTTCAGAATGCCGGCTCAGTTCTGAACCCTGTGGTCATACATTAAACAGTCGCAAGAGGAGTGGCAGTGTGTATGACAAGAAACCTACTATTATCTATTCGAGAGCAAGTCAAGCAAAGACAACCATCCTTGGGTTAGCTTTTTTTATGCATTACTCCTGTTCAGGGAGGTGCACTTTATGTTAGTGCATGTTCTGAACCATGAAGGGAAACCTTTAATGCCCTGCAGTCCCGGCAAGGCTAGAAATTTATTAAAATCAGGAGTAGCTAAAGTGGTAAGTCGAGAGCCTTTTACCATTAGACTACTTTTTGGATCATCAGGATTTAAACAAGAAGTAATAGTTTCTTGCGACTCAGGATCAAAGGTCGCAGCCTTTGCTGCTCTGGCAAACGGCAAAGTACTCTACTTATCAGAGTTAACATTAAGAAATGATATAAGATCCAATATGGATCAAAAACGTGCTTTTAGAAGAACCAGGAGATCAAGGAACACTAGATACAGAAAACCTAGATTCGATAATAGAAGACGAGATGGATGGCTTACCCCTACAGTCCGAAGTAAAGTAGACTCTCACAAAAGAGAGCTTGCCTTCATCAGAAAAATTCTTCCTGTGACTCAGGTTATTATCGAAACTGCAAGTTTTGATATCCATAAAATTACCAACCCTGAAGTCTTTTCTTCCGGTTATCAAGAAGGAAGGCAAAAGGATTTTTACAATGTAAAACAGTATGTTTTACAAAGAGACAAGCATACATGCAAAAAATGTAAACAAGACAAATGCAAGTTAGAGGTGCATCATATACATTTTAGATCTAACGGAGGGACAGACTCTCCTGATAACTTGATCACGCTCTGCTCATCTTGCCACGATAAGATCCATCAATCAGCTACTGCAGAAGCTGACTCTTTAAAACTTGCCTCTAAAATCCAAAAAAGATCGACTCTTGATGCAACACAAGTTTCTACCATAGGAGCTTATCTTAAAAAGGAACTGGTTTTTACTGAAACTTTTGGATATGAAACAAAGTACAAAAGAGAAATTCTTGGTCTTCCAAAAACCCACTATAACGATGCAATCTGTGCCGGTCTTTTGGAGCATCAAACCATTAAGCTATCCTCTACTCTTTTCAAAAAAGTCCACATTGCAAATGGAGACTACAAACTACGCTCCGGATCAAGGTCTGAAAAAGAGATCCCCACGAGTAAAATCATGGGTATTAAAAAATTTGACAAGGTAAATTCTAATGGAACTACGGGATTTATCAAGGGGCGTATGTCCACAGGGTATGCCATCTTAATGGATATCGATGGGAAGAAACTTGAGTTAAAGCCCATCCCAAAACTAAAGGCTTTAAAGCGAATTGCAGCAAGAAAATCATGTCTTACAACTCAAATTCACATCGAAAATACCTCATCAGATACCATGTTATTTTCGTTACAAAATACAGAAAAAAGCTCTTTAATGAAAAGATGAGCGCTGGCATTAAAGAATTAATGAGAAAAATAGAATCTACCTCTGATTTTAAAATAGACGAAATGGAAGTTGATGGAGATCATTTGCATTTAATGATCTCATCAAGTCCTAGCTTAAGCCCCATGCAAATAGTCAGAAAACTCAAGCAAGAGTCTACTGTTCATATGTGGAAACTTTTTCCTAAAGAATTGCAAAAGCACTTTTGGAAAGAAAAGACATTTTGGACCGATGGATATTTTGTTTCAACTATAGGGGAAGTTTCTGCGGAGACTCTTAGGCATTACATTCAAAACCAAGGGTAGCGATTCATCCGCTAAGCTGAAGACTTAGCGGTTTTCTCGCTTACGATTTTATAAAAGAAGATGTTCATAATGCTATTGTAAAGCATCTAAAAACGATTCCTCTTTGGAGAGGAGGTCATATTTAACTGCAATTGATGTTCCTGAACTAAGCAAAATGAATGAATTAACTGTGTTCTTAATTATCAAAAAATATTACCATTAAGTCATGAGACTTTCTGAAAAAGATAAAAAAATTATAAAAAAAGCTATTCTTTCTATTGATCCACTGGCTCAAATTTTCCTTTTTGGGTCTCGAGCAGATCCTAGAAAAAAAGGTGGAGATATCGATATACTTGTACTTTCTTCACAATTGAAAATCACCGATAAGGCGACTATTTTGCATAATATATTTAAAGAAATTGAAGAGCAAAAAATTGACATTGTAATAGAAAAAGATCAAACAAATCCTTTTGTTAAAATGATAATGACCGAGGCTATTTTACTATGAAATTTGACGAAAAACAATTGCTTCAACGTGAGCTTCAGGTTCTTGATAAAGCTACGCAAATGCTAAATCACAGTTATGCATCTTGTAGAGAAATTGAATCAAAAAAAAGTTATTCTCTCTCGGAGCTTGATCTCTTCGACGCTCTCACAAGTCGTTTTGCCCGCCTTAGCGATATCATCATTCGAAAGATGTTTCGTCTCATTGACCGTTTAGACATTGAACTTGAAGGAACCGTTCGAGATAGCATCAATCGGGCTGAAAAAAAAGGTTTAATTGATAATGCCGATCAATTTGGCAAAATTCGAGAGATTCGCAATATCATCGCCCATGAATATCTATTAGAAGATATGTCGCAACTTTATCTAGAAGTTGTCAAAGGCACCCCAATTTTGATCGATGTTGTCAGTAAGATCAAAAAATATTGTGACCGATATTGAGGTGACGTTTTCTCTAGACTGAAGATCAATAAGCCACTTTCTTGTAAACCACAGGATAGAGACTGTTGACAGAAGAGTACGAATTGCTGTCATGTTTAAATGGCTTTAAAAGAAACAAACAAGAAAGTATTCTCATCAAGAGTGAAAACGGAGTACTTTGTGGCAAATCTTCCTTATTTTGACGTATTGTTAGCAGGCCGCTCTCAAGGAGATGTTGCTTCTAAGGTTTTTGATCGCTATGTGCATTGGGGCTATTTTGAAAATCCCAAAAAAGCAACTAAAGATCGGGCAGAGTTTATTCGTGCCATGGATAGGCTAAATAGTGAAGTAATTAAAGAAGCCTCTTTGAAGGATGGTCAAAAGGTTCTTGATGTGGGTTGCGGTTTTGGTGGGACGCTAGCTTCTATTCAAGCAAATTGGCAGGACATGAGCCTGACCGGGGTTAATATCGATGCACGCCAGTTAGAAATTGCTAAAGAGCAAGTTCCTACAGCAAAGTTCGTTCAAGGTGATGCCTGCGCTTTGCCGTTTAAAGAGGCTTTTTTTGATCGAGTATTAGCTGTTGAATGTATATTCCATTTTCCTTCTCGATTGAAGTTTTTAAAAGAAGCTGCGCGTGTTCTTAAGCCGGGGGGACGTATTGCTATTTCAGATTTTGTTCCTTGGAAGATAGATAATTCCAAAAGTTGGATTGGAGACGCTATTAAGCAGCAGATTTGTAAAGGCTATGGAGAAATTAGTGGTGATTGGCAAGATGGCGACTATCAGAAGATGGCAAAGATGGCAGGCTTACGTGTGCTAATTGATCGAGATATCACAGTAAATACATTGCCTACCTATCTTGTACTCCAAGACCTATTTTTAGCAGGCCCCATGGTATGGCCAACTAGGCTTTTAAAATGGGCCTCGAAGTTGCGGTTAGTGCGCTACCGAATCATTAGCTTTGTGAAGGATTGATATCTTATGACAGAATTAAGTAAAAAAACCCGTAAAGAAGTGAGAAGACTTGTAGCTGAAGCTTAGGCAAAAGAATTTGACCAATGTCTTTTAGAATTATCGGAGAAATTTGATGATTGGAAAAAATTGACAAAATTGTTGTCAATGTATCATTTTTAAATACATTGATGTGTTTTTCATCAAACTTCGCCTTTGAATCGGCGAAGCACGTCATACTTTAAATTAGGAACTTTATCAATAATTGTGATTCCACTTTAGCGAAAACTTCCCCTCTTCTTGGTTTTGTGTTTCAGCTTCGAAGAGGAATCCATTTTTTAGATCCACTTCAATGGTAATGTCACTACTTGTTGCACTTTGAGAAAGGGAGACTGTGACTCCATGGGCAATGCACCACCCAATTTGTAAAGAGATTTCATCAGATCCATCTTTACCTGAAATATTTAACTTATCAACTCCTATGCTTTTACGGATAGCGCCTAGTACATCAGGGCCTCCACTCCCGGAAAGAGACATTACAACTTGAGCTAGCTGCAGAGCTTGTAGAGGGGAAATTTCTGAGATTTCTTTATTAAATAAGATTAAAGAGAGAATAGAGCTTGTTGGAAGCCCCGGGATGGATTGGAAAGTTAACCTGGGAGAGGTTAGGGGACCTTGTAAATTGGCAATAATCGTTGCGCTAGGAAGTACTAGTTGTCCTGTAATGGCTAAATGTGCTTCTTGTTCCGGTTTATCAGAAAAAGAAAGATCCCCTTGTATTAGGGTAAAGGTTTTTCCGGAGAAGACAAACACCCCTTTTTTAAGTGCTAAAGAGCCATTTCCTATCAACTTAGTAGGGGTTCCTGTGAGGTTGATATCGCCATACCATTCGGAGTCTAGCCCACGTCCTTTGATGAAAACAGTATTATCTGCTGTTAGATGTAGATTTAAATTGATGGGGTATTCTGAAGGGGGGATGATTTCTGAGTGTTGCAGGTGGATAGGTTTATTGATATGAACCACAGGAAGTGTTGGGATTTCTTGATGCAGGTGATCTGAAATGGTAAAGGTTGCTGAATCTATTCTCAAATTTCCAGTAGCTGTGCAGCTTTCATTTGTCCCGGAAACGGAAAGAGGTCCCGTTGCCTTTGTCTGAAATAAATCAGATTGAACAAAATAAAAACCTTCTAAGTTGGAGTCGATGGTAAAGGGAAATCCTTTTTGTTTGTCTAAAAGGAGCTCTCCTTTAGCCTGTAAAGTTCCTTCTTTTTTACCAAGGGCTGAAAAAGTGTCTAGATGTAAAGAAGATCCGGAGGCTGTAAGAGATGCCTTAATATTTCTGCCTCGAGTCCCTATGAAATAATTTTCATATAAGCCATTTTGCACATCCATCTTGCCATTTAGATAAGGATTTTCCGGGGTTCCTGAAAGGAGAAAATGGGAGGTAAGTAAACCTGATATCTTCTGGTTAGGCATTTGTAGAAAATCAACGATAGCTTCAATATCCCCTTGAGAGGTCCATTCACTAGCTATAGAACCTGTTTCATTGATGAAAATATTAAAGGGAAGATAGGTGTAGCAGATGGGTAAAGTAGCCGTCCAATCTAGGAATTGATTTTTGGTCGCATAGAGGTGAGCATGTATTTGAGCATTTTTTGGACCAAAATGCATTTGTAAAGAACCTTTAGTTTGCATGAGAGGAAGGGTTCCCTCTTCTAGCGTAGCTATAAAATATCCTTGAGAATCTTTTTTATCTCCTAGAAAAGATCCTTCAAAAGAAGCATATCCTTGTAAGGAAATATTTGGGTAAAAAAGGGTGAATATGTCTAAGGGAAGATGCGATGCTTTTGTATGGATCTTAGCAAGATCTTGACCTAAAGAACATTCTGCAGTAAGAGTCCCATCTGCAATTTCTAAGAAGTAGTTTTGTAAGGAGATTACATTTTCTTTTTCTTCTAAGGTAAAAGGTTTTATATGGAAAGTTTGATTGAAGATATTTCCCTGACAAACATCTGAAGTGACAGTCCAATAAGATTTTTGTTTTTCAAAAGAGCCTGTAGAAAAAAGATGAAATCTTTGCTTCCAATCTCCCATAGCTTCTAAAATGTAATTTTGGTTTCCTGTATCTTTTGGGGTTGAAGTAAAGTTGAGTTTAGTGATTTGCCCTTTTTTAGTGAGGAGGTTTTCACATTCTAGCGCGAAAAATCCGGTAGGTTTGGTGAAAAGATTTTCTGCTTCGATGTCTAAGACACCGTTATTAAGTAAGGAACTTTGGTATCTAATATTTTTAGCAATAAGATGCGTTAAGAGTGAAAGATCTTTTTCTTTGTAAGAAAAAGAGCAGCGGCCCCCTATTTTTCCTTCAAGATCAGAGTAAGGAAATAAAATTCGAAAGGGCCTTAGTTCGGGGATCAGAAGGAAAAAATCCCCTTCTGTAGCATAATTTTTTAGATTTAAAGACCCAGTGCCTGATAGTTTCATTTCTTTTGCTTGTAAGGTGATATCTTGTATTTCAAGCACTTCTGGATGTAAGATGAAGTCAGAAGACCCTTCCCAGGGAAGATCGGGATTTTGTAAGGAGCAAGAGATTGTTCCTGCCCATCTAGAGTCTTGTAGGGTTGAATGTATTTTAAAGTCAGCCGGAGAAAAAAGTTCTTTTCCTATTCCTAACGTAGGGGAAGTAATAGAAAGAAGAAAAGCGTTATTTTTAAGTCCTATTTTAGCGTCTACTTTTCCAGATATCGGAAGAGGCAAGAAAGGGGAGAACTCATTAAGATTTTCTATACTGAGGATAGCAGAACCATCCAAAGGAGATAGCTCTTTAGAAAAAGAGGCTTTCCCAAGCAGACGAAGCCAGTTGCTTTCTATAGAGAGATTTTCACAGCAAGAAGAAAGATCTGAAAAAAGAGACACTTCTGTATCTAACGACCATTTTCTATTAAGAAAGGGTAAGGTTGGGACTAGGAGAGAATGTATTTCGGACTTCGCTGCAAAACAAAGGGCAGAGTTTTTTGTTTTTTGTTTTACCTCTTGCCAAAAAGACCACTTACCCCAACATCGAATAGAGGTCTCTAGTGAGGTCTCTAAGGGGAGGTGGAAAAACTCAAAGAGATTTTGGCTATTTTTAAGTAGAAGATGGACCTTAGCATTGATGCTTTCTTTTTTTTCTGAAGAGAGCATTTGTATATGTAAGGTGTTATCTAAAAGAGGTTCTATTAAGATAAGATCGAATTGAATTTCTTTTAAATCTTTGTGAATTTTTGCTTTTCCAAGCAAGCTGAGTTGAAGCTCTTTTTCTTCTTTAAGATCTTTAAGATTAAGTTTTTTGATTTGAACTGTCTTAGCAGAAATATAAAAGGGAAGGTCAGGTAAGTGGGCTTCAGAAAAAGGAATTATAGCCTCCTTCCAAGAATAAAAAGAGAAAGTGAGTTCTTGTACACGTAAAAAGCTGATAGACAGCTCTTTTTTAAAAAGAGGGAAAAGAGCAATCCTTAGGTTGAGTTTTTCTAAAACAAGTTCTGTCCCATCTTCCCAAGAAAGGGTAGCTTTTTCACAAGACCACTTTAGGGGAGCTAGCCCTTGTAAATTATCAATTTTTAAAACGATATTACTTTTTTTAGCTTGTGCAATGACTATCGTCGCTAGATAGACTCGAAATGCCTGGGTTTGCATAAATAAAAATCCAAACAAAATAAGAACAAAGAGCCCACAAAAAGAAAGAAACCAAAAATGGTAAAAACGGGAAGATTTTTTCATCAAAAGCTTTGCCCCACACTTATTAATATTCTAAATTTTTTATCTATGCCCTTCCTAGGATTTAAAGGGAATCCTATATCTAAACGGAAAGGGCCAATAAAAGAAAAATATCTAACGCCGCATCCAAGAGATTTTAGCCATTTGCCGGAAGGGATGCAAATTTGATTTTCCGTAACGTTACCCATGTCAAAGAAAGGGACGACTCCGATTGTCTTTGAAACACGTAAACGTGTTTCAAAAGTGTAGTATAAAGCAGATCTTCCTCCTATAGGTTTATTTTGGTTGTTTAGTGGGCTAACAGAATAGTAAGCATAGCCTCGAAGTTCTTCTTCAGATCCACCAAAAAACCTTCTAGGAACAGGAATTTCTTCTTCTCTGCCACTTAAAATAGTTCCTCCGGAAATTTTTTGGGCTAGTGTTACAACATGGTCTTTATCCATGGGTAAATAATGAGAAAAAGAGAGTTTTTGCGTAAGATAAAAATTTCTATCAGGAGAAAAAGCAAAAGCCGGGATCACTCGATACTCTAAATTCGTCCCTTTTGTAGGATTTAATAAGTCGTTAGACCCATTAAGTCCAAGAAAAATGGGGATATCTAAAATCCAGTATTCTCCATTTTGTGCACTTGAATCAACAAAAAGCCTTTCTCCTTCTGCGCCAAAAGCCATACGAAGCTTTTTGCTAAACCTTCTTTCTAGTCGATTTGTAACATGATAGCTTCTTTCTGAGTAGGGGAGAATATCTAGGTGGTTTGCTTGTCCTTGCCATACATAATCTTGATCTATGCGTAAGAAGTTAGGAATAAGATAGGTTGCAACCCCTACATGGCTTCTTTTTGTAATATCTCCTTGTAAGCTAAGTCTTCTTCCAAGTCCTTGGATGTTGCGATGCTCCCATCCAAAGGTAAGACCAGGGCCGTAGTATGTTTGATAGCTAACTCCACCATAGATGCTTTTATGTTTACTTTCGTTGACATCAATATTCATAGGAAGAGCACTATCCTCATTTTTTGGCTCTTTATGAGTGATGGAGACAGAGCTAAAAAGGCCTGTATCCGTTAAGATTTTTTGTGTTTCATCTACCTTGATGGCAGAGTAGACATCCCCTTCTTTCCACTCAATTCTTTGCTCGAAAAATAAGGGTTTTACACTCTTATTGCCGCTGATAGATAAGGGACCAAAATAAGAAAGGGGACCTGCATCAATGTTGATGCGAATACTGACTGTTTTTGTATCTCCATCGGCGATAATAGAGCGACTTTCTATAGATGCGAGGGGGTATCCACATTGAGATAGTTGGTTTAGAGCTTTTAACTCAGCTTCAAGTACCGTGATAGCTTGGACTTTGGAATTTAGCTTAATCCCTAGATCGGCAGGTTGTAACTTTTCACAAGTTAGACAACGATCTTTAGATCCTTGAAAAAGAAAAAGGGTGAAAGATGAAATTGTATAAGCCGGACCTAAATATACGATAACATATACGATAGCCCCGGAAGATCGTTCCTCTACTTGAATTTGTACGCAAGCTTCATAATACCCTTGAGAGTGTAATATCTTTAGTATTTCAGGGATGTCCGATTCTGCTCTATAGCGTAAAGCTTGAACTGAATCGGGAAGTGTTTTTTGTAAGACATTTAATTGTGTTGTTGACTTAATCATTTTAAGAGCAAGGTTGTCTTCAATACCAACGTACTCTATCTTATAAGATAAGTTGGCAAAGCAAGTTGCAGAAAGAAGACAGCCGGAAAGGAAAAAAAAATGCTTAAAACTCATCAACGTCCATTTATTTTTATCGTTAAATAGTATTATGATGGTGTTTTGAAAACTTTGCAAAGGATAATATATGATATATTCAAGACCTTATACTAAAATCCTTTTTGAAGAAAGCTCTCTTCGGATTCCTGGGGGGGTAAGTTCTCCGGTTAGATCTTTTCAAGGGTTAGATTTAACCCCTCTTATTGTAGATAGAGGAAATGGGGATACTATTATAGATGTCGATGGCAATAGCTATATCGACTATTGCATGAGCTGGGGTTCTTTAGCTTTAGGTCATGTGCATCCTTCTATAAAAAAGGCTTTGCAAGAGCAATTAGAGAAGGGGACTTCTTTTGGTATTACGACGGCTCTAGAAAGTCAGATGGCAAAAGAAATCACCTCAGCTATGCCTTCTTTAGAAAAGATCCGTTTTGTCTCTTCAGGAACAGAGGCTACGATGTCAGCTCTTCGACTAGCTAGAGGATATACTAAGAGATCTTACTTTATTAAATTCAATGGAAACTATCAAGGGCATGCAGATCCCTTTCTTGTTCGAGCAGGATCCGGAGTTAGTTTCTTAGCAGAGTCCTCTTCTTTAGGGGTACCAGAAGAAACGGTGAAGTATACAATCTCTTTACCCTATAATGATGTAGAAGCCGTGAAGAAAGCTTTTTTGACTTATAAAGATATCGCAGCCGTTATTGTTGAGCCTATTGCTGCTAATATGGGAGTAGTTCCTGGGACGCAAGAATTTTTAAAGACCTTAAGAGTTGAGACAAAAAAAGCAGGAGCTCTTTTAATTTTTGATGAGGTGATCACAGGTTTTCGAGTAGGACTTGGAGGAGCTCAAGGCTATTATAACATAGAACCAGATCTTACCTGTTTAGGTAAAATAATAGGGGGAGGTCTGCCTTTAGCTGCCTTTGGCGGAAAAAAAGAGATTATGGACTTTCTAGCTCCAATAGGTGGCGTATATCAAGCAGGGACTCTTTCAGGGAATCCCCTTGCTTTAGCTGCTGGCCTAGCAACCTTAAAAGAGCTTAAGACCCCTCTTTTTTATGAGACTTTAGAAAGTAAGGCTAAAGCTCTTTTAGATCCTTTTATTGATTGGATAAACATTCATAAAAGTAATGTCTGCTTGCATCGAGTAGGCTCTTTTTTTACTATTTTTTTTGGAGTAAAAAAGGTGAGCTGCCAAGAAGATCTTAAAGAGTTAGATCCTCTTCTTTTTAAACAGTTTTATCATTATCTTTTTGAAAGAGGGATTTATTTTTCTCCCGCGCAGCAAGAGGCTTGTTTTGTCTCCTTGCTTCACACCAAAGAGTCTTTACAAAAGACTCAAAAGGTGCTTTTGGAGTTTTGTGAAAAGGTTCTTAGTTAGATTTCTCTGGAGTAGGTCTGATAAGGCCTTCATGGTTATCGCTATAGTTAATACCCCATATGGCATCAAAAGACGAAACTGTCATAAAGGGACCTTTTACGGGGTCAAAGTTTAGGCCTTTTCGATACACAGGAACTGTTACAGGACTACTTGAGAGCTCTTCTCTACTTGGAACAACCTTAATTACCTCGACATCTTCATCCCAAGAGATGCTTTTAAAACAGGTCCATGGTTTTTTATCCCCAGAGGATTTAAGTGGAGTTAATACAGAATGGGGAGAAGTGAGCTGGCGAGGGGGTTTTATAACTTCTAGATCAGAAAGGGGGATGTTTTTTATAGGTTTAGGTAGGTCATAGGACGTAAGTATCTTAGAGCCTAAATAATAATCAGCTAGATCTAACGTTCTAAAAAAAATGCTTATAATAGGGTGCTTGGAAAATGACATGTGGGGTGGTTCTGTATAAGAATTGGTGTTTAATCGGTTTGTAGGTTGCATACTTTCCTCCTTATGTCGCCTATGAATAGGTTTTGAATATATGGTCTTTACTATGTTTATAAGGGGTTTTTGTTATTGGAACGGAGCCAAAATCAGTTTCTTCTATTAATTGTTTTGCTGCTATTGCAGCTTTAACTTTTGTAGAAACAAGGGCGCGCATTGCATTTAATTCTGATATTTCGACTGGAGATTTCCCTTCTGTGGGATGTGAATCCCATATTAAAGTGGCTAGAGAATCCGTTCCATCCTCTGTTCTAGCTTCTTTGAGTTCTTGTTTTGTCGGAATAAGTTTGAAGGATACCTTTTCATTCCAACGAAATTTTTTGATATTACTAGGAGAGGAGAGGGGGGTAAGAGGAGGAGTGTCTATTAATTTAAGTGATATAGAATTTACTTTATTTACGCTGGAATCGGTAGTATGATTAGGTTTATAATTATAATACCTCTCAAATCTTAGCTTCAAAAGCGACCACTCTATCATGTATTTCCTAATTTATTAAAATAAAATCATTTTTTCGTATATTATAAATATAAACAATGTTTTTTGTCTATTAATTTGTTTTTTTAATTAATGTTTTATAGCTGTTAATTGTAAATTTTAATTTCAGAGAGCGGATTAGAGGGGTAGAGGGTTTTTATTTCCCAAGCTTCATTACAAATCTTT
>ORMF012660319.1_pt1 | contig 12368 bp, 7 predicted proteins | sample 1779871 | NCBI WGS metagenome assembly ORMF01 (sample SAMEA104232316, study PRJEB22302) | groundwater metagenome | biome: forest; feature: aquifer; material: groundwater | place: USA | collected 2011-08-07 | depth 5.4 m | reverse complement strand
TCGTGCGTCGCCACGAGAAACGCGTCGCGCAGCTGGTGCGTCACGACGATCGAGCTGACGTTCTCGAGGTCCCGCAGCTTGATGATCTCCTCGTCGACTGTCGTTGCGGTAATCGGATCGAGTCCAGTGGTCGCTTCGTCGTAGAGCAACGTCGGCGGCTTGTACGCCATCGCACGGGCGATCGCGACGCGGCGGCGCTGCCCGCCTGACAACTCCGACGGCATGCTGTCGATGTACTCCGGCAGCCGGACGAACCCCAGCACCTCCTCGACGCGGCGGCGCACCTCGTCCAACGGCATATCCGTCTCCTCGTACAGCTTATAGCCGACGTTCTCCGCGACGGTGAGCGAATCGAACAGGGCGCCCTCCTGGAAGACCATCCCCAGATGATCGCGGACCTTCATCATCTCGCCCTCGGACATGTTGTCGACGCGCGCGCCATGCACCCAGATCTGGCCGGCATCGGGCTTGAGCAGGCCCACGATCAGCTTCAGGATCGTCGACTTCCCCGATCCGCTCGCGCCCAGGATGATCTTGGTGTGTCCTGGCGACAGCGAAAAGCTCACTTCTCTCAGCACGACGTTCTCGTCGAACGCCAGCGACACCTTGTCGAAGACGACGGCGGGCCTGTCGTGCGACGAACCCCGTTCGAGGGGGATCCACGGGCCGGTGTCGGCGACCATCAATACAACAGCGTAAACAGCAGGCGCGTCACGAAGAAATCGACCGCAATCACCGCGACCGAAGCGGCCACCACCGCGTTGGTCGTCGCACGCCCGACGCCCTGTGTGCCGCCCTTCGTCCGCAGCCCCACGTGACAGCCAATCGACACGATGACGTACCCGAGGAAGAACGGCTTGATGATGCCCATCCAAACGTCCTGGACGTACAGCGCCTCGGTGATCGACGTCCAGTAGAGGCCCGACGCCACGCGGAGCTGGTATACGGCGATAATCCAGCCGCCAAAAATGCCCACCGTGTCGGCGATCACCGTCAACACGGGGGCCATGACAAATCCCGCGAGCACGCGCGGGACCACGAGCTTGCGCACCGGGTCCGTCCCGAGCGCGCGCAGCGCGTTGATCTGATCGGTGACGACCATCGACCCCAACTCGGCGGCGATGCCAGACCCAACGCGCCCGGCGAGCATCAGGCCCGTGAGGACGGGACCGAGCGCCCTGATCATCGAGGCGCTGACCAGGCGGCCGACAAGCGGTCGCGCGCCGAACTGATCGAGGGTGGTGCTACTCTGCAGCGCCAGCACGGCACCGGTGAAAAACCCGGTCAGCAGCACGACCGTGAGCGACCCGATGCCAATCTGATCGAACTGCTCGACGACGTCATGAAAATAGAACGGGCGGGAAAACATGGCGCGCATCGTCGCCGCCTGCAGACGGATGTACTCCTGGACCTCGAGAAGGGCGCCCTTGATCCAGTTTTCGAGAAGGCTCAGCACCACATCACCGCCCAGCCGGAAGGTCCGTCAGCCCCAGCTCCCGGCTGCGCAGCGATTTCACGGTATCGCGGATCGAGGCGGCGCGCTCGAAGTCGAGGTTCGCGGCGGCGCTCTTCATCTCCACCTCGAGCCGCGCGATCTCCGCGTCGATCCCGGCCTGCGTCCGGAAGTGGTCGTGAGGCTCCCGGATCGCGGGCGCGGTCGAATAGTCGCGCTCATACACGCTCGACATCACGTCCTCGATCGCCCGCACCACCGACTCCGGCGTGATCCCGTGCTCCTCGTTGTAGGTCCCCTGCAGCGCGCGGCGCCGCTCGGTCTCGGAAATCGCCGACTTCATGGATGCCGTCATCGTTTCGGCGTACATGATGACGCGCCCGCTGATATTTCGCGCAGCTCGTCCGGACGTCTGAATCAGCGAGCCGCTGGAACGGAGAAAGCCTTCCTTGTCGGCGTCGAGAATAGCGACCAGCGAGACTTCAGGCAGGTCGAGCCCTTCCCGGAGGAGGTTGATACCGACCAGCACGTCGAACGTCCCGCGACGAAGGTCACGCAGGATCTCGATGCGCTCGAGCGTGTCGATGTCCGAATGGAGGTAGCGGACCTTGACGCCCAGTTCCTGGTAGTAGGTCGTCAGGTCTTCGGCCATCCGCTTGGTGAGCGTGGTCACGAGCACGCGCTCCTTGCGCGCCGCGCGATCGCGAATCTCTTTCAGCAGATCGTCCACCTGCCCGCGGACCGGCCGCACTTCGATCGGCGGATCCATCAGGCCCGTTGGCCGAATCACCTGCTCCACGACGACGCCGCCCGCCTTGGAGAGCTCGTACGGCCCTGGCGTCGCGGACACGAACACCACCTGATGCACGCGCTCTTCCCATTCCGCGAAGTTCAGCGGACGGTTGTCGAGCGCCGATGGCAGCCGGAACCCGTACGCGACCAGGACTTCCTTACGTGAGCGGTCGCCGGCATACATACCGCGGGTCTGCGGCACGGTCTGGTGACTCTCGTCGACGATCACCAGCGCATCCTCGGGCAGGTAGTCGAGCAGCGTCGGCGGCGGGTCACCGGGCATGCGCCCGGTCAAGTGGCGCGCGTAGTTCTCGATCCCGTGGCAGTATCCGATCTCCTTGATCATCTCGAGGTCGAACATCGTCCGCTGATGCACGCGCTGCGCCTCGAGGAGCTTCCCTTCCGACTCGAGCTGTCCGCGAAACCACTCGAGCTCCTGCCTGATCGTCTCGACTGCGACCTTCGTGCGGTCGCGCGACGTGACGAAATGCGACTTCGGATACACGGCAATCTTGTCCAGCCGGCGAATGATCTTTCCGGTGAGCGGATCGAACCATGTGAGTTCGTCGACCTCGTCACCGAACAACCCGATGCGCAGCGCGTGTTCTTCGTACGACGGCACGACCTCGACGATGTCGCCGCGCACGCGGAAGGTGCCGCGTCCGAACTCCGTGTCGTTGCGCTCGTACTGGATCTCGACGAGCTTGCGCAGGATCTGATCGCGATCGATCCGCTGGCCGACTTCGAGCGGCAGCAGCATGCCGTAGTAGGCCTCGGGCGATCCAAGGCCGTAGATGCACGAGACGCTGGCGACGATGATGACGTCGCGGCGCTCGAAGAGGGACCGCGTCGCCGAGAGGCGCATGCGGTCGATTTCGTCGTTGATGGTCGCTTCCTTCTCGATGTACGAGTCCGTGGCGGGGACGTACGCCTCCGGCTGGTAGTAGTCGTAGTAGCTGACGAAGTATTCGACGGCGTTGGTCGGAAAGAAGCGTTTGAATTCCTGGTAGAGCTGCGCCGCAAGCGTCTTGTTGTGCGCCATGACGAGCGTCGGCCGGTTCACCGAGGCAATCACATGCGCCATCGTAAACGTCTTGCCGGAGCCGGTGACGCCAAGCAGCACCTGGCGCCGGTCGCCGCGGTTCAATCCCTCGATGAGCTCGGGGATCGCCCGCACCTGGTCGCCGGCCACCTCGAAGTCGCTGACGAGCTTGAAGCGATCGTGAACTGACGGCATGGCTAGACTGCGCGCTCGATCATGGCGTAGCGAAATCACGATCGTACCACGTGACAACTCCCAATCCGCAACTGCCGATCCTGACCAACGCCACCAACACCCGACGCCCAAGATGTTTGGGACGCAGCAGCTCCTTGGGAGTTGGAGGTTGGGAGTTGAGCGTTTACTTGGTTTTCGAAGGAGGTTCCTGATAGGGAGCGAAGTAGCCGCGGCGACTGAGGACCTTCATGCCCTTGAGATCCGGCCGGGTGACCTTGATCTCAACCTTCCGCCATCCGCCATCCTGCTTCGTGTTCGTCGACGAATACGCGAGGCTGTATTGCGCGCGGATCTGCGCCACGACTTTTTCGTACGCGGCGTCGATGTCCTTCATGGACGTCGGGAAAAACGCCTGGCCGCCGGTGGCTTCGGCGATCTGGCTGAGCCGGGCGCGTTCCTCAACCCTGCCGCGCGAGTGCTCGAGGAAGCCTACCGAATACACTGTCGCGTCCGAGGCGCGGATCAGCGTCATCAAGTCGCCAAAGCTGATCGTGCTGCGTGTATCGCCGCCGTCGGTGTAGAGCACGAGAATCTTGCGGCCATCATCCTCAGAGGCGCCGTCCAGGTACACACCCATCGCGTCGTACAGCGCCGTATTGCCGTCGGGCGTGCGCCCGCGGATCCGCTCCACCATCCGTGCGAAATCCTTCTGGCCGTACTTCGCCACGCGCACCTCGGTTGCGAAGTCGACGAGTGTCATGTCCTTGGCTTCGCTGAGGGTGTTGAGAAACTTGACGGCTGCGGAACGCGACAGCTTGATGTCTTCCGTCATGCTGCCGCTGGTGTCGAACAACAGCCCGACGTGCATCTCGGGCCCGGCCTCCAGCTCGGTACCGCGGGCGAAGTACTTCACCGTCTGCTTCTGGCCGTCTTCGATGATTTCGAAGTCCTCAGCCTTCAGATCGGCGAGGAACTCGCCTTTCCTGTCGACGACCGTGACGCCGAAGGTGGAGAGGTCGATGCCCGTGCGGAACGTCGGCGTCTGCGCGGCAAGCGTCGCCATCGTGAGCGCCACGATCGCCGCCAACGCGAAGATGCCCTTCGTCATCGAACCTTCTGATCCTACACCGGCTCAAAACCCGCGGTACACGGTGATTCGCGCCGTCTGTGTGCCGCGTCCGCCGTCCTGCCGACGGCCCTGAAACCCGTAGCCCCACTCGATCGACCACAGCGTGCGGAGCGGGCCGGCCGATTCAAGGCCGGCGCCGACGCCAGGATAGCCCCGTGGACGCGGCCCCCAGCCTGGATCACGAACGAGCGCCATGTCTCCAAACGCGTCGATCCGCCATCCGCGCCAGGACCACGCTGTCGCGCTCCGCAAAAGCGCGCCATGATCGTAACGGATTGATGCGGTTGGATAGCCGTGAAGCGGATTGTCGAAGCTGTCGACCCCGTAGCGGCTGAAGCGATCGAGGTCGTGCCCCGCCATCCATGCCAGCTCGACACGGGAGCTCATCGCCGTGCGTAGTACGAGGGTGCGACTGACCTTCGCGCCGTATCGCTGGTAATCGCGGGTGGCCGCGTTGAACGCCCCCGGCATACCCCACAGTCCCCATGCCTGCCGCCGTGCGGGGTTCCACCAGCCGCGCGCGCCCCATGCGCCGCGTTGAGCGTCAATCGCGACCACCATACCGTGGTTAACGACCGTCGGTGGCAAACGAAACAGGCTCGCGGTCGCGTCGGCCCTGACCAGGGTCGTGATGTTGAGCTCGTAATCGACCGTGACGCGGAGGCGCGGCACGAGAGGTCGCATCACACCGATCGAGAGCTTCGCCGGCCGCTGCAGGAGATTCTCGGCGTACTGCTCGCGTCCGCCGCGGAAGACGCGATCGCTATACCGAAACGCAATGCCAACCCCGTCGCCGTGCACCTGCCACCTCGTTCCCACGATCGCCGGCACGCTCCACGACACCTGGCCGTAGGCACCGCCGAAGAAGACGTTGAGCTGCCCGCCCTTGTTGAAGAGATTCAGGTTCACGTAACTGATCCCTGCGAATGGCAACGGTGCGGAGATGTTCGGATCGATCAGCAGGCCGCCAATGACGCTCCGGATGCTGTGGCCGGCAGATGATTCCACCTCGCGGCTGATGTCTGCCCCGCGGCGTACGAGATAACGGAGGCCGTCGGGTGTTTCCCGCAACATGACGTTGTCCGACGAAAGGGCGGCCTGTCTTCGTTCCTCGAAGCCAGCACTGTTGACGTCGTAGCGCGCCACCGTGATGGTGCGGTGGATGGGCGTTCTGAAGCCAGCCCCCTCGTACACCTGGAACATCCGCGTTTCCATGGGCAGCCAGACAGCATCTCCGCTGATCTCGACACGTCCGAACTCGTCCACCTGCTCGGCCGATACGATTGCGCCGCGCAGATCGCCTTGCCTGGTCTCCAGCCGGCGGAGCGTGAAGTCGGCAGCGTTGATCCACGCCCGCCCGAGCGCGAGCCCACGAACGGTGGACCGCGGCTCGAAGCTCACGACATAGCATCGCGCCCCGTCGATCGCCTCCTCTCCGTCGATGGAGTAGCGGTACGCCTCGTTCAGCGTGATGACGAGCGGCGGCGTCCCGATCCGCTCGGGTTCGATGAGCGGAAGCTCCGGCGGCGATTGCGCGCTGCCGCCGGCGATGGCGGCGCCGTTGACTCTGATGTTGCGCTGCTCGATGTCGGTTTCGTCCCGGCCGTGGAAGATTGTCATCTCGGCAGTGATCGTCACCGGCGCGACGAATCCTGGGACTTCGAACAGCAGGCTCGTGGTCCCCGTAGCAATCGCGGTCCCCACGATCGCGTCCTGCCGCCGTTGCTGCGCCTGATGGCGTGCAACGATTTCCTCGACCGTCAATCGACGCGCGCCGCCGACATCCACGAGGGCCGCGCGTCGGGAGACAAACTCCTGCAGGGTGAGCCAATCGATGCGGTCGATCGGCAGCACCACTCGCTCACCGCCGGGCGTCAGCGACGCAGCAACCAGATCGTCTGCAGCAGGATTCGTCATGGCTGGCACACGAATCCACGTCCCCTCTCGTCCAATAACCGCGTCCACATACGGAGCGATCGAATCGAGTGGTACTCCGGCCGCTGCAAAGGCATCTGCGTCGATCACGATGTCCAACCCTGGTCGTGTGGCGCGGAGTGCGGTGATCATCGTGCGCACTCGGAAGTTCAGCTCCTGGGCCGGAACCTCCGGCACCAGGCTGCCGTTGGCTCCAGGGGCGGGCCCGACAATGACAAATGAGACGACGCGCAAGATATCCTCGGGGATGGGAGCGTCGGAGGAGACCGCAGCGCCGAGAATGGCGCCCGCTGCCTGCAGAACCCGAACCGCCTGCCGTGGCTCCTCGCTCTGGCCGCTCTCGCCTGAGATCGTGACGAGCACTCGGAGCCCCTCCAGCGACGCTGGCGGCAGCTCACCAGTAGCCTTCAGGCTTGCACCCTCGATGCCGACAACCAGGCAGGGCACGCATGACGCGCTCTGGGCTTCGACGCGCGCCGCTCGACCGGCCAGCGCAACAAGGCCGGCAGCCGCCAGCAGGCGTATAATTTTTGGTTGGCGCCAGTGCCCAGGAATCATCAGATCGAATGAGGTGTCTCGCCGTCTGCCAGACCGAGCTGGTCATCAGGATGCTCGACGAAAGCCTGGTGCCCAGCTTCGAGGTCGAATTTCTCGTCGAGAGCAAACCGGTCGCCCGCCGGCTGCATGACGCGGGGTTGAACGTCATCTCCGCCGACCCGCGGCGCACCGATACCTATCTCAAGGCCGACATCACCCCCGCCACGTGCGTCATCGTCGAAGACACGGGCAAGCGCGGACTCCGGAAGATCCTCGAAGCCATCCGCGATGCAGGCGCCACGCTGGTGTACGTGCTGGGAGTCGGCGCCGACGATCCCCACAAGCGGGAAGAGGAGCTCCGGACGTTCTTTCCCGAGGTGAATTACCTCGCGATCGCCGAGCTGTTCGGCGCGCCGCTCCTCATCGAGTTCAGCCGGTCGCTGACCCGGCTGAAGGTCCAACAATATCAGCGCTTCTTCAGCGACGCGGACCGTGTCCTGATTCTCCTGCACAACGACCCCGATCCCGATGCGATGGCGAGCGGGCTGGCGCTCCGCAATGTGTTGCGCCGCACGAAGCAGACAGCCGTCATCGCGGCGCTGCAGGGAGCGACGCGCCCCGAAAACCTCCGGATGGCGAACCTGCTCGACATCCATGTGGAGATCATCACGCCCGATCAGCTGCCGGGGTTCGACCGCATCGCGATGGTCGACGTGCAGCCGCACTACTTCGGCGAAGCGTTCCATCGCGTCGACCTGGTCATCGATCATCATCCCGAACAGCCCGGCTACAGCGCGGTCTTCAAGGACATCAGGACGAGCTACGGATCGACCTCCACGATTCTCACAGAGCACCTGCGCGCTGTCGATGCCAACATCTCGGAACGTACCGCGACGGCCATGCTGTACGCGATCAAGTCCGACACGCTGTTTTTCAATCGCCAGGCCAACCGCGTCGACCTCGAGGCCTTTTCGTACCTTTATCCCCTGGCCGACGCCGCGATGATCCGCAAGATGGAAGGGGCGGAAATCACGATGGACCGGTTGGAGTACGTGCTCAAGGCGAAGCAGAGCAGCCGGATGGTCGAGCAGGTGTTCTGTTCGTTCATCGGCGCGTCTCCGCGGGAAGACTTCATCCCCTATGTCGCCGACTTCTACCTGCAGCTCGAGGACGTCAAATGGACCATCGTCTCGGGCATCGTCAACGACGCGCTGGTGATGTCGGTGCGAAACCTCGGGTACTCACGCAATGCCGGCGAGTTCGTGCGGAAGTACTTCGCGGATATCGGAAGCGCCGGCGGACATCGCGCGATGGCGAAGGCGGTCGTGCCACTGCGCGCGTTCCGCGACAAGTTCGGCAACCTGCAGGCGGATCAATTCACGGACAAGGTGCTCAGCCTCGTGCTCGAGTTCCTGCACGAACACCAGACGCCCGAGAAAAAGCTCGTCAAGGCGTGATGTGGCCCTACGTGCCGGGTCGCTTGAAAAGCGACAGGTCTATCGCCTCTCCCATCGCCGTGTAGCCCGCGTCTCCTGGATGCAGATGATCGCCTGAATCGAACATCGGGAGTAGTGTCGTCGGGGCGGCCGGGTCGCGCGTGACCATGTCGAAGTCGATCACGCCGTCGTACATCCCGCTCGTCCGGATCCATCTGTTCACTGCCTGTCGCTTCGCCTCCCCCTCTTGCGTGAAGTAGGCTGCGCCTTCGAACGGTGTGAGCGTCGCTCCGTAGATCTTGAGGCCGCGAGCATGGGCACGCTCGATCATCTGCCGGTACGCGGCGATGAGATCATCGGCACGGGGATTCTGATTTCGTCCCGCGACGCCGATGTCGTTGATGCCTTCCATCACGATCACATGGGTCACGCCGGGTTGGGCGAGCACGTCCCGTTCGAACCGCGCGAGCGCGTTGATGCCGGCGCCCGGATTGCCTTCGCTGAGCAGGCGGTTACCCGCAATACCGACGTTCAGCACAGCGAATTGTCCGTTCCCCTGCGCGGCCAACCGCCTGACCAAATGAACCGGCCACCGGTTGTTCGTATCGACCGTGGATCGCGTGCCGTCTGTGATGGAGTCCCCGAACGTCGCAAGCACCCCCGCCTCCGGAGCAGCCGCCACCTCGACACGCGAGATGAGGAACCAGGAGCGTGTGATTGTGCCGTTCCGCAAGGTCGCTTCGCCCGTGTGGTCACCCGACGGCGAAACGTAGCTCGTCTGGTTCGCGCCGTTGTGCATGGTAATCGGGGACCCTCCGGTTCCGAGGTCCTCCGCCACGAAGAGATCGATTGCGAGATCGACACGCGCAGGAACACCCAACTGGACGGTGTCGCTCACGATGATCGCACCGGCAGGCACTTTGAAACTTCCGCTGCCGTTGACGGTCAGTTTGCGGACGGACGACGGGAGGATCGCGGAATCCTTGTCGCGCAGCGCGATTGACGCGGCACCAATGGTGAGAGGCGCCGTGCCGAAGGTATTCGCGAAGACGACCCGGGCTCGGCTCCCCGCGATCGTGCTTCTCACGATCTGCCGCAGCGTCTGGTTGTTTGGCGTCACGGGCGGTAGCGGTGGCGGCGCGGGTTGGACCCCACCGCCACCGGCGGCTGGAATTCCCTGCGCGGGAGGACCGGCGGGCGCCGCGACCGGCGTGACAACGGACGGTCGCGCCACGACAGCGGTTGCCCACGTCGCGACCCAGTGGTCGGCGCCCTTCGTCTGTCCGAGTGCGGCGGCGGCGACCGACAGGACGACCGCCGCGATGGTGATGGCTTTCCTGATCATCCGCATTGGCAGCTCCTTCGACGCGCGGATTGTACTCTTCCTCCTCGGTTGACTAGTCCAGGGCCTGCTTCAGATCGGCAATCAGGTCGTCCGGATCCTCGAGTCCGATAGAGACTCGCATCATGCCTTTCGTGATACCGGCAGCGGCCAACTGCTCGTCACTGTGTCCCCAGTGCGACGTCAGAAACGGCAGACTGCAGACGCTTTCGGCGCCACCAAGGCTCACCGCGCGCTTGACAATCTCGAGGCGATCGAAGGTCCGGCACGCGCCGTCCTCCCCGCCCTCCACGTCGAGGCAGATCATCCCCCCGAAGCCGGTCATCTGCTCCTTCGCGATCGCATGGTCCGGGTGTGACGCCAGCCCCGGGTAGTAGACGCGTTTGACTCGCGGGTGTCCCTCGAGCGCGGTCGCTACGGCCATCCCATTGGAGTTGTGACGCGCCATCCGCAGCGGGAGCGTCTTGAGCGCGCGGCCGAGCGCGTACGCGGCTTGCGGATCGAGGATTCCCCCAAGCTTCCGACGCGCGAGTTCGACGCGCTCGATCAGCGGGCCGCGTCCCGATACCACGCCAGCGGTCACGTCGCTATGACCGTTCAGGTATTTTGACGCGCTCTGCATCGAGAGGTCGACGCCCATCTCGAGCGGACGCTGGTTGATCGGGCTCGCGAAGGTGTTGTCGATCACGCTTGTCACGCCGCGCGCCCGGCACGCGGTCGCCACCCGGCGCACGTCCACGCACCGCAGGTGCGGGTTGTTCGGCGACTCGAACCAGAAGAGTCGTGTCCGATCCGTAATCAGCCTGTCCGGGCACGCCAGGTCGTCGACGGTCACGAACCTCGTCACGATCCCGAACCGCGCGAGGAGATCGGTGAGCAGATGAAACGTGCCTCCGTACACCGCCGCGCCGCAGACGACCTCGTCGCCTGCTTCGAGCAGCGCCATCAACAGCGTCGACGAGGCGGCCATCCCGGACCCGAAGAGCAGCGCGCGCTCCGCGCCGTCGGCCGCCGCGATCTTCGCCTCGGCCGACATGACGGTCGGGTTTTCGTAGCGGGAGTAGAGAAAGCGACCAGACCCGCCTTCGTTGTACTTGCGGACGGCGTTCGCGCTCTCGAACACGAAGGTCGTCGTCTCGAAAATCGGAGTGGTCAGCGATTCGACGTGCCTGAACTGCCCTTCACCGCTGTGGATCAGCGTCGTTGAGGATCCCTTGTCCATGCGCCTGTCCTTGCGGACGCGCCCGCGCCCGGTTGCCGCGTAACTGAGCTGACTGCCGTCAGGAAGAAGTTACCGGGCCGTTGAACCGGCCCACGAGATGCTCGCCGCTGGCGCCAACGACTGGCTCGATGAACTGGTGGTACGCGTCTTCGTACGCGCCCTCCATGAGCTCGTCGGTCGAGTGGCGCCGGTCCGAGGCCTCATCATATGCGCCGGTGAAGTCGAACGGACCAATGGGATTGTGTGACGGACAAATCACATAGAACGAGTCGAACCGGAGGCGCGCGAGTGCGAGCGCGTCCTGCAGTGCGGCCGACTCCGCCGCGGTGACGAACTCGCCGAGACGGCCGCGGAGATCGAGTCGGGGTGTGCGCAAACGATGAGGCGCGCCCACCCCCGCAACGGCGGTGACGACGATCGCCTGCGACACGCCAGCCGCCACCAGCTCCTCGAGCAGACGCGCGACCGATCCGGAACGATCGCACAGCCGGTGCGTCTCGCCGCGCCAGTATCCGTCGGCGGCAAACCTCAGGAGCCGCGGCTCGCACGAGACGGGAGGGGTCATCGCGCTGGCCATGATGTCGAGCGCATGGTCGAGGCCGAGACCAGCGAGATCGAGCACTTCGGCGCGGCGCTCGCGCCCGGGTCGGGGCGCAATGAAATCACGGTGGTACGGTTCGCGGAGCATCGCCGCAATTACGTCGCCGCGTGAGTCGAGGTCGGTCGCGATGATCATCAGCTCGCGGAACCCGGGTTGTCCGAGATTTTCCGCGAGAACTTCCGCGTAGCGGCGGCCAGCGCCGTCCGGCGGGCGCGAATCGCGCGACGCGCCGCGGATCAGTTGCCAGATCGTGAGCGAGAACGCCCGGCGCGCAGGCTCGGCATCGATCGGGGCGCCAACCGGTCCCCACCACCAGCCGCCCTCAGCACGCCTTTTTCCCGCAAACGGACGCCAACGCGAAACGAGGATTCCCCCAAACAGCACGACAAGAATTCCTCCCAGCACCGTCATCGCGACACGCGGGGCCGGATGGACGATTCCCGCGAGGAGCAGGCAGAGTGGCGCCACGAGAACGGTGAGGAGCAGGACCGTGAGCCAGCCTGCGGCTCCAGCCTGCCGCGTCCAGCCATAGAAGGATTCATGCTGCGGAGAGCGCCAGATGCCGCCCGGCTCCCAGAGCCGCGCCGCGCCGTCGATGGCCGTAAGCACCGCCGCACCGGCGCCAACACCCTGTCCGGCCACGACGTCGATCTTGACGCCTGCTTCCTGGAGCGCGCGGAGGACTCCCGCGTGATACGCGCCGTG